>WNGI01003321.1_pt1 | contig 14170 bp, 13 predicted proteins | sample 5400621 | NCBI WGS metagenome assembly WNGI01 (sample SAMN13153374, study PRJNA577476) | soil metagenome | isolation source: 20 cm soil or saprolite under Garry oak tree replicate 1 | place: USA:California | collected 2016-06-15
CATTAAGATGCGCGAAGGTCGTGCTGAGTTTGGCGCCATTCTCCGACGTGATAAACGGCGCCAAGTTACGCACCGGATCGCCGTCCGGAGGTTCGATCTTGATTACTTCCATTCCAAGGTTGGCGAGAATACGGCCGCACAATTGGCCGCTCAGACCGGTTAAATCCAATGCTCTGAAACCTTTGAGAAATGGCACGCTCGTGTTCCCTCCTTATGATTCAAGACTGAGGTCTATTGCCGAAAATCTCCCCTCGCCCCTCTTTTTCAAAGAGGGGCAGTTCATTTCGTTGACGCAATTCCCCTTTGCCAAAGGGGGGATCAAGGGAAATATTTTTGTCTGAGTCATATCTCGGTTACGCGCCCACGTATCGACTGCGGATGTTGTTGAGGATTTCCGCGGCTTCAGAAACCATCCGTTCGACGATTTCTTTCGCCGGCCGGGCGCTTTTTTCTTCGTTCAACATTCCCGCCACCTGCCCGCCGGGAACGTGCAACAGATCGACCCGGTCGGCGGATTCCGCCGCCCGGCGGATCTCATCCATGGCATTACCTTGATACGGCGTTGGCATCGCGTCGAGTCCCGAATCCAGCCAAGCTTTGATCACCGGGCTGCGATAATGGCGCGCGTAGTGACCACTGGTATACGCGGTGCGCACGAAGTCTTCCGAGCTGCCGTTAAGAATTTGTTTTTTGTAAACCGGGTTGATGCCGCACTCTTTGCTGACTAAAAACGTCGTGCCGCACCAAACACCGACGGCGCCCAAAGCGAGCGCCGCGGCAACGCCACGGCCGTCGGAGATGCCGCCGGCGGCAACTACCAGTTTCGGTTTTACGGCGTCGACGATCTGCGGGATCAGCGGAAAGTTGCCGATCGTCCCCGTGTGGCCGCCGGCTTCGTAGCCCTGCGCGATGATCACGTCGGCGCCTTTGCGCGCGTGGCTGAGCGCATGCTTCACCGCGCCGGCGAGCGCCATCACTTTGATACCGCGCTCATGCGCCAGCGGCACGACCTCAGCGGTGTCACCGAGACCGATGATGAGTATGGGCACGCTTTCTTCGAGGATGACTTTCAATTGCTCGCGCGTCGCCGCTGGCGTTTTCACCCAGCTCTTGCGGTCCGGCGGCTGCGGCGTGAGGCCGAGTTTCGGAATCAGCTCGTCGGTGAACTTTGCGTGCCGCGGAAATTTTTCCTCGATCTCTTTGCGTACCTCGTCGGGGTCGGGAATCTTCACGTCTTCCATTTTTGGCAGCGTGATATCGACGCCGAATGGTTTGTCCGTGAGCTGACGCACGGCACGAATCCGCTCACGAATGACTTCCGGACGAATCGAGCTGCCGCCGATGCAGCCTAAACCGCCCGCGTTCGATACCGCGGCGACTAACGCCGGCGGTGTCGTCATCCCTTCCTTGTCCCAACCCATGCCGGCTTGAATGATCGGCACCTGGATGCCGAGCAGATCGCATAAAGGCGTATGCAGCATTTCAGTTCCTTTCATCACGATGTAGGGGCGCAGCATGCTGCGCCCCTACACACGATCACGAACACGTTCACGACTTCTTCCGATCCTCCGGCTTCACGTATCCGGTCGTTCCGCCGCCTTTCTGCGAGTGCAGATAGCCTTCCACGTCGTTGAGCGGATTGGTGTAGTAACGCATGCGGTGCGAAACTAAATCGTCTGTCTTTAGCGCGGTCAGAAAATCCATGTCCTTTTGCATGTACGCGGCGATCTTCGCGCTCTCCAAGGTCACGGCGTTGCGGCTGCCCAGTTCTTTGGCCAGCTGTTCGACGTTTGCCACCAGTTGATCGTCCGGCACGACCTCGGAGACGAGTCCGATCCGCTCGGCCTGCGCCGCGGTTAGGTTGCGCCCCGTGAGTTGAATGTAAAAAGCCTTCTTGATCGGAATACCGCTGTGAAACAAAGTCGATGTCGCCACCGCGCCGTAACTACCGCGGATCACTTCCGGCATGCCGAACTTCGCCGACTCCGCCGCAATGCAGAGATCGTGGCCGTTGATCAGCGCCAAGCCGCCGCCGAGACACCAGCCGCGCACCGCCGCCACCGTGACCTGCGGCATATTGCGCAGCAGCCTGACGATCTCGTACGTCGTTCCCGCATGCTCCCAGTTTCGTTTGCGCTTCCACGACTCGCGCAGATCGTAGAGGTCCAAACCGGAAGAATAGGAATCACCCGAACCGGTTGTCACGACGCATTTGATCTTGTCGTTATCGGCCAATTCTTTCAACGCCTGGATCAACTCCGCCATGAACTTCTGGCTCATGGCATTTTTTTTCTCCGGCCGGTTGAAGGTCACCCATGCGACCCCGCTGGCTTCGTCGATCTTTTGTAAAACAGTCGTCAGTTCAGCCATAAGACTCCTCCAATTATCTATGTGTTCCTATCAGAATCTTAGGTGAATCATCAAACGCGGCGAGACCGGAAAACTTTTCAGCGACGGTCGAGGCTAGAGCCACTTCGCTTTACGAAAGCGATAGAAGAGATAGAGATCGATGACGACCATCGAGATCAGTGAAACCGGATAGCCATGCTCCCACTGGATTTCCGGCATGTGCTCAAAGTTCATGCCGTAGATGCCGGCGATCAAAGTCGGCACGGCCACCAGCGCGCCATATGCCGCGAGGCGCTTGGTCACTTCGTTTTCTTGCAAAGTAATCAACGACAAGCTGGCCGAAACCGCCGTCGTTACCATGTCGCGCGAGCTCTCGATGGACTGATTCAACCGGACCAGATGATCCGAAACATCCCGAAAGTAATCCTGCAGACTGACGCAGAGCTGCGGCACCCGCCCGCCGTGCAATCTGCCCATCGCCTCGAGCAACGGCTCCGTCGCGTGCTTCAGCGTGGTGAGCTTTTGCTTGATGCCATAGAGTGCTTCGATGCTCGCTCGCTCGGTCTGCTTGGCAAAGATGCGATCCTCGACCTGTTCCAACTCCGTCTCGACGGCATCGAGCACGGGAAAGTAGCGGTCCACCACCGCGTCCATCAACGCATACAGCACGTAAGCCGAGCCGTGACGCAACAGTCCAGGTTCCTGTTCGCAGCGTTTGCGCACATCGACAAATCCCTGTTGCGACCGGTGCCGCACCGAGAGCACGTAATTGCTGCCGACAAAGATGCACACTTCGCCGACGTTCAATTCGTCGCCGCTGCTTTCGATCATATGTAAGACGACGAAAAGCGACTGGCCGTACTCGTCGATTTTCGGCCGCTGATGCCCCTGCTGGGCGTCCTCCACGGCGAGGTCATGCAAACCGAATTCCTTTTGCATCGCTTCGAGCTCCCCCGGAGCAGGATCCTTAAGGGCCACCCAAACGAAGCAGCCGGGCTTGTTGACGAAGAGGTGAATTTGGCTGACGGGAATATCATCCAGTTTCTTTCCGTCCCGGTAGGCGACGCAGTTGATCAGCACGGCGCGAGCCTCATGGAGTATTGACTCATTTTTTCCTGCGCTTAACGTTTTTCAATGTTCCCGTAGTCGATTATGTCGCGCTGGCCGCTGTTGCGGTACATCCGCTTCCCTTTGCGCGGATAGTCGACGACGTCCTGCGGCAGGCGCTGGCCGATGACAAGACAGACGAGCGGTTCCGCTCCATCGTTGATCGTCTCATGCGCCAAGGCTCCTCCGGGAAAACCGATGAAGTCGCCCGGACCAATCTTCTGTATCGTTTCGCCCATGACTTCCATGCCGTGACCCGACAAGACGTAAATCGCCTCTTCCTCATACTTGTGCGTGTGAAACTCCGTCGACTTATCACCCGGCGCGATTGAAATCAGATGAATGCCGATGTTCTTCAACCCAACCTCATCGCCCAGCGACTTATCGTTCCGAATCGCTCCAGGGTTTAGGTTGTGGACGCGTCGAAGACCTTCCATGGCGGCAATCTTTTCAGCAGATAGATGCATGTCACCTCGCTCCTTATTATTGATGGTTCCAGTCGTTCCAATGGTTCCAAACGTTCCGGCCGTAGAGAAACCCGGAGCATCTTGGCATCCTTCCGAAACGTTTTGAACGGCTTGAACGTTTTGAACGGCTTGAACGCCCTAGTCCCCGTTCATTAAAAACGGCACGACGATCTCCGCCAACTCTTCGGGCTTCTCGTGCGGAATGTGATGCCCAGCGCCTTCGACCGGAACGATCTTCGCGTTGGGAAAAAGCTGCGCGCGATGGCCGCGGACGGATTTCATGAAATCGCTTTCGGTGCCGTAGACGAACAGGATCGGACATTTTAGCCGGCGGATAAACGCTTCGATCTGCCCTTCCGACATTGCCGTCGTCGTTCGATAGCGCAAAATCGGATCGTGCTTCCAGCGGTATCTTCCGCCTTTGTAACTCGTGCCGTGGCGCGCCATGTGGAGCGCCGCCAGATCGGGAATGAGCGGAAAGGTTTTTTGCAGGGACTTGGCGGCGGATTCCAGCGATTCATGCGGGAAAGGAATCTCGACGTAGTCACGCCCCTTCAACCGTTCAGCAATAATGTTCGGCACCTCGTCGTCGGCGCGGGCGAACGGACCGAGCGATTCGAGCAGCACCATGCGCGTCACTTTTTCCGGAAACACGGCAGCGTAGAGCAGACACATGCTGCCGCCCAATGAATGACCGACGAGCGTTATCGATTCTTTTTCGAGATGCTTGAGCAATCCGGCCAGATCAGAGAGAAAATCTTCATGCTGATAACCGCGGCTCGTGCCCGGCCATTCACTATCGCCATGCCCGCGCAGATCGATCGCCACGGCATGCTTGATCGACACGCCGCGTTTGAGCAATGCTTCGAGAAATTGATCCCAGCTTCGCCCCTGGTCGCGCACCCCGTGAACGAAGACGTAGGTCTCCTCTTTTGCATCGCCCCATTCCCAGTAATGTAATCTCAAACCATCATGATCAAAATATCGCCGTCTCGGTTCCAAATTCATCCGTTGTGTATCACCTTTCGCCCACGCTCAATGTGTTCTTTCAATCCAAAATCGAAAATGCAAAATTTTCTTTTCACCCTACCGTCTTCCCAACTCGTTCAGCGCTTCTTCCACGTAACTATGATCAACATACTTTGTCGGCGGCGGCAACGCGCCACCCTTGAACAGCCCGCGTTCGGCCGAGATTTGAATCACCGTCCGGATGCCTTCGACGTTGGACTCCGCGTTGGGATTCCAAATCTTGTTTTCCGTATAATATTCCCAACCGCGCCGCGCCTGTTCCGGTTTTAGCTTCATCTCCTTCGTAAGAAAATCAACAGTCGGTTCCTTGTTGTCGTGCATCCAGCGCATCGCGAGCGCTAGGCCTTTCATAAAGCGCACGACGGTGGGCCGGTTTTTCTCCGCCCAGGAGCGCTTCACCGTAACGTCGGTTAACTGATAGTTGGGAATGAAGTCTACGACTTTGGCGATGACCGGATAGCCCATTTGTGCCGCTTCATAATTGAGCGGCACGGCGATGATCGCTGCGTCGATCCGACCCGCCGTAAGCGACAAAAAAGCCTGCGCCGAGCCGCCGACGTTGATCAGATTGTAATCCCTTGGATACTCCATTCCCTTCGCTTTCAGCACGCGGCGCAGAACGAACGCCGTGCCGGACGTGAGCCCCGAAGAGCCGATGTTGGCGCCGCGCAGATCTTCAAAGGTTCTGAATTTTTTTCCGCCCATGATGTAATGAGTAAGCCCATTGATGACGCCGCCGATGGTCGCGAGATCCGCCCCTTGTTCGACCGCCGCGATGACGGTGTCGACGCCGCCGCTGGAGACATAGACCGATCCGCCCATCAACGCCATCGTCGACTTATCGGCGCCGTTGACGAGGACGAGTTGAACGTCCAATCCTTGTTTATCGAAAAAGCCAAGCTTACTCGCGACCCATAGCGGACTGTAACCGAGCGTCTTCGAAGACGCGCTGATCGGCAGCCTCGGCTTGTCTTGCGCAAACGCAGCGGACACCAGAAGCAGAGGAACAAGAACCGCTAGTCGCATTCTGTTCATATGACCTATTCGACCTATACGTCCTATTCCCATTATTACTTCCGCGCCTCTTCGACATATTTGCGCACAAAGTCGATCACCTCGGCGGGTGCTTTCAGGACTTTTTCTCGCAACCGCTCGCCATCCTCGCCGACCTCGAAGCGTGGCTGGAAGCGCATGACTTTCTTCGCCTCGGCGATAAACTCCTCGTCTTTCGAGAGAGCCGTGAACGCTTGTCTCATTGCTGTCACCGCCATCGGCGGCGAAGCGGGCGGCAGCAACGCCACGCGGTTTAGATTCTGGCTTGCCATGTTAGCCGCTTTTAGCGCTTCGTATTTGATCCCGGTCGGAGCCTTGCCAAAAATCTGCGTGTAGACCTCGGTGAATGAGCTCAGCTCGGGGAAATCAGGACTCTTTCCCATCGTCCCATCCGGCTTGATGACATCGTGATAATAGAGCGGTGTGACGATTCCTGTCTTGACCAGTTGCGGCTCGACGGCGCCGCGATAGCCTGGGATATTTTCATCGTGGTACTGAATCTCGTTGCGCTGCAGCGCGAGCCGTGCATCGTTGCTGCTGTTGTATCCCGTAACGTAATCGTACTTGACGCCGAGCACGTCGAACGCTAGGCGAAATCGCAGATCCTTGTTGCTATCGAAGGACAAGCCGCCCGCTCTGAATCGCTCCGCCTTGGCGATATCGGTCGGCTTCTTGATGCCCGGCGCAACATCGGAGCGGATATAGCAAACGGTTACACCTTGCACCGAAGCGATAAATGGCACTTTCATCAGATCGACGCGCAGCGTCGAGCTTTTCATCATTTGGTGATTATACGGGCCGGTAAAATAGCCTAGCGTAAGCCCATCGTGCTTGGCCACTTCGCCGAGAAAATTGATTCCCGTGACACCCCCGCCACCGGACATATTCTGCACGACGATCGTGGGGTTTCCCGGAATATGCCGGGCGAGATGGCGCGCGACGATTCTGCCTTCGATGTCAGTCGGTCCACCGGCGCTGAAATTTATAAAGAAGGTGATGTTCTTGCCCTGGTAATACGGCCGCTCCGCCGCGAACGCCGGCACGAGCAACAAGTACAAACCGAAAAGGAAAAACAGCGAAGCTCGACTGAGAAACTTCATAATCAATTCTCCTTTGCGTTGACCCGCGCAACGAATGGCATTGCCGACCCGCATGTTTGTCAGGGCAGACCTATGTATCTGCCTTGAGACTATTAATCGACTCCACCCAGAACCATTTCCCTCAATTTGACTTTATTCACCTTGCCGACCTCCGTATGCGGCAGCGACGAGCGGAATTCAACTGACTTAGGCACTTTGTAAGCAGAGAGCCGTTCTTTGCAGAAGGCCAGCAACTCGTCAGCATTCAGCTTGGAATTGGGCTTAAGAACCACAACGGCTTTCACCGCCTCGCTCCACCGCGCGTCCGGCACGCCGATCACTGCCGCTTCGAGAATATCGGGATGACTGTATAGGACGCTCTCGATCTCCAGCGGATAGATGCTGATGCCGCCGCTCTTGACCATGTCTTTTTTACGGCCCGCGACGAAAAGGTATCCTTCCTCGTCGAAATAACCGAGATCGCCGGTGTAAAACCAGCCGTCGCGAAAACACGCGTCGGTCGCTTCAGGATTTTTGTAGTAACCGTGGGTCGCCAGCGGACTCTGGCAAATGATCTCACCGACCTCACCGACTTTCACGGGATTGTTGGCATCGTCGACAATCCGCAGATCGACACACCAGACGGGGCGGCCCGCGGAATTTGGCTTGGCATCCATGTCGCCCGGCTTTGAGATCGCCATCTGCCCCGAATCCGTTGACGCGTACGTGCGGTAAATGTTCGGCGTAATCTCTTTCTTCAGGCGATCGAGCACCGCCGGATGAACCTTGCCGCCGGTGATCGCGAGGCAACGCAACGTGCTCGTGTCGTATTTCTTGGATTCCAAGACATGCAGCATGCGCTCGCACATGGTCGGCACGGCGCCGATATAGGTCACCTTTTCGCGCTCGACGGTCCGTAAAACTTCCTCGGCGTCGAAACGCTCGTGCAGGATCATCGTGCCGCCGAAGTAGGTGATGCCGAGGGTGAAAGAGCGCCCGGCGTTGAAGTAGATCGGCGACGAGAGAATCGCGGTATCGTGGGCCCCCAAGCCTTTTTCAATCGCGTTATTGATGCAGTGGAAAACAAATGTCCGTTGCGTCGCCAGACAGCCCTTGGGAAATCCGGTGGTTCCCGACGTGAGCATAACTGCAAACGGATCGTCTTCGCTCACATTGACGTCGGGCTCCTCGGAGCTTTGGCCGGTGAGAAGCCCGCCATAAGTTCGGTCGGAAGACAGCGGCAGCGGTTTGAGAAAACCTAGATCCTTGAGTTCTTTTGCCTTGGCAAATTCGCCGGCACAGTCTTCTTGAAAAACGATGAATCGCGGCTCGAACGCCGAAAGCACCGACGCAAGCTCGAGCGCTTTCCATTTCACGTCGAGCGGTATCGCCAGCGCGCCGATTTTCGCGGTGGCGAAAACAATCTCCAGATGATCGATCCGATTTCCCACAGACAACGCCACCGCGTCGCCCTTGCGCACACCGAGCGAAAGCAGCCCGTGCGCCAGCCGATTCACGCGCGCGTTGAGCTCGCCGTAAGTGATTTGTCCGGATCGGTCTTTCGCGGCAACTTTTAGCGGAAACTTCCACGCATTGCGACGCAACCCGTCGCCCATCAGCATTGGGATACTTATGGTCATAGGTGAAGTTTGCGACAAGAGAGTTAGGGCGTCGCGTTCCTGTAGAATTCCGTTTCGTTCAAAGGTTCAAACGTTCAATGTTCAAGGTCGGAACCTCAGCCGCTTGCAATTTGCACCGAGGCGCTCTGACGTTGAACGTTTGAACCCTTGAACCTTGAACGGCAGCTATCGTCCCTTCCAATTCGCCGGCCGCTTCTCGACAAACGCGCGCGGTCCTTCCTTGGCGTCCTCGGTCTGCATCACCATGCTCTGAAGATCGGACTCGTAGCGCAGCCCTTGCTCCAGTGTCATCTCGCTGCCTTTATAAATCGCTTCCTTGATATAGCGCAGCGCCAACGGCGCGCCCTTTAAGAACGACGCGCCCATCTTTTCACCCGCGGCGATAAGTTGATCGTACGGCACCACCTGATTCACCAAACCGATGCGGTGGCATTCCGCCGCGTCATAAAGCTCGCCTGAAAGACAGATTTCCAACGCTTTCGGAATGCCGATCAGCCGCGCCATGCGCTGCGTCCCACCGGAACCGGCCATGAACCCAAGCCGCACTTCGCTGACTCCGAGCCGCGCGCCTTCCGCCGCGATCCGAATGTCGCATGCCAAACTCATCAACAGCCCCGTGCCGACGCAGTAGCCGTGCACCAGCGCCATCGTGATCTTGTTGATCGCGGCGATCGCCGGCGCGGGAGTTCCCGGAATCGTCGAGTAACGTGCTTGGCGTGCGATTAGAGGAGATTCCGGTTCTACTGCCGGCGCCGCTTCACTGACGCGAACGCGGTCCTTAATATCCCCGCCGACTGAAAACGCCCGCTCGCCGTTGCCCTTGAAGATCACGATCTGCACATTGCCGTCCTCGTTGGCGTCGCGACAATAACCAACGATCAGCTTCACCATGTCCCGATTCACCGCGTTCAATGATTCGGGCCGATTCAGCGTGATCCACGCGATCTTGTCTTTGACTTCGTAGAGAACTTTTTCTTCAGACATTGCATCTCTCCATGATTTACGGGCATAGCATGCTGTGCCCCTACAGACCCGAGACTTAGACTCAAACTGATTCTTATTTCGAGTTCCAAGCCGACGCGTCTGCCCCTCGGACCAGTGAGCAAAACTTCTGTGCTGCCTACTAGATTTGCGCTGTCAGAGCTTGCTCGAGGAGCCGCGCCGCATTGAACGAACCGTTCGTTGGAAGATCGGACCGCCCTGGTCGGAGTTGCGGGAAGTGCTTTGAGAAGTTTATGATCGTCACCCCGACAACCTGCCCGCTCTTAGGATGCAATCTCAAAACGAAGTCTTCTCCAATTTCAACCGTTTTTGCTTTCTGCGGCTTGCCTAACGAAAGGTACAGCACATCGGCTTCACGATCATAGTGAAATTGAACTTCTTTACGCATCGTCGTTACCTGCCGCCTTTCCTCTCAATACCATAGGCCGTTATTACAAACTTCCGCATCGCTATCCTGACAACCACTACAATATGTGTCAAACCGAACGGCAGGTCCTCTACAGGGTACAAATATTGGTACTTGTGCGGATCGATAGGATCTTGCCTGCGCCTGCCTTTTCGAATTGCGTCCAGCACATCGTCCTTAAATTCTTCCAGTTCGGGATGCCACTCGGTAATATGCTGCCAGCGTTCATCGGTTAGCGTAATCCGATTGCCCCAACGATCAGTAACCTGTTCCAATGATCGCACTCACCCATCAGTGTCTAGAATCAGATCGCGCAATCATTTGATCACCTTGTCCACCCGGTATAGCATCGACTGCCGAATCGTCAGTCCGATCTGTTCGGCAGTTTCAGATTGATCACCAGCTCGAACTTCGTTGGTTGCTCGACGGGTAGATCGGCGGGTTTGGCTCCCTTTAGGATTTTGTCCACGTAGGTGGCTATGCGTCGGTAGCTGTCCCCGAGGTCCGCCCCGTAGTACATGAGCCCGCCGGCATCCACATCTTCCCTGTAGACATACGTCGACGGTAACCGGCTCTTTAAGGCGAAGCTCGCGATCCGTTTTCCGTTATTACGCATTAGCCGGCCCACGGCCACGTAGAGTCCATCCGGGCGCTGCTTGCCCATCGCAGCAAAAACCCTATCGAAATCGTCGGCACTGCGTACCTCCCAACGCTGCAGAGTCAACCCCAGCGCATGCGCTGAGACAGGGAGCATCTCTTTCAGCTCGAGTACAGCGCCCGCACTGGTCGATTCGTAGAGAACCGCGACACGGGCAAGTTTGGGAACGACTTCTTTGAGCAGCTCCAGCCGCTTACCGCCTAGTTCTCCAGAAAGGATTGTAAAGCCGGTGAGGTTGCCGCCGGGACGGGCAAGACTTTCAACCAGGCCTGCCTTGACCGGATCGATCCCTTCGCCCGCCATAACGATAGGAATCGTCTTGGTCGCATTCTTGGCCGCCAGGATCGTTCCGAGCCCTGCTGATACCACGATGAGATCAACCTTGAGACGCACCAGCTCGGCCGCAAGCTCAGAGAACCGATCGACCTTTCCCTCCGCATAACGGTACTCGGTGGCGATGTTCTGTCCTTCTACGTAGCCACGCTCGCGCAGACCCAACCGAATTGCCGCGGAACGGGCGGAGTCGCTAGCTGCATCGCCTCCCGATAGATACCCTATCCGAGAAACTTTCTTCGGCTGCTGCGCCTCGGCCATAGAACCGAGCGCCAAGAGCATGACACCTAGAGTAACGTAAATAACTTTCTTACTCATGGATTCACTCTCACCCTTCCCTTTCCCACATTCATGGGCGAGGGGAAAACAAGGGGCAGCCGATTCGAACGCGAACATCGACAATCATCTTTTGATTTGGATCCCAACTTGAAACCCGAAAGCTGAAACCTTTAGCTACCTCCCTTTCCACACCGGCGCGCGTTTCTCAGCAAAGGCGCGCGGGCCTTCTTTGCTGTCTTCCGTCGTGCCAACCAACGCCGAGAGATCGGATTCCAGGCGAAAACCTTCATCCATCGACAACTCGACGCCTTTCTTGATCGCTTCTTTGATAAACAAAACCGACATAGGCGCGCCTTTGAGAATTCGGTTGGCTAGATCCTCCGCGGCTTTCATCACGTCGGACGCCGGAACGGCGATATTGACCAAGCCTAACGGTAGCGCCTCGGCGCCAGTAACATTATCGCCGGTCAAGCAAATTTCCAGCGCCTTTGCGACGCCGACCGTGCGCGCTAGTCTTTGCGTGCCGCCCGCGCCCGGAATGAGCCCTCGCTTCACTTCAGCCAGTCCGAGTTTGGCGTCTTCCGCGGCGACACGCATGTCGCACGCCAAGGCGAATTCCAACCCGCCGCCGACGCAGTAACCGCGGATCGCGGCAATCGTCGGCTTGGTGACCGCAGCCACCGCGCGAGTCTGTGTGTGGATCGTTGCCGAAAGCTTCTGCTGTCGCCGCTCGATGGGCGAAGATCCGCCCTCGGCGCGTTCTTTCAAATCCATGCCGGCGGAAAATGCCTTGTCTCCCGCCCCGGTGAAAATCGCTATACGAATCGCGCTGTCGTCTTCGATCTGGTTGCACGCGTCGACTAACTCTCGCGCCATCTGCCGGTTAACGGCATTCATCGACTCAGGCCTGTTGAATGTCACATACGCGATCTGATTACGCACTTCGAAAAGTACTGTTTGATAATCCATTGTCTCCTACCTCTTTGTTGGTCCGCTAAAGTTCCAGACGTTCAAGCTGTTCAATTGCTGAGCGGAGCCGAACGGGTCAAGCCCCCTCTTTGGTTCCCCCCGCTTCCGTGGGTGAGAAAACTATACTCCGAGCCGAATGGACCGAGGAGTTGAACGATTTGAACGGCTTGAACGAGTTAATCTATTACCGTCCCTTAGCTTTCCTTTCCTGCGCCAGTTGCTCGAGAAAAGATAAATCTAGCAACTCGCTCGCGTTCAATTTCATCCCCGACAGGTTCTTGTCGTTTGCGATAACATTTTCCAGCGCTTTGACCGTAATCAGCGGCAAGCCCGGCGTCACCTGGCTGTAGGTCCGCCGGGTTTCTTCCAACTCTTCGGCATTGTTGGATCGGTAATATTCGCCGAGAAATTTGATGACGCGGTCTTTATTTTTCTCGTCGCGATAAAAATCCATGCCGTCCGCCAACCCGCGCATGAAGTTCATGACCGTCTCTCGCTCCGCGCGGATGAAGGACCGCAACGTCACGGGTCCGGCAACCGTGTATTCAAAATCCTCTTTGGAAAAATCGAAAAACGTGGGGTAACCGGCTTTGCGCGCCTTGAGCGTAAACGGAGATTGGAACACCGACGCTTGAATTTGTCCGGCCGTGAGCGCGGTCCAGCGATCTCCCTGGCCGCCCGTGCCGACGATCTGCACGTCCTTCTCAGGATTCAGCCCAATTCGTCGCACAGCCACCCGCGCAATGAAATCCGTGCTCGATCCGAGTTGACTCACCCCGATTCGTTTTCCCTTGAGATCTTCGGGGCGCTTGATCGACGGATGTGCCGTCAAAACGTAATCCAACCGATTGCCCACTGCGCCGATAAATTGAAAATCCTTGGCGCCCTGCGCCCACGCCGCCACCACCGTAGACGCCCCTTGCAACTGCAAAGGCAGGTCGCCGGAGAGAGCCGCCTGGATTCCCATGAGGCCGCCCCTGATGTAGATCGGTTCGAGCTTCAAGCCGTGCTTTTCAAACGAACCCGAACGGTAGGCGACCCAGAAATAGCTCGACGAACCGCCCAACGGATAGCCAACTTTGATCTCGCGAAGCGGCTTGCTTTGCGCGAATGCATTGGAACCGATGAGGCTGCTCAGCAGCAAGACTGCCGCGACGAATAATTTTGGATTTTGGATTTTAGATTTTGGATTATCGGATAAGACATTCTCAGACTTCGATTGATTCATCGTGTCCTCCGATCGTCAATCCAAAATCCAAAACCTGTGGTGAGCAACGTCGAATCATCGTAAATCCAAAATTGTCAGGCCAGCTCAAAGCACGGTAGCTTTATCTTCGGGTCATGCGTCTCCTGGAAGACTGCTTTGACGCGGTCGCCCATTTTTACTTTTTCTTTCGTATCTCCCACCAACCTGCTTTCGACGATCACGCCTTCGTCCAGAATAACGTTGATGTAATAAATCGGCGTCTCGTCTTTGAAAGCCGGGTTGCGAGGCACGCGAACCAGCGTGAAAGTGTGCACTTTGCCCGTGCCTTTGGCCTCGATCCAGTCCAACTCGCCGAAACAATCGACGCAGGCCACGCGTGGAAAAAATTGCAGCTTGCCGCAGCTTTTGCATTTCTGCAGCAGGAGTTTGCCGTTCGCGGCGCCTTCCCAAAAGGGCTGATCGACTTTATTTATTTTCGGCAGACTTTTTTGTGGCATCCTTGTTTCAGCCATTATTTTCTCCTTTCCATAACCAGCGCAGCGGTGGTGCCCAGATTGCGCCCGTAGTTGAGCCAACCGATGCCCGTGACCAA
>WNGI01011546.1_pt1 | contig 14167 bp, 16 predicted proteins | sample 5400621 | NCBI WGS metagenome assembly WNGI01 (sample SAMN13153374, study PRJNA577476) | soil metagenome | isolation source: 20 cm soil or saprolite under Garry oak tree replicate 1 | place: USA:California | collected 2016-06-15
CCAGGCCCGACGACGCCGGGGAGGGGTCAGAGAGGCGACACGCCCGCGGAAGCGGCGCAACCCGCCCCGACGGAAGCTGCCTGAGGCCGCAGCGGCCTTCGGGCGGCAGGGGCTTCACCGTCGCTGGGTGGCCCAGTACTCCCACGCATCCAGATCCGGGACGTCCAACCCCAACGCACCCAGCGTCGAACAGATCTGCGTCCGGTGGTCGTTCCCGTGCTGGATCGCCTGGACGAGCAGCATGCCCTCCGCGGGGTCGGTGTCCGGATAGTCCGACTTGCCGATCACGGCCGCGTGGAGGTCGCCGCGGTCGAGCGCGTCCAGCATCCCGGCCCATCGATCGTCGTGCTCCCGCATCTCCGTGCGGAGGTCGGCAAGGGGCCGGGTGTCGGCGTCCTCCCTCGAGGGTACCGTCGGCGTCGTGAGGCGTTGCAGGTAGCGCTCGTCCGCGTCCACGAGGTGCGTGAGCGTCTGCATCGTCGACCCGTAGGTGCCGTCGATCCTCGCATCGAGATGCTCGGGACCCAACCGTTCCAGGGCATCGATCAAGCACGCCGTCGCCCACAGATGATGCGCGAACATGGCCCGAAGCACGTCGGACGTGGTGGTCATCGAGCCATCAGCGAGAGCGGCTTGCCGATCTTCGACTTCGTCGCTTTGCGGATCGCATCTGCCGCCTCGCGCAGCGCCTCGGAGGCGGGCGACGACGGATCGCGAAGGACGATCGGCGCGCCCGCGTCGGCTCCCTCCCGCAGCGCGGGGACCAGGGGGACCTGGGCGAGCAAGGGGACGTCGAGGGTCTCGGCCGCGAGCCGCCCGCCACCCTCGCCGAACAGGGACTCGCGCTCGCCGCAATGCGGGCACACGTAGTACGACATGTTCTCGATCACGCCGATCGGCCGGAGGTTGGTCCTCTCGGCCATCTTGCCGGCCCGTTCGGCGACCTTGCGCGCGGCCTCCTGCGGGGTGGTCACGACGACCATCGAGGCCCCCGGGATGAACGAGGCGAGCGAGATGCTCACGTCACCTGTTCCCGGCGGGAGGTCGCAGAGCAGGAAGTCGAGGTCGCCCCAGTAGACGTCGCCGAGGAACTGCTCGATCGCCTTGTGCAACATGGGTCCGCGCCAGATCACCGGGGTCTCTTCCGGAACGAAGTGGCCCATCGAGATCACCTTCACGCCGTGGGACTCGAGCGGCATGATCATGTTGTCGAACCCGACGGGCTTGCCTTCGGCCCCGATCATCCGCGGCACGCTGAAGCCCCACACGTCGGCATCGAGGATCCCGACGTTCGCCCCCTCGGCCGCGAGCACGCACGCGAGGTTCACGGCGACGCTCGACTTCCCGACGCCACCCTTGCCCGACGCGATCGCGATCAGTGCCGTCTGGGGCGGGAACGAGATCTTCGATGGGGGAGGGGCTTGCCCCGCGGGGGCGCCGCGGAGCTGCCCGACGAGGGCTTGGCGCTGCTCGTCGCTCATCGGCGTCAGGGAGACCTCGACGCGCTCGACGCCGGCGACCGGCTGAACGGCCGCGGTCACGTCCGTCGTGATCCGGTCCCGCAAGGGGCAGCCTTCGATCGTGAGCAGGACGTGGACGCGAACGAGCCCGCCATCGATCTCGATCCGCTGCAGCATCCCGATGTCTTCGATCGGTTTGCCGATCTCGGGATCTCGAACGCTTCTGAGCGCCTCGCGGATCTGCTCTTCGGTGGCCATCGGCGTTCGTCCCCCAGGTACGATTCGCGCATATGCACGGTGCGTACCGTGCAAATGCAGTCTACGACCGGGGAGTCCCCATGCCGGAGCCGCTCGCGATCGAGGTGCACAAGGCGCTCGCCGAGGACACGCGGTACCGCCTGTACCGATACCTCCGGCTCTCGGGCCGCCCGGTCGCCGTCCGCGAGCTGGCGACCCGCTTGTCGCTGCACCCGAACACGCTGCGCCCGCATCTCCGCCGCCTCGAGGAGGTCGGTCTCGTGGCGCGGGAGACCCGCCGGACGGCGGCGGCCGTCGGCCGGCCGCAGACGCTTTACGTGGCGGTCGACGTCGAGCCGCGCGAGGGTCGGGACCACAAGCTGCTCGCCGACATCCTGTCCGGTCTGCTCACGACCTCCAAGCAGCGGGACGACGCCGAGGAGCTCGCGCGCGAGTGGGGCGCGTACCTGGTGGGCCGCACCGCTCCGAGGCCGGGTGCGAAGCGACCCTCCGGCCCGAACCTGGCCACGCTGCAGGATGGGCTCGCCCGCGCCGGGTTCACGCCTCGGTTCCGGCGCACCGGCAAGCAGACCGTGGAGATCACCCTGCGTGATTGCCCGTTCCGCGATCTGTTGGACGAACATCGCGCCCTCGTGTGCGCCGTGCATCGCGGGCTCCTCGAGGGGATGCTCGCCGCGTCCCGCCCTGCCCTGAGGATGACGTCGTTCGAGCCGCTGGCGGAGCGGACCACGGTCTGCCGGCTGACGGCTCGGGGGGGCTGAGGCATCTCCGGGCCCGGGTCGGACTGAAGTCGGCTCCCGAACGCGCCGATGGAACGAGCGACGCGGGGGGCGGCTCCGCGTCCACCGATCGATGGCGCCAGGGAGGCCTCGAGATGGAAACAGGCTCACCGATCGTGCCCGAGTTCAACTCGTGGCTCGAAGAGCTGGTCAAAGGCGAAGGTTCCGACCTCCACGTCAAGGTTGGGTCGCCTCCGATGATCCGGTTGCCGCACGGACTCATCCGCCTCGAGCGCGACCCGCTCAGCCCGATCGAGACCCAGGCGATCGCCGATGGCATCGTGCCGGGGGACCGCAAGGCCACGCTCGTCGATCGGGGAGATGTGGACTTCGCCTACTCGGTCGCGAACATCGGACGCTTCCGTGCGAACGTGTTCCGGCAGCGCGGTTCCGTCTCGATGGTCCTGCGGAAGCTTCGGTTCGGAGGCCCCTCGTTCGAAGAGATGGGGCTGCCGGACGCGGTCCGCAAGCTCGCCGATGAGCACCGAGGGCTGATCCTCGTGACCGGACCCACCGGCTCGGGCAAGACGACGACGCTCGCCGCCATGATCTCCTACATCAATCAGACGAAACCGGTGCACATCGTGACGATCGAAGATCCGATCGAGGTGCTGCATCGCGACGACGTGGCGTCGATCAACCAGCGCGAGATCGGCAACGACACCGAGGATTTCCTAGCCGCGCTCCGAGCCGCTCTCCGCCAAGATCCCGACGTGATCCTGATCGGCGAGATGCGTGACACGGAGACGGTGCGCGCGGCGCTCCAAGCGGCCGAGACCGGGCACCTCGTGCTCTCGACGCTGCATACGACCGACGCCACCGAGACCGTGAACCGTGTGATCGACTTCTTCCCGCCGTATCAGCAGAAGCAGGTCCGCCTGGCCTTGGCGGCGAGCCTCCGAGGCATCGTCTGCCAACGGCTCGTGCCGACCGTCGACGGCGGACGCGTCCCCGCGCTCGAGATCCTGGTGAACACCGGTCGCGTCGCCGAGCGCATCGAGGATCCCGACACGACCTCCGAGATCAAAGAGGTGATCAAGGACGGCGCGTTCTACGGGATGGTCACCTTCGACCAGTGGCTGCTCCGGTTGATCCAGGAGGGGACGGTGTCGGTCGCGGATGCGATGCAGGCCGTGAGCAGCCGGCACGACTTCGAGCTCGCGATGCAGCAGGCAGGCATCGCCGTGCCCGTGTAGCTCAGGCCGCCATCCTTCGCCGCCTGACCGCCGCGATACCGAGCCCGGCGAGGATGCCGACGGCCGTCCCGATCGCCGCCGGCGCCACCCACCCACGCTGGTCGGCCGGGGAGTCAAGCGACGCGACCGGCGCCGTCGTGTCAGGTGTCGCGAGGTCGGCGACCGCGACCGTGGTTCCGTTCCCCGGCCCGCTGCCGCTGCCGACCACGATGACTCCCGACATGCCGGGATGGTACGTGCAGGCGAACGGATAGAGGCCGGGCTCGTCGAACGCCGCGGTGAACCGCTCGCTGGGCTTGAGGTCGTCGTAATGGCCCCAGCCGTTCGCCGTGACGTTGTGCACGAACGGGTCGGCGTTGACCCAGGTCACGGTCTGTCCGGGCTGCACGTGCAGGATCGTCGGCGTGAAGCAGGCATCGACGATCCGGATCGCGGTGCCCGTTCCTCGCGTCATGCCTTCGTGGCAGCCGCCCCCAGCGCGCGCTGGTGCGGCGCCCAACAACGGCGCCACGCCGAAGACGAGCACCATCAGTGCCCTCGATATCGATCGCATGACGGGCTCCTTCCGTTCCACACCTGGGGCCGTTCCGCACCTGGGGCCGTACGGCCTCTGTTCCGCCCCCTATTCCGCCCCCGTGTCCGTTCCGCCGCTGTAGCTACACCCGTGGCGCCGGGCCGGTTCCCTCAGTGCGGCGCGAGGCCGGCGAGGTGGAGCGCGGCTCGCTGTGCGAGGTTGATCTCGAGCCTGAGGGCGAGGGCGCCCCGCTGCCAGACGAGCACGTTGCCGCTGACCGGGAACACACGCGTCCCATCACGGGTGAGCAGCTCCACCTCGTGCGGCGTATGGATCCAGTACGCGTGTGCCTCCGCCAGCGCATCGAAGGGCGCTCCCACGTGCTTGACCAGCACGTCGTCGTCCCCACGGACCTCGATCAACGACGCTCCGAATGGGGTGCCGGGGATCCTCGGAAGGCCCGGACGGGGGAGCCACGCCATCGCGACGAGCACCGTGCCCGGCTGATCGAAGGCGCGCGCGCCGGAGGTGAGCCACACTCGATCAGGATCACCGAGCTCGCGGGGTACGACCGGCGTGAACCCGGCGGCTGCGGTTGCCTCGGCGAGGGTGACGGACCTTCCGAGTGCCACTCCGGCGATCGGGGAGCTCGTCGGCGTCGTCGAGAGCGTCGGCTCGCGCTCGATCCTGATCCCGCCGAGATCGATCACGAGCTTCGTGGCGGCCGCGGCGGTGGCGATCAGGAGCAGGGCGGCGGCGATCAGGATCACGATCCGGGCGCGGGACGACAGGCGCGGGCGCGGCCTCCGCCCGGCATCGATCGCGGCCCCGACCTCGCCCGAGACGTCGGGCGACGGGGGCTGCAGAAGCATCGGTTCGAGGGCGCGCAGGACCTCGCCCAGCTCCTCGTCCGTCAACCGGCTCAATCGCTCGGCATTCACCCCTGCACCTCCCCGGCCACGATCGCCGTTCGGAGCTTCGTCATCGCTCTCGACAGACGCGATTTCACCGTTCCGGCTGGGACCGCAAGCGCGTCGGCCATCTCGGCTTCGCTGAGGTCGAGGAGCCAGCGATACGCGAGCACGAGACGGTCGTTCGAACCGAGGCGGTTCATCGCGCGCACCAAAGCCTCGGCATCTTCGCGAGCGAGCACCTGACGCTCGGGCGGCGGGACCGACCGATCGCCCCCGCCTGCGGATGTCTCCCGCAGCACGAGCGCCTCGCGCCGCCGGGCAGAGCGGATCTGGTTCTTCGCTTCGTTCGCCGCGATCCGACAGATCCAGGGCTTGAAGGGAGCCCCCGGGCGGAATCGAGGCATCGCGTACCACGCCTTCACGAACGCCTCCTGGACCACGTCGTCGACGTCGACACCCGGCGCGACGAATCGGGCAACGCGCGCGGCGAGCGCCTGATAGCGCGTCACGAGTTCGCCGAAGGCGTGCTCGTCGCCGTCGCGGGCGAGGGCGACGAGCACCTCCTCCTGCGAGGAGGCCCGCTCGGTGGGCTGCGTCACGATCTCGTCCCCGTACACCGCGAAGGGCGCCTCGGTTCCGGCACCCTTCGCGCGGGGCAGGGCGGCAGACGCTATCCGGAGCTGCCGTCCCCGCTCGACCCGTTCGTGGACGCCGCCTCCGCGAGCGCCGTGAACGTGGCCACCAGGCCCGAGAGCTCCATCGGGACCACGACCTTCGACGACGGCGACGCGCCCACCTGCTTCAACGTGTCGAGGTACTGCAGGCGCATCGTCTTCTCGTCGACCGTGCTCGCGACCTCGAAGATCTTGTTCAGGGCGTTCGAGAAGCCCTCCGCACGGAGGATGGCGGCCTGTCGCTCGCCCTCGGCGTTCAAGATCGCGGACTCCTTGTTGCCCTCCGCGATCGTGATCGCGGCCTGCTTCTGCCCGTCGGCCTCCGTGACGACCGCGCGACGTGTCCGCTCGGCGGACATCTGCCGGGTCATCGCCTCCTGCACCAGTGGTGACCTCGTCCAACTTCACCCGGAGCAAGCTGTTGATCTCGTCGCGCTTGGCGAGCACATCGTCGAGCGAGATGTCCCCGACCACGGCCCGCAGCGTGGTCGCCGCGATATTGGTAGCCGCGCCGGCGAAGTTCGAGACGCCGATGACCGACGTCGCCGCGTCGAACACCTTGTAGTACATGATGAAGTCGATCGCGATCGCGGCGTTGTCCTTCGTGATCGAGTCCTGCCGCGGGATCTCCAGATAGAACTCACGAAGGTCGACGATCACGCCTCGGTCGATGAACGGGATCAGGACCACGAGGCCCGGTCCGCGCGTGGCATGCAAGCGTCCGAGGCGGAACACGACGAGGCGCTGGTACTCCGGGACGATCTTGATCGCTTTCGTGAGCAGGAGCAGCGCGAACAGGACGAGCAGTCCGACGATGATCCACACGATCGGCATCAGGTGGTGCCTCCTTCTGGGGTTGTCGATTGCGCCGGCGTCGTCGATGACGCCGTGGAGCCGGTGGTCGCCGCATCAGGCCCGTTGCCGTGCTCGCCGTTGGACGGCTCGACGGTGAGCACGAGCCCGTCGAGCGAGGTGACACGTACCTTCGCGCCGCCTTCGATCGGACCCGAGGGAGCGACCGCCCGCCACTCCTCGGACGCGACCCGAACGATCCCGCCTTTCGGTCCGACACCCGCTGGGAGCGCCACCCCCTCCTGGCCGATCACGCTTCGACTCCAGATCGAAGGCTGATGTCGCATCTTGAGGGCGGCGGCGACGACGATCCCGAAGAACACGCCCGCGAACGCCGCCACTCCTACCAATGCCCACGCCGACACGGAGACGCCTCCGGATCGGTCATAGAGGAACCACCCACCGAGCAGCAGGAAGAGCAGCCCCAGCGCGCCCCAGATGCCCAGACCGGGCGCCTTCAGTTCGATCACGAAGCACACGACCGAGGCGATCAGGAACAGGATGCCGATGAACCGGACCGGCAGCAGCCCGAAGGACGCGATCGAGAGGATCAGCAGGATCGTGCCGATCGTCCCGCTGAACACGTGCCCGGGGATGATCAGCTCGAGGACGATCAAGCCCAGCCCCACCCAGAAGAAGATGAAGGCGAGGTTGGGATCCAGGAGGGTGTGCAGGAAGTCGACGAACCCGCCCATCTGTTGATCCTGCAGGACCGCCCCGGCCGTGTGCAGCGTGACCTCGGTCCCGTTCCCCAACCGCACGCTCGTCCCGTCCAGCTCGGTGAGCAGGTCCTGGGTGGTGGGCGCGATCAGGTCGATCACGTGGTCCTGGAGCGCCTCGTCGTCGGTGATGCTGGCGGCGTCCGTCACGAAGGTCTCCGCGACGTCGGCGTTCCTCCCGTAGGTCTGTTGGATCGTTCGCATCGAGGCGGCGGCGTCGTTCCTGACCTTCTCGCCGAGTGTCCCGGAGATGTCCCCTCCCGAAAGGCCGATCGGCGTCGAGGCCCCGACGTTGGTCCCGGGCGCCATCGCGGCCACCGGGGCCGACAGGAGGATGAAGGCGCCTGCTGAGGCGGCGCGTGCGCCGCTGGGGGCCACGTAGCCGATCACCGGGATCGTGGAGGTGAGGAAGGACTGCGTGATCTCGTCCATCGAGGATCCGAGTCCCCCCGGAGTGTCGATCGTCACCAGCACGGCTTCGGCGCCGTCGGCCTGCGCGCGCGCGACGTTCGAGGTGATGTAGTCGGCGGTGAAGGGGTCGACCACGCCGTTGAGGGTCAGGGAGACGATGCTGGGACCGGAGGCCTGCGCGTGCGCTGCCACCTGTCCGAGGGCCGTGACCGAGATCAACGCGGCGCCGAGCGCGAGCCGCGCGGTGGCCGAAGCGATACGGGTCACGTCCGGTGTTTCTCCTTCCGTCAACAGCATACCGCCCCGCCGAGACTTGCGCCCGACGGCTGTTGCGTTCCTGTCGCGGAGCCTACGCCCATCCGTTGCGGCGACGAAGGCAACGGTGGTGCCGATGGCGCCAAGACGAATGGCGTGGGACCATCGTCGCATCGGCAAACTTCGCACCCCCGACTCGACGTACGTACTGGAAGGAGCGTCCCTGGTGCAGGGACCTGGACACGAAGGCCCGCTGCTTCCGCGCGAGGAGCAGCAACTGATGGAAGGACTCCTTGCCGGTGACGATGCTGCCATCCGCGCGCTCTACGGGCGGTTCGGTCGTCCCGTCTACACGATGGGGCTCCGGTTGCTGGGCTCTCGTGAGGCCGCCGAGGAGCTCACCCAAGACGTCTTCCTCACCGCCTGGCGCAAGGCGGCCCGCTTCGACCCCCAACGTGGCCGACTCTCGACCTGGCTCATGACGATCGCGCACAACCTCGCGGTCGACCGGCTCCGCCGTGACACCGGTGTCTCGCGACCGCACCTCGTCCTGGTCGACGAGGTGCCGGATCGTCCCGCGGGGGACGAGGAGTACGCGTTGATCGAGCGTGACGAGGCTCTGAGGGCGCTGGCATGCCTCTCCGATGCCGAGAAGCGCCTGATCGCGCGGGCCTACTTCCGAGGGATGACCGCGCGGGAGATCGCCGAGGCGGACGCGATCCCGCTCGGAACCGTGAAGACGCGGCTGCGATCGGCCCTCATCAAGATCCGCAAGGCGAACGAGCTGAAGGAGCCGTCGTGAATTGCCCTGCGGTTCGCGACCGGCTCCCCGAGCACGCGCTCGGCGTCGCCGATCATCACGACGTTCATGCGATCGAGCGTCATCTGGCCTGGTGTGCGGCGTGCCGGAAGGAAGCGCGCGACCTCCAGCGCGCCGCGGCCACGTTGGCGTTCGCGCCCGCCCCTGCCGCTCCGGCGCCCGAGCTCGAGGAGCGCATCGTCGCCGCGGTCCAGCGGGACCGTCCGACCGTGTCCGTCGCCGCGGTCACGACCACGCCGCGCCGGCGCCGAGGCCGGCGGGTCGGCGTCGTGCTGGTCGCCGCAGCCCTGATGATCGCCGGCCTCGGCGCCGGCGCCGTGCTGGGACGCCGCGACGGTCCTCCGATCAGCCCGGCGACGCAAGCCCAGCAGCAGGACGCCGCGTTCGAAAAGTTCCAACGGATCATCCAGACCGCCGCCACCGCCGATCCGCGCACCAAGGCGGCGGTCGGATTGCTCACCCCGGTCGGCGATATGCCGTGGCGGGGGGCCGCCCTCGTGATCGTGTCGCCCAGCGGAGACGACCAGGTCGTCGTGACCGTCGACGGCCTCGCGCGCGGCCGCCGCCCGTACCAGGTCGAGATCACGGACGGCCACGGACACCGGATCCCCGTCGACGTCGTGCGTCACCTGGACAGCGAAGGCGGAGCCATGGTCGCCCGGATCGTCGCGAGGGACCTGACCCACTACGTGCGCGTGGTGGTCACCGACGCGCGTGGACGCACCGTGCTGACCGGCGTGCTCGACCGGGCGCCTCCCGCCGGCTGACGGCGAGCCGCTCCGCGGCTCCGTATGCTCGCCGCGATGCGCTTCGGGCTCGCGCTCCCGCAGTACGGTTTCTCGCTCCCGACCGGGCGGATCGGGTACGACGACACCATCGGTTGGGCACGCCGCGCCGAGGACCTCGGGTTCGACTCGGTGTGGTTGTCGGATCACTTCTTCTACTCGTTCGCTCGCTACGGTGCGGACCCGGCGCCGATCGACGCGCTGGAGCCGCTCACCGCGCTCGCCGCGATCGCGACGGGGACGGCGCGCGTGCGGCTCGGTGTCCTGGTCCTGGCCGCGGGGTTCCGGCCGCCGGAGCTCGTCGCGAAGGCCGCCGCCACGATCGACCGGCTGAGCGGAGGCCGGCTGGAGCTCGGGCTCGGCGCCGGCTGGCTGGAGGAGGAGTTCGTTGCCTTCGGCTATCGGTTCGGCTCCATCGGCGAGCGGTTCGAGGTCCTCGAGCGGGCGCTGCACGGCCTGACACGATCGCTCACCGATCCGGGGTCTCCCGGCCCCTCGCCGGTGCAAGATCCTCTCCCGATCTGGGTGGGGGGCAAGGGCGGACCCCGCCTGCTGCGGCTCGCCGCCCGCTACGCCGCCGGCTGGAACGTCGTGTGGCGGACGTCGCCCGAGGAGCACGCGGGGCGGGTCGCGGACGTCGCGGCCGCGTGCGGCCGCGAGGGCCGCGACCCGGCTACGTTCCGCAGGACGGTGGGGCTGTACGGCACGATCGGGCTCACCGAAGACGATGCGCGGACGCGCTTCGAGCGCGCCCGCGCATCGTTCCCCGGCCGGGCGATGCGCGACGAGACCTGGGAGACATGGCGGGCGGACACGCTCAGCGGGTCGCCGGAGCAGGTGGTCGAACGGGTGCGAGCCTTCGAGGCGCTCGGCGTCGAGGAGCTGATCCTGTCTCCATGGGCGCTCCCGTTCGCCGTGATCGAGCCGGAGATCGTGGACGTGTTCGCCGAGCGCGTGATGCCGGCGTGCCGGTGAGCTCGGCGCGCGAGGCCGTCCTCGCCGTGCTCGGCGACGCGGGGGAGCCGATCCACTGGACCGTGATCCAGGACCGGGCGCTCCGGGCGGGGTACCTCGATCCGTTCGTGGAACCCGACGTCCGCGGGGCCGTTCTCCGCGCGCTCCGAGCCCTGGTGGCCGAGGGCCTCGTCGTGAGAACCGAGACCGGGGTGTACGCGCTCGCGTGATGCGACCGCGACGGCGTCACGGTCGGTACTGGATCGGCGAGAACCGCTCGAGCTTCTCGAAGGAATGCTCGGACTCGATCGAGCGAACGGTGCCGGAACGCGAGCGCATCACCATCGAGTGCGTGCTGGCTCCGTCCGGCCAGTACTTCACCCCGCGCAGCAGGTAGCCGTCGGTGATCCCGGTGGCCGCGAAGAAGCAGTCCTCGCTCGCGATCAGGTCCTCCGTCCGGACGACCCGATCCAGGTCGTAGCCGCCGTCGATCAGCGCTCGGCGTTCGTCGTCGTTGCGCGGATACAGGCGCCCTTGCATGGCGCCCCCGAGGCATCGCAGGGCCGCCGCGGCGATCACGCCCTCCGGCGTGCCGCCGATCCCCATCAGGAGGTCGACCTCGGTGCGAGGAGCGGCCGCGACGATCGCGCCGGCGACGTCGCCGTCGGTGATCAGGAACACACGAGCACCGACCTCGCGGATCTCCGCGATCAGCCCCGCGTGGCGGTCGCGATCGAGGACCGTGACCGTCACCTCTTCGGGCCGCTTGCCCTTCGCCTTGGCGACCTGTCGGATGTTCTCGGCGACGGGGGCATCGATGTCGATCACCTCCGCCGCGTCGGGACCGGTCGCGATCTTCTCCATGTAGAGAGCAGCGCCCGGGAAGAACATCGTGCCCCGTGGCGCGAGCGCGATCACCGCGAGGGCGTTCGGTTGCCCGACGGCCGTGAGCCGCGTGCCGTCGATCGGGTCGACGGCGACATCGGTCCCGGGGCCGTCGCCGTCCCCGACCCGCTCGCCGTTGAACAGCATCGGCGCCTCGTCCTTCTCTCCTTCGCCGATCACCACGACGCCGTCCATCGACACGGTGTCGATCATCAGCCGCATCGCGTCGACCGCCGCTTGATCGGCAGCGTTCTTGTCGCCATGACCGATCCATCGGCCGGCGGCGAGCGCCGCCGCCTCGGTCACGCGCACCAACTCCATCGCGAGGTTCCGGTCGGGTCGTTCGGTCATCCTCGGTCCTCCCATCGATGGTCACCGCCGGGACGTTCGATGCTCTCCGCATCCTACGGCGCAGGGTTCGGCACCATCCCGCGCGCCCGGTACCACGCGAGCACGCGCTCGAGCGTGTCCTCGAGCGATCGGTAGACGAGCCCGAGCTCCCGGGTCGCGCGCGAGCCGTCGTACCGGTGCCCGTGCAGCAGCGCGCGGATCGTGGCCGGGCATACCGCGGGATCCTCGCGCGCGATGACCCCGCTGAGTGGTGCGGCCGCTTGTACGAGCCTTCGGGGGACCCAGACGATCCGTCGAGGCCGCCCGGTGTGACGACGCAGCAGCGCGACGGCAGCGCGCATCGTCAGCGATCCTCCCGATAACAGGTATCGATGATCGGCCAGCCCGTTCCGGGCAGCGAGCACGTGTCCGGCCGCGCAGTCGTCGATGTCCACGATCGAGAACGCCGTGTCGAGCAGGACGGCCGTGCGTGCCCGCGCCGCGTACAGCAGCAGTTTCGCCGACCCGGTCGTGCGCCCGGGCCCCTGGACCGAGGACGGGTTGACCGTGACGACCTCGAACCCGCGTTCCCGGCCCGCCGCCCGCGCCTCTCGCTCCCCGAGGTACTTCGAACGCTCGTACCGCGAGAGGAACCGTCCCCGGTGCACCGAGTCCTCGGTGCCGACCGTTCCCTCCGGCTCGCCGATCGCGGCCGAGGACGACGTGAGCACGAGCCGCTCGACCCGGGCGTCGACTGCGGCCTGCACCGCGGTCACCGCGCCTCCGATGTTGGTCGCGTCGAGCTCCGCCGGGTCCCGGGGGCACATCCGATTGACGCCCGCGACGTGGTAGACCACGTCGCAGCCATCCATCGCGTCCGCGAGGGCCGCGCGATCGGCGAGGTCACCGGCCACCGGCTCGGCTCCCAGAGCTCCGACGCCCGCGGTGGCCTCGGCGCTCCGCGCGAGCGCGCGGACGGCCTCACCCTCCGCGACCAGGGCCTGGATCACCGCGCCCCCGACGAACCCGCTTCCTCCCGTGACGAACGCCGTCATCGTTCACGCGTGCGCGTGAACGCGCCCGCGTACCGAGCCACGTAGTCGATCCCGGACCAGACCGTGACGATGGCGGCGAGCCACATCAGCCACTCGTCGAGGAACCGTCCCCAGAGCACGACATCGGGGCGCCAGATCGCGACGAAGATCGCGAAGAACTGCAGGTTCGCCTTCGCCTTGCCGAGCCGCGACGGGTTCACGATCGATCCTTCCGCCGAGCTCGCGACCCCCTTGAGGCCGAACACGACGATCTCGCGCGCGATGATCACGAAGGCCACCCAGGCCGACGCTCGGCCGACCGCGACGAGCGCGATCAGGACGCCCGTCACGAGCACCTTGTCCGCGGTGGTATCGAGGAACGCGCCGAGCTGTGACGTCCGCTTCCACCGGCGCGCGAGACGCCCGTCGACGAAGTCGGTGACGGCCGCGACCGCGAACAACGCCGCGCCGACGGCGTCGGCCCGGTCGCCCCCGTGAAGCACCAAGGCCATCACGATCGGCGTGAGGATCACGCGCAACCACGTGATGCCTTCGAGGAACCGTCCGGCTCGTTCGTCGGCGCTGCTCACACGTGCGAGCGTACCAACGCGGGCGGATCAGGTCGCCAGGAGCTGGCGTACCTCCGGTGCCGTCGCACAGGCGAGTGCCGCGGACGCGAGCGCGTTCGCGCCCTCGAGCTCGACGGCGCGAACCGCATCCTTGACGGAGGGGATCGCGGGCGGGCTCATCGACAGCTCGTCGACCCCCAGACCGATGAGCAGGGCGGTCGCCCTGGGGTCGCCCGCCAGCTCCCCGCAGACCGCGGTCGGCACGCCCGTCGCGGCTCCCGCCTCTGCGGTCGTCGCGATCAACCGCAGCACGCTCGGATGGAGGGCGTCGGCGAGGGTGCCGAGATCTTCGTTGCCGCGATCGGCCGCGAGCGTGTACTGCGTGAGGTCGTTCGTCCCGACCGAGAAGAAGGCCGCGACGCGGGCGAGGTGCGCAGCGGCGAGGGCCGCCGCGGGGATCTCGACCATGACACCGATCTCCGGGGCAACCGTTCCGAGGTCCGCCGCCACATCACCGACCGCGGCGATCCCCAGCTCGAGCTCCTCGAGCGTCGCCACCATCGGGAACATGATCCGGACGGGATGATCGGCCGACACGCGCACGAGCGCGCGCAGCTGTGCGTGCAGGATCTCGGGATGCGCCATCGTCAAGCGGAACCCCCGGACGCCGAGGAACGGGTTCGCTTCGGGGGCGAGTCCCAGGTAGGGGAGCGGCTTGTCGGCGCCGGCGTCGAGCGTGCGAACCGTGAGCGGACGGC
>WNGI01018671.1_pt1 | contig 14165 bp, 12 predicted proteins | sample 5400621 | NCBI WGS metagenome assembly WNGI01 (sample SAMN13153374, study PRJNA577476) | soil metagenome | isolation source: 20 cm soil or saprolite under Garry oak tree replicate 1 | place: USA:California | collected 2016-06-15
GGACGCAGGTGCGGCGCATCCTCGGCACGCCGCAGTTCCAACCAAAGCTGACCGTCGGACTACCGAACGACGAGTACGAGCAGGAGGCGGACAGAGTCGCCGAGCAAGTGATGAGGGAGCCGGAGGAGGCGGGCGCCGGAGTCAACGCCGCGCCGCCGCGAATCCAACGACAGTGTGCCGAGTGCGAACAGGAGGATCGCGAGACCCTTCGACGCGCGGAAGAAACGCCTGCTGCGGTCCTTACAGTACCAGCCGATATCAATTCGCTAGATCTTGATAGGGCCGCGCAGGACGGAGCCGTCGAGCTTCGCGGGAAACAGCCAAGCGTCACCTTTACGAGCGGGCGAAGGACGGTTGCTGACCAGGCGAGCGCGATGGCCAGCAACACTATCTCCTCGAATAACCGCAATTGGATTACCGATACCTATGCAGATAGCTCCGGCGTGCGCGCATTGCAGAAATGGGTCGACGATCATGCTACGGTCACCGACCACGCTGGTCTCTCAACCGGACTCAACGCCGTATTGGAAGGTCTAACTGGTGCGCAGCAGGCGGCGGTCTCCAAGCACCTCACTGGTGAAGCATTCGATGTGCAGCCGGTGACCGAGAACGCGGAAGCCATCAAGAGCGACATCAAGGCGCTCAAGGGAATCAAGAAATTCCTGGACAAAGAAGGTGGGCTCGTGCGCTGGCACGCACAATTCAAGCGCGCCGGACAAGCGGACACCGATGCTCCGCTGACTCCCGGCTTCGAGGCCGGCCTGCGTGCAATGCAGGGAGGAGGGCAGCCCGTCCCTGAATCGACTCGAGCGTTCTTTGAATCCCGTTTCAGACGCGATTTCGGCCAAGTGAGAATTCATGCAGACGCGGGGGCGGGCGAGATCGCACGCGCGGTGCACGCCCGAGCGTTCACCGTCGGCTCTGATGTCGTATTTGCAAACGGATCCTATGCCCCCGAGTCGACCGAAGGTCGCAAGCTGCTTGCCCACGAACTGGTGCACACCGTACAACAGGGTGCTACAGCTGTCGCGCGGCGTATCCCACAGAGTCCCACGGACACTCCTTTCGAGGGCGAGATCCTCCCGTGGAGCGCTGCGCTGCGGGCCGCGCCCAACCCCGGTGCCAAGACGGTTGCCGATCTGAACTCATCAAGCGGTTTCCCACCGCAGTGGCGGCGCCGGTGGTGACGGCGGGCGCACAACCAACTGCGACGCCGGTGCCCGCACGGGCGCCGGTGGCAGCGCCAGGGCCCCTCCAATTCACCTACTCGCCGGAACTCGATTCGGAGCTCAAGGCTCGGCTTAACCAGATGGTCATCGCCTTCAACGAGATAGGGATCAAACACGACGACAAGGTCGGCGACTTTCGTACGCCCCGGCAGGCTCATATCGTGAGTAGCGCCTACAATATTCGTGAACGAGACGCAATAAAGCTCGACGTTCTGCAATCGCTCAACGACGGTAAGGACCTCGATGGGAACATCTGGTACCAGAAGGACTGGGACCTGCCGAAGGCGAAGACCAACGCGTTTGCGCTCGCGCAACACGAGGGCGCCAAGTACATCAACGGCGGCAAGGTTAGCTGCGCATATGAGGGCTACGACAAGGACGACGAGCATCGCCGCCCGAATGTGACGGATGTTCCTGTCTCCGCGCATACTCGCGGGAAGGCGATCGATCTCGGGGGCATCGAGTGGGACGAGCTAGGCGGACAATGGAGCGCCGAAGCCAAGCTGCACGACAGTGAACGTCACCGATCCTCTCGATCGCACGCTCACGAGGCAGACAGGCCTCGTGTGGGCGCAGCACGGGAGCGGCCTTACTTTTCTCACCGTGGTTGCGATTGAAAACTCGAACCGCTCACCCGGTGTCACTCGGATCCTGTTCCTAAATTTCGTCGATGAGGACGTACGCGAAATCGCGCTCGCCCGCGCAGTCGGATCCCAGCCGCGCGGCGTCCAAACCATCCCGTGGAGCGCGATCATGTCCATTCCCGACGAGCCGACCCCTGCGGCAGCGACTCGGTAATGTGCCTGGCATTTGACCTAGCCCCCAAACGCATCGCGAGGATGCCGAATCGAGAACATGTACCGATCGAACTCGTCGAAAGCCGAGCCGCCCATCGGCTTCAGGTTCGCCAGATCCTGCACACGCGCTCGCCTCACGCCACGCACGTCCAGCGGCTGTGCGCGGAGTGTGAGGAGGAGAAGGAACTGCGGTGCCAGCCCGTTGGGGCGAGCCACGGACTTCCGAATGTCACTCCTGAACTTGAGTCGGACATCCGGGGGCTAAGCGGGGGCCAGCCATTGCCGAATTCAGAGCGTCAGTTCTTCGAACCGAGATTGCAACGTGACTTGAGTGCCGTGCGCGTACACTCGGGGCCCGAAGCCAACGCTCTGGCGCGCAACGTCCAGGCTCGAGCCTTCACACTCGGCGACAGGATTGTCTTGGGCTCGGGCGCTCACATAGACGGCACACATGTGGGGCGCAGTCTTCTGGCTCACGAACTGACCCATGTCGTCCAGCAATCCGGCGCACTTCAGCGGACTCCCGCCGCACCGACCTCTGCGGTCGTCGACCCCGTGCCCTTTGACCGCGGCAAAGTCGACCTCTTTGCCATCGCCGATGTGCGGACCGATACCGACCTTCAGCGGCTCCAGGCAATCGCCAAGCCAGCGATCGTCGCGCTCAATGATCCCGCGATGGTCAACTACGCTTGGATACTCTATAGTCCCACGGACGTCGCCCTGTTCACTTCTCCCCCAACTGCCATTCGCCCGTCGCGTGTTGCGGCGTTCCCGGTATTTGGAGTGCCCGTTACGGGTTTGACCCAAGGGCGCCACGTCCTGCGATGCATCGGTTACGATGCAGCAGGTCAGCCTTTGGCATATGCGGACAGGAGCTTCTGGGTGTGGACCACAAAACCTGCGGGGAAGCCACCTGATATCGCCGCGCTCGAAGCGGAGGAAGCCACCCTTGAGGCAACCACAGCGGCTGGATCGGGCAAGTCGATCGGAGAGGTCGGAAGTGCGTTCACCAAGCTGAAAGACGTAACGCATGATCTCAGTGTACTCACGACGGGCACCGGCAAGTATGTGGGCAACCAATGTGCGGTGCAACCCGCGGGTACGGCGCATACCGATTGTACGGAAATCGTGAAAGAAGTTCTCAAAGACACGTTCACGCAACAGGGCCGCGCCGGAGACTGGGCGAAGATCGAAAAGAAGTATGGTGAGAATATTCTGGCTCGCGGGGGAAAGGCGGGGTCGGTTTCGGGGTTGGACATTCAAGCCGCACTACAGTCCGAGGCGGGGTGGAAGGGCATTTACTGGGCTCCCGATCCGAAGTACCAGATTCCCAAGGCAGAGCTCAGTGGCGCTCGGAGCGATGAAGCGGAATACACAGCCGGGGTTGCCAAGCGTACGGGCATATACATGAAAGACTACGTTAAAAAGGGCTATCCCGGCGTGAAGGTCGATCAAATGGTGGCCAACTATGCTCCGGAAGCACCCAACTTCGGTCACGGTGCGGCAAGCCCGACGGTGAAGGACACGAAGCAGCTCGACAAGTTGAAGAAGCTGCCGTTCGGCGTGCTCTCGACACACGGAGGATTCCATATGACGCTCATTACCTACGGAAAGGTGATCGAGGTGCATTGGGATCTCGAAGCGACGAACGTCAACGTGATCCAGCAGACCGACCTGGAGCGGTGGGCCGTCGGACCCGTGAGCGGCTTCCATTACTATGCGAGCGGTGTGATCGTCGCCCCCGCAGCGGACGTCGACGCGGCATTCAAATGACGACAGGGTCCACGAGTGCCAACGTTTGATACGCCAACAAAACGTCATCGTCCGACGGCGACGTACGGCCAATGCGCACTGGGAGATCGCGCCGAAGTGGCTCGGACGGATCGTATACTCGTTCGGCGTGCGCTCGAGTCAGTTCCAGCGATAACCGCGGGAGGAGTGCAGATTGCGCGCCAAATGGCTGGGGCGGCCGGCGATGCAGGGAGCGTTGGATCTCCAGCTGCCGGCACGGCGGATGCCGGAACAGCCGTGCCGCCAGCCGGCCCGCAGCCGCAACTGACTGTCGCCCGCCAGGGGGGGGCCGCAAACACGTTCGTCTCTACGGACAGCATTTCCCTCGTCGCGACTGTCAGCGGCTCACCAGATGCGGGCACGCTGGCGGGACAGGTCGCATGGACGGTTCAGGGAGTCAGCACCGACAGCGGGAACGGCAACCCGCATAGCGCCGCAAATCAGAACGCGTTTGTGTTTACACCGAACCCGATCAATCGCCCGACGACTGGAGCGGCGGTAGCGAATGACCCGATCCGTTATCGGGTCGACGCTCGGGTGGGGAGCATCACGACGAGTCACGACCTGACCCAGGATCAAGCGGACATCGTCCGTCAGGAGTACATCGACTTTGGTGCGGTACCGCCCCATCGGTCGGAGGTCGTAGCTCCGGCCATCGCTACGTTCAACACGGGCAATTACAGCGTCATCGTAGATCGGGGGATGAACAACGCCCTTACCAATACTCAAGCCCAGTTCCAAACCCTCACGCAGCTGGCGGCGGCGCCTGCGCCCGGCACCGCGTCGCCCGATGCGGGCGTTCCGGCGCCGGCTCCGGGCCCAGCGATAAGTGTCACGAGCGGGTACAGAAACCCGCGAAGGAACGTTCACGTGGGAAGCGTGCTTCCAGTGACCAGCAGACACGTGTGGGGAAGCGCGCTCGATCTCGGTGTGGCGGGCGCGAATGCGACGCTATGGGACCGACTTCGCCTGGCAGGAGCGAACGCTGGGACTACGAGCATCTGTGAGCATGGTCCCACCCAGTTGCCATGCAACGACCCGACAATCAACCATGTTCACATCCAATGGTAGGAGGCCTTACGGCAATCACCGGGTGTCATTCCGGATGTCTGAACGGTGACGACGTTTGAGCTGGTAAAGAAGCAGCGGACCATGTCCGAACTTCGAAGACACGCCGCGTTCCTGGGCAACCATGACGCGGCGCGGACAAATCGTACTCAGGTCCGTGAGTCTCTCGCGCCGCGAGTTCAGACCAAGTTGACGGTGGGTCCCCCCGACGACGCGTATGAGCGTGAAGCCGATAACGTGGCCGACGCCGTCATGCGAATGGCCGATGGGACAAGTCAGCTGGGTCAGATCCAGCGAGAATGTGACAAATGCGAAGAAGAGTTGAATCGCGCGCCGGCCGGGCCTCCCAACGTGCCCGTCGTGAAGCCGGCAGTCGAGTCCGGGATTCAGTCTCTAAGAGGAAGGGGGGAGCCGCTTCCGACCTCGGCGCGTGAATTCTTCGAGCCGCGCTTGGGGCGCGATCTCAGCATGGTCCGCGTTCACACGGGCCAGGCGGCCGCAGATACCGCACGGATGGTGAACGCGCGGGCGTTCACGATTGGTAGAGATCTGGTGTTCGGCGGAGGGCAATTTGCGCCAGCGACGTCCAGCGGGAAGAGGCTCATGGCCCATGAGCTGACGCACGTCATACAACAAGCGGGTGATCCTGGCTTTTCCAATGTTCAGCGGCAGGCCATACCCATAGAACTCCATACCAGCGTCGATCTCGCACAACTGACGGACGAGGAACTTGGGGCGCGATATGACCAAATAGCGCAGACGCTGATTCAGTTTAACCAGTCAACAGCAGACACTAGTCTCCTCGAGGATGAAGCGGGCAGAATCGGAATCGAGGTAGCGCGTCGCACAGCGTTGGGCCAAAGACGCACCTTCACGCCAGAGTCGGTCGAGCGGATGCGAACTTACTTCGTGGCCAACGCTACGTCCGCGCACCCTGCCAGTTGCATCTCCACCATGAACAGTGGTGTACGCCTCTTACTGAATGACCCCGCCCAAGCGGTCCGCGGTGAGGTTCAGACGACCATGGCGCAGCTTCAGGCGGCAGGACGAGCGGGGGCTGCCCGGATCATCGACTTCAGTGATTCAGCGGGCCGCCTAACGAATGGGGTCCGACGTCCCGATGTGCTCCGGGAGAATGTATGGGACGCCCTGTTTCAGTTGGCGTCAGGCGACGTGGGTTGGAGTGTTTTCGGGTTGAGCCTGATGGATGGCAATCACAGTGTCACCCTGACTCTGGACAACAACAACCCATCCGCGCCGCGCGTGTATTGGTCAGATCAGTGGGGCACCAAGGGGGGGTGGCTCGAGTTCAACCGCACGACCCTGGATGCAGAAATCACCCGACTCACACAGCTTTGGTGGGACGGCGAACCTGACCCCCTGAAGAAGCCGAAGACACGCGTCACGCTGTGGCGTCTGCATCAGTAGACGTTGAGAGGAAAATGAGGAGAGATGTCTGACTTCATCATCGTCGACGGCGACATGGTCAACTTCCTCCCCACCTTCGGGGCGGCGGTCGTCGTGCCGATTCCCACTACCATCGCGGGCACGGCCTCGAAGACAAATGTGACGGGGAAACCGGCGTGCCTTGAGGGCGACGAAAAGGACGTCAAGTCGTCGGGCTGCATGTACGTTGCGCCGCCCTACGTCATCCCCGGCACCGGCACGCTCAAGATCGACAAGCTCAACAGCGATCAGCTCACCGAGAAAACGAAGGTTGAAGGAAAGAAAGTGATCCTGAAGGGCTCGATGTTCGACGCGGTGTTCGAGGTGCAATCACCCGCGCAACAGCCGGGGACGCCACCCACGCCCGACGGGACATCGAAATACTCGGGTGGGAAGGGGAGCTTCGTCCCGTCGAATGCGAAGGTGAAGGCTGGCTAGTCCGTGTCGTTCAGAACATCACACGGAATCCGCCTTGAATCGCGGCGAACCGCGTGTTCGATCCTCCCGTGAAGACGTTGTGGACGCGCGCCGAGACTCCGAGTGAAAGACTCAGCGACGGCAAGTACTCGAGGCTGACACCCGCGTGAGCACCAGTCTTTGAAGTACCCGGTTTGAACCAATACATCCCGCCGCCCCCGTCGAGGATTAATGACACCCACCCTGACGAGATCACTGTCATCGCCAGGCCTCCGGAGACGTGATAGAGCTCGCGATGCGGTGTCGGGCCGCTCACGGTCGTGGCGCTGCTATCGAAGCGGTGATAGCCGAACAGCGCAGCGAGACTGAACCGACTATTTAGCCTCCGTTCAAGGTCGAACGTCGCGCCGACACCGCGGTCGTAGGCATTCTTGAGGTTGCCGGTAGGGTAGGTGAGGCCGGCGTGGAGGCTCACGGCCGCCGGCTGAGGTTCGAAAGCCTCGATAGCCGTCGTCACAGTTTCGAAGCTGTCGTTCGGCACCGTGAGCCTGTAGACATCTGGCGCCAAACGCACAAGATGTGCGTTACCGGTCAGAGAATGCTTCCAGCCCGCGATATCGCCGTCATGTTCGACGCGATAGCCGAACGATGTTTGGGCTCGCAGCACCGGGTGTTTCGGATTGCTTCGCGGGACGCTGTCGGGGGTCTCGCGATAGACATGGACCCAGTATGTGTGAGTGCGCGTGCTGGTTCGGAGATCATCAAAAACCGGGTCTGGTCTTTGGTCCAAACTGTCGCGGTGAAGCAGCGGCGGGGGATACAACCCGCCACGACCTTCGGACATCGGTACCCTCTTGGGCATGTTGAACGTCTGCACATAGAGGTACAACGTCTTGGGGCCAGTTCCCTCCGACCGATGAAGCCCTTGCACGCTGATAGCCGCGTCTCTGACAAATCTCGAAGCCTTCACCTTCGTGTCGAGGTTGTTCCAATAGCTGCGTCTCAAAAATGTGCGGGGCGGCTTTCCCTGAGGCGTCTCAAACTGTGCCAAGACACACTGGTGGGTCTTGGCAGCGTATCTCTTCGTGAGATCACAGAGTCCACCCGCGTTATTCAGAGTAAGCCATGCGCTCAACTCGGCATTCGAGTACGTGGTCGATGGAAGAAAATTGAACCACTGACAAACCGTCATTTTCCACTCGAGGGTAATTCGATTGGCATCCGGGGCCAGTCCGACTGGGAGATCGTTGGACGGCTGCGGTGGATTGGAAGGGGGCGGCGGTTGGACTTCCTTCCAAAGATTCACGGCCGCATCCGATATCTGTTCCCAGTCAGGTTGCGCGACCACGTCGCCGTTGGGGATCGGACCGGTCGTATTATTGGTGGATCTCAAGAAAAACGTGTTCCTAGGCACGATATCATCGAACGTCGTACCTGCAGGGAGCTGTACCAGCGGCTTCGCCGGCAGCGTGTATTCGATTTTGGACGGATCCGTATTGGTCGTACCAATGTGGTCGTTGGCCGCGATTGTAAGATCCCCGATACACGTTCCAGCTGCAGGTGCGTTCGAGAGCGTAAAATCCCACCATGCCGTGACCCACGGTCCGCCGACACCATCTCTGTTGCTGATCTTCGGTAGGGGGGGGCCTACTTGTGGATCGCGTGGCCATGCATACACGGCCGGCGGAATGGTTACATCGTCGGTCAGATAGACGGTGAATTGATACCACATCTTGAAGTCGCCGGTCCCGATGTCGAGACCGTCACTCAAGTCGGGATTCGCCCCCCCTGTTGGTATGACTGTCTGAAACGACCACGCCTCACCTGCACCAGATCCGACCCAAAGACGAGTCGGCTTTACGATCCACTGCGGGGGAGCATTGGGCGAACCGCTCGCGAAGACGAGCGTGGTCAAATCGAGGTAATCAGCTCCGGCAAGCGTCTGACGAGTGGCCTTCCAGATCCTGACGGAGTACCCCAAGGCATCGTTAGCATTCCCTGTCGCCTGGGTGGCGGGACTGAACCTGAAGACTACCGGCTCCTTCCCACCCTGCTGTTCGATACCAAACCAGAGGATGTCGCCATCCTGGTTTCCATTCGGATCTGGGTTGATGTATGGGTCTACTTTCACAACCCACGATAGATAAAGACTGTCTGACCGACGGACCGCTCTGAAATCAACGTGCCCTGCATTCGCGCTGCCATCACTGTGGCTCACCGCACCCAACCACCGCGGGTCGTCAAGTCGCGTTCCGTATATGGAATACTCTGGCTTCGTCGCATCCCACCAATTGGGGGCTCGAAAATTGGGCGGTATTCCCACACCCCGCGGAATGCAGGTCGTGGTCTGACTCTGCGCCGCGTAGGGTACGAGCAGCACGGTAAGACACAACCCCAGCTTGGTACCGAACACGCGACAAGGCCAATGACCCATCGAATCGAGAGATGATGCTTTCACGGTATTCCTCCGCACTGGATGCGATGTCAGTCGGGTGGGTCCGAGACTCGGCTCGGCCTGAGACCGCAGCTCGTGCCACGGCCGCCAACTGTGCATGTCGTGGTCGCGTCGCTCGTGCCCAGTTGTCCTATCGAATTGCGACCCCAACAGTACGCGGCGCCGTTGGTCGTGATTCCGCACGTGTGAAAATCTCCGGCCGTGATGGCATCGAACTGATGCCCTCCTACCACCAAGGTCGGGACAAGCCGGTCTCCTGTTGAAACGGAATCAATGCCGAGCTGACCATAGTCATCGCCACCCCAGCAATACACGCTTCCACCCGAGGCCAGGCCGCAGGTGTACGCAAGACCAGCGACGATCGAGTCGAAAGACGCCGTTGCGACAACCGAAATCGGTTTCGCGTGGTTTGTTCTTGAATTCAACCCGAGCTGACCGCGATCGTTGTGTCCCCAGCAGTAGATGCTCCCCGTAATCAAAACCCCGCAGGCATGTCGGTCGCCAAGACCGAGGGATTTGAAATGAAGTCGCAGCGCGCTACCGACGGGGATGGCGACGCGAATCGGGTCTTTGTGCTTGAATGCCGCGCTGCCGGTGTCGCCCAGGAGATAAACTGAATCCTCCGGCGGCGACGGATTGAGTCCACTGCCCCAGCACAATGCCTCTTGCAGAGTGGCCTGGTCGTTCGAAATGCCGCAGGTGTGGAAGATAGCGACATCCACTGCTTTGAACCCGAACGTGTCCCCCGGCACCCAGACGGCGAGCGGCTTGAGACTGCACGTGACCGCACCACAAACGTCCAGTCCGGACTGCGGAAGTGGAGTGCCGAGCTGAAGATCTGAGTTGGTACCCCAACAGAACGCAACGGCCTGACTGGATACTCCGCAGCTCGTTTGTCCCGCAGTGACCGCGACAAAGGCTTGGCCCAGAGAGACAAGGGTGGGAACGAACTGATTGGTTTGTGAACCCGTACCGAGTCGGCCGAGACTTCCCCAGCCCCAACAGTAGACGACCTCCTGGGCAATTATTCCGCACGAATTCTCGTCACCTGCAGTGATGTGAATGAAGCGCGATTCGCCGATTCTCAACACAGGAACGGGAGTAGCACTTGGCACCGGAACACCATTACCCAATGATCCGTTCTCCGCCGCGCCCCAACAGTACGCGGCGCTGTCCGAGGCGATCGCACACGTGTGTGACTTGCCTGCACTGATAGCCAACCACCGTTCGTGGACCACAAGCGTGGTCGTATCCAGCCGTCGCGCGAATGCCGCTCCTTCAATTGTCACACGCACCTGCGCGTGCCCGCGCGCTCGCGCGATCGCCGTGGCTTGGATCTGGACCGTGCGTTGAGACCCACTATCGACGTCGAGTCAGGCAGCGTGACCACGATAGATAGTATGTCGCTGTCGCGGACGAACCATTCACGAGTCCAGCCCGTCCCCAACGAAACAGTGGCGCTCTTCTGCGGCTCGTTCGGGAACTCGGTGCACGCGATGCCGACAACCAGCGCTATCAACGCCCGCTTCCTCATAACCCCCACCGCAGTCCCGCCCCCACAAACCCGGTCTTCAACCGCGGCGCATTCTCCGGCGGCGTGAAGCCCCAATAGCCGCCCGTGATCTCGAGAATCGTGCGCGGCAGCGTGATGACGTCGAGCGCGAGCCCGCCGCCAATCCCAAGACCATCGTTCGTGACACGACGCCAGAAAGGCACATACTGCGACCCACCGCTCGCAGCCACGTAATAGCCGCCCAGATCGTAGCGCCCATCCATATGGCCGAAGCCCGCTTCGGCGAACGGCCGAAAGACGAACCGCCCCGCCCGCAGTTGGATGTCCATTCCCGCGACGCCAGCGGTGATCGCCAGGTTCATCGGCGCATCGGTTGAACAGTGCGCCCCCTGAACTGCCCTCGTCCACGAACGCCGATTGAAACTCGATTTCGAATTTGCCCGCGAAGGAGACGCGGTCCGCGGGCGTGGGCGTCTGCCAACACCGATCGTTGGGACAGCCGACGGGGTTGACGGGATCGTCCCGGCCGACCGACCTCATCACGCCTTGGCGATCCCAGGACTGCGGCATCCACTGGTTCAGGCTGCGGGGATCCCCCGCGACTCGAAGCACCGCGAGATCGAGGCCCTTTTGCGTCACACTGTCCAGCGACGCGAGCGTCGCAGTGCGACGAGACCCCTGAGACGCAAAGCACACCCAGATCGTGCGAGCCGGCGTGCCGTCGCTGCGCTTCCGGACGACATGCCCGGCCGTAACGACGACCAAGCCCCGGGAATCGCTGCCGACGATGATGCCGGCACCCAACACCGGTGTGGTGGCGTTTCCAAAATAGCTCTGCAGGCCAACAACCAGTACTTGCGCATACATTGGCACGTTCTTCCGGGCCAACGTGTCTTGTCCGCACCTGGTCGTGTCTTGAGTGGCCTGAGCGCCGAGCAGCTGGACGCCAACTCCGATTGCCAGCGACACAGCTGACGCCCCCCGGAGTGTCATCACGGTTGACGCATCCACCAGCCCAGCACCGTCAGGAAGGCCCCAACGACATACGCGGTCGTGCCCCACAGCAGCGCGAGTCCGTGCTGCGCGCGCCAAAACTCGAGCCGGGTCGGCATGAGCGTTCGCCTCGCTCCTTCCGATCCCGTGGTCAAGCCGGAAACCCTCCCGCGGAACCGGACCCCGATGCCCGAGTCGCGAAGACGCCATTCGCGCACCTCGCCGCGGGATTGCCCGAACTGCAACTCTTCCCCCATTCGGAGCGCGTGCGTTTGCCCGGGCAGCGCCTCGAAGAACACGGTGCCCGACCGGATCGTCGAGACTGACCGCACCAGCGGTCGATCCGCCGTCGCAAATCGGTCGAGGCTCGACAGCGAGAGATCCTGAACCGGCAACGGCGTCCACAGCGGCACGCTGATGTCTTCCGTGCCGGAGAGCGTGACGGTGAGGCGCACTTCTTCCGAATCCGGCTGGAGCTCGACGCGCCGAGGCCACGCAAAGACGCGCGGCGCGCTGAAGCCTTTCAGCCCCGTGAACTGCACTGACCCATTTACGCTCAGAGCCAGATTCGCCGCGGGTCCTTTGATGATCAACTCGTAGGTACGCGGACTCTGTCCAGGGCGGAGCAGCACCGCGGTGCCGGCCGGGACGGTCACTGGGCTGACGTCTATGGTCCCGCTTCCCGAGGCGTGCGCCGTGGAGACGACGACATAGGACGCTGGCCGGGGATTTTCGTCGGGCAGCTGAACCGTCGTCAGACCCGACACACGCACCGTCGTCGCGCTCATCGGATTGCTGAGGGGTTGTGACGTCGGAACGACGAATCCGATCTCCGAAACCGTCAGGTCCAGCTCCACGGGCGTGTTGCGGACATGCGTAAAAAGGAGGAAACTCGCGACAAGCAGGGTGATTCCCGCGACCAGCGGTCCCGACCACCGGCGCCGCTCACCCGCTTCGCTGGATTCTCGGAGCTTGAGCAATCGCTCGAGTCGGGTCAGTTCTTCCATGCGATCGCCGGGGACGGTCCCGGTCTGCACCACCTCGGCTGCCGTCTCCTCGGTGCGTCGCGCCAGCAACCTGCGCAGCTCGGACGCTCTAGTACCCGACCCGAGTCGTCGATTTGCGTCACGCTCAGATGAACCTCGGTCAGCGTTGCGGAAGGGAAGAACGTCAACTCGTACGTCGCGCTTCGGGTCGGCGCGCTACGTTGGCCGATCCGAAGCGGAAGGTAGACGTCCCGCTCGGTCCCGCCGATGGAACGGCGAGTCCATCCCAAGACGCCCAAGTCCCGCCGAGGGATGTGCCGCGCCGCCAGGACGTCGCAGGGCCATTCGTACCGGGTGGGCACCGAGGGGCGCCCCGTATCCATCTGATAGTAGAGATCGCGTTTCATTCCCTGCGCACGAATGGTGACCGGTCCGCCATCCAGCGGCGTCCACTCGATCGTCAGCGGAGGATCACCGTCTTCGCTCGGCGTGTAGTCCTCGAATGACTCGGTCAGCGACGCGAGTATCAGCGGATCCCCGCCCACGTCCTGCGCGTAGACGCCCTCGCAGCGATCACCGCGCTCCTTGTAGCCGTGCGGGCCGTGGGCCCGTCCGACGAGAGCAGAGTCGCACGTTGGCTGCTGCGCGCTCACGCGCGCGGTTCCGCACAGCGCGTACGCCAGAACGGCGACCCGCACGAGCGGACGCACGCAGAGCCCGGCTCCCATGCCTCGTAGCGTGGCGTCCGTGAGTCCGGACCGTAATGGATCAAAGGACCCAAATGCGGCACACGCCTAGGCCTAGATCTAGATCTCCTTTGAACCCTTCAGCGCCGTCAGGATCTATAGCCTCCCGTCCCGGCATCAGCAGATTCGCCGGCGATGGTCGAGTTCCAAGTCGTCATGACCCCGCTCAGCCAGGCGCTGGGCCTCTCGCTCGTGGTCGAGCGCCTGATCGAGTTCGGGAAGAACGTCGTCGAACCGACGATCCGCCCGTCCGACGTGCGCGCCTCGCCCGACCCCGCGGACGCCCGCAACGCCCTCGCCGCCGCCGAATCCCTCGCCGCCCACGACGCCGCATCGCAAGCACACGAGGCAACCGTCGAGGCGAAGGTCGATGAGCGCGCCACGCAGAGCACCGAGCTCCAGAAGATCCGCGAACAGCTCCTGACGGAGCCGGACGACGCGGCACGCACCAAGCTCATTCTACGCGCCGCCGAGCTGCGCAAAGCGCTGGTGGCCGACGAGCAACACGGCGAGTGGGACGAGCGCGTCCCCAATTGCGTGATCCTGGTCGAGCCCGCGACCGAGCCGGACGACGGCCAAACGGTGCGGGCATTCGTCATTCAGATCCTCGGGGTCGCGGTCGGCATCCTGCTCGCCACGGTGAGTAACCTGAGTCTGTTCGGCGCGTTTCTGCGCGATTCGGTGATTCCCGGGTGGCAGCCATGGATGGATCACGTCCTCACGG
>WNGI01013980.1_pt1 | contig 14164 bp, 9 predicted proteins | sample 5400621 | NCBI WGS metagenome assembly WNGI01 (sample SAMN13153374, study PRJNA577476) | soil metagenome | isolation source: 20 cm soil or saprolite under Garry oak tree replicate 1 | place: USA:California | collected 2016-06-15
GACCAGGACGGCCTCACGGTCACGAGCTCGGTCGTCGTGCCCGTCGACCAGCACGCGACGAGTGTCACGGTGAGCCCCGGCTCGGCGACGATCGACCCCAACGCGACGCAGGCATTCAGCGCGACGCTCAAGGACCAGTTCGGCGACGCGATGGCGTCGCAGCCGACCTTCGGCTGGACGGTGAGCGCCGGCGGCACGGTCGATTCGAGCGGCCTCTTCACGGCCGGCGGCAACGGCGGCGGGCCGTTCACCGTGACCGCGGCCGACTCCGGGTCTGGCCTCCAGGCAACGGCGAGCGTCACGATCCAGAACGACGCGCCGACGGTCGCCGTCGCCGCGGCCGCGTCACCGAGCCCGGTCACGACGGGCACGACCACGGACCTGAGCGTCCTCGGCGCCGACGACGGCGGCGAGTCGCATCTCACCTACGCCTGGGCCGTCACGGCGGGCCCGAGTGGCGTCACGTTCGGCGCCAACGGCAGCAACGCCGCGAAGAACAGCACCGCGACGTTCACGCAGGCCGGCACCTATACCTTCCAGGCGACGGTGACCGACCAGGACGGCCTCACCGTCACGAGCACGGTCGTGGTGACCGTCGACCAGCACGCGACGAGCGTCACCGTGAGCCCGGGCTCCGCCACGATCGACCCGAACGCCACACAGGCCTTCGCGGCGACGGTGAAGGACCAGTTCGGGAACGCGATGGCGTCGCAGCCCGCGTTCGGCTGGACGGCCGGCGGTGGCACCATCGATTCGAGCGGGCTCTACACCGCCGGCGGCAACGGCGGTGGTCCCTTCACCGTGACCGCGACCGATCCGGGCTCGGGCGTCCAGGGCACGGCCAGTGTCAGCATCCAGAACGACGCGCCTACCATCGCGACTGCGGCGGCGGCTTCGCCGAACCCGGTCACCAGCGGGACGACGACCGACCTCACCGTCCTCGGCGCCGACGACGGCGGCGAGTCGCACCTCACGTACACCTGGGCCGTGACGGCGGGTCCGAGCGGGGTCACGTTCGGCGCCAACGGCACCAATGCGGCGAAGAGCAGCACGGCCACGTTCACGCAGGCTGGCACCTATACCTTCCAGGTGACGGTCGCCGACCAGGACGGCGTCACGGTCACGAGCTCGGTCGTCGTGCCGGTGCAGCAGCATGCGACGAGCGTCGTGGTGAGTCCGGCGTCGGCGACGGTCGCGCCCAACGGGACGCAGGCGTTCGCGGCCAGCCTGAAGGACCAGTTCGGCGCCGCGATGGCGTCGCAGCCGACCTTCACGTGGAGCGTGAGCGGCGGTGGCACCGTCGATTCGAGCGGCCTCTTCACGGCCGGCGGTACCGCGGGCGGTCCCTTCACCGTGACCGCCGCCGACTCCGGCTCGAGTCTCCAGGGGACGGGCTCCGTGACGGTGAGCAACAGCGCGCCGACGGTTGCGACTGCGGCCGCGGCCTCGCCGAATCCGGTCACCACGGGGACGACCACGGACCTGACCGTCCTCGGCGCCGACGACGGCGGCGAGTCGCATCTCACCTACACGTGGGCCGTGACGGCGGGTCCGAGCGGGGTCACGTTCGGCGCCAACGGCACCAATGCCGCGAAGAGCAGCACGGCGACGTTCACGCAGGCTGGCACCTATACCTTCCGGGTGACGATCGCCGACCAGGACGGCGTCAGCGTCACGAGCTCGGTCGTCGTGCCGGTGCAGCAGCATGCGACGAGCGTGGCGGTGAGTCCGGCGTCGGCGACGGTCGCGCCCAACGGGACGCAGGCGTTCACGGCCAGCCTGAAGGACCAGTTCGGCGCTGCGATGGCGTCGCAGCCGACTTTCACGTGGAGCGTGAGCGGCGGCGGCATCGTCGATTCGAGCGGCGTCTTCACGGCCGGCGGTACCGCGGGCGGTCCCTTCACCGTGACCGCCGCCGACTCCGGCTCGAGTCTCCAGGGAACGGGCTCCGTGACGGTGAGCAACAGCGTGCCGACGGTCGCGGTCAATGCCGCGGCGTCGCCGAACCCGGTGACCAGCGGCACGACGACGAGCCTCAGCGTCCTCGGTGCCGACGACGGCGGCGAGTCGCATCTCACCTACACGTGGGCCGTGACGTCGGGTCCGAGCGGGGTCACGTTCGGCGCCAACGGCACCCATGCCGCGAAGAGCAGCACGGCGACGTTCACCCACGCGGGCACCTACGTCTTCGCCGTCACCATCGCAGACGAGGACGGCCTCACCACGACGAGCCAGGTGACCGTCGTCGTGCAGCAGCAGGTGAGCACCATCACCGTGACCCCGTCGTCGACGACCGTCGGTCTCGACGGGACGGTGCCGTTCGCCGCCTCGGCGATCGATCAGTTCGGCGATGCCGTCCCGGCGCCGGCCCTCTCGTGGTCGGTCAGCGGCGGAGGCTCGGTCGATGCCGCAGGAAAGTTCCAGGCCAACGGCGCCATCGGCTCGTTCACGGTGACGGCAACCGCCGGCGCGGTACACGCCACCGCCACGGTCACCGTCGAGGACATGCCGCCATTCATCGTCTCGCCGCCCGTGGCGTCGCCGAATCCCGCACGCGGCGCGACGACTACCCTCGACGTCCTGGCAGGGGACGACGGCGGCGAGAGGAACCTGACGTACACGTGGTCCGCGACCGGGCCCGGCACCGTCACGTTCGCCGACAACGACAGCAACGGCGCGAAGTCGACGACCGCGTCCTTCTCGGATCCGGGTGTCTACGTCGTCACCGCGACCATACGCGACGCGTCGGGCCATACGACGACCGTGACGCTGACCGTGAAGGTGCAGGTGGGCCAAACCATCAGCGACGCCGACCTCTACGTGAGCAGGGCGATCTTCACGCTCGCCTGGAATCAGCACGTTCGAGGGGAGAGCCGCGATGCGATCTCGCTCACGGGCTTCATCAACCCGGCGGGGCTGCCGGCATCGCTCGCCGACACGACGATGAAGATCATGGTGGGCGGCGTCGTCCTCGCGGCAGGGGAGCTCTCCGCCGAGGGAACGTACTTCGCCGCCCCCGCCAACGGGCCGCGCTGCAGCCTCCGGCTCTCGAGCAAGAGCGGCCAGTACACGATCCGCGTGAGCCGCAGTGACCTGCGGCCGATGCTCGCTGCCACCGACAGTACCGAGCGGCGGCTCCTCGAGGTCCCGGTATCCCTCTTCATCTCGCGTGCGCGGACGGCGATGGCCGCGAACCGGCTCGAGTTCAACCTCGCCTCGACCCGCGGGCATCGCGCGCGGGGATGGTGGCGCGGGCCGAAGCAGCGGCTCCTCGACGGCGCGTTCCAGGCGTTGCGCTCGAAGGCGACGTTCTCGAAGCGCGCCGGCGGCTACATCGTGCAGGCGACCGGTGTCATCTACCCGATGGGCGGTGGCCCGGTGATGCCGACGGCGGACGTGAAGGTGCACGTCGCCGGCCACGACCCGATGGTCATCCCGCTCGCGTCGCTCCGGCACAGCGGCGGGTCGGACGTCACCTCGATCTGGAAGTACACGCCGGGCAAGAGCGCGCCCATCACCACGTTCCTGCTGAAGAACGCCAAGCGCGGGTTCAAGCTGAAGACGGGCCCGATCACGGCCGACGGGATGGCGCTGCCGCTCGGCAGCGGCCGCGGGACGCGGCACGACGTCGCGGTTCGCATCGACATCCCGACCGCGGACGGGACGATCGTCTTCCAATCGGCGCCCGAGGTGGTCCGGGCGGGCGCGCCCGACCGCTGGCAGCGACCGGCGCCGCTCGTCCAGTAGCCCGTAGCCCCGATCGCAGCGGGCTTACGACCGTGGTCCCGTGTACGGGCACCACGGGTAGGACGCGAGGACCAGCAGCGTGGCTCTGACCATGCGGGCTCGCGTCGCACGCCCGGCGGACCGGCGTCAATGGAAGGCCGCGCATGAATCCGGCCTCCCGGTTTTTTTCGGCGGCGTACCCGGTTATCCGGAGGCGAAGTGCGGCCTTATGCCGCGATCCGGCGTGCGATGCGCGTCGCGAAGGCCATGATCGACACCTGCGGGTTGACGCCGACGCAGGTCGGGAAGAGGCTCGCGTCGGCGACGTAGAGCCCGCGTGCGCCGTGCACGGCGCCCCAGCTGTCGACCACGGCGCGTCCCGGATCGCGGCCCATGCGTGCCGTGCCCATCGGGTGGAACCCCGTCGGCATGAGCGCGGCGGCGCCGAACCGACCGTCGCGCAGCACGGCGGCCTCGCGCGGATGGTGCAGCTCGCCGACGCCGGCGACGGCGGGATACACGCTCTCGGCCCCCGCCGCGAAGAAGATCTCCGTGACGAGCGCGATGCCCGCGAAGAGCCCGCGGACGTCCGCGGGCGCGAGGCGGTACATCAGCAGCGGCTCGCGCGTGCCGCCGAGGCCGATGACGCGGCCGGCGCCGGTATCCGACACGAAGAGGCCAGCCGACGCGGCGTGCGGGAAGCGGGCGAGCTGCGTCTTCATCGCCGCCCCGACTCCGGGAAGCACCGCCGTGCTGACGCCGGGGACCGGATTCGTCACCTCGATCATCACGCCGTGCGAGTCCTGGAGGTGATCGACGAAGTAGGACTGGAGGGTGCCGCGCCACGCGCGGACCTCCTCGCGGAAGTAGCCGGCGACGGCCACCGCCGGGTGGATGCGGAGATTGCGCCCGAGGGCCCGATGGCGGACGCCGCTCCGGCGGAGCACGCCCGGGGTGTGCACCGCGCCCGCGGCGACGACGACGCGCGGCGCGCGGACGCGCAGCCGGCCGCGCGGCGTGTCGTCGTGGCGGTCGAGGAGCGTCGCGTCCACGCCGGCGGCGCGTCCGTTCTCGAGCACGACGCGATCTACCCGGCAACGGGCGTAGAGCCGCGCGCCGGCGTCGACGGCCGAAGGCAGGTAGGAGAGGTGCATGGCCTGCTTGGCGTCGCTCGGGCAGCCGAACGCGCACTGGCCGCAGCCGTGGCAGCCGTCGATGTTGCGGCGGATCGGCTCGCCGTGGAGACCGAGCGCCTGCACGCCGCGGTCGAAGAGCTCGGCGTTCCGTCCGATGATCTCCCACGGCACGGAACGGACCGAGATCGCGCGCTCGACCTCGTCGAAGAACGGCGCCATGGCGGCGGGGTCCGCACCGTCCACGCCGTCCTCCGCCTCCCACGCCCGGAGCACGCGATCGGGCGTGCGGAAGCACGTCCCCGAGTTCACGACCGTGGTGCCGCCGACGCACTTCCCGAGCGGCAGGGGGATCGCCGGACGGCCGAACGCCACAGTGGCGCCGCCGCTGCGGTACAGGCGCTGGAGGCGCTCCATCGGTGGTCCGTGGAAATCGTCCTGCGTGAAGTACGCGCCTTCCTCGAGGACGACGACGCGAAGCCCCGCGCGCGCCAGCTCGTGCGCCACGACGGCGCCGCCCGCGCCCGAGCCGACGATGCAGACGTCGGCCGTCTCGTCGACCGCGCCATGGACGTCGGGATGCTGGAGCGGCGCGAGGCGCGGCCCGCGGCGCGTCGGCGCCGACTCGAGGCAGTCGTACGTGTAGCCGAGCGCCGCCTCGACGCGCGGATCGGCGGTGAAGGCGGCGAGGGCGAGCATCTTCAGCAGGACGAGCGGGATACGACGCCACGGCGCGGGGCTCGCCGCGCAGGTCTCGACCCAGGCGGCGCGTGTCTCGGGGGAGAGGCGACTGAAGGAGCGGAGATGGCGCGACGCGAGCGGGCTCGCTTCCCACGCGCGGAGGAGCATCCGGATCTGGCGGCACGCGCCGGTGGGCAGCCGCTCCATCCACGCCGTCGCGCGCTCGGCCACCCCGACGTCGGCGGCACCGAGCGGGAAGTCGCCGCCGCGCGGGACGATCGCGTCGGCGACGTTGGCGAACGTGCGCGCTTCGCCCGGGGTCAGCACGCGGCGCAGCCTACCACGCGCGCGCGCAATTCACACGGTAAATTCGTGTGTGGCGCACACCGGGGGGACGTCGCGACCATGACCGCGGCTCTCGGCTCTCGAACGACGGCCTCTGGCTTCCTCGCCCCGATTTTCGAGGCCCCCCAGCCTCCTGCTCGCACCTCACGCTCCAGTCGGGACGACGGTCGCACCTTCGATACTCAGATCTCGATCGGTACCCCACACTTGTCGAATCCGGAGTCGGGCGAGAAACACCAGACTGGAAGCATCTACATACGTGAGCTTGTGGCCACGCAGGAGTTCGAGCTTGCGGAGAACTGCGGCGTGGTGCTGTGCGTCGACCGCCTCCAGGGCGTCGTGGACATGAACAGCATGCCCGGGTTCAGGAGTGTCCCGGATGCGCCGGGGGTCCTGGCGGAGTACCTCTACCGGGCGGCGCAGCGCGTCACGCGGGGAGACCTGGTGGCTACCCGAAGGACGTGCTTGCCAACGCGCGAAGCAGAGTCGTAAGTTTTAATGGTCGTGGCCGGCACAATCGGCCGTGCTGTGCTCGTAGTTGCCGCGATGGTGCTCTCGGCCGGACCGCTCGCCGCCGGGGAGCCGACGTGCGTCATCGCATACGACGCTGATCGGGTCACGGTGCATGCCAAGCGAGCACCCCTTGCGGACGTCGTGCGAGAGATCGGCCGGCAGAGCGGCGCCGAGATCGTGGGCGACGTGCGCAAGCCACGAGACGTGAGCCAGGACTTCGAGCGAGTGCCGCTCGTCGACGCGCTCGTACGCCTGCTTCGGGAGCAGAACTTCACGCTGCGCTACGGCCCGGAGGGCAAGCTGCGGACGATCGGTCTCCTCGACGCCGGCCGATGGGGGCAACCCGGACAAACCGGCATCGGCGCGGCGGCACCGGCATCGTGGCGTGCAACCGTCGCGCGAGACGCTTCCGGATGGGCAGGTGCTCGTGACGGTTGCGGGCACGGACACGGGCGGCGCCACGAATCCTCGCGACGCGAGATTGCCGGCTCGGCTCGGCGGGCCCTCCGAGCAGGGCGCGACGACGCTGGAGCAGTCGAACCAGAACAACTGGCCGGCGCCCGACGAGCTCGACCGAAAGCTCCGTCGCAGCCTTCTCGATCTGCTTGCTCAGATGGACGAAGCCCGTCTCACCGCATACTTTGCGACGCCGGAGGGTCAACGCGCCCAGGCGCTCTTGGAGGACTTCGCTGCTAACCATCCGAGCGGCCACTCCAGTCGGAAGGCCGGCGGCATCCTCGGCCGCGTCCCCGCTCAGGCAAACCAGACAGACGCCGCAGGGTCACCCCTAGCTAGCTAGTCGGCGACGGTACGCACGATGGCCGAGGCGTGGCTCGAGGTCGCTCGTGCTGCGCACGGGTCCACGTGCGGTCGACCCGAACAGGAAGATCCTCTCGGTGTCGGGGTCGACGATACGCGTCACAATGGCGCGGAGCTCCTGCCGTAGCCGCTCCTGACGCCCTTCACGGTCCGGATAGCGGACGGGCATGCGATCCCACTTTAGCAGGCGCCCGCGCTGCACCCAACGCCCGGCGAGGGCATTGCCCGGCGCCGCATCTTCGGACCTGCGACGTGCTTCGCCTCCGCCCCGCAATTGACAGCGCGGAATTCGCACGACTAATGTCTGCCGCGCATGTCGGTCCCCACGTTCAAGGAGATGATGAACGAGGTCGTGGCGTACGGCAGCTGCTGCGAGTGCGGCACCTGCGTGCTCGTGTGCCCGCACAACGTCATCGACTACATCGACGGCAAGCCGAAGCAGGTGGCGAAGGCCTCGGCGGCGTTCGACTACTGCGGGATCAGCGAGGGCATCGGCTGCGACGTGTGCGCGCAGGTCTGCCCGCGCCTCGGTGTCCGCGAGTTCGACATGCGAGACAGTGTCCTGCCGCGCAGCGCGGGCGTGTACGAAGGGCTCTTCGGCCGCTACCGGCGCATCGTCGCAGCGCGCTGCAAGGACCCGGAGATCCTCGCCCGCTGCCAGGACGGTGGCGTGGTGACGGCGATCCTTTGCCATGGGCTTCGCGAGGGCCTTTTCGACGGGGCGGTCGTGTCCGCTGCCGACGAGACGATGCCCGCGGCGCCGAAGCCGAAGGTCGTGACCACGGTCGCCGACGCGATTGCCAGCGCCAGCTCGTGGTACACGTACTGTCCGAACGACCTCGCGCTCGCGGACGCCGACCGCATGGGCCTCAAGAAGGTCTGCTTCGTCGGCGTGCCGTGTCAGGTGACCCCGGTCCGGAAGATCCAGCTGGCCGACCCGTCCTTCCTGGACAACGGCCGGAAGAAGCCGAAGCACATCGAGCGCCAGACGAAGTTCCTGAAGGGCTTCGGCGACATCATCTCCTTCACGGTCGGGCTCCTCTGTACGGAGGTCTTCACCTACGAAGGGCTCATGGCCGACAAGATCGGCCGCGAGATGGCCATCCCGCTGACGGAGATCAAGAAGTTCAACGTCAAGGGCAAGGTGCTCATCTACAAGAAGGACGGCGAGCTGGTCGAGATGAAGCTCCGCCACGCGCAGGAGTATGCGCGTCCCGAGTGTCACCACTGCGGCGACTTCAGCGCCGAGGTCGCCGACATCTCGTGCGGCGGCGTCGGCTGCATGGACTGGACGATCACCATCCTGCGGAGCGCCGCCGGCGAGGCGCTGTTCGACGACATGGTACGACGCGGGCTCCTGGAGACCCGGTCGATGGACGAGTTCGAGAACTCGATGACGGTCCTCCTGCGGCTGACGAAGAAGCAGCGCGAGCGGGTTCCCGTGCCGCCCGGGCGCACGCCGCGCTACGTCCGTCCCGAAGGCTACCCGCCGGTGCCGGCCGATCCGCGGCCGGCGTGATGCGGGTCGCGGCACTGCTGTTGATCGCGCACCTACGCGCGCGCAGTCCCGGGGCGGGTCCTCGAGCACGCCTTCGACGCCGCGGCGAACACGCTGCGGCTGCGGTATCGCGCGAACAGCGTCACCGCGGTCGAGATGTTCGCACCGCCGCGGCGGTATCCCGCGGGCGTCGCCCTGCGCTGCGACGGGCGCGCACTCCGTCCGCGGCGGGCCGGGGCGATCGTCGTCCATTGTGGCGCCTCCGGTGCCGAGCACGTGCTCGAGCTCGCGCCGCGCGGCTGAGCTTCAGCGGTCGGCAAAGAACGCGGCCAGGTCGTCGGCGTGCGCCTCTGCGTCGGCGTGGCCGAGCTCGATCAGGTGATCCGCGTAGCAGCGGTCGAAGAGGAGGTAGGACAGCAGATCCGCCTCGGCCACGACGCCGTGCACGGCGTAGCGGATGACGGCGTGCGAGAGCCGCCGGCGGAGACCCGTCGGCGGGTGATGCTGCTCGAGACAGTCGGTGGCGATGACGCCGAGATCGCGCGAGGGGCGCAGGTAGAGGTTGTCGATGACCTTGTATGGCGTCCCGCGCAACGCCTCGATCGTCTCGTTCATTCGCGGCAGGAAGTCGGGACCGTAGGCGCGGATGCCGGTGTCGAGGATCCCGTTGACCAACCGCAGGCGGTCGACGTCGTAGTCGACGTGGTCGAGCAGCAACGCGTTCAGCACCTTGCCGCCGAGGTAGGCGAGCGAGTTATAGCTGGTCTCGCGCGCGGGAGCGAGCCGCGCCTCCTCTTCCGGCGTCGGGTGGTGTTGAAGACCGACGATCAACAGGCGATCGGCGCCGAGCCTGAGCGCCGGTGCGAGCGGGGTGTTCAGGCGCAGTCCGCCGTCGCAGTAGTAGTCGTCGCCGATCTTGAGCACCGGAAAGAGGAACGGGATCGCGGCGGAAGCGAGCGCGTAGGCGGCGCCCAGCTTGGCCGGCCGGGCGATGATGAACGGATCGCGCGCCCAGCGGCGGACGATGCCTTCGCGGTTGTCGACCCACACCATCGACCTGCCCGAGCCCATCTCAGTGGCCGTGACGGCCACCGCCTCGATCGCGCCCGCATCGATGCGGCGCCGGAGCTCGGCCCACGGGATCCGCTCGCGGACGAGCCGCTCGAGGGGCCGCGTGTCGAGGACTCCTGCCAGACGCTCGGGAATCCCGGCCTCGGCCGGATGCTCGCGTCGTGCGTACAGCCCGAGCAGGCGCAGGGGAACGGCGATCAGGTCGGCGGCTCCGAGCTCGTACACGCCGCCCACCTCGAGCGAGCGCCAGATGTCGGCCAGGCGGGTCCCGGCGCCAGGCTGGCCCATCGCCCCGGCGACGTAGCAGGCGTGGATCGCCCCGACGCTCGTACCGGTCACGATGTCGAAGTGCACCGGCCGGCCGATCCGGCGGGGCAGATCATCGAGCACATAGCGCAGAACGCCGGCCTCGTACGCGCCGCGCGCGCCGCCGCCGGACATGACGAGCGCTATGCGGCGTCCATCGGCTGTCGCCGGCAGGTCGGCGGTGCCCCGTTGGATCGCCATCTGGACGCTCGCGGCACCGAAGGCGATAGCCTAAGCGAACGGCCCTGTGCTATAGCCACGCGACGGCACGAGAGGAGATCGACCCCCCATGGCACGTCCAGTCATCGTCAGCGCCACCCGCACCGCCATCGGCACGCTCGGCGGTGCGCTCGCTCAGCTCCCCGCGACGAAGCTCGGCGCCATCGCCGTGCGCGAGGCCATGCGGCGCGCGAACCTCGACCCCGCGCAGGTGGAGGAGGTGATCCTCGGCCACGTGCTGCCCGCCGGCCTCGGCCTCAACCCCGGACGGGTCGCGGCGCTCGAGGCGGGCGTTCCGAAGGAGGTCGGCAGCTTCACGGTGAACAAGGCGTGCGGCTCCGGTCTCAAGGCCGTCGTGCTGGCGGCGCAGGCCATCGAGCTCGGCCAGGCCGATGCCATCGTCGCGGGCGGTATGGAGAGCATGAGCGGCGCGCCGTATCTCCTGAAGAAGGCCCGCTTCGGGATCCGTATGGGACACGACGAGCTGCTCGATTCCATGATCGCCGACGGCCTCACGTGCCCGATCACCTTCGTGCACATGGGCGTCACGGCCGAGAACATCGCGAGCAAGTACGGGATCCCGCGCGAGGAGCAGGACGAGTTCGCGGCGGACAGCCAGGCGAAGACCGCGGCCGCCATCAAGTCGGGCGCCTTCAAGACGGAGATCGTACCCGTCGAGATCCCCGCCAAGAAGGGCGAGACGATCACCTTCGACACCGACGAGCACCCGCGGGCCGACACGACGGCACAGCGGCTCGCGGCGCTGAAGCCGGCCTTCAAGCGCGACGGCGGTACGGTGACCGCGGGCAACGCGTCCGGCATCAACGACGGCGGGGCCGCCGTGGTGGTCATGTCCGAGCGAAAGGCGAAGGAGCTCCGTCTCGAGCCGCTGGCGACGATCCGTTCGTACGCGTCGGCGGGGGTCGATCCGTCGATCATGGGCATGGGGCCGTGGCCGGCGTCGGAGAAGGCCCTCGAGCGTGCGGGCCTCCGGCGCGAGGAGATCGACCTCTGGGAGCTGAACGAGGCGTTCGCCGCGCAATCCCTCGGCGTGCTGCGCGAGCTCCGCATCCCGAAGAACCGCGTCAACGTGAACGGCGGTGCGATCGCGCTCGGCCACCCGATTGGCGCGAGCGGCGGCCGCGTCCTCGTGACCCTGCTTCACGCCATGCGCGCGCGGGATGCGCGGCTCGGCGTCGCGTCGCTCTGCATCGGCGGCGGGCAGGGGATCGCGATGGTCGTCGAGCGGCCCTAGCCGGTCGTGATCGCGGCGCTCTTCGACATCGACGGCACGCTGATCGCGCGCAACTCCGCGCCGATGTACATGCGACACCTGCGCCGCACGGGTCAGGCCCGGCGGCGCGACGTGGCGCGCACCCTCTACTACCTGGCGCGCTACAAGCTCGGGTTGCTCGACATCGAGCGGGCGCTCCGCGTCTCGATGGCGTGGATCTCCGGCCGCGTCGAGGAGTTGGTCCAGCGCGACTGCGAGGAGTGGTACGGACGCGCCGTCCGCCCCTACGTGTATCCCGCGATGGCGGCGGCGGTGGACGCACACCGGCGCGCCGGACACGTGCCGGCGATCCTGACCAGCGCCACGCGGTACCTGGCCGAGCCGCTCGCCGCGGACCTCGGCATCCCGCACGTGCTCGTCACGCAGCTTGTCGTGCGTGACGGCCGGTTCACCGGCGAGGCCGTCCGTCCCGTCTGCTACGGCGCCGGCAAACGTTACTGGGCGGAGCGCTTCGCCGAGCGGCACGACGTCGACCTCGACCGCAGCTATTTCTACACGGATTCGATCACGGACCTGCCGGTCCTCGAGCGCGTTGGCGAGCCGCGCGTCGTGAATCCGGATCCCCGGCTACGCCGCGCGGCGGCGCGGCGCGGCTGGCCGGTCGTCGATCTGCGGCTCGAGGGCGGCGAGGCGATGCCGGCGGTCGGGTGAGGCGAGGAGGGGGCATGGGAAGGGACGGAGGGCGGCGCCGCGGCGCGCCCACCAGTACGCTCGTCAAACCGATCCTGCTGCTCGCGACTGGTGCCGCCGCGGGCGTGGTGCTCTGGCGCGTGCTGATGCTCGATCCGCCGCCCGCACGCGTCGGCGTGGAGCGGCTGTCGGATCACGATCGACACGCGCTCGACGGACTGCTGCACGAGCGCAGCGTGCGACCCTAACGCGTCGGCAGCGACTTCGCGTGCGATCGTGTCGCCGGGTCTTGCGTCGGCGCCGTCGCCAGTGGTAGGCGAGCTCACTTCGGCTGAGGGGTGGGGATGGCGACGATCGACGAGAGCCTGCGCCGGGTGCCGCCGCAGAGCCTGGAGGCCGAAGAGGCGGTGCTGGGCGGCATCCTGCTCGACAACACCGCGCTCGACCGCATCACGGAGCTCGTCCACGTCGACGACTTCTACCGCGAGTCGCACCGTACGGTGTTCCGCGCCATGCTCGACCTCTCGGCGCGCAACGAGCCGTCGGACCTGATCACGCTTGCCGAGGTTCTGAAGGGGCACGGCGAGCTCGCCGCGGTCGGCGGCTCCGCGTATCTCGCCGAGCTCGCGGAGCGCGTGCCGACAGCGGCCCACGTCGTCCAGTACGCGAAGATCGTCCGCGACAAGTCGATCCTGCGCGCACTGATCGGTGCCGCCACCGAGATCGCGATGCACGGCTACGACGGCCGCCAGGACGTCGGCGAGATGCTCGACCGTGCCGAGCAGCTCATCTTCGGCATCTCCGACCGCAAGGTGAAGCCGGAGTTCGTCCGCATCTCCGACCTTCTCGTGGAATCGCTGAAGACGATCGAGCGGCTCTACGAGCAGAAGCAGGCCGTCACCGGCGTCCCGAGCGGCTTCCACGATCTCGACAACCTGACCGCGGGCTTCCAGCCGTCGGATCTGGTCATCGTCGCGGGTAGACCGAGCATGGGAAAGACCGCCCTCTGTCTCAACATCGCCGAGCACGCCGCGCTCCGCGCCGACGTGGGCGTGGCGATCTTCTCTCTCGAAATGTCGAAGGAGCAGCTGGCGCTTCGCATGCTCTGCTCGGAGTCGCGCGTCGACCTGAAGCGCGTGCGCACGGGTCACCTCTCCGACCGCGAGTTTCCGAAGCTGGCGATGGCGGCGGGACGGCTCGGCGACGCGCCGATCTTCATCGACGACACGCCGGCGCTCTCGATCCTCGAGCTGCGCGCTAAGGCGCGGCGGTTGAAGCGCGATCCGGCGACGAAGCTCGGCCTCATCATCGTCGACTACCTGCAGCTCATGCGCAGCACGGAGGGGAAAGACAACCGGGAGCAGGAGATCTCGGAGATATCGCGCTCGCTGAAGGCGCTCGCCAAGGAGCTGAACGTGCCGGTGATCGCGCTCTCGCAGCTGAACCGTCAGGTCGAGAGCCGCAATCCGCCGAAGCCGCGCCTCGCCGACCTGCGCGAGTCGGGTGCGATCGAGCAGGACGCGGACGTCATCGCCTTCATCTATCGCGAGGAAGTCTACGTCGAGGATAGCGACAAGAAGGGCGTCGCCGAGATCATCGTCGCCAAGCAACGGAACGGGCCAGTGGACTCCGTCGAGCTGACGTTCCTCGCCGAATTCACCCGGTTCGAGAACCGCGAGCTCGCGCCCGAAGAGGGGGCGGCGTAGCGGCCCGTCGGCGCCCTTCCTGATCCCATCGCCGGCGAGCCGACTACGACCCGCCGGCGCGCTCAATACCCGGCCGGGTGTGGCAGGAGGCCGACCCGAGATACATCTCGGGTCGGGACCGGACGCGAGAGTGGAACGCTCGGTGACCCGCGCGCGCCGCATGTCGCGGCCGGCGAAAGCCGGCGCGACAGACGAGGTACGCCCGCCCCGCCGACGCCTCTGT
>WNGI01003327.1_pt1 | contig 14163 bp, 8 predicted proteins | sample 5400621 | NCBI WGS metagenome assembly WNGI01 (sample SAMN13153374, study PRJNA577476) | soil metagenome | isolation source: 20 cm soil or saprolite under Garry oak tree replicate 1 | place: USA:California | collected 2016-06-15
GGATTGGGCACGCGCGCCTTGATCAGGATCGTGCGGCCCGGCAGCTCGACGACGGGATCCACGAACACCACCTCACCGGAGAAATTCTTCCCCGGCAGCGCGGCGACCTGGAAGCTCACGAGCTGCCCCTGGCGTAGCCGATCGGCGTAACGCTCGGGGACCTGGAACGTCGCATGCTGCGGATTGATCGACTGCAAGCTGATCAACGGCGTCTGCGCGTTGACGTACGTGCCGATGCTGACCAGGCGGCGACCGGCGAGACCGGCGAACGGCGCACGGACGACCGTGCGGTCGAGCCGCGTCTTGAGCAGATCGTATGACGCCTGCGCGGACCGGTACCCGGCATCCGCCTTCTCGAGGTCGGACTGCGACGAGGCGTTTTGCGTCATCAGCTGCTTGGTGCGCTCGAGATTCCGCTGCGCCATGTCCCGGTCGGCCTCGGCTTTCGCCACCTGCGCCTTGAGCTCCGCGTCGTCCACCTTGAACAACGGTGTGCCGGCCGCGACGCCCTGCCCTTCGCGCACGAGGATGTCGACGATGCGTCCGTCCACCTCGGGCCGCAGATCGACGGACTGAATCGCCTCGATCTGCCCGGTCGCGCCGATCGCGTCGACGACGGTGTCGTGAATGGCCAGCGCCACTTCGGCGGGCATCGGCGGCATGCCACCGCCGGGAGCACCACCGGGTAATGCGGATTTGGCCTTGTTGCACGCCGCCGCGGCGGCCGCGAGCACGAGCAATACAGCGAATGAGCGGTACGACATCACGGGGTTCCCTTATCGGTGAAGAGTCGCTTGCCGAGGATGCTCTCGAGGCCGGCGAGCGCGAGTCGCGTCCCATAGCGGGCTTGCACGAGGTCCGCCTCGGCCTGGGACAGGTTTACTTCAGCGTCGAGCAAATCGAGAATCGTCGTCGCGCCGCTCTGATAGCGCGTCTGCTGCACGCGGAAACTTTCGCGCGCCACGACCAAGCCTTCCTTCGCGAGCTCGGCGCTCGTGCGGGCGGTCACGTAGGCGTCGTAGGCCGCGCTCACGTCGTGCTGGATCGCGCGATCCAGGTCCTGCCGCCGGGCGCGGGCAACATCCTTGTTCACCCGCGCACGCGAGAGCGCAATCTCCCGTTGGCCGTTGTTCCACAATGGGAATGACACCGCGAGGGTGAAATTCGTCGGCTTGAACAGCTTCGGGAAGAATGCCGTGTCGAACGAAAACGCGTTGAACGTGAGCGACGCGTGCGGCAGATAGTTGCCTAACTCCGCCCGATACGAGGCGCTGGCCGCGCGCTCGTTGGCCGCCGCCACGCGATACTCGGGGCCCTGGCGCGCGGCCTGGGAAATGGCGTCGGCGAGCGTGACCGGCAACTCGGGCGCGGCAGCCGTGTCGAGCGGCGCCGCATCGACCGGTCCTGCCGCTCCGACCCGTCGACCGAGCTCGAGACGCGACACTCGCAGTGCCGATTGCTGCTGAAGCTGCGCGACCTGTGCGCGGTTGAGCTCGAGCCGGAGATTCAGCGAATCGGTCGTCACCGCGGCGCCCGAGACCACGCGGGCCCGGGCAACGCCGAGCTGTTCGCGCGCGCGGCGCAGCCGATCGCGGGCTACGCGATCGAGCTCGGTGTTCGCGAGCACCCCGTAAAAGTCCGACTCGGTGAGGAGCGCCGTGGCGAACCGTTGCCGCAGCTCATTCGCATGCGCCCCTTCGAGCGCGGCACCAGAGCGGGACAGCTCCGCCAGCTTTTGGCCGCCGGTAAACAGATCGTACCGGGCGCTCAGTTGCCCCGTCCACGCCGTCTTCGTCAAGAAGATGGTGTCACCGGCGAAGACAAAGCTGAGTCCATTGGCGCGCTGCGCTTGCAGGCTCAGGTTGACGGCGGGCAGCACGAACACGGCAAACGCACTGCGACGCGCCCACACGGCGTTATCGACCAGTCCCAGCGCGGACACATAGTTTGGATCGAGCTGCGCCGCGCGCTGCAGCGCTTCGACCAGCGTGATCTGCGGCAGTGAATCGGCCGGTTGTACAGACACTATGCCCTGCAGGGCGAGCAACAATGCCAACATCAGTCGCCCTCCCCTGCCACGGGGACCAGGCGGCCGCGCCGCGCGCGCGCGCGTTGCAGCGCGTTGTCGAGCATGACGTAGGCGACCGGCACCACGAACAGCGTGAGCGCGGTCGAGAAGAACACGCCGCCCACGATCGCGTAGCCCAGCGGCTTGCGGGACGCCGACCCGGCGCCGACGCCCCAGGCCACCGGCACCGCGCCCATGATCGTCGCGACCGACGTCATGAGAATCGGGCGGAACCGGATCCGCCCCGCCTCGAGCACGGCCGAGATCGTATCCATCCCCTTCGCCTTCAGCTGGTTCGTGTACTCGACGAGTAGAATCGAGTTCTTACTGACCAGACCGATCAGGAGAATCATCCCGATTTGGCTGTACAAGTTCATTGTCGCGCCCGACCGATGGATGATCGCGGCAAACTTCAGAGTCGCCAGCGCGCCCGTGACGGCGAGCGGGACGGCCAGGAGCACCGTCCAGGGATGCAGCAGCGATTCGAATTGCGAGGCGAGCACCATGAACACCACGATCAGCGCGATCACAAACGCGAAGTAGATGGCGCTCCCGCTCTCCTTGTACTCGCGCGACTCTCCAGCGAGCGCCGTCGTGGTCCCGGGCGGCAGCAGTTGCTTCGCGACCGCATCGATCGAATCGAGCGCCTCGCCCTGCGCGAGCCCCGGCATCAGCGACGCCGACAACGTGAACGCGGGGATGCGGTTGAAGTGATTGATCTGCCGCGCGCCGACCCCTTCCTGTACGTTCGCCAGCGCGTCGAGCTGCACCAGCTGCCCGCTCTTGCCTCGCAGGTAGATGCCCCGCATGTCGCTCGGGGTCGCGCGATCCTTGGGATCGAGCTGCACCATCACGTAGTACAGTTTGTCGTTGCGCGTGAACGTGCTGACGCGGCGGCCGCCGAGGAACGTCTGCAGGGCGCTCGCCACGTCGCGAACGGGCACGCCCAAATCCTCAGCCCGGTCCCGGTCGAACGTGACCCGCAGCTCCGGCTTGTTCACAAAGAGGTCGGTCTGAACGTTCGCGAGACCCTTGATTTGTGAGGCGCGACCGACAAACGGTCCCATGATGTCGGTGAGTTTCGCGAAATCGGGATTCTGCACGACGTACTGAATGGGCTGCGAGAAGCCGATCGCCCCGGGCGCGTACGGGAATGCCAGGACTCCGGGAATCCCCATGAGCTGTGGAAACAGCCCGCCGATCATCCGCTGCACGCTGGTGTGGCGTTCGCCCCAATCCTTCAGGATCACGCCGACGAACGCGCTGTTCACGCCGCCCGCGAATCCGCCGACGATCGTGAAGTACCCGTTCACGTCGGGCGTGCGCCCGATGATTTGTTCCACCTGTCGCACGTAGCTGTCGGTGTACGGCAGCGACGCGCCTTCCGGCCCGCGCACGACCACAAGGAAGAAGCCGCGATCGTCTTCCGGAATCAGCTCGTTCTGCAGCCGCGTCGGCGGGAAAATCAGAAACGCAAAGACCGAAACCGCGACGATGCCGAGCGTGCCGAGCAGGACGGCACCGCGGTGATCGACGGCGCGGCGTAGCAGCTGCGCATACCGCTCCGCCAGCGCGTTGAACCCACGCTCGAAGATCTGGAAGACCTTGCCGTGCTGATGCTGCATGCGCAGGATCTTGGCGCACAGCATCGGCGTGAGCGTCAGTGCGACGAAGCCCGAGATCACGACCGCACCCGCGACGGCGATGCCGAACTCGCTCAACAGCCGGCCCGCCGTGCCCGTCAGGAACGCGAGCGGGCTAAACACCGCCACCAGCGCGATCGTGGTCGCGATGACCGCGAATCCGATTTCGTCGGTCCCACGCACCGCCGCATCCTCCGGCGCTTCGTGCAGCTCCTCCTGGTGCCGGAAGGCGTTCTCGAGCACGATGATCGCGTCGTCGACCACGATGCCGATCGCGATCGTCAACGCGAGCAGCGTGAAGTTGTTGATCGAGAAGCCGAGGAAATACATGATCGCGAACGTCGCGATGATCGACGCCGGGATCGCGAGTCCGGGGATGATCGTCGCCCGCACGTTGCGCAAGAAGACGAAAATGATCAACACGACGAGGATCGCCGCAATGAGCAGGGTGAGGCGCGCATCGTCGATCGAGTGCGTGACGAACACCGAGCCGTCGAACGCGCTCTCGAGCCTGACGCCGACCGGCAGCGTCTGCTGAATGGCCGGGAGCTCCGCACGAATGCGCTTGGCCACGTCGATGAGATTCGCCTTCGATTGCCGCACCACGCCGATCGCGACCGAAGGCGTTCCCTTCCAGCGGAAGATCGAGCGAACGTCTTCGGGACCCAGCTCGACGCGCGCGACGTCCTTTAGCCTGACGAGCTGCGTGCCCTGGCTCGCGACGACCATCTCGCCGAATTCGGCGGGCGTCTTGAGCTCGCCGAGCGAGCGGACCGAGAACTCGCGCCGGGTCGACTCGATCCGGCCGGCCGGAATCTCGACGTTGCGCGAGACGATCGCGTTCTCCACGTCCTGGACCGTGAGCCCGCGTGCCGATAGCGCTTCGGGCTCGACCCACACACGCATCGAGTAGCGCCGTTCGCCGAAGATGCCCGCGCTGCCGACGCCCGGCAGACTCTGCAGCCGCGCCTTCACCAGCCGGTCCGCGACGTCGGACAGCGCCATCAGATCGTAGTTGTCGCTCGACAGCGCGAGCCAGAAGAACGGCTGCGCGTCGGCCGACTGCTTGGCGATCACCGGCTCGAGCACGTCGACGGGCAGGCGCCCGCGGACGCGCGACACCTTATCGCGCACGTCCTGCGCCGCCACGTCCACCGGGCGGTCGAGCGTAAACTCGAGCGTGATGAAGCTGTTCTGCTCCGCCGAAGAGCTGCTGAGAGTGCGGATGCCCTGGATGGTCGAAAGCTCTTCCTCGAGCACGTCGGTGACTGCGGTTTCGACCACCTGTGCGTTCGCACCGGGCAGTGTCGTCTGCACCGAAATGATCGGAGGATCGATGTCAGGTAGCTCGCGCACCGACAGGCGCGTGTACCCGATCACGCCGAAGAGCACCAGCGCGGCCGAGAGCATGCTGGCGAGGACGGGGCGTCGAATGGCGGTATCGGAGAGTTTCATGCGCTCAATTTTCTTCCCGGTAAAGTGAACCGACGCGGCGACCTGAACGTAACGGGACGTTCCACGCGCCGGTTCCAAGGTGTTCTGCTAGTACGTCGAAAAAGAACGCGGGAAATCGACATCGGGCGGTCCTGTTCTTGTTCGGAATGGGCCCCGAACGTATACCGAAGTACAAAGACCCGCAAGGTCTCGCTATGGACTCGTTGCCCGCGAGAGTAGGTTATTGAAACGTTGGGAGGGCTGGCCGAATGGCTAAGGCACCGGTCTTGAAAACCGGCGGGCGCAAGCCCTTACAGGTTCGAATCCTGTGCCCTCCGCTGACTGACCCTGGGGTGGGGAGGCCCGTGAGGACCGAATCCTGGACGGAGCACCAGTGACCGGCAAGCGGGAAATGACGTTCCTGCTGGCCGGCGTCGAACAGCCCGTGCTGCAGTACCTCGCGCGGCGCGTGCCCCGTACGATCCGCTCCAACCACCTCACGGCGATCGGCGTGATCGCCGCCGTCGGCACGGGTACCGCCTACGCGCTCACGAACTACAGTCCGGCCTGGCTCTGGGGCGCGAGCGTGATGCTCGTGGTCAACTGGCTCGGCGACAGCCTGGACGGCACGCTGGCGCGCGTGCGCGGCACGCAGCGACCCAAGTACGGCTACTACCTCGACCACATCGTGGACGCGTTCTCCACCGCCGTCATCGGCCTCGGCATCGGCCTGTCTCCCTACGTGTACCTGGGCCTCGCCCTCGGGATCGTCGTCGTGTATCTCGCGATGTCGATCAACGTCTACCTCGAATCCACCGTGTTCGGCGTGTTCAAGATTTCCTACGGGCGCATCGGCCCGACGGAAGTGCGCCTGATCCTCATTCTCCTGAATACCGCGGCGTACGTCACCACTGGATGGCGTTCGCCGTTGCCCGTGCCGATCGACGTGCTGGCGAACTGGACGCTCGGCGTGCTGCTGGCCGGCATGGTGGCACTGTTTGTCGGGCGATTCGCCCGCAACCTGTACCGGCTCGCCAAGCTGGAGCCGCAACGATTCCGCTGGTGGGAGCAAGGCTAGAGCGTCCGGTGAGTCGTGCTCGCGGAGGCTAGCGCTGCATGCCAGCCTGGCGGCTGAGCAGCGCGATCAACGCGGGCGCGCCGGAGCGGCCGAACAGGTACCACGTCATGCCGCGCACGCCGACCCATGCGAGGAACGCGAGGCCGAGCGTACCTCCTACGCCGAGCGTGACGCCTTCCTGCGCCAGCCACGGCTGTGCTGCGTCGACCAATTCGCGGTACAGGAACAGCACTTGGAACATCGCGACCGCGAATTGCACCAGGACCATGTTCACGATGTTGCCGATTTGTTTTGCCTGGATCGCGTCGCTCAGCACTTGAATGCACGTGAAGCTGCCGGTGATGATGACTGTCAGAAAAATCCACAGCAGCGAGACGAGGGCGACCGGGTTGACTGTGTAACCGGCGAGGTCAGCAAGCAGCTCACTGATCGTGGGGCGCAGCGTAAATGTGAAGATCGTCGCCTCAATCGCGGACCAGAGGATCAGCAGGACGAGGGCCCACGGAACGCCAGGACGATGGGAGGTCGCGTCGAGCATCGGCTGTTGGGTCCGGCCGACGGGGTCTTGCATAGGCGAAACCCTTCGAGGACGTGGGACCGCAAAAAGGGGCCGGTGGCGGCCCCATTGTTATGGACGGGACCGGCCAAGTCAAGAAATTTGAGCCGCGGCGAGGTTCGATCGCGACAACATCGTGAGTAGGGTACCATAGCAGCATCGAAGCCGGTAAGTTCAAGCGCCGCATTGTTGGAGGGGTGGCCGAGTGGCTGAAGGCGGCGGTTTGCTAAACCGTTATAGGGCTTTAAAACCCTATCGGGGGTTCGAATCCCCCCTCCTCCGTTGAAGATGCGTCATCGGTCATCGGTCGTCGGTTATCCGTGACCTCCTTGAGAGACCGATGCCGATGACCGATAACCGATGACCGACAACCCATGACCATTCGCGTAAGGTTCGCTCCATCCCCGACCGGTTACCTGCACGTCGGAGGCGCAAGAACCGCGCTCTTCAACTGGCTCTTCGCCCGCCGCGAGGGCGGGAAGTTTCTGCTGCGCATTGAGGACACGGATAAGGCCCGTTCCACCGATGAAAACACCCAGGTCATCCTCGACGGCCTCAAATGGCTCGGCCTCGATTGGGACGAGCCACCGGTTTTCCAGGGCGCTCGCCTGGCCCGCCACCAGCAGGTCGCCGATCAGCTACTGAAAGAGGGCAAAGCCTACATGGAGGAGGACGCGATCCGGTTGCGCGTCCCTCCCGGCGAGCTTTCCTGGGACGACGCGGTGCATGGCCGCATCAGTTTCAAGGGCGAGGACATCCGCGACTTTGTGATTCTGCGCTCGGATCGCTCGCCGCTCTATAACTTTGCCGTGGTCGTCGACGACATCGACATGCACGTGACTCACGTGCTGCGTGGCGACGATCACATTTCCAACACCCCCAAGCAGCTCGCCGTCTATCGTGCCCTCGGCGTCGCGACCCCAATCTTTGGCCACGTGCCGATGATTCACGGACCCGACGGCAAAAAACTTTCCAAACGACACGGCGCTACCGCCGTCGGCGACTACCAGCACCTGGGGATTCTCCCGGAGGCGATGCGCAACTTCCTCGCGCTGCTAGGATGGAGTCCGGGCGGCGATCGCGAGATCATGAGCAAAGAAGACCTGCGCAATCTCTTTTCGCTCGACGGTATTCTCAAGAAGCCCTCCGTCTTCGATACGACGAAGCTCGAGTGGATGAACGGGCAATATCTCTCCGCAAAACCGGCCGCGGAGCTGTTGCCGCTCGTGCAACCGGAGCTGGCCAAGCTGGGTATCAATGGCAACCACGACGCGGTGCTGAAGGCGATCACCGCCGTGAAGACCCGCTCGCGCACGACGCTCGACGTGGCGCGCCAGGTGGCGGTGCGGCTCGACGGCAAGTTCGTAACGCTGGATGAGAAGGCGCGGAAGGAAATCGCCAAGGACGCAGCGGCCTACCGTGAGTCGTTGGCAGCAGCCGTAGACGTATTGCGGACAGTGACTGAGTGGTCTGCCGAGAGTCTCGAGCAGGTGCTGCGTGGTCTCGCCGAGCAGCGCAAGGTGGCGGCGGGAAAAATCTTTCAGCCGATCCGCATCGCGCTGACCGGAGGTACGGTGTCGGAACCGGTGAACGAGCTGCTGTCGGTCGTGGGCAAAGACGCGGCGCTGCGCCGCCTCGAGGCCGCTTCCCTCTCCTAGAGGATTCCCTTCATGATCCAGATTCGTGTGATGACCGCCGCGGTCGTTCTGGCGGCGTGCGCTGGTCGCTTGCAGGGACAATCACTGCTCGATCGACCGCCCAATCTGTCCGGCGGCTGGCTCGGCGCACCCGGCACGGTGCAGTTCAACTTTGTGCACCGCTTCAGCATCAGCACGCCTCCCGCCCGCAAAGTCTCGAACTCGCCCACCTTTTTCTTCTCCTATCGACTGCCGCTGCCGCTCATGGTCGGGGTGAACTATGCGACCTCGTCCGACGTGTCTCCGAACGCAGTCAACGAATTCGAGGGCTTCGCGCGCTACGCGCGAACCGGGACGGTCGCCTTCGCCTGGCAGCTCGGCTACAATCAGGCCGCCAAGAGCGTGGATGGCGAAGTCACGCTGGCGCACACGATCCAGCGCTTGCGCCTGATCGCCGTGGGCCGGGCATTCTCGCACGCCTACGGCGTCGATACGGCCCGCCTGGCTGTCGGCGGCGGTGCGGTGCTGCGACTCGGCCGCTGGGTCGCGCTGGCGGGCGATGCCGCGACACTCCTCGATCGGCGGACTGGCGAGAGGGCTGCCTGGGGCGTGGGACTGCACCTCGGCATCCCCTACACCCCGCATACGGTCTCGTTGCAGGTCGCCAACACCAATACGGGGACGCTCGAGGGCGCCTCGCGCGGGATCAGCGGCAAAGCGCGTGGCGGGTTCGAGTTCACGATTCCGTTTACGCTGAGCCGCTACTTCGGGAAGCGTGCGAGGGCGGCAAATGAAGCGGCGGCGAGGGGCGGCGAAGGGGCGGCAAAAGCTGAGATGCGCACGATGTCGTTCTCACCGAAACGCATCGAGATCACTGCAGGCACCATCGTGATTTGGACCAACAACGATCAGCTCGTCCACACGATCACGGCCGACGACGGCTCGTGGGATTCCGGGCCGATCGAGCCGGGTCGCACCTGGAGCCATACCTTCGCGGGAGCGGGCAACTACGCCTTCCACTGCACGCCGCATCCGTTCATGAAGGGCGTCGTGGTCGTCCGCTAGGGAACGGCTTTACGGTATCCTGGGCGCGGCGCCGGTCACCGTCCACCGCGATGATGTCGGCCTCCCGCCGTATGGCGCTTCTACGACAGTTGACACACACGTGTCTTGCTCGCAACGTCACAGTGTCTGGGTCAACGCCCTCAAGCCGACCCGGTGTCTGCGCTTGCGTGTCGCTCGCAGCCCCACCGTAAGGGAGGGCATTAGCGCATGGTGAGTCCGTTGCGGAGACCAGTTGCCGCCGCATGACCGCCGCCGGCGGGATGGAAGCATCCCGCGCAATCCGGATCCAGTTCCCCGTGTGTCCATGAGCCGCACGCTTTCGAGGGGGCCGGAGCGGTTATGGCAGGAGGTCCTGCGGCGGGCGGCCATCGCGCTCGAGGGGCGAGCGGTAGGTATATGGGAAGCCGACGCGCACGGGCGACTCCATCTTCTGGCCGCGAGTTCCGAGGACCTTGTCCCCGCGGTCGACGAGCTGGAGGCAAGGCTGCGCGAGCTGGGCAAGTTGCCGGGGCCACGCGCCGCGCCCCATCGCTGGGTGGCATGCCGACTCGAAGAGCAGCGCTGGTGCATCGCACCGATCCGCGGCGAGCTGCCGCGACCGCCTCCCTCTGGCGTTGAGCGGCGGGGGCGGGAGCGAATGACGCTCGAGCTGGCGGGAGTGTGCATCGGGTTGCTCGGCGACCCGGACCGCCGGACCACGCCGTCGCGCGAGGCCGAGAGCTTGGCGCGTCTCGCCTTGATGGTCGAACAGGTCCCCGCGATCCTGTGGACGACCAACGCCGAGCTGCGCGTCACGGCGCGGTCGGGCGCGGGCCTCCAGGCGTCGGACATTCTGCCTGAGCGCGTCGTAGGCGCGTCCCTCCTCGAGCAGTACTCCAAGCAAGCTGTGAGCGCCGACTCAATCAAAGCGCATCGGCGCGCGCTCGGGGGGGAATCCGTCCCCTACCAAATTCGCGTCAACGACCGCTGCTACGATGCGCACGTGGAGCCGCTGCGGGACGACGTTGGCGCCATCGTGGGGGTCGTCGGCCTTGCCGTGGACGTGAGCGATCGCGAGCAGGCGCTCGTCGACACGCAGCGCAGCCGGCTGGACCTCGAGGACTTCTTTGAGAACGCGACGGTCGGCCTCGCCTGGGTGGGGCCGGACGGCACGATCCTCCGTGCCAATCGCGCCGCGCTGGACATGGTGGGCTCCGGGCGGGACGAGTATGTCGGCCGCAACGTGCGCGAGTTCCAGGTCGACCCGGACATCGCGGACGATGTCCTGCAACGCGTCCGCGCCGGAGCGACCGTCCGCAACGTCGAGGCGCGGCTGCGCCACCGCGACGGGTCGATCCGCCACGTCCTCATCAGCGCGAACGCGCGGTCAGAGGGCGGGCAGTTCATGCACGCCCGCTACGTCACGCGCGACATCACCGAGCTCAAGCGGGCCGAGCAGGCCGTCGCGCACTTCAAGGCCATGGTGGAATCGGCTGACGACGCCATCGTCGGCAAGACGTTGGACGGTGTGATCACGAGTTGGAACCCGGCTGCGACGCTTCTCTACGGATACTCGGCCGAGGAGGTGATCGGGAAGCCGATCGCGCTGCTGGTCCCGCCGGACCACCGCGACGAGCTGCCCGGCGTTTTTGAGAGCCTGCGACGCGGCCAGCGCGTCGAGCACTACGAGACCACCCGGGTGCGCAAGGACGGCACGCGCGTGGAGGTGTCGATGAGCATCTCGCCGGTGCTCGACGCGCACGGCCAGCCCGTCGGCGCCACCGCGATCGCCCGGGACATCACCTACCGTCGGCAAGCCGAGCGACAGCTGCTGCACGGAGCGCTGCACGACGCGCTCACCGACTTGCCCAACCGCACGTCGTTCGTCGAACGTGTGTCCCAGGCGCTGGCGCGCATGAGGCGGGACCCCGATTACGCGTTCGCCGTCCTGTTCCTCGACTGCGACCACTTCAAGGCGGTGAACGACAGGCTCGGCCACGCCGCCGGCGACCGTCTGCTGGTGGAGATCGCGCGACGCCTGCGGGCGAGCGTGCGGCCGGGTGACGTCGTGGCACGGTTCGGCGGTGACGAGTTCACTCTGTTGCTGGAGGACGTGGCCGGCCTGCCCGACGTCGAGCGCGCGGCGCGACGCGTCCAGGACAGCCTGGCCGCTCCGTTTTCGCTGGAAGGGCGCGAGATGCTCGCGACCGCAAGCACCGGCGCAGTACTCAGCGACCCGCACTACGAGCAGGCCCAGGACATGCTGCGCGACGCAGACATCGCGATGTACCGCGCCAAGGAGCGGGGCCGCGCGCGCTTCCAGGTCTTCGATGTCGAGATGCGGAATTGGGCCCACGCTCGGTCAGGGATGGAGGCCGATTTGCGGGACGCCCTCGGGCGCAACGAGTTCCGGCTCGTCTTCCAACCGATCGTCCAGCTCGAGACTGGTCGCGTGCACGCGTTCGAGGCCTTGCTCCGCTGGCACCACGGGAAGCGGCGGGCTCTCCTGCCGAGCGAGTTCATACCACTCGCGGAGCAGAGCGGCACGATCATCCCGATCGGCGCGTGGGTGCTGCGGGAGGCATGCCGCTACGCGCGCACCTGGCAGAACGCCTTCGCGGGGGCCAGCCCGGTGCGGGTCAGCGTGAACCTCTCCGCCAAACAACTCGCGCACTCCGGCATCGTCGAGGACGTGCACGCCGCCCTCCAGGGCGCTGGACTCGCGCCCGCTTCCCTGAGCCTGGAGATCACCGAGAGCGTACTCATGGAAGACATCGAATCGTCCATCTCCCTGCTGGATCGGTTGCGGCAGTTGAGCGTCGAACTGCACATGGACGATTTCGGCTCCGGCTACTCGTCACTGAGCAACCTGCCGCGTCTCCCCCTGCACGCCATCAAGGTCGAGCGGGCGTTCGTGCACCGCATGGGTACGCGCCGCACGGACTTGGAGATCGTCCGCTCGATCGTGGACCTGGCCGAACACCTCGGGTTAGCTGTGATCGCGGAGGGAGTGGAGACCGTGTCGCAGCGCGAGCGCCTCATCGCGTTCGGATGCGAGCTCGGGCAGGGGTTCCTGTTCGCGAAGGGGCTCGACCCTCAGGCCGCCGAAGCCCTGCTCGCCGAGCAGCAGCAGCCACCCGCCGCCGCGTGAGGCACGCGGCTGTCGTGGTGCAGTAGTCTCGGGCTAGCGCATCACTCCATCGTCCCGGACAACCCGCCCCCCCTTCATCACGAAGCTAACCCGCCGCAGCGCCGTGATGTCACGCAGCGGGTCACCGTCCACCGCGATGATGTCCGCTTCCAGCCCCGGTGCGATGGCGCCGATCCGGTCCGCGAGCCCTAACGCCTCGGCATTGAGCGACGTCGCCGCCACGATCGCGTGCATCGGTGCCTCACCCGCCCGCTCGACCCGGCAAATCAAGTCCTCGGCGTTGTGGCCGTCCGCCCCGGCCACCGCGTCTGTGCCGTACACGACTTTGAGGCCGGGCGTCGCCAGCGCCAGGCGAATGTCCGCGGCGGCGAGCGGTAACGCGCGCTCCATCGCCGCAAACCCGGAGTCGGTGTAGTTGCCGATCCCCTGGTAGCGGGCCCGGTTATCGAGATAGTTGCGGAACACGAGGGCGCACTGCGGATCGAAGTACGTCCCGCGCGCGGCCATCAGCGAGAGCACCTCCTGCGTCACGAAGATGCCGTGCTCGACCTGCGTGCAACCGGCGAGCGTCGCGGCGCGCACCGCCGCCGCGCTATGGGCGTGCACCAGCGTGCGCAGGCCGAGTGCCTTTGCCTCGCCGCACGCCGCGACGAGCTGCGAGTCGGACATCGTCTGCTGGCCGCCCTCGCGGATGCTCGCCGAGGCGAAGAGCTTGATGACGTCCGCGCCCTGGGCTTTGCGCTGCCGCACCAGCGCGCGCAGCGAATCGGGGTCACCACTGCGCTCGGTGAGCGGATCGAGGGAAGTGAGGATCCGCGGCCCCGGCAGACCCTGGGTCGCGATCCAGTCGCGTAAGTCCGCGTCGCTGCGCGATCCCACACTCTGAATCGTCGTGAAGCCTGCCATGAGCGTCGCGTAGGCGTTGGCCGCCGCCGCGAGCGTCGACTGCGCGGGCGTGTCGCCGTCAGTGGAGGTGTGCAGCCGGTTCTGGCGATTGAAGTACCAGACGGGATGAGTGTGCACGTCGATCAGTCCCGGCAGCACGGTGCGAGCGCCCAGCTCCACGACCCGCGTCCCCGGCGCCACCGCCCCCACCCCGCGAGGCACGATGCGCGCGATCCGGGTCCCCACGACGACGACGTCGACGTTGTGCTGCACCCCGCCACGACCGTCGAGAATCGTAGCGGCGCGGAGAAGTGTACGCGCGCCCGCGGTGTCTTGCGCTGCCAGCGGCGCGATGAGGGCGAGGAGGGTCAGCAGCACTACGGGACTGCTTTGACGGTATCCTGAGCGCGGCGGCGCTCTTCGGCATCACGCTCGGCTTGTTTGCGCTCCCGCAGCTCGCGCACGTAACGGCGGAATTGCTGCAGCGTCTGCGCCCGATCGGCGGCGCGCAGCAGGTCGGCGCGCATATCGTTGAGCTGTCGCGCCCGCATCTCTTCGTCGAAATTGCCCTGCGGCAGCAGATTGCCGAGCAGCGCCAGCACCATCGTCGGGATCTTCACGCCGGCGACGTGGATGTAGGCCGAATCGATGCCCCACTCCGGCTTGT
>WNGI01003328.1_pt1 | contig 14162 bp, 16 predicted proteins | sample 5400621 | NCBI WGS metagenome assembly WNGI01 (sample SAMN13153374, study PRJNA577476) | soil metagenome | isolation source: 20 cm soil or saprolite under Garry oak tree replicate 1 | place: USA:California | collected 2016-06-15
AAGGGACTGTTGAACGTCCCATTGACGACAAACTTGACGGCTCATACGAGATTACCTATCGCCTGCCCTCTCCATCTTCGAACCCTTCTTTTACTCTCCAGATCATGGGCCAGACCGTAACCACAAAAACACGGAAACAAATGCAAGGACAAGGACCGACCACCAACCGTTTCGCCCTCTTCCTCGACGCCGGCGGCAACTTCCCGCATGGGACGTTTGGCCAGGCGTTCGATCATGGCTTCAGCTTGAATGCGGGGCTGGAATACATGCTCGCGAGCCACTTCTCGGTGGAAGGGATTTTCGGTTACCACCGCTTCCCTGGGACGATCACACCCGACCTGAACATTTATCAATTCTCAGGAAACGGGAAGGTGTACTTAACTACCGGCACGTTCCAGCCGTTTGTCAATGGTGGCGTCGGCGGATATCGATTCAGTATTGGATCGGGCTCCAGCTCAACCTATTTTGGTGGCAATGTCGGCGGCGGAGTTCTCTACAACCTTACATCTCGATTCGGGCTGCAGGGTTCGTACAACTTCCATGTGGTCAACACCCCGGTCGAGGCGACTAAGTTCTCGACGGCACAGGGCGGGATTCGTTTTGTGTTCTAGCGGGATTAGTGGGGCGGCGAGCTTCTCGCTGTGCTCAGCGCTGTTCAATAACCGGCGAAACGTTCGCCAGTTAGTATACTCAACCACTAGTTACTCAACCAAAGGAGAATATCCATGGCAGGTGGCGTGTTTTTTGTGTCATTCAAGACGAATCAGCCGACACTGTACCTCATCGGCATTATCCTCTTTATCGCGCTGGGAGTTGTGTTGGCTGGCCTGGGCTTTGGTGGAGTTGCGGGTGGGTCCGGACTCGGAATCATGGGCATCGTTCTTGCAGTAGGGGCGATCACTCTCCTGATAGAGTACTTTGCCACGAAATGAGGACTGAGAATGGGGCATTCATATGTTGGTGCTCCGAGTATTATTTCTCGTCTCGACACGCTTCTGATTGTTGTCTCCGCGGACAGGTTACAACCGTTCGACGCTATCAGTTCGTGTTTAGCGATAGTTACTCTGGCGCACGAAGGTTGCGTTAAGTTGCCCGCCAATTAGGAGTGGTAGTTTTCAGGCCGTATCCTCGCGCCAGTAGAAATAAAGCAAGACGGCCATCACGCCCGCCAGCGGATGCCAGAGCAGGCCATGAGGCTGGAAGCCGCTGTGGGGATCACACATGTATCTCCCGGTTTGCGACGACACCCAAAAGAACGTTGCCAAGCCAATACTCGCGACTGCCAGCCACCAACGCAAGCTGACCTGCTGCCCACGCCACGAGACGTGGGCCCACCAGTTCTGCCAACCGTTCCCACTTCCGGTTTTTGCCCAGACCAAAGACTGAAATACCAAATAGGCGACGACCAGAATGAGAATCATGATCAATGAGACGGGGAAGGTGGGCGCTGCCTCTTGCCATATCTCTCCCACGATGGTGAACGAAGCCACTGTGCCCAGATAGCCGAGCGCAAAGAGCCACTCCGAATCCCAAAGTCGGTAAATGGCGTAGAACACGAGGAAAGCCGCATACATGTACATCGATAGAGTGTCCGTGAAGCCACCCCATCCTTGCAGAGCACCATGGAACCACATGCTGCCCAGGCCCAGGAACAAGACCACGAAAACGTAGAGATCCGGTAGCCACGCGTGCGAACGGATAGGAGTGCCGCCAGAGGAACTTTTGCGATCGAGATAAACGAACAAGGCCACCAAGAAGGAGGTAACAATCGAATACAGATTGAACCAGGTGTTGACCGGCTGGCGAACGCCCGGCTTACCGGCCACCACATCAGGCAGCCAGAACGCCTCGCAGTAGCAAGTCGATTGATTGACTGTTTTGTCCTGATATAGCAGGCGAGCCGCAGCCGATGCATGATCGGATGGAACCGGAAGAGCTAGCGCCTCCTTAGGAATGCAACTGTTTGGGGCGCCGGGCCATCCGCCTAGAACAAAGCCCAAGAAAACACCCAGAATGAGAACTGTGAATCCACCCCAAATGATTAAGCTTCGATAAATGCCCATACACCTTCCTCAGAGCAACGATGCAGTGGTGAACCCGCGGATGGAAACCCTCGAGTTTTCGCGCACAGAACTAGTAGGAACGAGAATGGAACTCTAATAGGAAAACGACAAGCATGATTGTCTCCCTTCACTCTTCGGTTCTTGGGGTTTCGTTCCAGCCAAACAATTCAGTACCAAAAAAAATCACGGTCAGCGCCGCAAAAGTTGTTTGCGCGAACTCTTTACCCGTGCTAATATCTGCCGCACCATCTTGATAGAGATAGCTTCCCTGCAAAAAAATTCTTCCCTGTGCCACGGTTGCCGGCTCGGGTAGCGCCGCCGAATCTGTAAACAAGGCTTTGGTATCCACCCGAATCGAGCCGCTTCATCTCGAGGAGGTAATCCATGGTTGGGCGCGTTTTCGATCTGCCTGGACTGTTAATTATCGCCGTCATCGCGATCATCGCTTTTGTGCTTCCGGTTATCGTCGGGGCAGTGCGCTCTGAATCGGGCATCCGGCGCGGGATTGAAGCTGCCATCCTAGCCATTCTCGGTGGGCTCATGGCCCGCGTCTTCATCAGTATTTTGCTGGCATCGGCCAACGATTCGCCCGGCGCCGGCTTAGCCGTCGGGTGGGGTTTCTTTCTGATTCCGGGAATCGTCGACACGCTCGCAGGCCAGGCCCTATTGACCACCCCCGCGAATCTGCTGATCTTCGCTGCTATTGTTGGCGCATTTACCGGCATGATGGCGGGCATCTATCAAATTTATAACTGGCTGGGCTTGGGTTTGCTCGCTTTCCCTCTGGATGTGACTTGGGCGTTGGCAGGGAACACCGTCGGGGGATTGCTGCATGTGGTCAACATCGGTTGGGGCGATCATGGAAGCGAGACTCGCAAAAACGCACATCGCTATGCCAGCGGTTTTGGGTTGAGATACAACCCCCGCTATGCGTTTACCCAAGGGTGCGTAATGAGCAACCTGCAGGACGGTCCGGGCCAAGACCTCTATCGTCATGAGAAGACGCACGTGTGGCAGAACCGCGCTTTCGGACCACTGTACACGCTCACTTATGTCGGTTGGATGGTGGTCTGGGTGGTTCCGGCAATAATCGCTGGAGTGATCATCAAAGGTGTTTCTGGATTGTTTGCCGGACCCAATAACTGGTGCTACTTCAACAATCCTTGGGAAACCTGGGCATACGCGGTTCAGGGCGTTGCACGCACTAACATTGACGGCGTGGACGACGATGATCGGAAAATGATCTGGCCGGCAAAATATGTGATTGCCTGGTCAATACCGTATTTCGCGCTGGCCACGGTATTAGCAATCTTGATCGTGATCTCGGTGTGGAGTGGAGCCCCTCCACCGCCAAACAAGTCTCATCCGCCAGCACGTCGTTCCCAGATCCAGCCACATTTTGATGCTGTCTCAAATGAGGTTGATGGACAGAGTGCGGTTGGGTAGGGTCGGTCGCGCCACCGCGTCTTATTAAGATCGGCTTCATGCGGTAGCTATTAGAAATTTGCTGTTCATGCGGGAGTATCCCCATCAGGGCCCCGCCAAGGAGGATTTTGTCATGGCTCAAATGCAGTCTGCGGCACCCGCTCGCAAGGTCTGGGTAGGCAGCTTGGTAGGCGCGGCAACAGCCATTGTCATCTGGATAATTGAGTCGATTGGACCCAAGGTGCCGGGCGGCATCGCAGTCGCGTTTTCGACCCTGTTAACAGGCATCATCTCGTACATTGTGCCCCCCGCGGCCACTGACGGAATTGTATAGGGCTTGGAAGGCGTCCCTCGCTGCTGTGCGAGGGGACGCTTTCGGGTTCCTCCTCACGTGGCGGATTGACAGCGGTTGGTCATTGATCCTTGCCGGGTACCGTCTCCCGGCTCGGGAGCTAAGCCAATCCGGCGCGTTTGGCTTCAAGAGTTCGCCAGTGCGGTTTTGAATTGGAAGGAGATGCTCTATGGTAGTGTTGCGTGTAATTCTTGGGATCCTCGCGGGATTCGGGATTGCGTTTGGCAGTCTGTATCTGATCCTGCACTTTGCTTTTAGCGCAGGTAACAGTGCGGCCTTGCTTGTGGCGTTGATCGGCGGATTGATTGCCGGCGTCTACAGCGCAGTAGCGTATGGGCGCGGTATCTATTCGGCCGAGCCGCTCAGCATTCTCGGATATGTGTTGGATATGAGCTGGTCCCTCCTCAACACCGCAGCGTCATTGCTGGTCTGGTTGCCGGCCTGCATGATTGCCGGGGGAAACTTCCTGGAACCGGATGATAAGAGTCGCCGCTCCGGGACTTTCGTTTATCAGGAGAACCCTCGCGGCGGCGGCTATGATGCGACGACAATCGGAACCGTGATCGCCGGAGGTTGGAGTTCCCATGAAGAGGTCCACGTCTGGCAGGCACGAATGTTCGGACCGCTGTATCTCCCGTTATACGGTTTGAGTTTACTTCTGAACATGCTCTTCCGCTTGTGCACGGGGAAGACGGAGGAAATCGCGAAGCAGGCTTACTATCGGGTGTGTTTCGAAGACTGGGCCTACTCGGCGGGTTCGACCTCGGGGGAGAACATCAACTGGGGTGGATGGATTCTCTGGTTCTTCCTTTCGCTAATTTACGCGAGCTGCGTGGTGCTCATTTTCGTGGGAGCTTTTGCAGGGATCGTGCTTTTGAGCATCCTTGCCGCGGTCGGCTTGATCGCCTATAGTTTGATTCGCACTTTTACTCCAACAACCGGATAGCGAGCCGAATCGACAACAGTCGCGAATTCTGGCCACGGATCAGACTTTTCCGTGGCGCCCTGCGGCCCACTTGTAGAAGGACGATGAATGACAATTCTGGCAATTCTTGCATTACTTTTTGGAATTTTTCTGGTCTTCGATGGTGCTTTCAATCGGGGATTGCTGGCTACCGTCCTGCAAAGCGGCGGGGAAACGACTGTGGGCGCAATTCGGATCGCGGAGGTCGCTGCCGGAGGGACAGTTTTTCTCCTGCTGGGGTTTCTCTTGAGCGCATGTTGATATTGTCCCGACGCAAGCGAAGTTTGAACTAGGAGACCCGTTTCATGAGTGGCTGGCCACGAGTATTGACCGTAACTACTATCATTGCTTTTTTTGTGGTTATTTTTCTCGGGCTCGGGCTCAGTAATACCCTGACCAGGAAGCCGGACGCAGGTCGCGGTGAACAATGCGAGGCCCTGGCAACCACTACTAATCCACAAGCCATGATTCTGGAGCCACAGAATACGTGGTCGAATTTAGCGTATTTGATCGCTGGAATGCTCGTCCTGTATCGAAGCCGAACCTTGCTTGGAGCAGCTATGGGCTTAAATCTGGCGTTCGAATTTCTCTTTAGCGGCCTCTATCACGCTAAGCTCAACGATGCGATGCAAACCATCGACGTCGCTTGGATCTATGTCCTTCTCCTTTCACTGATCGCCTATGCAATTCAGAGCCTTCTCTTCTCTCAATGGGGAAGGAACACTGGGTACCCAGTCCTGAACGCTCCGGTAATGATCGCCGCCGGTATAACAATCGTAGCGGTCGTGCTCGGTGTGCTGATGGGAATCTACAAGAATGAGATCTTCGAATCCACGATGACGACCCTGATTCTGGTAGGTGTGCTCGCCATTCTGCTCACGATAGGTCTCATCGTACGTGGATTGCGGGGCGCCGATGCGATGACGATCGTGATGCCTATCGTTCTGACTGTCGCAATAGGGATTCCAACTTTGTTTTTCAAGTTCTCTGATGGGCCCGAGCACAAGATCTTCAACTGGTGCTGTCCGTCGGCCCCGCTGCAATCCCATTCGGGCTGGCACATTCTCAGTGCGCTATTGGTTCTGGTGGCCTATGATTTCTTCGCCACTTTTTCAGGAGACGGCAGAATTTTTTCATTTGCCCAGCCTTCGCAGGAATTTGAGATACCTGCGACGGAGGGCGTCTGAGATGTAGTAGTTAGTGGACGCGCCATGGTTTCGGACGCAATTGCTGCTCCCGTCGCCAACCGGCGCGATTGCAGTGTGTAGATTCGCGATCACTGGGATCGTCCGAAAAGGCGGGGCCGGAGCCAAATCGTCTCTATGCTCGACAGCATGCGCAAGCCGTTCTTTGTGGTCAGTCTGATCGCCATTTTCCTGGCGGTATTCGTGGAACTCGGCTCCATGGCGGTGCTGGGTCCGCACACCTCGACATCAACTTTCGGAGTCTCCCCTACAGGTAAGGCGATCCCCGCGATGGCTTTCCTGGATGGATTGGTTTTCTATGCGACGCTGATTATCGGCATCGCCCTGCTGATTCCGGAACGGGTGCAGAGCAAGGTCCAGGGAATCGTCACCCTGATATTTTCTATCCTGCTGGTTCTGGGTTGCATTGTTGTCATCTTTGCCGACATCGCGCTCTTGATCCTGATGGTGAGTCTGCTGATGTCCGTTCCATTTGGCACGATGGTTTACCTTGCGGTCTGGTCAACTTTCGACGTTAGTGGGGCACGCGCAGCACTCAGCCTGCTCATGACGCTGAAGATCGTCTTCGCTGTCTGCCTAGTCCTGGCCCATCAGCGATTTCTTCAAAACAAGGGCTACGTTCTAATCATCATTACTTCCTTCGTTTCTAACCTGATCATCGCCTTCCTGCATGGCCTTGTTCCCGGCTTTTTGGTCAGCATCACGGATGACATCGCAGCCATCATCATTTGTATTTTGGCGATTATCTGGGCGGTCGTCTATCTGATTGGCGGGATCGTTTCGGTGATAAAGGTAATCGTTTGAACCGGCCTTCATTATTCCAGAATCACCTTGCAAACACCGGTGTATGTTGGCGGGACCCGGTCAATTTTGAGGGTGCCTCCATCTTCGAAGATAGTAAATGTGAATTCATTCGAATGCTTGTCATGTCTCTGATTTGAATCCTGAGGATTGTCCACCTTGTCCGGCAGTTTGCCAATCGCGGTAAATGTTACTTCGGCGCACGCTGCGCTCGGCTGCACCAAGAATTTAGCCTGTCGGAATTTGTGCTTGCTATCTGGCAAAACTGTGAGGCTATACTCGGGTTGAGTTCGCAAATCAAAAGCCGCACCTTGCGGCTGCAGCTCACTAGCTTTGAGCTTGGGGCCAAAAGAACCGAACACTCCGTTGAATGAGGCCAGCGTGGAGTGCTCCCCGGAATTGAAGGTATCCGCAGCGGGCGCGGGTTCACTGGCATTCTTTTTCGCACCCCACGCCACAAACACGACGAACAACACACTCACGATGATCAGGAGAATCAACAGGACCTTCGTGGAACTCATCGATCCCTCCCCTTCCTTCAGCAGACTAAAGCTTCGCTGCAGTCTCCGGCTTTGACCTACGCCTCTCTCGGACCTCGACGTCACATTACTGCTTAGGTGCTAGACTGCGCTGATATAGTATCGTTTGCTCCAAGCCCATCTTGCGGGCGGCGAAGCCTTCGACCAAGCAGATCCGCCCTGCGCAGGAACCAGGCGGAAACGTGAGCGTTACCGGACCGCCAATTGGAACCGATACCCCGGCAGCCGGATTTTGGGATGCCACCGCTTGCGTCGCGTCCCCAGACCAGGTTGGCGGCTGGAAATTTGGGCGGAGGATATTCAACGCATTCCCCAGCGTTTGCCCGACAACGTTGGGCGCAACCACAGTCAGCGGAGTTACCTGCACATCGACGGAAGTTCCCGCCCGCCTTGCTGCACCTGGCGGTGGATCCTGAGCAGCCACAATACCTCCCACGTAATTGGGATTCGTAACCGGGGTCGATTTTCCCAGCGTCAAGCCCCCTCCTGGCTGACCGGCCAAAAGGATCTGAACTCCCGCGAATGGCTGACCAACGAGCAACGGTACTGTAACCGTCTGGGTGCCCAGCGTCACTTTCACAGATTGTCCCTTCGACGCCTTTTCTCCAGCTTTAGGGCTCTGAGAAACAATCTTGCCCGAGTCTTCCGGTTTGCTATCTACCGTGTCGGGGTTGTTGTCTAACGTCAAGCCCACTACCTGAAGAGCCGTGGCTGCATCGGTGACGCTTTGGCCGTGCAAGTCGGGCACCTTGGGCCCGCCCCCTTTGACAGCTAGCCATACTCCAATCCCAATCGCGATTAATACGACGGCTATAACCGGAATCAACCCTCGTGGGAAAGGTTTGTCCGGCGGAGTCTCGGGGACGGTGAAAGCAATTGCGCCTCCGGGATCGCCCTGATCGGGCTGTTGGACCCAGACGGCGTCCAAGCGAAAGGTACACGTTCCGGCGGGACTCTTCGGAGGTACAGCAATCTTCACGGTAAAGGTCTCTTCCTTGTCCGGGTCGAAGTGCCGATCCGTCTTGCCGTCAACTTTCACCCAGCCTTTTTCAACACACCCGCTGGGTGGCTTGGTTTGAGGAAGTGAAATGAGGACAGCTCGCCCATCAATCGGCCGCGCACTCACGTTCTTGACCGTGTACTGCACTGTGGCACGACCCTGGCTGTCGAGTTTCACGTTCGACAAGCCGCTCGGCAGAGTTATTTGGAATAGTTTTGCCATTGTCGTTCCTCCTCAGTTCTAAGGCTGGACCTTTCGGCTGGCTGCTAGAGCATTATCTGCGGCCGCCTGGGAGCGCGTCTCTGGTGGTACGCACACATGATCATTGGTAACTGCATCCCGCCACACATAACCTTGAAGGCAGGTGTCGGGACCATAGGGACCGCCGTTCGGACTCCGGCGACTCGCCGCCAGCCGCTTATCCAAGGCCGCCTGACTTTGGACCGCCTGCGTAACGCAAGCATGGTCAGTCGGAACCACTTGTCGCCATACAAAACCCGGCTTACACGCATCGGGATCTTGAGCCGGCACGGGCGCCTCCGTTGTGGTGGTTCCTCCGGACTTTCTCATCAGCAGCCAGGTAGTTACGCCGCCAATCAGCAGGACGAGAACGATCACAATAATAATGAGCAGCCAGTTGGAATTTCCACCACCATGGGTCTTGGTTGCGCTCACACTGAATTCAGTCGCCGGACCGGCGTCGCCCTCATCGGGGCGCAGCACCGACACGACATCCAGACGGAACGTATACTTGCCCGCCGGGCTATTTGGTGGGGCCTCAATCTTCACCAAGAACGCCTCTTCCTGATCTCGGTTGAAGTGGCGCTCCGCCAGGCCATCGATCTTGACCCACCCTTTTTGGACCACGCCGCTGGCGGCATCGGTGGCAGGAACCGATACCAAAACCGCGCGGCCATCGATCGCAGCGCCAGTTACATTCTTGGCCGTATATTGCACGGCTGCGCGCCCCTGACTGTCAAGCCGGATGGCCGACATTCCCTGGGGATTAGTAACCTGAAAATATTTCGCCATCTCACGTCCTTCAAAACGCTAGTTAGCGGCCGGGTGATCCTGCTGCGAACCAAATCTTAGTTCATAAGTTACATATGCCGGTTTCTCCAGTTCGACAATACGCCCAATCAGTATCCGGTGCTCAGCTAACTCTTGTGGCGCGGTAATTCGCAAATGGAAGGGTCTGGCCTTTCCGCCCGAGTCGAGTACCTGCTCCTCCACTTCGAATCCCGTTGCCCCCGTCGCTGTTTCCAGAAACAGGCAGAGCCCTTTACGGGTCCCACGCCATTGTGACAAGGTCATGGCGGCGGCCGTCAACTCCCGTAACCGGCCCAACCCCGTTGATAAAGAGGGGGCCGAGGTTAAGCCTTGCGCGCGCGGGACATCCAACAGCACTTCCAAATCGACCCAACTTGCCAAATAGGGCACGAATGCATCTGGAGCACGGTGGGGATCAAAGGTCACATCGAGGTAGTCCAAGGCAGACTCCACGGGCGCGTGCATGGCTTCCATCACATCGAGAATCGCGAACAGAGGATTCCCGGGGCGTACAGCGGTCTGAAACACCGCTGGCAACAGCCTCTTAATCTGTGCCTTTTTCACCTTCGGCTACCACCTCGATATCGTGCTCGCCCGAACAGAACAACCAGTTCGGCGGAAGTGTGACTTTATCAAAGAAAATTTTTCGAGAGCATAACTTATAGGTCTGGCTGCCATCTCGGCTTCGATATACCCCGGTTTTTCCGCCAGCCAACACCACGCTACGGACCGGGTGCGCAGCCAGAGCGTCCACGCGCTGAAAAGGATGCTCACGGCTGGCTTGAGGAAGGCCGCATGCAACATCCGGCGCGTGCCAGGATTCCTGATCGCCCCGCTTTTCCAACCAGAGCACGCCCGCATCGTAGGTTGCTGCCAGTATTCTTGTTCCCTGAAACGCCAGTTCCACGCAGCTGCCTCCGAGCCAATTTTTGTTGTAGGTCTGCCAGCCTTCCGGCGGATCATCCTTGCCCAGAAGTTCCCACGAGAAGCAACCTTTTCCAGGATCGCCCACCACCGGAGCGGCGAGGCCCGCCCATAAGAAGGATCGAGTTCCTTCGTACTGCACCACGAGCACACGAACATCTTCGCCCGCCTGTCCGATGTTACGAAAGGTATTCCCTCTCCCCCCGTCAGCGGAGAGAAAAATACCACCACTGTTCCGCGCCGCCACCGCCACACTCACTCCGCCGCTCTGGCTCGAGGCTGCCACGGCGTAGTAGCCGATCTGCTGGTCATCGGGGCGAACGAACACCTGCACCGGGGCAGCATCGGCCTTCATCGAGAATTCAAACAACCCCACCGACGTGGCCAGGAAGAGGAAAGGCTCTCCGTCTCGAGAAATGAAGGCCATGTCCTCCACATCGAAACCGGTAACGGCTCTTTGCTTCCAGTTCTCACCGCAGTCCCAAGACACGTGAACTTGCGATCCCGTCGCGCCTCCAGCGTTGCGGGTGCTAATCGCAATCAAACCAGACACCAGAGGATGCGTTTGCACAGAGTAGACGACCTGTCCGTCAAACTGACCGGACGACGCCCACCCCTCGGCATCATCCATCGACCGATACAGCACCGATTGGCTACCGGCGTACCAAGTGTTCGGCTGGAAGACATCCGCAGCTAGACATTGGACGTCGCTCTCGGGCACTTGGTCGACGATGAACTGCGCGTTATCGACATAACTCACACCGGGTTCCGCCAATGCCGCATCGTAGAGGTTCGACGTTCGGAGTGCCTGCCCAAATCGCCAGCCTCCGTGAGACTTGGTCGGAAGAGGATTGATTACCTCATGGAGCCGGGCCAACACCCGCTTCTTGAGAGCGGCCGCATCCTCTTCCGCATGGGCCACGACTCGCGCATGCACTTTAACTGTCTTGTAACGTGCCCAGTCAACGACACAGGTTGTCCCCAGGGGGCGGCGCTCGTCCAATGCCTGCTGAATCCGTTGGCGCGACTCCTCAGTCTGCAACGCCTGCAATTGCGCAACGTTCACCCCACCCTGCTGTTTCTGCTCATCCAGGTAGGGGACAAGAACGATCTCGACGGTACCCGGCGCCGCATAAGTCCACAGGGCAGATCTCGTAAATGCGCGGGCGCGGCTTACCGCCCCAGATCGTTTCGCCAGGAGTTCGAAGTCGCGCGCGGTTACGGCACGCTGCAGAGAATGAAGCTCCTGAGGGCCTCGAATGAGAGCGTTGTCAATCGTCTCCGCAGATCGACCTCCAACCGCGGCAGCAGGATTATTCACCGAGACGCCTGGAATCGGATCCTTTAGCACTGTTAATGTGTTCGCCGCCACGTTCCCGCTCACCCCCCCGCCGCAACGGTACCAAACCCGGATCTCCTTGCCAGCAGCGGGAACTGCCGCCAATGCTTCTGGGCTCTCCTTCAGTGATCCCGTTTCATCCCGCAGTCGTACCGAGGGAGCGAACGTGATGGTGCCTATCACGCGATCCACGATATAAACAAAAGGGTCAGGGCCCCGTTGGGTGAAGTTTTCTACCTCGCGCCAAATACGATAGGTCTTGCCGCCAAACTCGCGAGCAGCTTCACGCGCGCCCAATTCTGCTTGTGATACTTCCACCCCGACCACGATGTCCAGTTCGGCTTCGGTGGGCGCTACCAGAGGGGGACGGCTAAGGGTCACGGAAAGGCCACCCAAACCAGTGCCCTGGCCTACAAGTTCCGCTTCGACAAGTTCGCAATGGTGAGCGAGAGCAGCGACTTCGATCTTGCCAGCCGGTATCACGACCGTGCGCTCAACCACGAAGACCGGCGGTTCCCCCCCGCCCTCCTGCCGGGAGACGCTCGCCCGCGTACCTCGCGGAATCTCGACGGGCTTATCAACGGGTTTCGCCAACTTGAAGACGAGAGTGCAACCTGCTGCCTCCGGAGGCAACAGATTCACGCCCAACAATCGGAGAAATTCAATGTACAGCTTCCCGGGAACGCGATTGAGCCGGTAGATCAGCCCCTCGCACATGAAAGCGCACACTTCAACCAGCGTCATTCCAGGGTCACTGACCGAGAGATCACTCCATTCTGGACAGTTGGCGATGATCCGATTGCGGGCCTCTTCGACCAGTTGCGCAAAAGTTCGATCGTCCAGGTTGGGAGAGGGTAGCGCCATCAGGTGCGTTCCCCCGTGAGATCGAAGGCGTATGCCAGGCGCTCAGTTTGGAGTGTAGCGCGCACGCGGTATTCAAGAGAAATCTCCAACAGGCCGGTCATGGCGTCTCTTTCCGATCGTGTGGCATCCAGATGAATCACTTCAACCCGGGGTTCCCATCGCTCAATGGCCTGCCGAACGTAATGAATGGCTAAACCGGCGGTCGTATCGTCATTCGGCGAAAAAACCAGGCGGTGTAAGTGACACCCATAGTGGGGGCGCATGACTCGTTCTCCCGGACGGGTCGACAGCAGCATCAGGATTGCCTGCCGCAGCGACGATCGTCCTTCCACCATCTCAATCCCGCCGCGGTTTGAAATGCGCAAGCCCGCCGCTTTCCCGGGATCGTCGAATTCGGGATTCACAAATCGCCAAGCCCGATATCGCGGTGTACTCATGACATCTCCGAAACAAATTCCTGTCCTGCAAACCTCACCACGTACATGACCACTCCAGGCGGAGTGCCGTCGGTATAACCAGTAACGGTATCGAGACAGAGCCTGCGGTTTTCAACCCGAATGAACTCGGAATAGCCCTTCTGCACCACCAAGGTCGTCAAACAGGGTTTAAACGGCACGGTGCTGGGACAACCGTCAATGCGCCAGCCTACCGGATCGGGCTCTGCCAGCACTCTTCGTCCTTCGACGGTAACCAGTTCCTGCGTCGCATGGATCGCAACTTTGCCGGGACCGTGTTTGCAATACACTCCTGCGTCTTCCGTAAGCGCCAGCATCAGGCCTGCCTGAAATCAATGGTCTTTCCTTTGATTACCACTCCGCGGCCCGGCGCCTCGATCTCCAGGTCGACGGCGGAATGGAGATGGGCTTTCTTGGGCGAGAATTCCAGGAAACTGCCTCCTTTGTTTTCCAGTCGAATCGATTCCCCGTTATCGTCGAGCGTGATCTTCTGTCCGCACGGTGTTCCGAGCGTGAACCGTCGAATCGAAGTGCCGTCCACACCGTAATCCCCCGGGCCCTTGGTCCCCCACAATCCTCCCAACACAATGCCCTGTCTAATCTCTCCGCCCACAAACAACACCAGTACCTGGTCGCCAACGTCCGGCAGAAAGACGAAACCCTTGCCGCCGCCGGCGCCTGGCGCCATCACTCCCAACCAATCGGTTTCGATCTCGCCGAGGGCAGGGAGAGAAGCCCGGACCCGGCCCAACCTTTCCGGGTCATCCACGCTGGTGACGGTGCCCCACGCGGCGGTGACCCCCCCGCCGCGTTTCTCAAACACCGGCGGAGCCGAAGAGATCTCGGAAATGAATCCGGTTCGCCGATTGACCAGGTGCGTCACCGAAGTCAGGACATATCGGCCCGCCACGTCGCTCGACACCCCTTCAATATTCACGGCAGTGCCAGGCATCAGATCGGCGTCGCCTTCTGCCACTCCCCAAAGTGTGACTTCCCGTGCACTTCGCAGATCGAGTTCTGCCTGAGCGACAGCTGCGGCATGGCGGTCGTCCGGCAGCACCTCGTCAGCCATGGTACGTTGTCCATTGGTTCCGAATAGATCCGGAGGCGCTTCTGCATCGACTTCACGGCCAATGTTCGCGTTGTCGGCACGACTTTCGTGTGTTTCCACCCGAGAGGCA
>WNGI01014509.1_pt1 | contig 14161 bp, 13 predicted proteins | sample 5400621 | NCBI WGS metagenome assembly WNGI01 (sample SAMN13153374, study PRJNA577476) | soil metagenome | isolation source: 20 cm soil or saprolite under Garry oak tree replicate 1 | place: USA:California | collected 2016-06-15
CCAGACATATTTCGTCGGTCGCCAGCAGCAGCCGACCGTTCACGAGGTTCGGTTCCGCGGGGCGGCCGAGGCGGCCCCGACAGCCGAGGTCGTGGCTTCGTTCGACGCCCTGGGCCCGACCGATGCGATCGTCGTCGCACCGTCCAATCCGATCGTGTCGATCGGGCCGCTGTTGGCGCTCGACGGCCTGAGATCGGCGGTCGCCGCCGCCCGCGCGCGCGGCGTTCCGGTCATCGCGGTAAGCGGGATCGTCGGCGGTCGGGCGCTCAAGGGTCCGGCCGATCGGATGTTGGTTTCGCTTGGCCATGAATCGAGCGCGCGCGGCGTCGCCCGCCTCTACGCCGACTGGGTCGACGCCTTCGTCATCGACACCGTCGACGCCGATCTCGCCCCGGCGATCGAGGCGCTCGGCCCGCGGGTCGTCGTCACCGACACGATCATGACCGACGACGCGACCCGCTCGCGCCTTGCGGGAGATGTACTCCGGGCGATCTGATCGTCGCCCTCCGGCCCGTGCCCGGGTCCCGGCCGTCCAAGTCCTCGCGATCACGTCCGCTAACGCCCCGGCCAAGCTCGGGACCGAATCGATGTTCTGGTCGCGATGACTCTGGCGTCATCACAGCAGCCGCATCTCACAGCAACAACGGCTCATCGGCCGGTTGACGCCGATGAGGGGCGACCCGGAGTGCCCGTGTGCGGCGGCGGCGCCCGGTCGTCTTGACATGGCAACGCCCGATCCGGCACAGTCGGCCCGTGGACATACGCCGAATCAGCCTGACGGCCGGCCAGCAGCAGCCCGCGGTGAGGGACTGCTCGGCCTGACAACGCGCGCCAACCGGCGCGCCTGACATGACCGACCGAACGCCCTCGGATAGCCGGGGGCGTTTTCTCGTCCTTGATCACCCGCCAGCCGTGGCATCCCGCCAGCACGCGAGGAGACACCGTGGATCCGTCATTTCTGCCGAGGGGCCTGCTACTTGGATTCACGATCGCCGCAACCGTCGGCCCGATCAGCCTCTTGACCATCCGCCGGATCCTCGCCCACGGCCGGATCTACGGGCTCGTGTCGGGACTCGGGGTCGCCCTGGCCGATGCGACCTACGCGGCGATCGCCGCCTTTGGCCTGACCGCGATCACGACGGTCCTCGTCGGCGGTCGAATGCTTCTCGGTCTCATCGGCGGAGCGTTCCTTGTCGTGCTTGCCATTCGCATCATGACGACCCGGCCGGACGAAGTCGCCGTCGTCGCCGAGCGGCCGGGGCTCGTCGGAGCGTTCGGGTCGATTTTCGGACTGACGATGACGAACCCGATGACGATCCTGTCTTTCGCCGGCCTGTTCGCGGGCCTCGGCCTGACCGGCACGGGCGGCGCCGACGCGACCCTGCTCGTCCTCGGCGTCTTTCTCGGCTCGACATCGTGGTGGATCGTCCTGACGGCGGTCGTCGCGGTACTCCGGTCGAAGGTGACCATCGCTGCCCTTACCTGGGTGAATCGTATCTCCGGCGCGGCGATCCTCGTGTTCGGCGTCGTCGCGATCGTCGGGGCTCTGTATCGCTGACGACGCAGTGACCAGATGCGCACGATGACGCCAGAGTCATCACCAAGGGATGTCGCGTTCGCCCAGGTCGCCGTCATCGCTAGGTCCGCGGCAGGCATCTGATGACGCCAGAGTCATCGCCAAGAGATGTCGCGTTCGCCAGGGTCTCCATTACCGCCAGCGTCCCGTGGGCAGGCATCTGATGACGCCAGAGTCATCACCGTCAGATGTTCGATCTGCCGACGTGCGGCGAGCCCGCGATATCGGCCAATAGAGTGCGACGACGCGCGACCGACACGACCGCGTACGATTTCCCGCGATGCCTGACACCGCCTCCCCCGCCCAGCGGATCGTCGCGATCGTCCCTGTCGGTGCGCTCGAAGGCGCCAAGTCACGCCTCGGTGGCACGCTCGACGCGGAGGAGCGCCGGGAGCTCGCGATCGACATGCTTGAGCGGACCGTCCGGGCCGCCCTCGACACGCACACGATCGACGAGACGCTCGTCGTCAGCCCGGATCGCGAGGTGCTCACCAGGGCCGCGTCGGCCGGGGCACGAACGCTCCTCCAGCGCAGCCAGGGCCTCAACCGGGGCATCCGCGAGGCCCGCGACGACGCGATCGCCGGAGGCGCGGACGCGATCATGATCGTGCCGATCGACCTGCCGCTCGTCTCGTCGGCCGCCCTGGAGCAGCTCATCGCCCCGCTCGCCGCCATCGCCGAGCGGCCGCTCGTCGTCCTCGCTCCGGACCGCCATGGCCGCGGCACGAACGGCCTCGTCGTCGCTCCCCCGGACGCGATCGAGTTCGGCTTTGGGGGCGACAGTCGAGCCGCCCACGCCGCCTGCGCGGCCGATGCCGGCGCCCGCTACGTCGAGATCGATGGGCCGCTCTCTCTGGACATCGACACGCCGGACGACCTCCTGCTCGTCGAGCAGCTCATGACCGAGACGGTCGATGCCCACCGCTGACGTCGATCGGACGGGGTCGACTGGCGATGGCCGCCTGGAGATCGTCGCCCTTGACGGAATCCCGGAGATCCGATCCGGCGACGACCTGGCGGCTCAGCTCGGCGACGCGCTCGAACGAAACGCCGATCTGCTGCCGCTCCGATCCGACGATGTCCTCGTCGTCACCCAGAAGATCGTCTCCAAGGCGGAGGGCGCGATCGTCGACCTGACATCGATCGAGCCGCGCCCTGAGGCGGTCGCCTTTGCCGAGCACTGGGATCGCGACGCTCGCCAGGTCGAGGTCGTCCTGCGCGAGGCCCGGAGGGTCGTCCGGATGGCCAATGGCGTGCTCATCACCGAAACCTCGCATGGCTTCATCTGCGCCAACGGCGGCGTTGACGCCTCGAATGTCGGGCCGGACAGCGGCCAGATCGTGACCCTCCTCCCGGTCGACCCGGATGCGTCGGCAGCGAGGATCCGACGAGCGATCGAGGCCCGTTTCGGCGTCGATGTTCCTGTCATCGTCAGCGATTCGTTCGGCCGGCCGTGGCGCTGGGGGATCGTCGACGTGGCGATCGGGGTGTCGGGCCTGGCGCCGCTCGAGGATCTCCGTGGCGTTGCCGATCACGACGGCCGAGTGATGAAATCGACGGTCCGTGCCGTTGCCGACGAGATCGCCTCGGCGGCCGAGCTCGCCTTCGGCAAGACCACGGCTCGTCCCGCGGCCCTCGTCCGTGGCGCCAATCCGCCGCGCGCCGAGGCCTCCACGCGAGACGGTCTCATGCCACCGGAGTTCGACTTGTTCCGCTGACTCATCGACGCCCGGGCGAATCCTTGACCTGGGCCGAGGCCGCGGCCCTCAACCTGAGATATAGCACCCTGACGCCTGCTTGATGTCGGTCGGCCACGCCTGCAACGCGCCGCTCCCGAACCCGGATCTTGTCTTGTTGGGTGCGGTGATCATGATCGACATCGACGGGTCGAAGGTCCCGGGATCGATGACGTACAGCCACAGGCCATCGGGCGACCCCTGTCCTGTGGCCGGCGGACCGACGTAGGTGAACAAGGGACCGGCGCTCGATGTGAAGGCCGGGGTTGCCGACGGGTCGTCGCCAATGCGCGCCACGGGCGCCTGATGGCCGAAGACGGCCCACTGGTCGCCGCCATCCGGTCGTGGGCAGCGCAATGAGCTGACGCTGCCGCCGTTGACGAATGCGCCAATGTCCCAGCTCGCCAGGAGTACCTGGGCTCCGCCGCCCGGGGGGCGCCGATGAATCTGAACGACCGATCCCACCAGATCGATCCGCCACTCCGTCCCGTTGGCGACGACGAGGTGCGGGTCGGCGCTCGGTGACGGGATCGCGCCGACGGCGCGATCCTCGCCCCGCGGCATGACCGTGACGATGAGGAGCCCGAAGCTGGCGATCAGCGCCCCGAGCACGAGGACGCTGGCAAGCGACGGGGTTCGATTTCGAGGGGTCGACGGAAGGGACACGGTCAGCACCTCGCGAGGGACGGCGACGGGCGCCATAGACAGGACGGCATCACTCAGCCGGCGATCGAACGAGCGGCTGCGCCGAACGGCCGCCCAGCACGCGGGACACGACTCGAGATGACGCGCTTCGGTTGGATCCGGCTCTCGCGCTTCCCCGATCAGGTATTCCGCGACATGTCCTTGAGCAGCGAACCAGCGTCGGCTCATCGGTCCGCCTCCGTCCATTCACGGAACAGGCGGATCCGGGTCCGGGCGATCCGGCTCCGGACGGTCGCGTAGTTGATCCCGAGGAGGCTCGCGATCTCATCCAGGGCATAGCCGTGGCCATAGTGGAGGACGAGGATCGTCCGTTCGCGCGGCGGCAGCCGCTCGATGAGCTCGCGAAAAGCCAGGTCCGATCCGCCCGGCGCCTCGAGGACCGCGATCGGATAGGCGGTCAGCCGCTGGCGACGCCTGCGGAAGCTGTGGCACGCGTTGATCGCGATTCGGGCCAGCCACGCCTCCAGCGCGTCGGGGTCGCGGAGCTGGTGGATCCGCGCACGGGCCTGGAGATAGACGTCGTGAACGACGTCCGGCGCATCCGAGACGCCGATGAGGGAGCCACAGATGGACTCGAGCCGCCCGCGAGCGAGGCCGAACCGACGGTCGAACTCGAGCCGGTCGAGGCGCGCGGTGTTGTCGTCGGCAGAAACGCGCGCGAGCAGCAGTCGCCGGCCAATCTCCATGTCGCCTCCCAGAGTCGGGTCCGGGGCCGATTGTTGCAGGGCGACAGATCCACTCAGGCGGCGAACGCATTTCTCCGCAACGAGGTGGCCCTGGCGACGATGACCGCCCCCACGAGCGTCGCGCCGGCCGACACGCCGAACATCCCCGGGATCGTCAGCACGGCCGCGACCTGCCCGCCCAGCACGGAGCCGAGAATCGCCCCCATCGCGAACGCCGTCCCCGAGAAGAGTCCCTGGGCAGTGGCCTGAACGGACGGCGGCACCGCCCGGGCGACATACGTCACGGTTCCGACATAGAACAGGGCGTAGCCGACGCCGCCAAGCGGAGCGATGGCCACGTACAGCCAGGGCTCGGAGGCGACCGCCCAGCCGGCGGCGCGTACGGCAAACGCGACCGCGCCCAGGATGAGCAGGCGTTCCGCGCCGGTTCGCCTGGCGAGTGCCGGAAAGGCGAGCATCAGCGGGACCTCGACGATCGCCCCAGGGGCGAAGACGAAGCCGACGATGGCCGACCCCGAGCCGAGCTCGACGAGGTGGACCGACACGAACGTCGTCACGGCCGAGACCGACGTCCAGACGACGACCGAGCCGACGAACAGGAGGAGCAGCGTCGGGTCGCGGACGAGGGCGCCGAGGTCGCGACCCATGCCGATCGACACGGTTCGGCCTGTCCGACCGGCCGACCGACCGAGCAGGAGCCACGCCGCAACGCCGGTCACGGCAATGCCCGGGGCGTAGAGCAGGAAGAGCCCGGCCGGGCCGGTTCGGTCCAGGAAGAACCCGACGGCGAGCGCACCGGCGACGAATGCTGCAGAGCCCCACGCTCTCGCCCGTCCGTATCGGTCGCGGTTCGAGCCGATGATCTCGATCGTCCGGCTGTCGAGCATCGATCCCATCCCCGCCGTTCCGGCCGACATGACGGCCGAGGCGAGCGCGATCATGAGCGGCTCTCGGTTGACGGCCAGCCAGCCCGCCGCAACGGCGCCCCACAGTCCGGCCACGAGGAGCGGCCCGCGCGCATCCCGCAACCGATCGACCGCGGCCCCCCAGACCGGCGCTGCGACGACGGCGACGAAACCGGTCAGGGCGGTGATGACGCCGATGCCCTCGAAGCTGAGCCCGACGGATCGATAGAAGACGGACAGATACGGGAAGAACGTTCCGACAGCGAAGAACAGCAGGGCATATACGGCGGCCGGCCCGCGGACGGACGGCTGGCGGGATGGCATGCTGTCGGTCACGGGCCGCCAATGCTACCGGCCGGCCGGGGCCCGGGTTATCCACCTTCGATGTGGAATGTCAGGCAGATGCAATGTTTCTTTCAGCCTCTCGCCATCGTGCAACTGCAAGAATTCCTGGTCGCGGCGACGTCGTCGTGCGATCGGTCGTGCCGTATTGGTTGCACATGACCCAGCCCACGAGCTCGGCCGGCGGCGTGAGCGCCGACGCGCGCCGTGCAGGCCCGCGACGCTCGCCAGTCGCCGAATCAGTCCTGTCGGCGGCGATCGTCGCGACCAAGGCCCTGACGATCGGGTTCGCGATCGATGCCCTGGTCAATGCCCGTAGCCCACGCCTCCGAGGCAAGGCGATCAGGACGCGGGCCTTCGGCTATGTCGGCGGGCTGTTCATCGTTCCCGCGTTCTGGCTCATGCTGCCCGACCGTGGCCGCTACCCCCGGGCGCTCGATTTCGCCGTCACCATCCCGCTCCTGCTCGACGCCGGCGGCAACAGTCTCGGCCTGTACAACGATGCGCATATCGATGACCTCGTCCACGTCGCCAACTCGGCGATCGTCAGCGGAGTTGCCGGCGCTCTCTTTGCGCCGAGGGTCGATCAGCGCTGGCAGGCGGCCCTCGCCGGCGCCGGCGTCTCGATTGCCGGCGGCAGCGCGTGGGAGCTGCTCGAGTACGGAGCCTTGCGCCTCGGCGCGAATGGCATGAACCTGACGTACGACGACACGATGGCCGACCTCTTCGACGGCTGGATCGGGGCAATCGCCGGCGCAGCGTTCACGCTAACTCGCGTTCCGCAGGAGCGGGACCAACGGAAGCTCCACGGCTGGCGGGGCATCCTCGGCCTGCGCCGCGAGCGGCCGGCACTCTGAGCGGGGCGTGGGCAACGCCGTCCGGATCACGTGGCTCGGCCACGCGACCGTCCTCGTCGAGATCGACGGCCTCCGACTCCTGACCGATCCGCTCCTGCGATCGGTGAGATCGACGCCATCCTCGTGTCGCACGCCCATCCAGACCACTTCGACCTCGACTCGCTTCGACGAGTCAGCGGCGATCCGCTCGTGATCGTCCCCGGCGGGCTCGGGCGCGCGGCCCGGCGTGCTGGTCGATCCGTCCGGGAGGTCGTTGCAGGCGAGGTCTTTGAGCTTTCTCGGCGAGGCGCGGCCCGGTCTGACACCAATCCGATCCGACTGACCGTCGTTCACGCCCGCCACTGGCGCTGGCCGCTCCAGCCGCGCGCGCGCTGCATCGGCTACCTCGTCGAGGGCTCGCTCGGCATCTACTTTGCCGGGGATACGGCCCTGTTCCCCCGGATGGACCGGATCGCCGGGCGCGTGGCGATCGCCCTCTTGCCGGTCGGTCGCTGGGGGCCGCATCGAGGACCGGACCGGTTGACGCCGGTGAGCGCGGTCGAGGCGATGAGGCGGGTCGGCGCGCGGGCGGCGATCCCGATCCACTGGGGAACGCTGCACCCGCCGGGCATGCCGCCCGGCAGCTGGGCTTCATCGGCGGCCAATGCGGGAGCTCGTTTCGCGACCGCCGGAGCGGCATTGGGGCTCGGGCTCGATATCCGGGTTCTCCGGCCCGGCGAAGCCACCGATTTCGAACTCCCTGAATCCGACCGCTGACGCTCGTCCGCCCTGCCGCCGAACCGGTCATTCCCCGGGGCCGTATCGTGTGACGACAAGCCCGAAGCCTGCCGGTTCACATGACCGAATCCAAGGACGACCTCGCCGGGGCTCCCGAGCCAGCACGCGGCCCGGCACCCGAGCACGACGTGGTCCCGGCGCCCGAGAACGAGCCCGAGCCCGAGCTCGAGCCCGAGACAACGGACGCGCCCGAGGACGTGGTGGACGTCGCCACGAGCGCGACCCGCCGTCGGCTTCGCACAGCCGTCGCCCTGACGCTGGTCGCGGCGATCATCGTCTTCGGCGCCCTCGGTGGCGCCCGACTTGCCGGGATGCCGTCCCAAACTCCCTCGCCGACGCCACATCCGGCGCGGCTTGTCGCGATCGATGCCACTGGAGGGCTCGCGACGATGGATGGACTGGGCGGCGCGGTAGTCCCGTACATCGTGCCAGGCGTTCAGTTCGGGTTCCCTGCCTGGTCGCCCGACGGCACCCACATTGCCGCGACCGGCCTGGGCGCCGGCAGCGGCGTGATCCACGTGTTCGCGGTTCCGCCGCCCGGCGCGACCGGTGCAGCTCGCGACGGCGCCAGCCCCCCAACCGGCACTGCCGCACCCGCCGACGCCGGTTCGCCAACGGCAACCGGTGGCGCCGTTGATGAGCCTGGCGTCATCTATCGGAGTTCGGATGCGCCGCCCTTCTACCTCTACTGGACGCCCGATAGCCGTCAGGTGGCCTTCCTGACCCAGGAGGCCAACGGGATCTCACTACGCATCGCCCCCGCCGACGGGAGCGTCGCCGCCACGACCATCCGCCAGGGGGCGCCGCTCTATTGGGACTGGGTGGATTCGGGTCGGTTGCTTGCCCACATCGGCGGCGGCGCACTCGACGCGTTTGTCGGGGAGGTCGGCCTCGACGGCCGAGTTGACGCCACCGTCATCACGCCCGACACATCGTTTTCGCCGGCAACCTCGGCGGCGCCCGGGAGCGCGGTTTCGCCTGGCGTCTTCCGATCGCCCGCCGTAACCCACGATGGGCGCTACCGCGCATACGTCGAAGTCACGGGCGCCGCCGCCGAGGAAATCGTCCTCGAGGCACGCGACGGCTCGAGCAAACGAACGCTCCCGGTCCCCGGGGCAACCGCCGTGGAATTCGACCCGACCGGCGCCTCCCTGGCGTATGTCGCGCCCGCCGAAGCGTCGGCCCAGCCGCAGGACCTGCCTCTCGGACCACTCCGGCTCATGGACCCGACATCCGGGTCGAGCCGGACGTTGCTCGGCGGCACAGTCGTCGGGTTCTTCTGGGCGCCCGACGGCAAGACGATCGCCGCGCTCGAGCTCCCCGGCCCGGGCAACAACGGCGTCCAGGCAGACACTCCCCGGTTCGAACCGGCGCTGGCCCGACTGACGGGTACACGAGTGCGGACCCCGGGTGCGATCGACGCGGCCGCCGGCATCGGCCTCCACCTCGCGTTCGTCGACGTGGCGACGGCGGCCGTCCGGTCACAGCGCGACGTGCGGGTTTCGGTGACGTTCGTGAACCAGATCCTGCCGTACTTCGACCAGTACGCCCTGAGTCACCGGTTCTGGTCGGCGGACAGCGCCTCTCTCGCCCTGCCGCTGGTCACTGCAGATGGCACGGACCAGCTGGCCGTGATACCCGCGAGCGGCACGGACCCGCACCCGATCGCGGGTCGGACCATCGGCTTCTGGAGCCCGTAAGCCGAGCTAGTTCCGCTCGATCCGTGGCTCGATGCGGACGTCCCGGTCCCCGGCGTCGGCGGCGAGGAACGCCACGAGCCGCTCGGCCTCGTCGGTGACGGCCGTCTCCTCCGCCGCTCTCAGCGCGACCACCGGGACCACGACGAGCGTGGCGCGACCGTCCTCGCCTTTCTCCCGCTCCACACGCCAACCGGCGCGGACGAAGCCGTCGACGAGGACCGACCCACCACGGAAGACGTCGTCGAACTGGTTCGGTCCGATGCTCCAGTCATCCTGGTCCCCGAGGATCCGGCCGCGATCCTTGTGTGACAGGAGGAGGTTGTCGAAGGTCGGGAGGAACCGGACGGGAGCCGTGGTGTCGGGGTCGGGAAGCGGGCCGTCGGGGACGTCGAACAGCTCACGACCGCGCTCATCGCGAAACGTCCGGAGTCGCGGACGAAGCCGCTCGACGACGGTGCCGAGCCGCGTCAGCCAGCACCATGCCTGGATGTCCATGACACTCGCGGGGCCGAACGCCGCGAGATAGCGCATGACCAACTCGTCGGGCGCGGTGGCGCTGCCGACGGATCGCCCAAGCCATGTCTCGGGGGTTGCGAGGACAGGCAACCCGCCCCTGCCCCAGAGCGCCCGGGGCGGGAGCTGGACGAGCGGCACGAGGTAGCGAACGGCGTACGCAAGCGAGCTCGGGTCCCGATCCGGCCACCTCTCGTGTAGCAGCTTTCGCAGGGCTGCGATCGTTCGCGGCTTCTCATCGAGCAGGGCTCGACCCACGCGCACGACCTCGTCGACGTCGATGCCCTCGAGCTGTTTGCCGAACGGGCTGCCGGTGGCGAAGCCTCGGTCCGAGACGCCCTGGAGAACCGGCCGCAAGGCAAGCCAGTCGTCGGCGGTCATCAGGTGGATCGTCGTCCGCATCATGGACGTGGCGCGGACGACGCGTCGCTCCTCGATCAGCCGCGAGAGCTCGTCGGCACGAAAGTCATCCAATCGGGACCAGAGCGCTGTGTACGGGTCGAACGGGTTCTGGGCCTGCATCCCGACGAGCCGCTCGATCGCCGTCTCAGTCGCGAGCGCCACGCGGCGCAGAAGCATCTGTCGCTCGAGCAGCGCTCGGTTGAGCGCGCGACGCCCGAGGACAGGGGCGATCGTGGGATTTCCCATCATCCGAGCATACGAACTAACCATGACGCGAGTTGTCAGGAATTCGGGCGAGGATGGATCGGTGCTCGATCGACGCTCAGCTGTGGCCCGCCGGCCACGTGCCCATGACCTGGCGGAGGATCGCGAACTCGCCGATGTGGTAGGCGTTGTGATCGGCGTCGATCCGGATCTCGCGGAGCAGCGTGTGGCCGGGTGTACCGGGAATGACCGCGAAGAGGTCACGGGCCGGGTCGGTGACCAGCGCCCGGAGGGCCGCCCGATCGGCGAGGAAGTCGCGAATTGTGACGTCCCACTCCTCGCGGGTCGCGGTCGCGGCCTTGTCGGGCCAGTACTCGTCGGGCCACGACCGCTCCTCGTAGGCCGGGTCCGTGATGTACCGGAGGATGTCGACCTGCGTGAGACGAAGGTGTTCGAGCAGGTGCCATGGCGTGTAGTCCACGTTCGGTGGCCGGTGGTTCATCCCATCGTCGGGGAAGTCGGCAACCGCCTCTTCGAACGGCATGTGGGCTCCGACGCCGTCGACAAGGTCGGCCAGCTGGCGCCGAAGCGCATCTATGTCCATCTCAGCCTCCACTGATCGCGCCGAGCCTCGCTCCGGCGAATTGTGATAGTGCATCCTGACGGCCACGGACCGCGCGGCCCTCGCCGACAACCAGAAAGAGAGGCGACCAGTGTCCCATCCGCTCGTCGACCAGCTCCGGTTCACCCGCGGCGAGTGGCAGCGCGCCCTGCGCGGTATCCCCGAGGCGGATGGGTCCAAGCGACTCCAGCCGATGAACAGCATCGGCTGGATCGTCGGCCATCTCGCCTGGCAGGAACAGCGCTATTGGCTGACCCGCGTCCGCGATTTCACTCCGGTCCCGATCCTCAACGAGACCGTGGCCAGTGGCGGCCCGGCAACAACTCCGTCATTGGGCGAGATGCTCGCCGCATGGCGCACCGTGACGGCTGCCGTCGATCCGTACCTGGACGCGCTGACGGAAGAGGTGCTCGCGATCGACCTCGTCGGTCCCGGACCGCGCCGCCTGGTCGGCGACTCGATCCACCGGGTCACCTATCACTACTGGTTCCACATCGGCGAAATCCTCGCGATTCGCCAGATCCTCGGGCATCGACGCCTGCCGGAATACGTCGGAGACATCGAGAAAAAGGCGCCGTATCGTGGACCAACCGCCTGACCAGGCCACCGCAGCGGCCGCCAGAGTCGCGACCACCGCGACCGCCGCGACCGCCGCGGCCCGCCGCGGCCCGCCGCGCCTCCGCTTAGCTGCTTCTAGGGCCGGGAATCGTTTCGTGCCGATCGTCCGACCAGCACGAGCGCACCGGCGCAAGCCAGCCCGAGGATGACGTTGCCGACCATGGCGACCGTCAGCCCGACGCTGACCGACAGGAAGCCCATGATAGGCGGATAGGTCGTCGAGCCGATCACGGCGGCCCCCGTGAGGAAACCGCTCACCGCCGCAGATCGATCCGGATACCGCTCGCCGCCGATCGCGATGATCATCGGGAAGACCGGGCCGGACGCAAAGCCGGCGAGGGCGAACAGCGCCATCGAGATCGGCAGCGAGGGCACGAAGATGGCGCCGACGAGGGCGACCGCAATCCCGACCGCGCAGACAGTTGCGAAGCGAAGGTGATCGAACCGATCGGCCACCTGCGACGAGACCAGCCGCCCGACCGCGAGTCCCGCCCAGTACAGCGAGAGTGCCGTCGTCGCCGTGGTCAGCGGAGCCGGCTCCAGGAACCGGACGAGCCAGCTCGACACCCCGACTTCGGACGCGACGTAGAACGCGATCGCCACGCCGAGCAGGATCATCGGCGCGGCCAGACCTCGGCGCATGGCACTCGCGCGGGAGGTGGGCGGACCGGCGTCGGCCATCGCCGCACGGCGGGTCGGCGCCGACGGGTCGTGCCCGGACTCAGCCGGAACGCCTTCGTGACGCCGCCCGCCCGGCATCTCGACGATCCCGAACAGCACTGCGACCGGGATAGCGACAACGCCTGTCGCGACGACGATCGCCTGCCATCCCGTACCACCCTCGACCAGGAACCCAATCGCGAGGGGCGCCACCAATGCGCCGATGCTGAAGAACAGGTGGAGCAGATTCAGAGCACGTCCGCGACCGGATCGGAAGCGGTCCAGGAACAGACCGTTGACCCCACCATCGATCGCACCCGCTCCCAGACCGCTCGGCATGCCTGCAACGAGGAATACCAACCACGATGGCCCGAGACCCAGGGCGATCAGCCCGATGGCATGAACGCTGACGGCGACACCCAGCACCAACCGGCGACCGAGCCGTTCCGTCAAGACACCGCCGCCGAGCGATCCCGTCGCATACGCCACGGCGTACAGGAAGTAGTAGATGCCGATCCCCGCGTCGGACTGGCCGAAGGCCTCCTTGACCGACCGGATCAGAGAAGGAACGAGCAGCCCGCTCCAGCCGATCAGCAGGAACGCGACGCAGCCGAGGATGCCGGCCGCCGCCGGCCGCGAGCTCAGGAATCGGGACACCCGGCGATGCTAGCGGGGCAACGGTTGTCGCGCTCCGTTCTCGCCGTCGACAGGCGCCGACATGTGCCCCCGCAATCGGCACGGTTACCATGAAACGATGGCGAAGACGGTCCTGTTCGGTCGGTACCGGCTCCTCGAGCCCGCCGGCAGCGGTGGATCGGCGGAGGTCTGGCGGGCGCTCGATACGAAGACGGGCGACGAGGTGGCTGTCAAGCGCCTCCACCCCGTCGTCTTCGCCGACGAGACCGGCCGAGCCCGCCTGAAGCGCGAATTCAAGGCGCTTCGGTCGCTCGATGAACCGCACGTCGTCCGGGTTCGAGACCTGAAGATCGCCAGGAACGAAGCCGCGATCATCCTTGACTACGTTCCCGGCCGCTCGCTCGCGGACCGTTTGGCCGGCGGTCCGCCGTTCCAGCCCGCTGAGGCTGTCTCCGTCGCCCGTGACATCGCCGCCGCCCTGACCGCCGCCCATGCCGCCGGCATCGTCCATCGCGACGTGACGCCGGGCAACATCCTCCTCGACCCGACCGATGGTGCTCGACTTACGGACTTCGGCATCGCCCTCGGCGGTGGCGCAGAGTCGGTTACCGCGACCGGCCAGCTCATGGGCACCATGAGATTTCTCGCCCCGGAGCAGCTCCGTGGGGCGCCTGCGACACCCGCCAGCGATCTCCACTCGCTCGCGGCCGTCACCTACGAGATGCTCGCCGGGCGACCGGCCTATGCGGCGACCACGCCGGTCGCCCTCGCAGAGGCCCAGGACCTCGGCGCGGAACCGATCGATACGATCCCGCCGGCTCTCGACGCGGCCGTCAGGCAGGCGATGGCACCGGAGCCCGCCGACCGACCCGCCAGCGTGGCGACCTTCGCCGAGCAGCTGTCCGCGGGCCTCATCGCCGATGCGGTCACCCAGACGATCAGCCTCCCGGCGGCAAGTCAGGTGCCGGAACCGGTTCGCGAGCCGATCGAGGAATGGGCGCCGGCGCCGATCGAGGAACCATCAGCGACGGCTATGTCCGATACCGCCGTCCGGCCCGCGGCGATCACCGAGAGCCCGACGAGATCCGGATCCGGGTACGCTCGATCGCTGACCGCGCCCCTGGGCGTTGTGCTGGCCCTCGTGTTGGCCGGAGTCATCTTCGCCGCACTCTCGCCTCAGGATCCGCGGCCGGCGGCCGTCGGCGCCTCTCCGTCTGTCGTC
>WNGI01014769.1_pt1 | contig 14155 bp, 19 predicted proteins | sample 5400621 | NCBI WGS metagenome assembly WNGI01 (sample SAMN13153374, study PRJNA577476) | soil metagenome | isolation source: 20 cm soil or saprolite under Garry oak tree replicate 1 | place: USA:California | collected 2016-06-15
CAATCCGCGCGAAGGCCAGACGCGCCCGTTCCGAACCCGGACCTAACACTTTCCACGAATCGCGGGACCGTTCAATCCGCATCTGGCTTCTCTCTCGCCACCAACGCGCCGCATCCCGCGGCAGAGGCTGCCACAGCTTTGTGCGGCTGCAAAGTTCCGAGAGATGCCGCAGCAGATTCTCGTAGACGCGCCGTGCGCGGCGATCGATTACATAATCCGGATGCACGATAAACGTGGCCAGCCCGTTGCTTGCGGCGATACCGTCGATCTCTTCTTTCCAAAGCTCGATCGAATACTGGCCGAGAATATGAAATAGGGAATAGTCTTGCGTCGACGTCAGAGGCAGCTCGACAAGCCCTCCCACAAGATACGGCATCACGGTGCAGCACCCGCCGTTTTGCGGTTCGAGGTGCGCCGCATTGGGGGATGACATATCGTACTCAAGCTGAAGCGCCTCGTACCAATCCACATTTCGATACATTGCGCCCGAGCGAAAACCTACCGTGCGCCATTTCCTCGCGTATTCATTGATTTTTTGGGCCCTTCGTAGGAACTGTTCGTGGCTTTGAAACAAATGGCCATCGTGATTTAGATCATGGACATTCAATTCAAAACCGCGGGCGCGAATGCTGTCCAAAAAAGAATCCGATACGGCGTAGCGTTCCTCGGGTATCACCTGGAACGAGCTCCGGATACCGTGGCGGTCGTCCAGGTCCATGAGGTCGCCGCAAAATTCTCGGCCTTCCTCGTGTTCCACGTCATGGGTCATGAGGACGCAACCCTGAGATTCATCCGGCCAGAACCAAACGAAAGGAATTTGCCGGTTGCCGTTCGCCTTGACGGACAATGCCATCAGCTCCGCGCACAAATTATCCACCGTCTTATCGAGAGGCCATGCGGGAAACTCGGTACGTCTTCGCGCCCGCAAATGAAATCGCTGGAAATATTTGCGAATGCCCACAGGAAGAAACGGGCGCGCCGTGTAATATATATTTCTGATCAGCTTTTTGGAGGAGCCGAAGTCTTTGTCGGGCACGACATATCTTTCGCGCCGAAGGTTATCCAGTATTTCGTCCGCGTCAAACGGCAGCGCGATTTCCTCGCCCCGGGCCTGCATCATCGGAAGGACATCGGGAAGATCGGGATTCACGACTCGATCCACCGGGCCCGCGCTGCGCCCGAAACAAGTAATTTGCTTTCCGAAATTGAAAAACCCGCTCGCCCGCCCAAGTTCCCGGACTACGCCAAACCTCGCAAACTCTTCCGGACAGCGGTAGTATTCCTGGAGCGCGGTGAGCATAGAGTTTTGTTGCGCCGCTTCTGGCGAATCGAGGTCGTTTACTTGCCCACCATCACGGCGGCGATTCGTTCGGCGGCAGGCCCGCCCCAGAGGGGAGGCGCGCCGGTATTTTTTCTTTCGTGATTCAGAACTCGGGCTAATTCGCTGGTCATCGGCGCCGTGTCTCGACCAACGAGCTCGTTCGTGCCGATCGTCGTAGTCACCGGGCGCTCCGTATTCTCTCGCACGGTGAGGCAAGGCACGCCCAGAAACGTGGTTTCCTCCTGGATTCCGCCGGAATCGGTAATCACCACGGTGGCATGCTTCTGAAGCGCCAGAAAATCCAGATGCGGTAACGGCTCTAGGAATCGAATGTAGCCCCTGTTTTCATGGCCAATTCCCAGGGTCGACAGTTTCTGCCGCGTGCGCGGATGGACTGGAAAAATTACTTCCAAATCATGGCCGACGCGTTCCAAGCTCGATAGCAAGGAACCCAGCCAGTCCAGATCGTCCACGTTGGACGGACGGTGCAGAGTGACCAGCGCATAGCGAGACGGCAAGTCGGGTGGGAGACGCCGGTCGGCCTCGGGGAGCATTCGAACAAGCGTGTCAATCATCACGTTTCCAGCGAGGAACACTTTTTCTCGAGCAATTCCCTCGCGCTCCAAATTGCGGTTGCCATCCTCGGACGGCGTAAACAGCAAGTCGGAGAGCTGATCGGTGACCAGCCGGTTGATCTCTTCCGGCATGCCGCGGTCGAACGATCGCAGGCCGGCTTCCACGTGAGCGACACGAACCATCATTTGGAACAGACCAGCGACGCGGCAACCGTCGAGTTCACATCGCCATAGACTACAACGAGGTCCGGCTTCTTTTCCAGTACCACGGGCTCGAAGCGGCACATAATGTGCGCGGTCTGCTGCACGTGCGATCCCGAGCCGACTTGCAGATTGACGTCGGGCGCGGGCATCCCCAGTTGCTGAAAAATACGTCGGACATGTTGAAGTCATAGTGCTGGCCAGTATGAACGATACTCTGCTCGACGGGATAAGCGGAAAGCGCGCGAATCACCGGCGCGGCTTTCATGAAATTCGGCCTGGCTCCGATGACGTGGAAGATTTTCATTTCTTCTTCATTCCAATGGGTAATTGTTTTGAATTTCTCTCGGCCACTCGGATCGCGGCGGAACGGTGCAGCTCGTTTTTCTGATCCTTGCCGAAGGCTCGCATTCGTCGCCTAAACGCGATGCGAAAAAAATCACATTTCGTCATTCCGAGGCGCGCCGCGCGCCGAGGAGTCTCTCTTTGCTTGGGTGTAAAACTCAGAGAGATTTCTCGCGTCGCTCGCAATGACAAAACGGGTCCTTTTTCCCGCGCTTTCGTAAAACCCCGATGTATAACGACTAGCCCATATGCCGGTACAAAATTTTGCCGGCCGCCGACAAGACGCCGTCCGGAAGAACGGAAAACACTCGTCGCGCGAATCCGGAATCTACCCACGAACTCGCGTTTCGCTTTTTGGCTTGTGGATGGCGAAAATACGTCAAAGTCTTTTTCGTGGTGCCGAATTTATCCTTAAATGCGACCAACCCTTCGTTCTCCATTTCAGAGCGGCCGAAATCGATGCACTCCGCGCCCGAAGCCTTGCTTTCCTCGATCAGCTTCCAGAAGAGAAACGGCATGCCGCCAAGCTGGTGAAACGCACCGTCCGAGCATCCATATTTGTAAATGACGTTGCCGCGGTGCCGCAACGTGAGCAGCGTCGCAACTGGGGCTCCATTTTTTCGGGCCACGCGGATATGCAGCGCTTCGCCCATGTTTCTGGCCAGGTTGCGGAACCAGGTTTTCGGCTGCGGCGGCAGGTGATGGCGCCGCCTGGTAATCAGCAGCAGGTTATAGAACGTATCGATGAATTCGTTCGTGCGGCCAACTTCGTACGTGAGCTGTTCCTTTTCCGCGCGCCGGATTTTTCGCTGAATGGAATCCTTGTGCAAGCCCTTGAAAAGTTGCTCGATGGTCGGCGAGAGATCGAGTTCATGAAAATAAAAGGATTCGCCGGATTGAAATTCATTTCCCGGATTTGCCGACGATGGGAGCGGCCGAAATTCCAGGTACTTGCAGTGTTGCCGCGCACATTCCTCGACAAGGCGATCTGCTAACAACTGCCGATCGACGGAATTGCCAGACAACGGCTCACAATGGTCGGCAAACGGCAAGGAAACGAGCCGAGTTCCCGTCAGCCAACTGGTGATTCGGCACGCCACGATTCCGTTTGTCAGCGCTTCGCCGGGAGCCGCCGAGGTTAATGCAAATGGCTTGTAGCCGTACGTTTGCTTCAACGCTTCGAGCCAGCCTCGACGGTGAAACGCCGAAGCGCTCGGATGGCGAGCGACCAAGTCGTCCCAGCGCGGATCGTCGAGCGGATCGATGAGTTTCAATGGTTTGCAAGTCCTTCCGTCGAAGTTCACGCCAACGGTCTCGGAGTGCGCGAATTGCCGAAATTCGGCTTACTTGTTTTCAGCCGCGTACGCGTCGGCGATTCGGAAGGCAGCCCTACGAAGCGAGGAGGGGTTCCCGCTTACTTAACGGCTGCGGACGCGACGGGTGCAGTGGCGATTGCTTGCTCGACCGCATCGCAAAGAGCATGCCCCACCAGAATGTGGCATTCCTGAATGCGCAGCGTTTCATTCGTCGGAACCGCGATAAGCACGTCAACGTGTTCGCGCATTCGCCCTCAGGAAGCACCGGTAAGCCCGATGGTGTGAACGCCCATCCGGCGCGCGATCACGAGGGCTTCGATCACACTCCGAGAATTCCCCGAAGTGCTGATGCCGACGACATCGCCCGCGGCCGCCAGAGCCTCGAATTGTCGCGAGAAGACCTGTTCATAGCCGTAATCGTTGGCGCTGGCCGTAACGGCAGAAGAATTGGCGTGGAGAGCCAGGGCGGGCAACGGACGCCGTTCGCGCAAATAGCGCCCGAGAAATTCAGCGGCGAAATGTTGCGCGCCCGCTGCGCTGCCACTGTTTCCAAAAAAGAGTGCCTTGCGGCCGCCGCGATAGGCCGCGATGAGCGCGTCAGCCGCAAGAGTCATCGCGGGAAGACAGACTTCGAGAAGACGGCTGTGAACCCCGATGCTGCTTTCGATGTTCTTGCAGAGAATGTTATCCGTCATGATTGCAACGTATGTTTCGGCGGCGGGGTTGATTCCGCTGAAATCGTCACTCGATTTGTTATTTCGCGGACTGATTCCTCGATGCCGCAATCTCGCAAACGTCGTTGACGATCGTCTCGAGCGCCGCGCTTTTTCGATGGTTGAGCGAAAGGGCCGCTTTGTTGCGTCGAACCGCGACAATCCTGGTACGCACCTCTTCCACGCCCTCTAGCAGAACGAGGCGGTCTTGCGCGGACAAAAATCGGTCCACGGCGCCAATTGGTCCGCGAAAGATGCTGTAGACGGGAACGCCCATCGCCGCCGCTTCCCGGTTCATCGTTCCGCCGCCGCTCACGACCAGATCGGAATTCCAGATGATGTTGATCCCGTCTTCCACATGGGCCGGAATCACTATTTTGCCGGAAGCAACTTCCTTCGTCCAGGGGCGGCACGCAATTCATGTTCTTGATTCTTGTTCCGAGGCAGCAGTAGGACGCGCGCGCCCTCCATGTTGCTGAATTTTTCGAGGGTCGCAGTCAACAATCCAACGGCTTCGGGATTGTGGTAATGAGCCTCGGTTGCGGGCGGCCGCACCGTAACCAGCAGATCGTTCTCCGCGATGCCGAGACGCGCCCTCTGTTGCAGGTCAGGATGAAAGTTCGGAAGATAGACATCTTCCTTGATGCCCGGATACTTTAGAATCCTGATCTTATCGCCTTCCGACGAGCTCTTCGGAATAATCTCAGGATAAACTACCACCATTTTGCGGAAAGCGATTTTCGCGCTGTGCTCATCATCCACAATCGTGATATTCAAAATTCCGAGTATACTACGAGCGAGTAAATATCCCCGCGACCCGTGCGTCAGCGCGATGTCGATCTTCTCTTTCCGAACGATGTATGTGAGCGCGGTCCCCCGCCAGAACGTGCCCATCAGTTTCAGAATTTTGCGTTTCCCGCAATGTTTGCTGATGACGCGCGCCGGAACTCCTTAATACTTCAGCAGTTCGCAGACTTGATAGGAATCCCGCGCCGTAAGGTAAATCTCGAAGCCCCGGGCTTTCAGCTCCGGAATGATGGGAACGAAAAAGGGAGCGTCCGGCGAATTGTCCAGGTCAATCCATATTTTTTTCGGACAGCGGGCGGCTTGGCCGCGGTAGAAGTAGCGGGCGTCATTTCATCGGTGAATTCCATGATCGATCTCATGAGAGCAGGGCCAGGATGAAAAGGTTGCTCACCCTTGTTGCGCCACTCGAGCGCGCGCTCGGCTCGTCTCGCCGCGGCGTGCTAGCGCGCCATTTCAACGCGCAGGCAGCGTAGCATTTCGCGGGCGACTCGGGCCTGCTGATCCGCGGGAAGAGTCGGGAACATGGGCAGCGATACGATCTCCGACGCCACTTGCTCCGAAACCGGAAAGTCCCCTTGCCGGTAATTTAAATAATCGTATGCTTTTTGCATGTGCAATGGAATCGGGTAGTGGATTCCCGTGGCAATGCCCGCTTCCTTCAAATGTTTGATCATTCCGTCGCGATCATGCGTCCGGATCACATACAGATGATAGACCGCGTGAGACCATGATGGCTCAAACGGACGAATAACGCTGCCTTCCGCACTCGCGAGCAACTGATTGTACTCGGCGGCCCGTTCACGACGCGCGGCATTCCAATTCGCCAGATGGGGCAGCTTCACTTGCAGGAACCCGGCCTGCATCGCGTCGAGCCTACCGTTGTAGCCTTCGACGTCGTGGTAGTACTTCTTGGCTTGGCCATGGTCGCGGAGTACTTTCACTTTGTCCGCCAGCTTTGCGTCGTTGGTCGTTACCGCGCCGGCTTCTCCGCAAGCTCCCAGGTTTTTTCCAGGATAGAAGCTGAACGCCGCAGCTCGTCCCATCGATCCGGCTTTCATCCAGCAATTGCTTTTCTTTGAAAAATATTCGGCCCCGTGAGCTTGGCACGCGTCCTCGATTACCACCAATCCATACTGCTCGGCCAGGGCCAGGATCGCGTCCATGTCCGCCATTTGCCCGTAGAGGTGCACGGGAATGATGCCGCCCACGCGACGCCCGCTCCGGCGGCTGATGAGTCTTCCGGTGGTGTCCTTGGTGCACTGCTTTTGCAAATATTCTCGAAGCCGCCCTGGACTCATGTTATACGTGCGCTCGTCGACGTCGACGAACTCCGGATGCGCGCCGGCCTGTGAAATGGCCTCGCTCGTGGCGATGAACGTGTGCGGTACGCTGACAATCACGTCGCCCGGCTGCACCCCCGCGCACATAATGGCGAAACGCAGCGCGTCGGTTCCGCTGCTGACGGCCACGGTATGGTTCGCGCCGCAAAAAGCGGCGAACGCCTTCTCAAATTCCTCGACCATCAGCCCACCAATGAATCCGGCCGTGCGCAACGTTTGCTGGAACACTTTCGTCAATTCCTGTTCCAGCTCGACGTGCGGAGCGACCAAATCCAGAAACGGAATTCCATCTCCACCGCCCTTCCCATTCGCTGTGCTCACTTTACGGCCTCCACTGCGGATTCGATTTTACGAAACACCTTTGCCGGGTTTCCGCCGACGATGCAATTCGCGGGAACGCTTTTTGTCACCACGCTGCCCGCGCCGACGATGGCATTTTCGCCGATCGTGACATTGGCCAGGATCGTAGCGCCCGTTCCGATCGATGCGCCCCGCCCGACCACCGTCCGCTCGACTTTCCAGTCGGGTTCCGTTTGCAGCCGCCCGTTCGCGACGGCGCGAGAGTATATATAGTTAATATATATTACTTAATAATTAATAAAATACGTCGTTCTCGATGGTTACGCCCTCGCAGATGAAAGTGTGGCTCGAAATCTTGCAGTGGCGGCCCTCGCAGCCGTTCAGATTAATGAATTTGGAAAGCTTCCCTCCCTTGCCGAGCTTTACGTCCGGGGCAATACTGCAGTATTCGTTCACAGGCGCACCAATTCTCCTCTCTGCTTGATGGACCGGTCGGCGGCCTCGAGCATGCGCACCACGCGCAGGCCGGCCTGGCCGTCGTTGAAAGGCGACTTGTCCTGGAGAATGCAGTCGGCGAAATATTCCAGTTCCACGCGCAGCGCTTCGAGCTGTTCCAGTTGCGGAGCCCACATATCGCCGGAACGGTAATTCACGAGCAACTCGCGCACTTTATCGCCCGAGGTGATGTTAACGCCCTTGTCGTACGCCCGGATCTTGTCGTCAGCACTAGATCGTTCCAGATTAGCAATTTCTTCTGCCCGCCGATCATGGTCATGCGGATCTTGGCGGGAGAGAGCCAATTCACGTTGATTTGCGCGATGACGTTGTTCGGGAAATAGATGGTGATGAGGGCGACGTCCTCGACGCCGTTCAAGTGGCATTCGCCCGTGGCGACAACGGCTTCGGGTTCGCCCTTGATCAAATGGTTCATGATCGAGAGGTCGTGCGGAGCCAGATCCCAGATCACGCTGACGTCATGCTGGAACAGACCCAGGTTGACACGCAAGGAATCGCAGTTATACGAGTCGCCCAGCGCGCCGCCAGTTCGATCAGCTCCTCGGCCTGCTCGGAGGAGGAAGTGAACGGCTTTTCGACAAATACATGCTTGCCGTTTTCGAGGGCGGATTTGGCTAGCTTATAGTGCGTCCACACCGGAGCAACGATCGCGACAGCGTCAATCTTGGGCGATTTGAGAATTTCCTCGGGGTTGGTAGTGACCTCGAGCCCGTGTAATTCTTCTTGGCTCGTGCGAGGGCGCTGGGATTCATGTCGCATAGCATTTCGACGCACGTGTGGTCCACGCCAAAAAGATTCCGAACCACGTTCGGACCCCAGTACCCGTAGCCGATCACGCCGACTCGTATCATGTGCGATGTCGCGCCGCTGGAATTCCCGTTGCCATTGCCGTTTTGGCTCATAATTTCTCCCGACCGATTCTGGTGAACCGATATTCGGCTCCGCGGAGGATGGAATTCGAACTTTCGATCCATTCCCGTTCTGCGGTTCGGGTGGGATCCGGGGCCCTGCTTTTAGAACCGAACGCGCGCCGTGCGTTTGCCTTCCCGCGTTTGCGTAGCACGCCGAAGCCGACGACCTTCCCCGACTCTTGCCGGGGCTTCCGGCTTCAACCCTCAGTTCTTTTCCTCACCGAACGGTCTCGCTAAATCGAATTTAGAACTCTCGACCGAATTCAAACACCGACTTCCTCGAACTCGGGCAATTCTTCCGTAACTCCGCGGTTGCTTGCGGGGACCCCACCAGAATGATCCGCGAACGATCAATATCGAGGGCCACGGACCGCCGGAGCAAAGTCACAGAAATCACTACGCGGTGGCTTCCTTTAAAGCTCGTTAAAATTCCTTCCATCCCATCCAGTACATCGTCCTTAATGCGAACTCGTTCGCCAATCTCCACGTAGGGCCAGGGCTCCATGTGGATGCCCGATCCAATTGCCGTCTGGATAGAGAGGATCTCCGAATCATCCATCGCGACTGGAGTTTTGCCCCTTCCTACAACCGAAATGACTCCGGGCGTAATCAACACGGGCAGCCGGTTGTGAACATCAAAACGGCAGAATACGTATCCGGGAAACAGTGGCGCCTCGACCACCTTGAAGCGATCGGACCATCTGCGCTTGGTCGCGTAGGTGGGCAGGAGCGTTTCCAGCCCCTTGCTCTGCAGCAACCCGGCGGTAGTGCCCTCCCACCGGGATCGGATTTGAAGAGCAAACCAGCTAAAGCTGTTATTCGATACTGTCTGTTTCATGGCTGTGCCGATTCTTGCAATTTAAGCTCAGTCCCCTCCGAAATGAGTAGGCAAGCTACCGCCATAAAGTCCCCATCGCAGACCACAAAGACTCAATATAGCAAGCGCAATCAGGCTTCCAAAGAGCACCTAGGTCGAGTGAAAGGTTCTTGAATCGAGACTCAACTAACATACTGAAAATAAATAACATATGCCTGTGGAATTGACCTCCGGCCCATTCACTTCCGGTTCCGAACCCCAACATAGGAAATATCGAAGAAAAGTCTGTTCACAATGTACCCAAAGGATTCCAAGGATTCCAGAATTCTGTTCCGTCATGGACACGCGTTCCCATTCGGGGCAGCTTTACAACAATTCTTGTACAATGAGCAACTTACAGAGAACTCGAGGTGATTGCATGCCATTTTGAAAATTTGTGCCCGCGTCGGTTCGCCTAGTGGACGGCGTCACGCAAGCTCCTGATTTCAGAATGCGTGGGCAGTTTCGATCCTGTTCGACAAGGCACTGCAATCTGTACGCGGGTTCCAATCTTGGCCCGGAACAGGGCAATCTCCCCCCATGGCGCGCACAGAAAACTAGCGAATGCTTACGTTGGAAGAGGAGCAGCGCATCCTGGAAAACGCCCCGCCGTATTTAGGAGTGGCAATCGTGCTACTGGCGCAAACAGGGGGCCGTACCTAAACCGAAGGTTTCACTCTCCGTTGGGACCAGATCGACCTCAAGAACAATGTCATATCCTTCGGCGGAGATACCAAAACTAAAGGTTCTTCTGATCCGGTACCCTTGACCGGCATCGCTCACGATGTACTCGTGAGTTGGCAAAAGGAACAGGGAGGTAAGAGCCCCTTTCTTTTTCCAAGTCCGGTCAAGCTTTACAAGCCGATCACCACAGTGAGGAAGGCTTGGAAGACGACTCTAACAAATGCGAATGTGGCTCACTTTCCGATCTACCATTTGAGGCACATATTCTGCACGCGGCTCAGTTGGGTTGCGCCTGACGCGGTTGTGCAGCGCGCGATGCGTCATTCCAGTCCTGAAACCAAGCGCCACTGTCAACTAGGGATGGTGGAGCAGGTCCGACAAAACCTTGGGAAAGCTAATGAAAATGTCCACGGCGGTGGCAAAGTATTACGTTTTTATGACGGTCAGCCCGCAGCCGGGACAGAAGAAGAAATGGCCGTCTCCAAATGAATGATAGAGGAGTAAGTGGCGCGCCCGGAGAGATTCGAACTCCCGACCCTCTGCTTCGAAGGCAGATGCTCTATCCAGCTGAGCTACGGGCGCGCGGTGCAACCATTGTATCATCATGCAGTTACAGGAACTTCCTCAACTGCTCCAACTTCAACTCTCGGTCCATTCGGTCCAGTTGGGGCTTTTTCCGACGGAATCTCAAAGCCCAATCCGATCCGGCTGGTCCAATCATGGCGAAATTCGACATCCTCTTTCAGCTTGGAGTAAATGTCCCCGATCTCTTCGTCGTCATGCCCCATCCAAAAACGTTCGAGGTCCTTTGGAACGGCGTGCTTACGGATGTGGGTGAGGCGAAAACGCCGGAAAGCATGCGCTCCGCATTTCGGCTGATTGAGGATTGCTAGAATTGGATGCAGACAACGTCGCAGGATGTTCGATTGGCTGAGTGGTTTGCCGGTTCTTGAACGGAACAAGAGGCCGTCTCCTCGCCTTTCGCCAATGAAGTCCTTAAGCATTGCCGCAACCGTAGGATGTAGATCGATTTCTCGTTTACCGTTGTCGGTCTTCAAGAAATCGTGAAGCTGACCCCTCCATGCCTTCTGATGGACTTTGATGGTGGAGCGATCCAGGGAGATGTTCTTAATGTCGATCCCGAGAGCCTCAGCATGGCGCAACCCACCAGATGCACAGAGGACGAAGAACATTCGGTGCTGCTTCTTTCTAGCTAGAGCAATAACATCCGTCACCACATCGCCGGTCAAGGTAGGTTGCTTTAGATTCTTGTCTTCGGGGAGATCAATGAATTCGTGATTCCATTTTCGGGGATAGAGTGCATCCCCTTCTGCATTGACTGCCGAAGCCACAACCATCTTCACCGCGTTTGTATAGGACCTTATTGCAGACGCTCCCAGCCCAACCTTCACCATCGTCGCGCCGAGATTCTTCAACGCAAGATTGCCGATGGAGTCGAGCGGCATATGCCCGATGTTCGGATTGAGCCAGTTCTTCAAGCAGCATTCCCAATTTGCAAGCGTAGACGGAGCCACCGGCTTGCGGTTCTTCATTTGCTCCAGCCAAACCTCAGCCTGTTCGCGAAAAGCAATACCGTGGTTGGAACGAACGACTTTTTCAAAATATTCCGCGGTATCCGCACCGCTGGCCTCGATTATTTCCTTGGCCTTGCGTTTCCGTTCGGATGCAGAGAGGCTGCCGGGACCGGATATAGGGCAGATTTTCTCTCGTACTCGCTGCCTGTTTTCTTGGCCCGCGACATCCTTCCAGAACCGAACGACATACCACTTGCCATCCTCCTGAATGGAACCATTTTGACCAGATCGAGGCGACATGGATTTTCGCCCTGTGCGCTTTTCTGGCGTCGCCTTGACGACTGTATCAACGACGTAGCGTGAGAGCAACTGTGATTCTGCTTCCATTTCGGTGCCCAAAATCTTCTGAACTAGAGCCGTTTAGCTTCGCGGCCTTTTCCGTTTAATGGCCACGATCCTGACTGGTCTCCTCTCCCGTTGATGACAGGACATGCACTCAGTCGATCCTCGTAGAATACTCTTGACGTGTACTCGGAAATCTTGGGTGCATCTGCCACGCTTCCAGGAGCAGTAACCTCATCGTCGACAAAATCGTCTTGTGTTTCCCGATCAAATGCTGCAACGGGGACTTCTCCGCCCTTTGGGGATTGTTTCCGGCGTGCAGGCGCTTCGCCGAGTCGCTTTCGAAAAAACCAGTCTGGGTTGTCAACCTATGGGACATGGCTGACATTCCCTATACGATTTGCTCGGTACCACTTCGACCAGAAAGTGGTGCCGCAGTGGTACGACTCTTGAAAGGGGTGTTTCGTGGATAAAAAAGGCTTTTCGCGCAATTTTCGATACCCTTCCGCCGAGCTGCGGGAGCAGGTTCGCGCCGCTGTCAAGGAGCGGGGCTTTCGTTCGGAGCAGGCTTTTCTCATTGCCGCTTGCGAGCACGAGATTCGACAGGGCGCTAATACGGAGGCGACTGAGCAGTTTGAGGCGCCGGTGGCAGCGACTCTCACGAACCTGGCGAAGCAAGTGCTGGGACTTCAGTACGTCATCACGTGCGTGGTCGAACCTCCGGAAGATGCGCTACCCGCGGCACGAGTTCGCGCCAGGTTGCGCTACGAAAAGCTGGTGCGTGCTGCCGCGGAAGGGATCTCGACCAAGAACAGAGACACTCTCAAGGGAATGGTGGCCGATGAATGATGAACCCCTAATTCGATTACGGCCGCGAAAATCGAAGCGCGGGCCAAAGGAAAATCCGCGTAAGTACACGGGCGTTCTACGATCCATGCTTCGCCTCGTCCAGATGTCGAAGCGGGGACAGAAGACGCGCAGCACACATAGTGCAGGCGGGAGTGCCCGAGCGAAGCGAACCTTTTATCAGCGCGTTAGGTTTGACTGCTGAGTCGTGCTTTGTCACAGTTAATGCCAGCTTGAGCTGCAGCCGCCTCCTACTTTGAAAACCGACTGAACCGGAGTTTGCTCGGGGGCGCGCTCGCAGCGTTTGTTGTCTATGACGTCCACCTAGTTTCACCCGACACCGGACTGACCCCCTTCTACCTCACCGGATGCCAGCACCTCAGACGTTCATTTCGTCTTCACGTTCGTGATGGAGCGTGGTCTTGCGGTGGGACAGATGTGGTCGCGAACTAGCACCACATTCTCTTGAACTTCCGCGCCTTTCCAGAAGCGCATGACGAACTATCATCCTGATTTACTATTTGAGTGCATAAGTTTGCCCCTTGAGTTCTTCCTCTAGTAGATAAAGTATCTGGAATCCTCGTCTCACGAATGGATTCTATCTTGCAGAGTAATAAGTCATCTTGTAATCCCTCCGAGAGTCCCCTCGGTGTGAACAAGCTTAGGGCATTGTTTCGCTAGATAGAACGCTTGCATCAAGATTCAGCGTGCCCGGCTGCTTTCGTACTTCTGGTGTTCCAAATCTAGTAGTCATTTCACTACTGCACGGGGTCTTGTATTTATGGACGCATCAACTTCTTAACGGACAGTTCCTCGCCAATCCGGCCATTCTTTGGTGTGTTGGTGACGCAGAGGGGTGGTAACGCAGCTGAATTGACGGGGAAAGGACTCCGTAGAATATGACCTCGGAACAAGTGCCCCACAGGATTCGTCCTGCAGCAGCGGTTCGCGTAGGACTTTGCAGATCAGGCAACGGAACCGCCATGAGCCAGAGGGCTGCCGAGGTTCAGCAGTCTCCAATGTTTTCTGCCATCTCGCTAGCCGATCGCGAAAAGATTGTTTCCTCGGCGCGCGAAGAACCCTTTCCTCCCAGAGAGACAGTTTTCCTAGAAGGCGATTCTGGGCAGCGAATATCCACTAACAGAGATGATCACCGGGCAATTGGGATGTGTCTGGAGCGCCGAAAAATTGTCGCTAGCTATTTAGCGATGCTGCTTACCCCGGCAAGATGAGGAAGGAGGCTTCACAGCCATGAGAAAACTGCACCAGGTTTGTTTGTTAATACTCTTGATCAACCTCGCTTCAGGTGTTGCGAGCGCTCAGAGTTTCCGTGTTCAGTGTCCCGTCAGCACCATCACGCACCCGAATGCGGGCAACAATAATTCGGAACCTGCGTTTGCCGGTCCGACTTATACGGGCACCAGTGGATATCCGGCCGCTCCCGACAACGTGAACGGCGCTATTAAGTGCCAACAGATCTCCGGCGGCGACGGTTACGCGACGATGGGCGACGGCACGCAGACGTACATGTTCTCCTTCGGACCGCT
>WNGI01013046.1_pt1 | contig 14153 bp, 15 predicted proteins | sample 5400621 | NCBI WGS metagenome assembly WNGI01 (sample SAMN13153374, study PRJNA577476) | soil metagenome | isolation source: 20 cm soil or saprolite under Garry oak tree replicate 1 | place: USA:California | collected 2016-06-15
CTCGCGCCTCGTCAACGTCCGAGACCGCGACAACCTCGAGTCCGTCGACTCGCTTGATAGCCTCGACATGGTTATTTGCGATTCGGCCGCAGCCAACGAGCGCGATACGGAATGTCTTCATCGGCTCTCCGCCGCCGGCTTCCCGCTACCAGCGTCCACAATTCGCTCGATCGAATTTCCGTGCGATCGATATTTCTCGCCACACGCCTTGCAAGTCCCTTCGCCGCTATCTGGGAGACGGATACCGCACTTGCACATCCAACCGATTCTTCGGCCCGGGACGCCGACCACGAGTCCATGCGCCGGCACGTCCTTCGTCACAACGCTGCCCGCACCAATGAAAGAGTACTCGCCGAGGGTAGTGCCGCAGACAATAGTCGCGTTCGCACCAATCGTTGATCCCTGCCGCACGAGCGTCTGCTGATATTCGTTTTTCCGCGGAATGTGACTTCGCGGATTGAAGACGTTAGTGAATACCATCGACGGCCCGCAGAACACATCGTCCTCGAGAGTGACACCCTCGTATACCGAGACGTTGTTCTGAATCTTCACGTTGTTTCCAATCACCACTCCGTTCATCACGACGACGTTCTGACCGAGTGAGCATCTCTCTCCAATCGTCGCACCGCCGAGGACGTGACAGAAATGCCACACGCGAGTGCCGGAACCGACCTTCGCACCGTCGTCGACGTACGCTGATTCGTGAATGAACACATCTGTCGAATCCCTCACGCCAGAACCTCGGAGCCTAGCGATGCGTGCCATTCCTGCAGCGACTTCACCGAGGGCGCACGGGATCGCATCGAAAGAATGGCGTCGCACGCGGCGCTCGCAGCCGACATCGTCGTGGTGTACGCAACCCCGTGAGCGATTGCCGCCTGACGCAGCGTGTAGTCGTCCTGCTGCGCGTGCTTTCCGAGAGGCGTATTGATCAGCATTTGCACCTCACTATTCAGAATGAGATCGATTCCGTGCGGTCGCCCTTCATGAACCTTGAACACTATCTCCACCGGTATCCCCCGCCCGCGAAGATGACGGGCTGTCCCTTCGGTTCCGAGAAGCCGGAATCCCATCTCGTGGAAACGTCGCGCGATCGGCGTGACTGCATTCTTGTCGAAGTCGTTGACGGTGAGAAGAATCGTCCCTTCACCAGGAAGTTTATTGTCCGCGGCGAGCTGCGCTTTTCCAAATGCGCTCCCGAACGAATTCGAGATTCCCATCACTTCGCCGGTAGACCGCATCTCTGGTCCGAGAATGGGATCGAACTCGCGGAACTTTGTGAATGGAAAGACTGCCTCCTTCACCGCCACGTAACTGGGAATGATCTCTGACGTGAATCCGATTTCATCGAGACTCTCACCGAGCATCACGCGCGCGGCAATCGCAGCCAGTGAAACCCCAATTGCCTTTGATACGAACGGAATCGTGCGACTTGCCCGCGGATTTACCTCGAGGACGTACACTTCCCCGTTCTTGATCGCGAACTGCACGTTGATCAATCCAACGACACCGAGCTCCTTTGCGAACGCGACGGTGTGCTGGCGCATCATATCGAGATCTGCCTCGCCAATGAGGTACGGCGGCAACACACAGGCCGAATCGCCTGAGTGGATTCCGGCGTCCTCTATGTGCTGCATGATTCCGCCGATCACGACGCGCTCTCCATCGGCGACTGCGTCAACGTCCGCCTCGAAAGCGTCCTCGAGGAAGCTGTCGATCAATACGGGCCGGTCCTCGGATACTCGCGTTGCGCGCTCGAAGTAATCAGTGAGCGACGCGGAATCGTATACAATCTCCATCGCTCTGCCTCCCAGCACATAAGACGGGCGGACGAGAACGGGATATCCGATTCCTTCCGCGATGGACAGCGCTTCGGTGACGCTCGTCGCGGTTCCATTATTCGGCTGCTTCACACCAAGTTTCCGCGCGACCTGATCGAATCGGCGACGATCCTCTGCAATGTCGATTGCGTCAGGAGACGTTCCGAGAATTTTTACACCTGCCGCTTCGAGACCGCGTGTGAGTTTGAGAGGCGTCTGCCCCCCAAGCTGCACGATCACACCGAGAGGCTTTTCCCGATCAACGACTTCGAGCACGTCCTCGAGGGTCAGCGGCTCGAAGAACAGCTTGTCGGAGATATCAAAATCCGTCGAGACGGTTTCGGGATTCGAGTTGATCATGATCGTCTCGTATCCAGCATCGCGGAGCGCAAGCGCCGCGCGCACGCAGCAATAGTCGAACTCCACGCCCTGTCCAATGCGATTCGGTCCGCTGCCGAGTATGACCACCGATTCTCGCCCGCTGCATGGCGCTTCATCTTCCTCGTCGTAGCTGCTGTAGAGATACGGCGTCGATGAGGGAAACTCTCCGGCGCAGGTGTCGACCATCTTGTATGCCGGGCGAACGCCAAGCTTCCATCTCCATTCGCGAACAGCGGTCTCGGACGAGCCGCGTAACGCAGCGAGCTGTCGATCGGAGAACCCCATGCGCTTCATGTTTCGAACATCATCCGCAGCCGGATCGTCGAGCTCTACATAATCCGACTCGGCCTTCACCAGCTCCTGCATCTGCGCGAGGAACCAGGGATCGATGTTGGTGAGATCGTTGAGCTCGTCGACGCTCATTCCCGCTTCGAGCGCTCGCTTGATCTGAAAGATTCGCTCGGGCGTCGGCTGTCTAAGCGCACCGCGCAATGATTCCAATGAATCGTCGCTGAGGCGATCGTCGGAGATTCTGGGAGCCGTAGCCCATCCGGCACGGCCCGTCTCGAGAGCGCGTAATCCTTTCTGCAGGGCTTCCTTGAAAGTTCGGCCAATCGCCATCGATTCGCCGACCGCCTTCATCTGGGTCGTGAGCTGGGGATTTGCCGCGCTGAATTTCTCGAAAGCGAATCTTGGGACTTTTACGACGACATAATCGAGCACGGGCTCGAACGAGGCCGGAGTCGTCTTCGTTATGTCGTTGGGAATTTCATCGAGACGATATCCGACGGCGAGCTTGGTACCGATACGAGCGATCGGAAAACCGGTCGCCTTCGATGCGAGAGCCGACGATCGCGAAACGCGCGGATTCATCTCGATCACCAGCATCTCACCGTTGTCAGGATTCACGGCGAACTGGATGTTGCAGCCGCCCGCCTCGACGCCGATCTCGCGTATCACAGCAACGGCGGCGTCTCGCATCTTTTGATATTCGCGGTCGGTGAGCGTCATTGCCGGAGCGACCGTGATCGAATCTCCGGTGTGGACTCCCATCGGATCGAGGTTCTCGATGGAGCAGACGATGACGACGTTATCGGCACCGTCGCGCATCACCTCGAGCTCGAATTCTTTCCAACCGATTACGCTTCGCTCGATCAACACCTGGCTCAGGGGCGAAAGCTCGAGCCCTCTTCGAACGATTCCCTCGTATTCGTCGCGATTGTAGGCAATTCCGCCTCCGGTTCCACCGAGCGTGAACGCAGGACGAATGATCGCGGGGAATCCGACAAGATCGACGAGCTCGAGAGCCTCGTCGTACCTCGTCGCGATTCCACCAATCGGAACCGCGAGGCCAATCCGTCGCATCGCCTCCGCGAATTCGCCGCGATCCTCGGCCATGCGAATCGCGCGCGCGTCCGCGCCGATGAGCACCACACCATTTGCCTCGAGGACTCCGGAATCGTACAGCTCCATCGCGACGTTGAGCGCGGTCTGCCCGCCCATGGTTGGAAGGAGCGCATCCGGTTTTTCTTTTTCGATCACGAGCGCGACGAACTCAGCGGTGACCGGCTCGAGGTACGTTCTGTCGGCGAATTCGGGATCCGTCATGATCGTGGCCGGATTCGAGTTCACGAGAATTACCTCGTAGCCCTCTTCCTTCAGCGCCTTTGCCGCCTGGGTACCGGAGTAGTCGAACTCAGCCCCCTGCCCGATGACAATCGGGCCGGAGCCGATCACGAGAATTCGATGGAGATCGTTACGCCGCGGCATATTCAAAAGACCATAACGACAGGTCCGAGGTCTCAGAAGCCGAGGTTACAGGCACGAGGCGAGGCGTCAGAGGATGATTTCCTCGCGCCTCGCCTCGTGCCCGGGCCCTCGGCCCCTGAGACCTCGGACCTGTCGTTAGGCTGTTGCAATTCAAAAGACAAAAGAGGGAGCCCTTGACGAGCTCCCTCTTTGCATCGGCCGAGCTCATCAGCCTACGCAACTGAGGCTCCCCTCGGAGCTCTCTGGATTTTTCCGGCGTGCAGACAACGCGTACACACCTTGATCTTCGTGATCTTCCCGTCGATGACGATTCTTGCGACCTGGAGGTTCGGCTTCCAGACGCGGCGCGTTCTGTTGTTGGCGTGCGAGACATTGTTACCATGCGCGACGCCCTTGTCGCATACGTAGCAGCGATTCCTTGCGATGTTCATTTAATCCACCAGCTCGATACGAGCCATCTCGGCGCCATCGCCCTTGCGATGTCCCGTCTTGAGAATTCGTGTGTAGCCACCGGCGCGCGAAGCGAACTTCGGGCCGACTTGACTGAACAATTTATCGTTGATCTCGCGCTGGTGCACGTGACGCCCGGTGAGCCGGCGATCGTGCAACGTACCCGAGCGCGCCTTCGTGATGAGCTTCTCCACGAACGGCCGCAGCTCCTTCGCGCGAGCTTCCGTCGTCTCGATTGCACCGCGCTCGATCAGCGCGGTCGCGAGACTCCGCATTAGGGCGAGCTTCTGCTCGGCTGTGCGCTTGAGTGAACGACCAACCTTGCGGTGACGCATTTGTCTATCCCTCTTCGTCCTCGTCGGCGGCAACCGTCGCGACGTTTCGGTTTGGCGGAGTTCCACGATCGGTAAAGCGAATGCCGTCGGCGGAATCCTCGTATTTCATTCCAAAGTTGAGATCGTGCTTCTCGAGCAAGTCAGCGATTTCGTTGAGCGACTTCTTGCCGAAGTTCTTCACTTGCAGAATCTGGCTCTCGGTCATCTTCACGAGGTCGCCGAGTGTGCGGATGTTCGAGTTCTTGAGCGAGTTGACCGAACGAACGGAAAGCTCGAAGTCGTCGATCGGCGTGCGAAGCAAATCAGCCATGCGCTGACCGTCGCCGGCGGCAACATCTCCGCCCGGAATCAGCGGAGCCGATGCGTGCGATCCAAAGCCGGCAAAATACTGGAAGTGAGTCTGCGCGAGTGCGGCCGCATAGCTCACCGCTTCCTCAGGCGAGATCGTTCCGTTCGTCTCCACGTTCAACGTCAGACGATCGTAGTCGGTGCGCTGTCCAACGCGCGTCTCTGCAACGGCGAAATTCGCGCGACGAACCGGGTTGTAAATCGAATCGATTCTGACGACGTCGACCGGTAGAGCGCGATCGACGGTGTGTTGATCGGCCTCGACGTAGCCGCGGCCCTTGTTGACGTACAGCTCGACGTTGATGTCGCGGTCGTCCTGCAGCGTGAAGAGATGATGCGAGGGATCCAGAACCGAAACGCCAGGTGCTGCCTGAATGTCTCCTGCGGTCACGGGACCGGAGACGCCCTTCGTGATGCGAAGAATGATGTCTTCGACACCCTCGTCGAGAATCAGCGTCAGCATTTTCAGGTTGCCGATTATCTGGTGGACGTCTTCCACCACACCAGGAATCGTCTGGTGCTCGTGGAGAACGCCGTCGATGCGGATACCCCAGACGGCCGATCCTCTAAGCGATGAGAGCAGCATACGCCGCATCGCATTTCCTAGAGTATGACCGAATCCCCGCTCGAGGGGCTGAAGACGAAATTCTGCTGCGTTGGGATTGTCCTCGCGCTTGGTCATTTCGACGAGCTGCGGACGGACAAGACCTTTTAATTCAATTGCCTGTGCCATTTTCAGAAAATTTCCTCATATAGCCACCCCGCCCCTAACGCGCGGTGAGCTAGTAATGGGAGTTAGGGTCCCTTCTTATTCGCTACCGGCTACCCGCTACCGGCTGCCCGCTACTTGCGGCGCGTTCATCGATCCGCAGTAGCTGGCGGCCCGCAGCGGGTAGCGGGTAGCCGATTACTTCGAATACAGCTCCACGACGAGCTGTTCTTGCGCAGCGATCGGAATGTTCGGCCTGCTTGGTCTCTCCAGCATGCGACCGCTGAACGTGTCGCGATCGACTGCTATCCACGACAGTGGCGCGCCGCGAGTGGACTGATCCATCGCCGCCATCACCGACACCTGCTCGCGCGACTTCATTCGCACGCGAACCTCTTCGCCCGGTGTGACGAGATAGCTCGGAATGTCCACCGGCTTGCCGGCGATCTCGACGTGACGGTGACGAATGAGCTGACGCGCCGCTTTTCGGCTCGATGCAAATCCCATTCGGTAGACGACGTTGTCGAGTCTGCTCTCGAGCGCCGCGAGGAGATTGTGTCCCGTGATTCCCGGCAGCGTCGCAACGCGCTCGAAAGTATTTCGGAACTGCTTCTCACTCACGCCGTAAATGCGTTTGATCTTCTGCTTCTCGCGGAGCTGCTTCGAGTACTCCGACATCTTGCGACGACGCGCTGTGCTCGCTCCATGTTGTCCGGGAGGAGTCGGCCGTCGTTCAACGGGACACTTCTCGGTGAAGCATTTCGTTCTCACGTCCCGATCCCGGTCCCTGCACGCGAACATGCACGCGACGAACGCCAAGCGTCACCGCTTCGCGACCAGCCTGCTCTCCCGCAACTGTCGCGGCAAAGGGCGTCGACTTCTTCGATCCCTTGAAGCCCGCCTTCCCCGAGGAGCCCCACGAGATCGTATTCCCGTGAGTATCGGTGATGGTGATCGTCGTGTTGTTGAACGTTGCGCTGACGTGGGCGATTCCTTCGGCCTCGATGATGCGCTTTGTCTTCTTTCCGGTAGCCATGGATTACTTCGTCACCTTTTTCTTGCCGGCGATTGCTCGGCGTGGTCCCTTCTTCGTGCGGGCGTTTGTATGTGTGCGCTGGCCACGAACGGGAAGTCCACGACGATGGCGATTACCGCGGTACGATCCGATGTCCATCAATCGTTTGATGTTCATCGCGACTTCCGTGCGGAGCGCGCCTTCGACGCGAATGTCTTTTTCGATCGCCTGTCGCAGGCGGTTGGTGTCGGCATCGTTGAGATCACGCACGCGCTGCTCGGGATTCACTCCGGCGTCGTCGAGGATCTTACGCGCGGTAGCGCGGCCGATTCCGTAGATGTATGTCAGCCCGATCTCGAGCTTCTTCTCGCGTGGCAGATCCACGCCGGCGATACGTGCCATTTATCCCTGTCGCTGTTTATGCTTGGGGTTTCGTTTGCAGATGATTCGAACCACGCCCTGGCGCTTGATCACCTTGCAATGCTCACAGATTGGTTTGACGCTGCTGCGTACTTTCACAAAAACTCCTATGGGACGTGCAAATCTCCCCGCTTGTCGCGGGGAGGGTTTTCTGAGTTAGCCTTTGAAATTAAAGGGTTTAGGAAGCGAAATCAACCCGAAGCTTGGAGCGCCTCCATTACCTCGGCCGTGTCGACGACCGTCACGAATTCCCCGTTGATTGTCGCCAGCGAGATCGTGTGGGCCAGGTCCGGATCGGCCCTGATGGCTGACCCTCCGGGGAAGTTGAGATCGAGAGTCCCCTCATTCGCGGCCGTTGCGTCGGCGACGACATACGTGGCGAACCCTAGATTGCCCGCCATCCGCGCTGTAGATGAAACACAATGAGGCGTAGTCAGACCGGTGAGAATGACCGTCTCGATGCGGCGCTCGTGCAGCATCTGCTCGAGGCTCGTTCCGATGAACGCACTGTTCGCGCTCTTCTGCACCAGCGTCTCGTCATCCCGCGGCGCGACGATCGGCTTGATCTCGACTCCCGGGTGGCTTGGATGGAACGCCGATTCCGGTCGTATTGAAAGATGTTGAACGTGAATCACCGGTAATCCCTTCGTCCGCCACGCATCGAGGAGGACAGCGATTCGTCCTTCAGCCTCTGGGTTGTTTCGTCGACCAAAGCGTGGATCGTCGTGGCCTTGCTGAACGTCGATGACGATCAAAGCCGTGTTGTTTGGAAGTTTCCATTCTGAGTTTGTCATTTGGGTGTCGTTGAAATGTCCTCGAGTACTGCTCGCATCGCAGCCAGTGGATCAGCGGCTGCGGTAATCGATCGTCCGATCACGATGTAATCCGCTCCCGCCGCAACCGCTGCACCGGGAGTCACAACGCGCGATTGATCGCCGGCATCGTCCCCGGCCAATCGAATTCCCGGAACGAGAAGCTCCAGTGTCGGACCAAACCGGTTGCGCAATACACTTGCTTCGTGTCCGCTGCACACAACGCCGCGAACGCCGCATGAGCTCGACAAAGCGGCGAGACGCAAAACCGCTTCGCTCACCGTTGCCGCCTTTTGTCCGCTGACCTCGGCGAGCTCGCTATCGTCGAGAGATGTGAGGACCGTCACCGCGAATACTCCGCAGCTCACTCCCGCTGCTTCGACTGCAGCCTCCATCATCGCGCGACCACCATTTGCGTGCACCGTCGTAATGCGCACACCCATCTCATCGATTCGGCGGATTGCCCGTGCGTCAGTATTAGGAATGTCGTGAAGCTTGAGATCCAGGAACACATGGCAGCCATCGTTGCGCAACGCTTCGACAATCGCCGGACCAGCAGCTGTGAACAGCTCGCTCCCCACTTTGTAAAACCTGCAGCTCTCGCCAAGCTGACTAACAAGACGAAGGGCACTCTCTGCGTCGGCAAAGTCGAGCGCGACGATTACGCCGGCCATTCGAGTGTTCCGATTATTTCCTCGAGCGATTTTACGCGATGCGAGGAGCACCATGACTCGAGCTCGCGGATGACACGATCGGGTGCGCGCGGATCTTTCATCGCAGCGGTGCCCATTCCAACCAGCGTCGCGCCAGCCAGCAAATACTGAATGACGTCGGTTCCACGACTTACGCCACCAACGCCGATGAGTGGTACGCTCACCGCGCGCTTCACTTTCCAGACTGCCAGAACTCCCACCGGTAGCAAGCCAACGCCGCTCACTCCACCACTTCCAAAGCCGAGTGCCGGGCGACGCGTCTCGACGTCAATGACAAGTCCCGGCAATGTGTTTACGAGCGTGAGGGAATCGGCACCCGCATCCACAGCAACGCGTGCACTCTCTGCTATGTCAGGAAGTGTCGGCGACAGTTTGACGGTAATCGGTTTGCGCGTCACCACGCGCGCCAGTTTTATCAGCTGCGAAAGCGTAGCTTTGTCAGCGCCGAATTCCATTCCGCCAGCCCTGACATTCGGACAGCTCACGTTCAGCTCGAATGCAGAAACGCCCTGCGTTCCGTCGAGCTCGGTGACCACTGTCGCAAAATCTTCGACTGAATCCCCGACGACGTTCACAATCACGCGCGCGCGATGGAGCTTCGCTGCGAGCCATGGCAGCTCCTGATCGCGCACGGTCTCCACACCGGGATTGGCAAGACCAACCGCGTTGATCATCCCACCGTCGAAATCCGCAACGCGCGGCGCAGCCGCCCCCCGCCTCGGCGACGGACTCACTGCTTTCGTGACAATTCCACCCAGTGAGTCGAGATCGATTACGCCGGCTATCTCACGGCCAAACGCGGCGGTGCCGGATGCAAGGAGAAGCGGATTTTGAAACTCGAGAGAAGCAAACGATACGGCGAGCGGCGAGCTCGCCACGGTTACTTGCTTCCTCCACCCACGCGCGCTTCGTAATGACTCAGGTAGTCGAGCACAGAGCGCGCGATGCTCGCGGCAATCTGGCGTTGATTGGACGAGTCGCTCAGATAGTCAGCCTCATCAGGGTTTGTGCCGAATCCAATTTCAACGAGAACAGCAGGCATGAAGGATCCGCGCAGCACCGCAAAGTTCGCTTGTTGCACGCCCCGACTCGGTCCGGGGTGAAACGTCTGCAATCCCTCCTGAATCGTTTGCGCGAGATCGTTCGATTCACGAAGATGCTCGTTCTGCGCCATGTCGTTGATGATGAAGCTGAGAGGATCGCCCTTTGGTGCGTACGCGCCAGTCTCGAATCGCACCGCCTCGTTTTCCATTCGCTCAACACGTAGCGCGTCTTCGCTTTTTGCTTCAGCGAGAAAATACGTTTCGAATCCGCGCTCGCGAGCTGCGGATGCGCCGCGCGATCCAGTCGCGTTCACGTGAATTGAAACGAACACATCGCCCTTGTTGCGATTCGCGATGCGGCCGCGATCGGATAATGCGATGAGAGTGTCGGTGGTTCTCGTCATCAGCACATCAACTCCGTCGTTGCGGAGCTCGTCCGCAAGCAGCTTTGCAACGGAGAGTGTGATTTCTTTTTCGACTATGCGCGGTCCGCCACCAATCGGACCTGTCATTCCAGGATCAGGCCCTCCGTGGCCCGCGTCGACGACGACGAGATATCGCTGATTCCGTCTGAGGGGACGCGATCGAGCCACGGATCCTGGGCTGGTGGCGGTTCCAATCGATGGTGGAAGATCGGCGCGCGGTGCTGGCTGCGGCTCGGGATAATGACGCGCGATCGTAGTAAAGATTCTGAGCTCGCGAACATTGTTGTCGTAGAAAAAGCCGCTCGCATAGCGCGGAATGACGACGCTCGCCACTTGAAATGGCAGCAGGAAAGTATTTCCGCTTCTGAGCGCCGGCAGCGTCATCGGAACGACCGATGTGTCAGCGCGCAGGAAGGGTACTCCTTCGACCAGATCGAGCCTCGTATCGCCAAGCGAAATGCGATAGTGCGCGTTGGGCGCGTTGCTGACCGTTCCGCCGAGCGCGGCTGCCAGAAGATCCGCGCGAATGTAGGATCCTGTCGTCGAGCCGATAACGGGCACGACCCTCACTGCGTCGCCCTGCTTCACAACGAGATTCGGCGGCTGGACGACGGCAGTTTGAAGAAAGAGCAGCAGCGAGATCATCGGGTTCTCACGGCGCGCTGCATGTCGCGCTCATCGTCGCGTCGTTTTTCGTCGGCGCGTTTGTCGTAAAGTTTTTTTCCTCGGCCGAGCCCGAGCGCGACTTTCACTTTGCCGCGCTTGAAGTAGAGCTCGAGCGGAACGAGCGTGAGTCCCTGCCGCTCGACGGCACCGATCATTCGTCTGATCTCGCGCCGATGGAGAAGGAGCTTGCGCGTTCTTGTCGGCTCGTGATTGAAGTAGCTCGCCTGCTCATACGGCGAGACATGAAGATTGAGGAGGTACACTTCTCCTTCCTTCACGATTCCGTAAGCGTCGGAGATGTTCGCTTTGCCGTTTCGTAGCGATTTCACTTCACTGCCTGTCAGCACGATTCCAGCCTCCCATGTATCAAGGATCTGATAGTCGTGCCGGGCGCGTCTGTTCCGCGCGATTGACTCGCGAGCTTCCTCTTTCTCTACTGCCATGCTTATAGGAGAACATAGAAGCATGGTCGCCAGCGAGAAAGACTAAACTGCGGATTGCGGACAAACGACTGAGAAAATCAACGGTCCGCATTTAATCCGCAGTCCGTAGTAGGTCCGCATTCAGCAGTTAGTCCGCAGTCCGGAGTGCTCTTCCTTTTGATCACTGCTACGCCTAGTTTGAAAAATTCATCGCCGAAGTGGTGGAACTGGTAGACGCGCTGGCTTCAGGAGCCAGTGGGTGCAAGCCCGTGGGGGTTCGAGTCCCCCCTTCGGCACTGTTATTTCTTGACGCTCTCGCCGGGCAGTCCCTTCAAGAACCGAACGTCGAGCAGCCGCTGCCTCTCGGTTAACCGTACCGTTCGCATTGACGAGAACTGCGGTCGAACGCTTTGCTCCGAGCGCACATCGCCAATCACGGTGACGCCGGGAAGAATCTCACGATAGATCGTGGTCACTTGCAGATCAGTCACCGGCGGCCGCAGCTGGTAGGGGCGAGTGATTCGAAAGGTTGCGCGGCGAATCACGAACGAATCTCCGTCGAGAAATGCCGACCCTTCCACGTCAGGCGCGTGCAGACTTTTGTTCGGCCTGAAATCGATTCTGTGAATCACCACGCCCGAATCGGTCACACTCCCCGCATAAATGAAACAGTGACTTCGCAGGAACTCGGGATCTCCTAGATCCTCCAGCCCCGGCACTGTCATGATGCGATTGTTCGGCGGCTTAACAGTGGGGTCCTCTCTAATGAGGTTCCCGGGCGAATAATGCGGACGCTCGTCACTTCGATACGCCACTGTGTCCGCTCCGCCCCAACGCGGGAGAGCCGAGGGGTCGGACGAATCGAACCATTTTGCAATTCGATACACGAACGGATACGACGACACGAGCAATCGCTCGCGCTCGGCATTCTTGCGCAGCTCGACGAGAATCGTTTGAAAATCAGAATCTGCGGTGGCCGTATCGCCAGGATCGACGCACGCGCGCGTGACTTTGATCGTCACCGTCGCGAGCGTGAATGCAATGGGTCTTAGAACCATGTTCAGATTCTGTGGCGCCGTGTCCGCTGTTAGAGCAACCACAGTGTCCACCGCGGCGAACCCGAGCTCCTTCACGCGAAGATGGTAGGAGCCCGGAGCCAGACCCGCCAAAACAAATTCCCCGCGCTCGTTGGCGAACTGCTCCGCTCCAGTCTCACGAATTGTGACCGTGCTATATGGAAGCGGGCCGCCGAGTGACGCGACTACGGTTCCAGAAATCGAGAGCGTTTGTGTCGGTTCTTGCGCGGAGAGGAATTCAGCTGACGCCGCGAGAGAGAGGCAGAGAGATACAGACCAGGGCGTTACCCCATAGGAAGGTCGAACGGGCCCAAAGCCCTTAGACGTGTTCGAGAATCGGGAGTCCTACGCGCTCGCGCACGATTGGCTCTTCGTGCAACAGATCCGCGAGGCAAACACCCTCGAGAACGTCGTCGATCTTGGTCTGCAACAGAACCCACACCGGACGGATGCTGCAGTTGTGCGATGCGGCGCACCGATCTTCTTCGACCGGGTGACTCAAGCAATGGAGATCGAACGTCTCCAGCTCTGAAGCGTGGATCACTGAGCGAATTGAGATTTCTTCGGGCGGTCTCGCGAGCATGTAACCACCGCGCGCACCTCGCGTGCTGGTGATGACGCCCGCGCGACGAAGGCGGAGAAGAATTTGCTCCACGTAGTCAGCGGGAAGACGTTCCTGCGCAGCGATCTCCCTCCCCGTCACCGGGCCTTTTTCCGTCCTGCGCGCCAGGTTGAGCGCACATATCACTCCATACTCAGCCCAGGTGGTTATTCGCATTCTCTAGGATAGGGGAGTTTCAAGCAGAAAGTCAACGGAGAACGGATCCTCTAACCAGATGAGACGCCCCCATGCTTTCCTCCAGGCACGCCAATCTCGGTCATCTTTCGAAGATCGAGTACCTCATCGATCTCCTCTGCCGGGAGAACTTTCTCTCGTTTGACGAGATCGCGGATCAGCACGTTCTCCTTCACCGACTGCTTGCTCAGCTCTGCCGCGCGAGCGTACCCGATTTGTGGCGCAAGAGCTGTTGCCAATGCTGCTGAGCGCTCGACCCAGTATGCCGCTTGCTCCCGATTTGCCTCGATTCCGCGGACGCACTTCGTCTCGAATGCGCGAGCGGCGTTCGTAAGAATCATCATCGAGAGAAGGACGTTGTACGCGATCACTGGCATCATCACGTTGAGCTCGAGCTGCCCATGCTCGGCGGCGACGCTGACGCACGTGTCGTTGCCGACGACCTGGAAGCACACCTGGTTCACCATCTCCGGAATCGAAGGATTGACCTTGCCCGGCATGATGGATGATCCCGGCTGCACCGCCGGTAGCCGCACTTCGTCGAAGCCTGTGCGCGGCCCGCTCGCGAGAATTCGGAGATCGCTCGCGATCTTGCTCGTCTCGAGAGCGAGCACCCTTAGCTGCGAGCTGAATGCTGCGACGTCACCCATGCTTTGCATGAGCTGAATGCGATCATATCCCGCGCGTAGGTCTGCGTGGACCATCTCCTCGAGAAAGTCCACCATCAGCGACGGGTATTCGGGCTCAACATTGACACCGGTCCCAACCGCGCTGCCGCCAATACCGAGCTCACGCAGATAGTTTGCCGTTTCCCCAACGCGCAGCACTGCGCGGCGGAGCGATCCCGCATACGCATTGAACTCCTGTCCAAGTCGAATCGGCATCGCGTCCTGCAGATGCGTTCGACCGGATTTGATGACGTCATCGAACTCGCGGCCCTTTTCCTCAAATG
>WNGI01003333.1_pt1 | contig 14145 bp, 12 predicted proteins | sample 5400621 | NCBI WGS metagenome assembly WNGI01 (sample SAMN13153374, study PRJNA577476) | soil metagenome | isolation source: 20 cm soil or saprolite under Garry oak tree replicate 1 | place: USA:California | collected 2016-06-15
CATCCCGGCGCCACGCAGTTCACGTTGATCCGGCGCGGGGCCAGCTCGACCGCCAGCGACTTGGTGAACGAGATGACGGCGCCCTTGGTGGCGGCGTAGTCGGCGTGGAACGGCTCGCCGCGCTGTCCGGCCGTGGACGAGACCAGCACGACCTTCCCGCCGTCGGGAAGCAGTGGAATGGCGGCGCGGCACACGTACAGCACGCTGTCCAGATTGGCGCGCCGCGTCGCGTCCCACTGCGCGTCGGTCATGGCGGCCACCGGCACCTCGTCCGACGGCCAGATCCCGTGGTTCACGATCAGCAGGTCGAGGCCTCCGAGCCCCAGGACGGCCTCGTCCACGGCGCGCCCCGCCGCCGCCGGATCCCCCAAGTCGCCGGCCACGCCGATCGCCGCGCGGCGCAGCCGCTTCACCCCGGAGAGTGTTTCGTCCGCCTCCGCCCGGCGGCTCCGATAGCCCACCGCGACGCCCGCGCCGGCCTGTGCCAGCAGCAACGCCGTCGCGCGCCCAATTCCCCTCCCCCCACCTGTAACGAAGGCACGCTTGCCGGAGAGGTCGATCATCGACCCCACCCCAGTGCGGAATGGGGAATGTGGGGTGCAGAATAGCAAGGGAGGGTCGTTCGCCGAGCGACGCTCCCCCTTATACTCCGCATTCCGCGCTCCGCATTCCGCACTTACTTGGCAAGGCGCTCCTCCACCATTTCGCAGATCAGATGCTCGATGGCGAGATGGATTTCCTGGATCCGGGCCGTGTCGTCCGAGGGAACGATCAGCACCACGTCGGCCAGGTCTTTGAGCCGACCGCCCGAATGCCCGAGCAAACCCACGACGGTGACCCCGCGGGCCTTCGCGGACTGCGCGGCCCGGATCACATTGGGGCTCTCGCCGCTGGTCGAGTGGAGTGACAGCACGTCGCCGGCCCGCGCCAGCGCCTCCACCTGGCGCGCGAATACTTCGTCGAACCCCATATCGTTGGCGCACGCGGTGAGGAGCGAGCTATCGGTGGTGAGGGCCACGGCGCGCAGCGCCGGCCGGTTGGACTGATAGCGGACGACATACTCGGTCGCGAGATGCTGCGCGTCGGCGGCGCTGCCGCCGTTGCCGGCGAAGAACAGGGTCCCGTCGGCGCGCAGGGCCGCGACGTAAGTGTCGGCGATCGTCGCGATCGTCTCGGCCTGCTCCTCCCCGACTCGCGTCGCCAGCGCCGCCAGGGCGCCGAGCCCCGCGCGGGCTTGCTCGGCGGGCGTCACTCGGCGGCCGCCTGGACCAGCGCCTGCAAGTCCGCGGCCGAGGCGCCCGGCCCCTCGAGCGCGGTTCCGACGACCACGAAGTCCGCCCCCGCCGCGCGCGCCGCCCGCACCTGCGCCGCGGTCTTGATCCCGCCGCCCACGAACAACGTGAGATCGGGTACCGCCGCACGACAGGCGCGAATCAGCTCCGCGCCGACGGGGCGCGGGGCGCCGCTCCCCGCGTCCAGATAGATCGCCCGCATGCCGATCAGCCGCGCCGCCGTCGCGTGCGCCGCGGCGAGCTCCGGCTTGTCCGCGGGCAACGGGCGCGTCTGGCTCACCGCCTCGACGCTCGTCACCCGGCCCCCGTCCACCAGGATGTACCCGGTCGACAGCGTCGCGACGGGATGACGGCTCAGGAAGGGAACCGCCCGCACGTGTTCTTCGATCAGGTACTGCGCGTTCCGTCCGGACACGAGCGACAGGAAGAGCACCAGGTCGACTTCGGCGGTGAGCTGCAGCGCCGAGCCGGGGAACAGCGCCAGCGGGAGCCCGGACGCCGCCTGCCGAATGGCGCGCGCGACGCGATCGGTATCTTGCGTCCCGTCGAACGACGAGCCGATCATGATGCCCGCCGCACCGGCCGCAGCCGCCGCGCGCGCCACCTCCGCCGCCTCGGCTGGGGTGCTGCGGCTCGGGTCGACGAGGACCAGCAGGCCGGGACGCCGTTCGAGCAAGCTGCTCACTGATCGCTCTCCGCGATGCGCTCGGCGAGCGTCGCGAGCCCGGCGGCGTCTATTTCGGCCTGCGCCTCGAACGCGTAGGTGATGAAGGCGTCGGCCGCGAGCAGGTCGAGCGCCAGCTCGCGCCCGCCGGCCGGCCGACCCGCCACGCGGCCCAGCACCCGCCGCCCCAGGAGGGCGAGCTGCTCCGGCAACGGCACAAGGGAGGAAAGCTCCGCGTCGGTCACCACGGCCTCGAGGCTCGCCCGCAGCGCCTCCGGGGGCACGGGCCGGCGCGCCGCGAGCCAGGCCAGCACTTCGGGTCGACTCATCGGCGCAGCAACCCCTCGACGATCGCCCGAGCCTGAGTCCGCGCCAGACCCAGCTTCGCGGCGTCTCCAGCGCCCGCAGACGCGAAGTGCGGCCGGCCCCCACCTTTGCCGCCCGACACCGCCGCGATTGCATTGGCGATGTCGCCCGCCTTGATCCCCTGCTGCACCAGGTCGTCGGTGACGGCGACATGCACTCCGGCGCGCTCGCCGTTGGTGAACAGGACGGAGATCGCGCGCTTGTGGCTCGAGCGGAACACGTCCATCACGAGACCGATTTGATCGTGGTCCTCGAGGTCGGAATCGGCCATGTGCAGCTCCACGTCGCCGATGCGCTCCACGTTTCCCGTTTCCCGTTTCCCGCCTCCCGTCTTCAGCAGGTCTTCCACGCGCTTCTCGAGCTTCCGGTTTTCCTCGACCAGCTGCTCGATCCGATGCACGAGGTGCTCGGGTTGCGTGCGCAGCGTGCCCGCCGCCTGCTCGAGCTCGCCCTCGAGCTTGCGGATCAGCGCGTACGCCCCGGGTCCCGTCACCGCCTCGATGCGGCGCACCCCGGCGGCGGCGCCCGTCTCGTGCGTGAACCGGAACAAGGCGATCTGGCCGGTGGTCGGCACGTGCGTCCCGCCGCACAGCTCGACCGAGACGCCCGGCACGTCCACCACGCGTACGATGTCGCCGTACTTCTCGGTGAAGAATGCCATCGCCCCCGCCGCGATGGCTTCCTTGTACTTCATCTCGCGCGTCGTGACCGAGAGATTCTCCCAGATGTGCCGGTTCACCTCTTCCTCGATCCGGGCGAGCGTCGGCTCGTCCACGGGCCCGTGGTGCGCGAAGTCGAAACGCAGCCGCTCCGGCGCCACGACCGAGCCCTGCTGGCGCACGTGGGGGCCGAGGATCTTGCGAAGGGCGGCGTGCACCAGGTGCGTCGCCGTGTGGTTGCGCTCGATGTTCTTGCGGCGCGGCTCGTCCACCTGGGCCAGCACCGGCGTGGGCTCGAACTCGTCCGCGAAATGGCCCACGACCGCGCTCACACCATCCACCTTTTCCACGCCCTCCACGTCGAGGGTCCACCCGTCCCCCTTCACCCGCCCCGTATCACTCACCTGCCCGCCCGACTCAGCGTAGAACGGATTTTCCTGCAACACGACCTCCACCACGTCGCTCGCCTGCCGGAACCTCACCACATGGGTCTCGGCCTGCGTGGTGTCGTAGCCGACCCACTTCTGCTTGGCCCGCGGCTTCACGGTGCGCCACTCGCCGCCCCGTTTCACGTGCACCGCGGCCGCGCCCCCGCCGGCCACCTTGCTCCGCTCCAGCGCCTCGTGCGAACGGGTGCGTTGCTTGCCCAGCTCCCGCTCGAACCCCGCGACGTCGACCGCCTGGCCGCGCTCGCCCGCGATCAGCTGGGTTAGGTCGATGGGGAAACCGAACGTGTCGTACAGCTTGAACGCTTCCGCGCCGGAGATGGTCTTCGCCACCTGCAGCTGCTCCAGCCGCTCGAGCCCGCCCTCGATGGTGTCGAAGAAGCGCTCCTCTTCGGCACGGGTGACGCTTTCCAGGTGGCTGCGCTTCTGGATCAGCTCCGGGTACACGCTTCCCATCAGGCCGCTCACGCTGTGCACCAGATGCACCAGCGTCGGCTCCCGGCGGCCCAGCAGCCAGGCGTGGCGCACCGCGCGGCGCAGGATGCGGCGCAGCACGTAGCCGCGCCCCTCGTTCGAAGGGTAGACGCCGTCCGCCAGCAGGAACGCCACGGCGCGCGCATGGTCCGCGAGCACCCGATAGGACGCGCCCGCCGGCCCCCGATCGTACTTCTTTCCCACGACTTCCACCGCACGCTCGATGATCGGGACGAACAGGTCGGTGTCGTAGTTCGACGGGACCCGCTGCATCACCGCCGCGAGCCGCTCCAAGCCTGCTCCGGTGTCAACCGAGGGAGCGGGAAGCGGAGAGCGGGACCCATCGGCCTGCTGGTCATACTGCATGAACACGAGATTCCAGATCTCGAGCAGCTGCCCCGCTTCGCTGAGCCGGACGAAATCGTCGAGCGTGAGGGTACCGCTCCCCGCTCCCCGCTCCCGGATATCGACGAGGATCTCGGAACACGGCCCGCACGGACCGGTCTCCCCCATCTGCCAGAAGTTGTCCTTATCGCCGAGACCGTAGATGCGAGCATCCGTGAGGCCGGTGATACTCGTCCACAGCCGGCGGGCTTCGTCGTCCGTGTGATGCACGGTAACGTACAGCCGATCGGCTTGAATGCCGAGCCAGTCCTTCCCGGTCACCAACTCCCAGGCGTATTCGATCGCCGCTTGCTTGAAGTAGTCGCCGAACGAAAAGTTGCCGAGCATTTCGAAGAAGGTGTGGTGCCGCGCGGTATGGCCCACCTGCTCGAGGTCGTTGTGCTTCCCGCCCGCGCGCACGCACTTCTGGCACGTTACGGCCCGGGTGTACGCCCGCCGCTCGAGCCCCTGAAACACGCGCTTGAACTGCACCATCCCGGCGTTGGTGAAGAGCAGTGTCGGGTCGTCCGCCGGGACCAGGGGGGAGCTGGGGACGTCCTGGTGCCCCCGGGCCTTGAAGAACTCCACAAACTTGCGGCGGATTTCAGCGGAGGTCATGGGGGGGAATATACTGTCCCCCTAGGGGCAACTGATAGGCTAGCTACGAGTTACCTGAGTCGTCTCAGGGGGTGAAGAACTCATTCATGTCCGGCGCCGTCGCGGCGCCGTTCGGGAGTGTCGTCACGCCCAAGGCCGCGAGGGACAACCGCATCGTACTCGCGTGCTGGTACAGCGTCGTGGACTGGTAGCCCGATTTCGACTTCGCGCTCACGCTCACCCAGGCGATCCGCCCGCCCCCGTGCGCGTTGTCGCCGCCGGCTTCGTCGAACAGGATGATCAGCAATCCGTCCTGCTGGAATCGCGCGCTCTTGATCAGGGGGTCGATGTTGGCTTGGAGCCAGGTATCCGCCGTGCTCAGCGAGCAATCGTGCGCATCGTTGCAGAGGTTGGGCACGATGAACGAGTAGTTCGGCAACGCGTTGTTCGCCAGGTCGGTTGCGAACTGCGTGAAGGGGACGAGGTTGTTGCTCTGCACCGGGTCGTTCGCCACGTCCGACAGCAGCGCGAGGACGTTGTGCTTCCGCGCGTAGTTGCCCACATCCCCGCCGGTGTACCCCACGGACGGCAGATCCTCCGCGTACGACTTCCACGTTTTGTGCGCCGCGAGGAGACGCCGCACGACGTTGTCGTCCGTCACGACGGTCGCGTAGTTGTCGTTGTTCGTGACAATCTTCCCAACGGTCATCATGAAGTAGTTGCCGATGGACGGGTGCGTGTCGGCGTAATACTGAGTCGCGAGACCGTATTGCTGAGCCAGACCGTTGAGATACGGCATCGACGAGCTGCCGATCACGCTCGCGTAATCGGTGTTCTCCTCGACGACGATGAACACGTGGTTGAATAGGGGACCGCCGCCGCCCGCGGGCGCGGTCGAACCGTTGCAGCTCAAGCCGAGTGAGACGACGAGCGCGAGCCGCAGGGCGACGATCGAACAACGATTGCAGGCGGAGGACATCACAGGTCTCGGCACGTTTCTGTACAACGTACCCGAGGCACTTCTCAACGATCCCTGATCTCGCTCAGCCGCACAACTCCTCTACCAGCGGCCTGAGCTGGGGCCCGGTGTAGCCCCGACGCATCAGAAACGCGAGCAAGCGGCGTTTGCGCACCGGCGCCGGAAGCCCTGCCAGCTGCCGAGCGCGCTTCGTCGCCACAGCGCGCGCCTCGAGCCCCGGGTCGATCCCCTCGTCCTCCAGCGCCCGGCGAACCGCCTGCTCCGCCGTGACCCGCTCCACTCCCTGCGCCTGCAGATCGCGCAGGAGGCGAGCGGGACCCCTGCCGCGCGTCGCGCGCAGTGCGGCGTACTGCTCCGCGTATCGCCGGTCATCGAGCAGACCCCGGAGGGTGAGCCGCTCGAGCGCCGCCTCCACCGCGGCCGGCGGGTGCTGCTTTTTCACGAGGCGCCGCTGCAGGTCCAGCCGGGCGTGCGCCCGGCGGGCCAGCGCCCGTAGGGCCGCGCGCTCCGCGGCCTCCACATCGGCGAGCGCGCGCAGCCGATCGAGTACCGCAGGCGCGAGCGCCGCCCCGATCTGCAGGCTCAGCGGCTCGAGCGCTGCGACGGGGAGGGAGGCAAAACGCCCCCGATCCACTTCCACCAGCCGATAGCCCGGCTGGCGTGGATCGGGGGCGAGCGCGGTGAGAGTCGGCACTCACTCCTCGGGGGCAGAGGCCTCCTCGTCGGCCGCCACCCCGACGGGCTTCACCCCGAGATGCTCCTTGACCTTCGCTTCGACCTCGACCGCGAGATCCGGATGGTCTTTGAGGTACAGCTTCGCGTTCTCGCGACCCTGTCCGATCCGCTCCTTGCCGTACGCGTACCACGCACCGGATTTCTCGATGATCCCCGCTTCCGCCGCGATGTCCACCAGCAGCGACTCGTGGCTGATCCCCTCGTCGAACATGATGTCGAACTCCGCCTGGCGGAACGGCGGGGCCACCTTGTTCTTCACGACCTTGACGCGGACGTGGTTGCCGATCACCACCTCCCGCTCCTTCACCGGACCGATGCGCCGCATGTCGAGCCGCACCGAGGCGTAGAACTTGAGCGCCCGCCCGCCGCTGGTCGTCTCGGGATTGCCGAACATGACCCCGATCTTCTCGCGCAGCTGATTGATGAACACCACCGAGGTGCGCGAGCGATTGATCGCCCCCGCCAACTTACGCAGCGCTTGGCTCATCAATCGCGCCTGCAGACCCGGGAGCGAGTCCCCCATGTCGCCCTCGATCTCCGCCTTGGGGACGAGAGCGGCGACGGAGTCTATCACCACCACGTCCACCGCCCCGGACCGCACCAGGATCTCCGTGATCTCGAGTCCCTGCTCCCCCGTGTCCGGCTGGGAGACCAGCAGGTTGTCGATGTCCACCCCCAGCTTCTTGGCGTACTCGACATCGAGCGCGTGCTCGGCATCGATGTATGCGGCCGCCCCGCCCAGGCGCTGGGCGTTCGCCACCACGTGCAGCGCCAGCGTGGTCTTGCCGCTCGACTCGGGGCCGAAGATCTCCGTCACCCGCCCCCTCGGAATGCCGCCGATCCCGATCGCCGCGTCGAGGTTGATCGCGCCCGTCGGGATGACCTCCACCCGCACCCGGGGCGAATCAGCCCCCATCCGCATGATGGCGCCCTTGCCGCAGGTCTTTTCGATCTGCGTGATGGCGAGGTTGAGGGCTTTCTTGCGTTCGTCCGAGAGCTGCGGGACTTCCTTGTCCGCCGCCATGAGTGTCCTCGACATGGGTTGGGAGCCTCATTGGGTGAGGCCCGAATATACACCGAAGCCCCGGTTATCGCCACCCGGGGCGGAACGCGTCAGCCAGGTGCTCCAGCTTATTGTCCACGATCGCGATGCAGTCGAAGCGGTAGATGTCGGCCGGCTTCCCGAAACGATCCACCCAGACCCGCGCCGCCTTCACGAGCTCCCGCCGCTTCGCCCCGGTCACCGCCTCGAACGGGCTCCCAAAGGCCGTGCCCCGCCGGGTCTTCACCTCTACGAACGTCACCAGGTCGCCTTGGCGCGCGATGAGGTCGATCTCCGTGTGCCCGACGCGGAACCGATGTGCGACGATGTTGCAGCCGCGCGACAGGAGGTACCGGATGGCCTGCTCTTCCCCGGCAATCCCCCGCCGATGGCGCTCGTCTTTCCACTCGGCTGGATCGCTCCGCAGCCCGCTTTTCACGCCTGCAACCTAATAGCTCAGCGCGCGAACCGCGAAACCAAATCGTTGCGCGGTGTGCACGTTTTTTGCGAATGGGGCACGCGATGTCCATCCAACCGAGAACCCTCCGCGTGGTCGTCCTGAGCTGCGGCGACTTGGGAGAGGCGGTCGCGCGGGAGCTCGGCGGCGTGCCGGGCGTGGGACGCGTGGTGCTGGTGACGGCGCCCTATGCCCGCAAGCCATTGAGCCTCGCCGGCAAGGTGCGGCAGGTCTATCGCACGCAGGGGCCCGCGGGCCTCATCGCCGTGCTGGGTGCGAAGCTGCGGGGCCGCCAAGGGCCACCCCCTCCCGTCGCGGACGGCGCCCCCGCGGGCACCGTCGAGCACCACCACTTCCCCGATTTCCACCACCCCGACTGTCTCGCCACTCTGCGGGCGTTGCAACCGGATCTGGGCGTCGTGGCGGGGACCTACATCCTCAAGCACACCGTGTTCTCGATTCCCCGGCTCGGCTCGATCAACCTCCACAGCGGCAAGGCGCCCGAGTACCGCGGTGCCGCGCCCGGGTTCTGGGAGCTCTACAACGGCGAGCGGGAGGTGGGTATCACCATTCACCAAGTCGCCACCGCGCTCGACGCGGGCGCCATCCTGCTCCAGGAAACCTTCCCACTCGATCCGGCTCCCGCGGAAGACCCGCTGGGCTACCTCGAGCGCTACCGCCGGGAGGTGCTCCGCCCGAACGGCGTCCGCCTCATTGCTCAGGCCGTGGCCCAGATCGCCAGTGATACCGTCCGCGCGCGACGCCAGGACCCGGCGCGTGCCAAGACGTACCGCACGCCGGACTACCGCGCGATCCGCGAGCTGCGGCGTCGCGTGCGGGCTCGCCGGGACGGCCACGGCCGCGTGAAACGTTGGCTCAAGGCGTTGCTCGGCTTCCTGTGCTACCGTACCGGCCTGTACCGCCCGTTCGTCCGGGACAAGGCGATCATCGCCCTGTTCCATCGGGTGGACGACCGGCTCGCCGGCAATCCGATCAGCTGCACGACGGCCGAATTCCGGGCGTTCTGCGATTTCTTCGGCCGCTACTTCCGCGTAGTCTCGCTCCGGACCCTCCTCACCAAGCTCGGACGGGGCGAGGATGTGAGCGGTCATCTCGTGATCACGTTCGACGATGGATATCGGGACAACCTCGAAATCGCCGCCCGCGAGCTCGAGCGACGGCAGCTGCCGGCCTGCTTCTTCATCGCCACGGAATTCATCGGCTCGAGCCGCGTGCCGCCGTGGGACGCGGAGCTGGGCATTGTGTCGCGCTGGATGAGCTGGGACCACGTGCGCGCCCTGGGCGAGCGGGGATTCGAGATCGGGGCCCACACGATGAACCACGTGGACCTGGGGGCCGTTCAGGGCAGCGACGCCGTACAGGAGATCGTCGGCTCGCGGCGCCGCCTCGCTCAGGAGCTCGGCGAGGAGACGCCGCTCTTCAGCTATCCGTTCGGGCGCGCCGACCAGATCACGCCGGGCAATCGCGCCGCGGTGCGCGACGCCGGGTTCAGCTGCTGCTTGTCGGCGTACGGCGGCACCGTGCGCTCCCAGGGCGACCCGTTCGACCTGAGGCGCATTCCCGTGTCGCCGTGGTTTCTCTCGCCCTATCAATACGGGTTCGAGGCAATGCTCGCGACGGACTGATCACGCCGGTCCGCAGATCTCATCGAGCTCTTCCAATCCCACCAGTACATCGCGCGGTTTCGATCCGTTCGCGGGCCCGAGGATCCCGACCAGCTCGAGCTGATCGATGATCCGGGCCGCTCGTCCATACCCGATGCTCATGCGCCGCTGCAGCAGCGAGGTCGAGCCGAGCTGGTTCTGGATGCAGACTTCCGCGGCCTGACGGAACAGCGTATCGCGCTCGCCGGGAGTGCCTTCCTCTCCCGTGCCTCTACCATCTTCGCCCGCCTTCTCGGCCTCCTCGAGCGCCGTCACCTGCTCATCGATGCTCGTGCCGGCGGCCGCCGGCTTGGCGGCGTGCGCCTTGTACCAGTCCATCAACCGCTCGGTCTCATCGGTCGAGATGAAAGCCCCCTGCACCCGGAGCAGCTCGCTCTTGCCGGGCGGCAGAAACAGCATATCCCCGTTCCCGAGCATGGTCTCGGCGCCATTCTGGTCGAGGATGGTGCGGCTGTCGACCTTGGCGGAGACCCGGAAGGCGATGCGGCACGGAAAGTTCGCCTTGATGAGCCCCGTGATGACGTTCACCGACGGGCGCTGCGTGGCGAGCACCAGGTGAATGCCGATGGCGCGCGCTTTCTGCGCCAGCGTGGCGAGCGGCGTCTCGATCTCGCCCTGCACCGTGAGCATCAAGTCGGCGAGCTCGTCGACGATGAGCACGATGTACGGGAAGATGCCACCGGTGTATTCGCCGTCGAGCGGCAACTCCTTCTGGATGCCGGCCTGTGTAGCCAAGGTCTCGCGCGGGCCCTTGAGCGGTTTCTTCTCGTCGACCTTCTTGTTGAAGTCCACGATGTTGCGGGCGTGGTTGGCGTGCAGCAGCCGGTAGCGCCGGTCCATCTCCCACACCGCCCACTTGAGCACGCTCGCCGCCTTGTGGTGGTTCGTCACGACCGGCAGTCCGAGGTGCGGCAGGGCCGCGTACATCGAGAGCTCCACCATCTTGGGATCGATCATCAGCAGCTTGAGCTTCTCGGGCGGGTGGGTGTAGATCAGGCTCGTGATGATGGTGTTGATGCAGACGGATTTCCCGGACCCCGTGACGCCGGCGATCAGGAGATGGGGCATCTTGGCGAGATCGGCCACCACGGGTTCGCCCTCGAGGTTCTTGCCGAGGGCGATGGGCAGGGCGCGCGTGGGGCGCTGATACTCGGCGCCCTCGATCAGCTCGCGCACGTGCACCATGCGCGGCATCGGGTTCGGCACTTCGATGCCCACCGCGGCCTTCCCCGGGATCGGTGCCACGATGCGCAGCGAGGGGGCGCGCATCGCGAGGGCCAGATCGTCGGCCAGGGCCGCAATGCGGCCCACCTTCACGCCCGGGCCCGGGGCCACCTCGTACTGGGTCACCACCGGTCCGACCGTACGACCGGCAATCGAGCCTTCGACCCGGAACGTCTGCAGCGTCTCGATCAGCTTCCGCCCCATTTGCTCGATCTGCGCGAGCCCAGCGTCGCCGTCTTCGGGCGGAGCGGGATGCAGCAGATCAATCGGCGGGATGAGCACTCCTGCAGGAACCGGCGTCGGTCTGGCCCCTGGCGCAATCTTTTGCTTCCGATCCTTCGGGAAACGGGAAACGGGAAACGTGAGTGGGGGCGCCCGGGGTGGTGGCTCCGCGTCCGCGGGTTTGGGCTTGATCGGCTTGATCGGCTTGATCGCCTTGTCCGTCTCCCGTTTCCCGATTCCCGTTTCCCGCGTTCTTAGCGCGACCAGCGGATGCCACCCGACGGTGAGGATCCCCAGCGCTGAGAGGGCGAACAGACCCACCAACGCCCCGCCCGCCGTGCCGATCGCCTGATGGACGCCGTGCGCGAGCACCGCGGGCACGAAGCCCACCAGCTTCTGCGTCGGGCTCCAGGCGGCGTAGGCCGGCGGAAAGCTCGCTCCCGTCACGGTGCCGATCCCGTACGGGAGGAGCAGGATCAGCCCCGCGCCCAGCGCCGCCGCCCGCGCGGCGGACAGGCTCCCCAGCCGCTCGAACGCGGCCAGCGCCCAACCGATGCCAAGCACGGGGAGGAGCACCGAGCCTACCCCCAGCAAACGCCACAGGCGGGAGCCGATCTGGTCGCCCCAGCTGCCGGTGATGGGCAGCCGCAAGAGGGTGAGTCCGAGGAACAGCCCGACCGCGAGGGCGCCGATGCCGATCAGCTCCTGGCGGGCCTTGCGGTTCATGTGATGCGGCGGTCCGCGTAGACGGGGACGACGCCGAAGCGGTCCGGGCGGGCGGCGAACTCGACGTCCTCGCCCAGGGCCGCATCCACGAGCTGCCGCGCGGCCTCCGATTCCTCGAGCGCTTCCTGCCACCCGGCGAACTGGTCGATCACCGCGAGGGTGGCAAGGCCGGCGTCGTTGAGCGCCAGCTTGCGGATGCCTTTCCGGATCGCCTTGATGAGACGGCCGGCGGTATATGCGTCCTCCAGGGCGAATTGCTTGTCCCGCCCGCCGCACACGATCACGAGGTCGCCGCGCTGCGCCAGGATCGCCCGCGCGCGCTCGGCCAGCGCCTTGAAGTTCGCCGGCGCGCCGACCAGCACGGGGTCGCCTCCCTGTGTGGCGACCAGCGCCGGGGTGCCGTTGGTGGTGGCGAGTACGATGGTCTTGCCCGCCACCGCCGCCGCGGTCATCTCCCGCGGCGAATTGCCGAGCGCGAACCCCTCGATCTTCACGCTGCGCCGCTCGCCGGCCAGGACCACACCGTCCTTCTCGAGGTTGGACGCGAGGCGCACCGCTTCCTCCGAGGTCGCCGCCGGGATCACCGCTTTGGCACCGTTGGCGAGCGCCGTGACAATGGTGGTGGTGGCGCGCAGCACGTCGATGACGACGACGCCCCGGCCGGCGAGATCCCCCGCACTGACCCCGGCCGGCGTGAAGTGGACGTCGATCTTCATGCCGGAACGGGGGGCTGGAGGAGTTGCGGCTCGCGCTCGAGGAACTTCGTGTCCACCTTGCCCGCGATGAAGTCGGCGTGGCGCATGACCCGACCGAGGAAGGGGATGGTCGTGGTCACGCCTTCAATGATAAACGAGTCGAGCGCCTGCCGCATGCGGGCCAGCGCCTCCGCGCGGCTGTTCCCGTGCACGATGAGCTTGGCCAGGAGCGAGTCGTAGTAGGGCGGCACGGTGTAGCCGGCGTAGATGTGGGTGTCGACCCGCACCCCGGGACCGCCCGGCGGATGGTACACGGTGATCGTTCCGGGGCTCGGCTGAAAGTTGCGGGCCGGGTCTTCCGCATTCACGCGGCACTCGATGGCATGGCCGCGCAGCCGGTTCCCGTTCATCACGAACGACAGCGGCTCACCCGCGGCGACGCGAATCTGCTCCTTCACGAGGTCGAAGTTGGTGCACATCTCGGTGACCGGGTGCTCGACCTGAATGCGGGTGTTCATTTCCATGAAGTAGAACGAGCCGTCCTCGTCGAGCAGGAACTCGATCGTCCCGGCGCCCACATAGCTGATCGCCTCGGCCAGCCGCACGGCCGCATCGCCGATGTCCTGGCGCAGCGTGTTGTCCACCACGGGACTCGGGGCTTCCTCGATCAGCTTCTGGTGGCGCCGCTGCACCGAGCAGTCGCGCTCGCACAGGTGCATCACGCGCCCGTGCGTGTCCCCCATGATCTGGATCTCGATGTGGCGTGGCCGGGCGAGGTACTTCTCGATGTACACCTCGTCCGAGCCGAACGCCGCCAGCGCCTCCTGCTTGGCGAGCGAGAACGCCTGGGGGAACTGCTCCTCGTCCTGCGCCACCCGCATGCCCTTGCCGCCCCCGCCGGCCGCCGCCTTGATGATCACCGGGAAGCCGATCTTCTCCGCGATTTTCAGTCCCGCCTCCGGGTCTTCGACCGGTCCCGGAGAACCCGGCACGGTGGGCACCTTGAGCTTCTGCGCCAGCTTTCGCGCGGCGGCCTTGTCGCCCATCTGCCGGATCTGGTCCCCGCTCGGGCCCACGAACGTGATGTTCGACGTGCGCACGATATCGGCGAATTCGGCGTTCTCCGCGAGGAACCCGTACCCCGGGTGAATCGCGTCGGCCCCGGTGATCTCCGCGGCCGCGATGATGCGCGGGATGTTGAGATAGCTGTCCCGGGAAGGCGCTCGGCCGATGCAGACGTCGTCGTCCGCGAACCGGGTGTGCAGGCTGTCCCGGTCCGCCTCCGAGTAGACGGCGACCGTATGGATATCCAACTCCTTGCACGCACGGATCACCCGCAGGGCGATCTCCCCGCGGTTGGCGATCAGCACCTTCTTGAACATCAGGGCGTGATGTCGCCGCGCAGCCCGGCCGCGGCCGTGGTGCCGCCGAACGCCTGGCTCTCGCCCGAGTCCACGCCCGAGACCTTCAGCGCGAACTCGCTCGGATTCGTGGCGTA
>WNGI01004367.1_pt1 | contig 14142 bp, 12 predicted proteins | sample 5400621 | NCBI WGS metagenome assembly WNGI01 (sample SAMN13153374, study PRJNA577476) | soil metagenome | isolation source: 20 cm soil or saprolite under Garry oak tree replicate 1 | place: USA:California | collected 2016-06-15
CCCGCGTTGACCCGATCAAAGTCTACGAGCTCCTCCAGCTTTGCTCTCAACGGTGCGGTGTCGTACCAGCTCGTGGCCTCCGATGCGCCTGAGGGCGCGAGCCAGGGTGGTGAGGCACGTGGGACAAAGAAGCCCCAGGCGCCGGCCGCAAGCGCGAACGCGGCGCTTGCCTGGTTAGTAAGCTCCCGGGCCATATCGCCACGTCCCAGCAGGCGTCCCCAAGCATTGCCGACGAGTGACCAGGGGTGGGAGGTCACACCCTCCCAGAATGCGCGTAGCCTGTCGACCCGCGTGTCGGGGGGGTTGCCCGCGATAAGCGCCGCATTGATGGCGCCGATTGAGATCCCTGCGACCCAATCGGGATGAACACCGGCCTCCGCAAGGGCCTCGTAGACGCCGGCCTGATAAGCGCCGAGCGCCCCGCCGCCCTGCAACAGCAGGGCGATTTGCTCAAACGGCGGCCGGTCCAGCCCCTTGTGGTGCTTCCGATGACCCGGATTCGTGCGCCTTGGCATTCTCGGGATCCTAGAGCGCCAGCCTGGATTCGATCATCAGCTCCCGCTGACTGCGACTGTGGTGGCTCACGACGGCCGGCGCGGAAGTGGAAGCTCGCCCGGGGTTGACGAGCGCTTAAGCAGTTCCGGCGCCGGCCGTGGTGAGGGGGGTCACGTCGAGACTGACCATATGGTCGAGATACCAAGAAAGAATTCCCAGTTCCCAAAACGGATTGGTCGTCACGTAGTACCTGGTCCCGATTCCCAGATTGGCAGTGACTCCGTTACCGTACGTGATAAGGACAGGCTGTGCGTAGACTTGCCCCTCGATTGGACTATCCAGACGATCGCCGACTAGCTCACCGCCGGAGACCTGGGTCGCCTGGGTGCGCGCTGGTTCCTTAGCCACCGCCGGCGTGTTGTAGAGCAACACCGCTCCGAGCGCTGCCAGACTGAACCTGCTCACTGCATGTTTCATAAACGTGTCTGTCTGCCGTCCGCCGCGCCGAGCATCCTCGCTATCAGCGGGTGGTCTAGGGAACTGACCTGCGGCATGAGTTCCTCCATGGGTTGGTGTGAGCAGTTGCCACAGACTAAAAGGGACACATCTCCCGCGGAAGCCTATATCTCTCGATAGGATCTATCTTCGACTGCGATCGTGTTCGATGGCATTGCGCCGGATGAAGCGCCTTATTCCATGAACCAACCGTGACTGACCACCAGTGACTGGCCGGTCAACGCGTTGGTCCTGGCGCCAGCGAAATAGAGCACGGCCTCAGCGACCTCTTCATGGGTCGTGAATTGCCCGTCGACGGTCCCCTTCAGCATCACGTTCTTCACGACGTCGGTTTCGCTGATGCCGAGTTCCTTGGCCTGTTGGGGGATCTGCCTTTCGACCAACGGCGTTCGCACGAAGCCCGGGCATACCACGTTGGCGCGGACATTGTGCTGCGCGCCTTCCTTGGCCACTACTCGCGCCAGCCCGAGGATGCCGTGCTTGGCGGTCACGTAAGCTGCCTTCAGCGGCGATGCCTCCTTCGAGTGCACCGAACCCATGTAGATGATCGAGCCCGATGCGGCGGCGTACATGTACTTGAGGCACGCCTTGGTGGTCAGAAATGCCCATCGAGGTGGACGGCAAGTACCGTCTTCCACTCAGCGAGCGGGAAGGATTCGACGCGGTGGACAAACTGGACGCCGGCGTTACTCACCAGGATGTCGACGCCGCCGAATACCTCCGCGACGACCGCGACCCCCGCGTCGACCGCCCGCTCATCGGTCACATCCATCGCCACGCCGAGTGCCTGCCCGCCGGCAGCCTCGATCTCTGCGGCGACCGCATCGGCCGCGACCGCATTTAGATCCGCAACGGCCACAGCGGCGCCCTCGCGTGCGAACGCCAGCGCCAAGTGTTTGCCGATGCCGCTGGCGGCCCCCGTGACAATCGCGGATTTGCCACTGAACCTCATGGAACTCTCCAGTCAACCAAGATAGTCATAAGCGACCGTGCCGAGACCGAGCGTCCTATCGGTGCCAATGTGCCGCCGGGCTCGTCAGTGGCATAGCGAACGCGCGGGCCTTGACGTCGGCTTCATTCAAACGTGCTTCCTCCCAATCAGGCTTAGAGGCACAGACCTGCCGGTCCTTGTCAGCTCGAGGCGAAACGCCCGATGAACGCATCGTCCGCGGGGCACGGCACCCCGTGCGTCTCCGTCATGCTGAGTGCGGTCTCGCTAGCGTCGCCGGTGTTCCGGAACACGGTCCAGAACCGTCCCGCTTGTGCGCATTCGTCGGCATAGCTGAAGAGCGGCCACATCGTGGTGGCGCGAAAGTCAAAGGCATCCACGTGTGGGTAGGCAGCCGGAACCGCCGCATACTGAAGTGTCGCCCCCTGAAGCTGAGCGGTTGCGGCCGTCAATTGAAGCGTTGTTCGCAGCAGATGATTCAACCCAGCATGAATACTGCGCGTCAGAATGGCGCGCGTCGTCAATCGGGTCGCTCCTGATGCTTCGCCCAGCGGGCCGTCGATAATGACGTACACCGCTGTACGGTGTGTGGGGTCGCGTGCCGCGGGCGCAGTCTGCAGAAACGCCGGAGGGACGAAGAACGGTGCCGTGGCACCCCCGTCGACGTGCGCCTGATCGCGGGGCGCACCGTCCTCGGGGACGCTGATCATGACCGGCGGGAACATCCCAGGCACACTGGCGGAGGCCACCAGGACGTCGCGAAACAGTGTTCGCGCACCTGAGCCGCCGTTGCGAGCGATCGCGCCCAGGTCCCACACGACCTGCTCTCCCGTAGCGACGTCGGTTGTGGCCACGAGCAGTAAGCGACCCTTAGCCGCCTCGCGCGCAACGGCCTGAACCATTTCATCGCTGGCGTAGGCGTCAACGAGCCGCTGCAGCGGTTTGCCACTATATAAACTGGAGCCGAAGATTACGCCAAGGCCCCGTGGCTGCCGTAAGTTGCCGGCAGCTCCGCTGGTGTAAACATCGCGAAGGCGCGCGTCCCACGTCGGTCCAAGAAACGCGTAGGGGGCTATCAGCGCACCGGCGCTCACGCCCGTCACGACCGCGAACTCCGGTCGCGAACCCGAGCGCGTGAGGCCGACCATCGCGCCGGCGCCAAAGGCGCCGAAGGCGCCGCCACCAGACAGTGCGAGGATATTGAGTGGTTCGCCTGTGTGCAGGGCACGAAGTCGCCCCGCCACAGTCGCCGAGGACAATTGCGCAAATCGCTGGTCACTACCGAGCGTGCGAATCGTCACCGGGCGGTCGACCGGCGGTTGCCAACGAGGGGGGGGCGTCGCCTCGCTCTCGACGAAACCGGCGCATCCCTGGAAGGCGAGCGCGCACATAATACAGATGAGCAGGATCGTGGACGGAAGTCGAAGCGGCGAGGGACTACCGGGTTTCTTGGCGATTTCGTCTATCGAGGGGAGGCCCGCGAAGGCGCTTGATGCGGAGACGACGTCGCCGATCCTCATGGTGATGCGCTCGTTATCACTACGACCCCGCGCGACGGGGACCGATATGTTGTGGCCATGTTGTGCGGAGCGACCGAAACCATGGCACTCGGTGCGTTGCGGCCGTTAGCCAGTACGCTGTCATGTCCGCCGAAGGGAATCTCTTAGGCAGCGGTTGGATCGCGGCCAAGTCGCGCTGAATTGCTGTCCATTCGCATCGCAGCCCACGTTTGCCGCCGATAGCGTTGCTCTCGGGTGCACGAGGAAACTTGGCGGTTTGCAACATGGGCCCTCCAAAGGCGGCCGCGGGCCGTTGGAGGACAGATTAGGATTCGCCCATCTCGCTGCCTAGCCTATATCTCTCGATAGGATGCATCGCCGTAGGCGATCCAGGAGGGCGGCGTAAGGTTGGATCACCCGCCGCCGCCGTTACCGCGCGCGTCGACCGCGCGAGTGAAGTGCGGCAGTCCGGTGACCTTCCGGAAGAGGTATTGGCCTCTGACTCTTCCGCCAGAACACCAAGCGACCCTTCGCGCACCCCCCAAAGCGAGTCTGTCTTTTCGAATTTCCCAAGACGCCAGCCTCGTGAGACAGTTCCGGCGTTCGGTCCGGTAGGGCGCAGGTTAATGCACGTGTAGAACACGCATTCGTGTGAGCTGTGAGCGGTGGGAGTCTCTTATGAAATATCGGAAACTGGGGAATAGTGAGCTTCTAATTTCAGAGATTGGCTTCGGCTCGTGGCTGACATTCACCGATCCGCAGCGCAAGCAGCTCGCCATCTCGTGCGTCCATCGCGCGCTCGATCTCGGAATCAATTTCCTGGATACGGCGAATGTCTATGGCGGGGGCGCGGCCGAGACGGTTCTCGGCGAGGCACTGACAGGCGTCAAACGCGAAAGCTATGTACTGGCTACCAAGCTGTTCTTCCCAATGAGTAATGCCGACCGCGGCTTGTCGCGAGAGCAGATCCAAAAGCAGCTGGATGCATCACTGAAGCGACTGAAGGTCCACTACGTTGACCTGTACCAGTGCCATCGCTACGACTTCGACACACCGCTGGAAGAGACGATGGAGGCGCTGACCCGGGCGGTGACGTCAGGAAAAGTACGCTACATTGGCTTTTCCGAATGGCCTCTCGAGCGGATCGAGGCAGCTCTGGAGCTGAAGAACGTTGTCCGCTTTGTCTCAAGTCAACCGCAATATTCTCTGTTACATCGCGAACCGGAGAACGGGTTGCTCTCTCTATCGGCGAAATCCGGGATTTCGCAGGTGGTCTGGTCGCCGCTTGCACAAGGAGTTCTCACCGGAAAGTATTTGCCAAACTCGCCGGTTCCCGCGAACAGTCGTGCGGCGGACCCTTCGATGGGCGCGTTCCTAAATCCGGATTGGCTGGCACCAGCGACTCTTGAGGCGGTGCAAGAGGTGGGACAGCTGGCGGCCAATGCGAAGCTTACTGTGGCCCAATTCGCGCTAGCGTGGGTTCTGAGACAGCCGAACGTCACTTCGGCGATTGTTGGGGCATCGCGTCCCGAGCAGGTAAACGATAACGCAGCCGCTTCGGGCGCGCATGTGGAGCCTTCGCTGTTTACGGAAGCCGAGCGGCTACTTCCGAGTCGCTGATCCATTGCTAATCTGGATCAGCCAGCACGCTACGGGCGCGTTTTCGGCGTGGTAACACACCCTCAAGGTCTCTGCGCACTCATTCGGTCGGCGGCCCGGAAATAACGGCGCGCGTGGGCGACGAATGCACCGTCGGTGGGATGGTCGACGGTCTCAACCGCCGCGATCCGCTCGATGAGCTGGGGGTTGTGGCGGTGGATGTGCTTGATCAATTCGGTCTTCGCATTGGCCGGACCGGTGACCAGTATTGCGCTGGCGGTACCGATTGCACTGATCACGTCCTGAAAGAAGGCGTGATCTTCGGAGGTGTGCCCGCTGCCGATCGAGTTGGCTTTGTGATGAATGTGTCGAGTGGGATGCTCCGGATGCACGACGATCTCGTCAACGTCCGTCGCGTTGAAATGAAACACCCGCGCTTCATGGTGATCGATCCAGACGGCAGCGTGATAGTGGTTCGTCAAGATGTTCTCCGCAACGGCAATTTCCGAGGGAAAGCAGTCAAAGCCACAACGACCAACAGTGCGGACAAAGTATGCGCTCCGAAACGCAACATAGGTAGTATCGCGCCGTTTTATGGATCGAGGAGCGGTACACACCAGGATGTGGCGCGACTCCTGATCCCGTCGCGTTAACTAAGGAGTCTCCTCGTGAGGTTGCGGAGGACGAGTGGGCAGGGGGTCCGACGAATGAACTGCGATTGGATCGCTTGCCGGAAAGGTCATTTCGAGTGCTTCGTCGAGACGCGCGTCGAGGGTCTGTTCAGATTTGGGTTCTGGGGTCATGGCGCGTGGCCTCTCTGAGGCTAAGCTGCGGCGATCGTATGCAGGGTCCCCGCATCGGCGAACTCGCGCAGCACCCGATGCACGAACTGAACGCAGATCGATCCCTCGCCCACGGCCGATGCAATACGCTTGACGCTGCCGGCGCGCACATCGCCCGCGGCGAATACCCCAGGCACGCTGCTCTCCAGCAGGTACGGCGGACGTGGCAGGCTCCAGTGCGCATCGGCTAACTGCTCCTCGCCAAGGTCGGGTCCAGTTTTCACGAAGCCGTGATCGTCGAGCGCCACGCAGCCCTGCAGCCAGCGCGTGTTCGGCTGCGCCCCCGTCATCAGGAATACGTGCCTGAGATCGGACACTTCGAGTTCCCCAGTGCGGGACGACCACGAGACACGCTCCAGGCGATCGGAGCCGTCGAGCGCCGCGAGCTGCGTGCGCGTATGCAGGCTGATGTTCGGGGTCTCCTCGATGCGGCGAATGAGGTATTGCGACATGCTCTCGGTCAGCCCGTCGGAGCGGACCAGCATGTGCACGTGACGACAGGATCCGGCCAGGAAAACCGCCGCCTGGCCTGCGGAATTGCCACCACCGACGAGCACGATATCCTCGTCGGCGCAGAGCTTGGCCTCCAGATGAGTGGCGGCATAGTAGATGCCGCGGCCAAGAAAACGCGAAAGGTTGGCAATATCGGGCATACGGTACTGCGCGCCGCTGGCAATCAGGATGGCTCTGCCGCGCATCGATCGGCCATCGACCATGTTGACGGTGTACGGCCACCGCTCACAGTCGAGCCTTGCCGCGTGCCAGGCCACGCTCAGCTGTGCCCCGAACTTCTGTGCCTGAGAGAACGCCCGACCGGCGAGGGCGGCTCCGGAAATGCCGGTCGGAAAACCCAGATAGTTTTCGATCCGGGAGCTCGTTCCGGCCTGGCCGCCAGGGGCTAAGGTCTCCACGATGCGCACGTCCAGGCCCTCGGAGGCTGCATAGACGGCGGCGGCAAGACCCGCAGGACCCGCGCCGATGATCAGTAGGTCGTGCACGCGATCGTCGGCGGCCGGGGCGTTGATGCCGAGGCAGGTGGCGACTTCGGCATTGCTGGGGTTCTTCAGCAGCTCGCTGCCTCGGCAAATCACCACGGGAACGTCCTCGCCCCGGACGTGAAAGCGCTCGAGCAACGCCTGGGCGTCGGCATCGTGCTCGATGTCGATATTGATGTAAGGGCGGGCGTTACGCGTCAGGAATTCCCGTAAGCGCAACGTGTCGGCTGAATGATCCGAACCCAGAAGCAGCACCTCGCTGTGGCCCGACTCGATGACGCTCATGCGGCGCAGGATGAAAGCGCGCATGAAGAGCTCGCTGAGCTCGGCATCGTTCTGCACGATGCGCCGCAGCTGCTCCGCGTCGATCAATAGAACAGTGCCAGCCTCGCGCACGCGGATGCGCACCAAGCCAGGGGTGCCGCGCAAAGTGCTCATCTCGCCGGTAAAGTCCCCTGGGCTCAGAAGGTAGAGTAACTCGTAGCCGGAGGCGGCTTGAGTGGCCGACGGTGGAGCCAGCACCTCGACACTTCCCGCCGCCACGATGTACACACCACGCGGTGAGTCGCCCAGTTCCAGGAGAATTTCGCCCGCGTCCGTCTGCAGGCGGGTGCCCTGGCGCTCCAGGCGCGCGAGCTGCGCGGACGTCAGTTTCGGAAACATCTGCGCGCGACGCTGTTCCAGGAGAGTGGTAGCCACCGTCGCTCCTACAGATCGAGTCGAATCACGGCGGCAGCTCCATCGCCAGCTCATCGATGTAGCACCAGCTCCAACTCTCGCCGGGCTCAATCGACGTCATGATGGGATGCTGCGTCGCATGGAAGTGCTTGGTCGCGTGCCGATTCTTCGAGTCATCGCAGCAACCGACATGCCCGCAGGTTCTGCAGAGACGCAAATGAACCCAGGTGTCGCCGAGCTTGAGGCACTCCTCGCAACCGCGACTACGCGGCCGATCGGTGCGCACGAAATCCAGATGACGGCACTGCTTAGCCATGGGACTTACGGTGCGCGTGCACTCACCGATGGGGAATTCGCGGTCACCCCCGTGGTATCGGGCGTCCGATCCGGCGCACTTTTGCCGGATTGCTCGGTCTGCCAACCGCCGCCCACAGTCCGATAAAGCTGCACCAGCGACAGCAGGGTATTCAAGTGCGCGGCGGATAGCGACAGCTCCGCGGTGAACAGGTCGCGATCGGCGTTGATCACATCGAAGTAGGACGAATAACCGACCCGGTAGCGGGCCAGGGCGATGGTATTGGCCTTGCGCTGCGCGTCCACCTGGGCCTGCTGCGCTACTTGGAATTCAGCGTATTTCTGCCGCGCGATGAGCGCGTCGGACACTTCCCGGAAGGCTGTCTGGATGCTCTGTTGGTATTGCAGCAGAGCCTGCCGCTTCTGCGCATCGGCCAGATCGAGTTGATAAAGATTACGTTGCGAGCTCAGCAGAGGTTGCAGCAGGCCACCGCCGACCGACCACGCCCTGGTGGGTCCGCTGAACAGGTCGGACAGGGCGGTGCTGACATCGCCGCCCGCGCCGGTCAGCGTAATGGTTGGGAAGAGATTGGCCTTCGCTATTCCGACATTGGCGTTGGCCGCCACCAGAGTTTGCTCCGCCTCGCGCAGATCCGGGCGGCGCTCCAGTAGCGCGGAGGGCAGGCCGGCCGGTGGCGCCGGGGGAGGGGCAGGGGGTTCGGTCACGCGCTTGAGCCGCTTGTTCTCGGTGCGCAGGATCTCGTCCGGGTTGCGGCCGAGCAGCACGCTCAGCTGGTCCTCCGCGATGCCGATCTGGCGCTGCAGGTCCGGGATGGTAGCCTGGGCAATGGCGAGCTGCGCTTGGGCGGTGGCGACGTCCAGGCCCGACACCGTGCCGCGCTCATGTTGCGCCTGCGTCAGGTCGACGAATTTCTGGCGCGTCCCCAGCGTGTGCTGGGTGATGGCGAGCTGCTCGTCCAGCGTTAGCAGCGTGAAGTAGGCGGTGGCGACGCTCGATACCAAGCCCCCCATCACATCCTGCTTCGCGTATTCGGAGGCGAGCAACTGGGCTCTCGCGGCCTCTGTGGCTCGCCGGTACTTGCCCCAGAAATCGAATTCGTAAGAGAGGCTGCCGTCGGCCGAAAACACATTGCTGATCGGCGGTGCGCCGGGGATTCGCTGGTCTGCTGAAGTGCGGGCGCGCTGCGCGTCGGCGGAAAGCGAAACCTGCGGTAGCTGCTGTAAGCGCGTCGAGCCCAAAGTGGCGCGCACCTGGTCTATGCGCGCCGCGGCGATACGCACGTCGAAGTTATTGACGAGCGCCTCGCGTATCAGGGCCTGTAAGGTCGGGTCCTGGTAAATCTGCCACCATCCCTGATCGGCGAAGGAGTCGGTCGTGGCACTCGGCTCGAAGCGGAAGGCAGCCGGGATCTTCGTCTCGGGCCGGTGGTAATCAGGTCCGAGCGCGCACGCCGCGGCCAACAGGGCCACGCTGGCGGTCGCAATGCTGCGCGGGTTGCGCCTCATGGCCGAACTTCCGACGCAGCGAGCTTACCGAGTAAGCGCTCCTGCAGGCTCTGCACCAACACGTAGAACACCGGAATGATGAAGATGCCGATCAGGGTAGCGACGCTCATGCCGAATACCACTGCGGTGCCTAGCACCAGGCGCGCCCCGGAGCCGGCGCCGGTGGCGATCGCCAGGGGCACGGAACCAAAAATAAAGGCGAAGGAGGTCATCAAGATCGGCCGTAGGCGCAGGCGCGCCCCCTCGATCGCCGCATCCACGAGCGGCCGGCCGCGCTCATACGCGAGCTTGGCGAATTCGACGATGAGTATGGCGTTCTTTGCCGCGAGGCCGATCAGCATTACCAGGCCAATCTGCGCGTAGATGTCGCTCGGCATGCCACGCAGCGTCAGGCCGATATAAGCACCCAGCACGGCGAAGGGGATGCCCAGCAGCACCGCGAATGGCACCGCCCAGCTTTCGTACAGCGCCGCCAGCACCAGGAAGACGAATACGATCGCCATGCCGAAGATGGCTCCCGCCTGCCCGCCGGAGATCTTTTCCTGGTAGGTGGTACCGGTCCAGTCGTACCCGTACCCGTCTGGCAGGTTGGCTCCGAGGGCCTCCGTCGCGAGCGTCGCCTGTCCGGAGCTGTACCCCGGCGCAGCGGAGCCGTTGATCGTCACCGCGCGGAACACGTTGTAGCGCTCAATGTACTCCGGCCCCTGGATTTCCCTGATCGACACCAGGGTCGACAGCGGCACCATGTCGCCCTGGTCGCTGCGCACATACAAGCCGTCGACGGATTCCGGTGAGGCGCGGGCGGCGGCCTCGGCCTGGGCCGTGACCTTGTACGTGCGTCCGAACAGGTTGAAGTCGTTGATATAGTTGCCGCCGAAAAAGGTCTGCAGGGTGCCGAAGATACTCGAGATCGACACGCCCAGGGTCTTGGCGCGCTCGCGGTCGAGCACGTACTCGATCTGCGGCGTGCGTACGTTGAACTGCGTGAAGACCCGCGTCAGCTGCGGCTGCTTGTTGGCCTGCCCCAGGAAATCCTGGATCACACCGGCGAATTTCTGGATATCGCCGCCGCTGCGGTCCTCCAGGATGAATTCGAAGCCGCCGGCAGCGCCGATGCCCGGAACCGGCGGCGGATTGAGCGCCAGCACGTTGGCTTCCTTGACGCCGCTCGCCAGCTTGTTGACGCGCGCCGCCAGCGCGAGCGACCCATGCGCCGCGCCGGCGCGCTGGCCCCAGGGCTTGAGGATGATGAAGATGGTCGCGGCGTAGGACGAGTTGGTACCGGTGAGCAGATTGAGGCCGGTGATCGCGAACGTCGCCTGGATCTCCGGCTGCTTGCGCAGGATCGCGCTGAATTCGCCGGCGACCGCTTCGGTCCGCTGCAACGAGGCACCCACGGGGAGGGTAACCAGGCCGATCAGGTAGCCCTGATCCTCATCGGGCATGAAGCCGGTCGGCCGGGCTTGCAGCAGCCACAGCGCGGCCGCGGTCAGGATCAGAAAGATGGCGATCGATCGCACACTGCGGCGGATAGCGGTGCCGACGGTGCCGACGTAGCGCGCGGTGAAGCCCTTGAAGCCACGGTCAAAGGCGCTGAAGAAGCGGCCCAGGATCCCACCGAAATGCGACTCTGCCGTCGGCTTCAGCAGCAGCGCGCACAGGGCCGGGGTGAAGGTGAGGGCGATCAACGCCGAAATCGCCACCGACACCGCGAGCGTCAGTGCGAACTGCCGGTAGAACTGGCCGGTGAGGCCGCCGAGGAAAGCCACCGGTACGAACACCGAGATCAGCACCAGGGCGATCGCCACCACCGGGCCGGAGACCTCTTTCATCGCCGCCTTGGTGGCCTCCCGCGCTGGCAGCTTGCGGCTGTCCATGATCTCGGTAGCGGCTTCGACCACGACGATGGCATCGTCCACTACGAGGCCGATGGCCAATACCAGGGCGAACAGGGTCAACGTATTGAGCGAGAAGCCAAGCGCCAGGAAGGCGCTGAACGCGCCGATCAGTGATACTGGGATCGCCAGCATTGGGATCAGGGTGGCGCGCCAGCTCTCCAGGAAGATGAACACTACCAGCAGCACCAGCACGCCCGCTTCGAGCAGCGTCTTGACCACTTCGTGCACTGATTCCGACACGAACAGGGTGGTGTCGTAGGGAATCACGTAGTGGATGCCTTTGGGGAAGGTCGGCGCCAGAGAGTCCATGACCTTGCGCACGCCCTTGGCCACCTCCAGCGCGTTGGCCGTCGGCAACTGGTAGACGCCGATGATGGCTGTTGGCACGCCATTGAGCTTGCTGGAACGCGAGTAGTCAGTGGCGGCCAGCTCGATGCGGGCGATGTCTTTGAGATGGACGATGGCACCGTCAGCCCCGGTGCGCACTACGATGTTGCCGTATTGCTCAGGCGTCGACAGACGTCCCTTCACTGAGGCGACGTACTGCATCTGCTGCCCCAGGGGCGCCGGTTCGGCCCCGACGGTGCCGGCGGGAGCCACCACGTTCTGTTCGGTGAGGATGGTGCTCACGTCCTGGGTGGTGACGGCGAGGCGCGCCATTTTCGCCGGATCGAGCCAGATGCGCATGCCGTAATCGCGCGCCCCGAACACCACCACCTGGCCGACCCCGTGCACCCGCGCCAGCGCGTCGTAGACATGGAGCGTGGCGTAGTTGGACAGGAACAGGTAGTCGTAGCGCGGATCGTCCGAACCGATTGCCACCGCCAACAGAATCTGCGGTTGGCGCTTGGCCACCGTGATCCCTTGCTGCAGCACTTGCTGCGGCAGCTGGCGCTGGGCGATGGCAACCTGGTTCTGCACGTCCACCGCGGCGATGTCCTGGTCGGTGCCGACCTCGAAGGTCACGGTCAGCGCGTAGCTGCCGTCGTTGGCACTCTTCGAGTCCATATAGATCATGTGCGGCACGCCGTTGACCTGCTGCTCGATCGGCGCAGCGACGGACTGCTCGATGGTGGCGGCATCGGCGCCCGGGAAGACGGTCGAGACGACGATGGTCGGCGGCGTGATCTGCGGGAAGCGGGCGACCGGCAGGCCGGACAACGCGACGCCGCCGGCCAGCGTGATAATGATGGCGAGCACCGTCGAGAAAATCGGGCGATCGATGAAGAAATCGATCACGTGTGGCCCTCGGCGACTCTGCTAGCCGCCTCGGGGGCGTTCGCCAGCGGCGTTGCGTTCACCGCCGCGCCTGGCTTGAGGCGCTGCACGCCGTCCACGACCACCACATCGCCGGCCTTGCTGGATGGAGCGCTGCGGCAGCACGATGGCATCCGTCAGCTGCGTCGCCGCGACCTGCACTCGCGCGAATTGCCCGGCGTGTAGCAGATGCTGCGGGTTGTCCACTTCCAGGCGAATCGCCAGCGTGCCGGTGCGCTGATTCACGGCGGGATCGATGAAGTTCAGCCGGGGCCGCTGCGGGTATTCGGAGCCGTCGGCGAGAAAGACGCGGAACGGCGGCGGCGTGGGGCTGTCTTGGTTCGGCGCTCGGCCCAGCTGGCGCTGCAGGGTGAGCAGCCGTTGCTCGCTGATGCTGAAATTCACGTACATGCGATCGGTCTGGTAGAGCGTCGTCAGCAGCGTGGTGTTCGCGGTCACCAGGGAGCCCAGGCGCAGCTGTGCGCGGCCCATGACACCGTCGATCGGACTCGTGATCCTGGTATAGCCCAGGTTCAGTTCACCGGTGCGGACCAGGGCGCGGCCGGCGTCGACCGAGGCGCGATTGGCGTCGTTCTTGGCCACGACCGCGTCCAACTCCTGCTGGCTCACGGCATCGATTTCCGACAGCGACTTCGCGCGCCCCAGATCGCGCTGCGATTGGATCAGAGCCGCCTCGCTCTGGGCCAGCGACGCCTTCGCCTGGGCCAGCGCGGCGATGTAGGGCTGCTGGTCGATGACGAACAGCACCGCGCCGACTTTCAGGCGCTCCCCCTCGGTCGGCACCTGCTTTTCCAGCACGCCGCCGACGCGGGGCCGTACTTCGACGGTGTTGACCGCCTCGGTCTCGGCGACGTAGTCCTCCGCGACCGTGGCCGCCTGCGGCGCCACGGCAACCGTGGAGACGTCCACCGGCGGCGGAGGGGGAGGGCCCTTTTTACCGCAGGCCACGAGCACCAGGGCAGCGGCAACAACGCAGAGGGCCCGTCGCATCATGTTGGAACCTACCGCAACACTCTTAGAGTCAGGCATGACGGGGTCCTGTCAAACACGCATCGGCGGAGCAAGGCATCGGTGCCGCGCTCCAGATGGGTGGTGGGATGACCTATTGCGCCACCTGCTTTCTAAGATTGGCCACCTCGTGCTCGCGGATTGAGGAGCCTTTCGCGCCGAAGCGCGCGGTGACGTAGTTGGCGACGGCCGCGATCTCGGCGTCGGAATAGATGCTGCCGAAGGCGGGCATGGAGAGGATGTCCGGCGGAGTGATTCGCTTCGTGCCGGAAATCACGATCTGGGCAACATTCGTGGCGCTGGGATCATTCACCGCGCGCGAACCGGTGAGTGTTGCGAAAGCCGAGATCGGGCTCACTCCGCTCCAGCTATGACAGCTCGCGCAGGCACCTTCGAACACTTCCTTACCCCGGGAGTCGACGCTCAGCGGGCCGACTTTGTGCGACTCGTCTGCGGGGGGTGCCAGGGTGGCCGGCAGATCGGACGCGGAGACCGCCGGGATGCTCTGCAGATAAGTGACGACCGCGCGGACATCTTCGGGGGCCATGTGGCTGAAGCTCTCAT
>WNGI01004966.1_pt1 | contig 14141 bp, 8 predicted proteins | sample 5400621 | NCBI WGS metagenome assembly WNGI01 (sample SAMN13153374, study PRJNA577476) | soil metagenome | isolation source: 20 cm soil or saprolite under Garry oak tree replicate 1 | place: USA:California | collected 2016-06-15
AATTTCTTCCGCGTCTCCGGCCCCAACGTCGGCGGCCCCGGCGTCAACGTCATCGAGAGCAATCAATTCACGAACGTGATCGGTGAGCTCTACGTCCGGCCCGCCACGACCACCACGCTCACGTCGACGCCGAATCCCTCGGTGTTCGGGCAAGCGGTGACGCTGACCTCGACGGTCCGTGGACCGGTCGGAGACCCGCTCGTCCCGACGGGCACGGTGACGTTCAAGGATGGCGCGACGACACTCGGTGCAGTCGCGCTGGTCAACGGCAGCGCCACGCTCGTGACCTCCGCGCTCGGCGCCGGGGCTCATTCGCTCACGGCGTCCTACAGCGGGAGCCTCGAGTTCGCGGTGAGCACCTCGGCGGTCGTGACCCAGACCGTCAACAAGGGCCAGACGACGACGACGCTGACCTCGACCCCGAATCCGTCGCTGGCCGGCCAGGCCGTCACGCTCAGCACGACGGTTACCGCCGTGGCGCCGGCCGTCGGCGTCCCAACCGGCACCGTGACGTTCATGGATGGCGCGACCTCGCTCGCGACGGTTGCGCTCGTCAACGGTAGCGCCACGCTGGTCACGTCCGCGCTGACGACCGGCAATCACTCGCTCACCGCTGTGTACAGCGGCAGCGCGAACTTCCTCGCGAGCACTTCCCCGGCGGTGAATCAGGTCGTGAACTCGCAGACCACGACGACCCTCACTGCGGCGCCGAACCCGTCGGTGATTGGTCAGGCCGTGACGCTCACGGCGGTGGTCAGCCCGGTGGCTCCCGGCACGGGCGTGCCGACCGGTACGGTGACGTTCAAAGACGGCGCGACCGTGCTGGCCACGGTGACGCTCGCCGCTGGCAGAGCCTCTTTCACGACCTCCACGCTGGCCGTTGGCAGCCATTCGCTCACGGCCGCCTACAGCGGCGGCGGGAACTTCCTCGCCAGCACCTCGACAGTTGTGACCCAGACCGTCAATCCGGGCAGCACGAGCACGGTCCTGACCTCCACGCCGAATCCCTCCACGACGGGGCAGACCGTGACGCTCAATGCGACGGTCACTGCAGTCGCGCCGGCCGTGGGCGTGCCGACCGGTACCATGACGTTCCGCGATGGCGCCACTGTGCTCGGCACGGCGACCCTCGTCAACGGGAGCGCCTCGATCTCCATCTCCACGCTGGCCGCCGGAAGTCATCCGCTCACTGCTGCGTACGGCGGCAGCGCGACCTTCGCAGCCAGTACCTCCGCCGTGGTGACCCAGGTCGTGAATGCGCCTGCGGCCGCGGCGACCACTACGACCTTGACCTCTACACCGAATCCTTCCACGACCGGGCAGGCGGTGACCCTCACGGCGACGGTCACCTCGGCGGCGGGCGTGCCTACTGGGACGGTGACATTCCGGGACGGCGCCACCGTGCTCGGTACGGTGACCCTCGTCAATGGTAGTGCCTCGCTCGTTACCTCCACGCTCGCCGCTGGCAGTCATCCGCTGACCGCGGCCTACAACGGCAGCGCAACGTTCGCCGTCAGCACCTCGGCGGTCGTGACCCAGGTCGTGAATGCGCCTGCGGTCGCGGCGACGACCACGACCTTGACCTCAACGCCAAATCCGTCCACGACGGGGCAGGCGGTCACCCTCAGGGCGACCGTCACCTCGGCGGCGGGCGTGCCCACTGGGACGGTGACGTTCCGGGACGGCGCGACTGTGCTCGGTACGGTGACGCTCGTCAATGGTAGTGGCTCGCTCGTCACCTCCGCGCTCGCCGCTGGTAGTCATCCGCTCACCGCCGTCTACAACGGCAGCGCAACGTTCGCCGCCAGCACCTCGGCGGTCGTGACCCAGGTCGTGAATGCGCCTGCTGTGAGAGATACGGTGACCATCACCCGCAACGAGCTCAGGGTCGGCACGGGTGAGCTTCGTATCGAAGGCACCAATACCCAGATCCCCGGTGGCGGCTTCGCCGCGAGCGTCACCATCCATGATGGCGCCGCTGTCGGTGCGAGCTGCCCCGGAGCCGTCATCGGCACGGCGAGTGCCGCCGGTGGCACCTGGCAGTTCAGGCAAGTGACTCCATTCCGGCCAACAACGATCTGCGTGCAGTCTGCGGGTGGCGGTGTGGCCAGCGGAGCCGTGACCCAGAGGTAGGCTGTTGACGCAAGGTCCGCTCCGGCGTTCCGGCCGTGACAGCGTCGGAGCGGGCCTTGCAACTCTTAGGTGTGCCGTTGGTCGTTCTGATCGGAAGGAGATGCCTATGACGTTAAGGAAACGCTACGAGCGCAGCTAACCTCCTTGGAGGAGTAACGCGCTTGCCTATGAGATCTCTGTCGCCGAGTCGCGACGAACGACGCGGGCAATACATAAGAAGGCGCGTCACCCGGCGAGGGCTCGGCTCGCCGAGCAACGCTGTCGCCCCTGCGCTGCAGGCGGAGCCGTATGGTGTTCCTCCCATCGGCGACATATAGCAGAAGGGTTCCCGAACGCCGAAAGCGATCGGCGCACATCGATCAACCTCGAAGGCGTAAACTTCTCCGGTGCTGCTGTCGGCGGCGAGAGCGTTTGATAACGTCACAAGAACGCGGCTGGTCGTCGCGCGCTCCTCATCGGCTCGCTCATAGCGGCAGATGTGAGTCGGGCACTTAAGTTCCACTCCTCGCAAGCCTGGTCATGAACCTGAGATTGATCGTCTGCCGATGAAGTAGATCGTGAACGTTCCGATCGCGGCAGAGATGGGCTCGACAAACATGCCGAGCCACCGCATGGCGGAGTAGCCTCCGACCGCGCCGATCAGGAGTCGAAGCATTCCCGTGCGCATCATGTTCAGCGGAGCATAGATCCTCAAGGCGTGAGGGAGGCGAGCCTTTTCTAGCGGTGGACCCGGAGCAGATTACGTCGCGACAAATTCTTCTTTATCGGCTGATAGCGTGTCGTCCGTCAGCGGTTACCAAATACTGGCTGCGCAGCACGCTCGCCGAGGACACGGTCGAGATCGAAGCGCACAAATCCGCGAACGCCGACGTTCTTGCCGGAGCGTTCATTGACGGGGACGATGGCCTCGACTCCGATCTGGATCCCGTTCCCAACCCACACAGCTCCGAGGTTCGTGGTGCCCGTCGTCCGGCCGCTTTGACCGCGGTCCAGGCCGGTGTGGAGGTCCAGTTCGGCCAGCGGCACCATACTGTCGAGCGGAGCAGGCAAATTCAGATCCTTCACGTGCGCCTGCAGATAAGGGAGGCTGTACGCGACGACGGCGCCCCACGCGAGACTGTTCGGGTGGCGCCCCTCGCCGATGTCGGTGCTGGACCGGGAGCTGGCGCGAGTGGGGATGTCGGCGCCGAGGCGCCCGGCGAGGACCAACGGTCTGAATGCCGCGAAGGTGTCAGGAACATCCCCGAGCCCCTTGCCGCCGAGGATGGCTGGGCTGAGAGTATCGAACGACTCGGCCCCCGCTGCCGCCCGACCAGTTCCGCCGACTTCCCAGCTCAGGGCGATCGACGCCACGGCTTCTCGGCTCGGGTCGCGAAGGAATTGATACTTGAGACCAACCTCGAGGTTGTCGAAGCCGGTCACGGTCGGCTTCCCATCAGGACTCAGGTCAGTGAAGCCGCCGGCGAGCGAGATTTCGAAATCAGGGGTCAACCGCTTTTTGAGTTCGGCGCCAATTTGTGTTTCCTGTGCGCGGGGTGCGTCACCACGGCGTGGACGCAGAGAATGTGCAAGATCGAAGGGAACTCCAGCTCATCCTCGACAAACGGCTCCGAGATCCACGAGCTGGTCGGAGAACTGTCTCTTCCCGACGATTTCCTGGGCCGATCCAGGCTTCGCCTCAACGGTGATGACGATGAAACAAAGACACGTCCCGACGACGGCCGGGCGGTGGCGCACCTTTGAGAAACGGAGTCCGCGCGACGTCAACGACGTCCTCTTTTCCGGAGATTGACTGCAAAGCAATCCACCGCGCACGGATCATCGCTGCGGCGGATGTGAAACCGGATCGAGCCGAGGGATTACTTACGGAAGCGGAGGCGCGCGGGCGGGGACCCGCGGGTGAGTGTTTCTTTCGATGAGGGCTTCGGGCGGAAGCGTCACCAGGCCGAGAACGGTTGAGACTTTCCGAAGATCGAGGATGGGCGCGCACTGCACCGTCGCGGCGGAGCCGATCGTCGCCTGAATCGTAGTATCGGACTCGTAGTCGTAGATCCCGTCCGTCCACGTCTCCGCCGTGCCTGCCCAGACCACCGGGGTCAAGACCACTAGCACGACAAGCGTCACCACGACCCCACCGCGATGCCGCATTGTGACAATGGTATGCGCGGGGGCTAACGATCGAGAAAGCTTTTTGCCGCGCAAATGTTTGGACCGCCAGCGCCGCAAGGTCGACGACGAACCACGCAGGACCGTTTGGGGACCGTCAAGCTCATACGCTTCTGGGCGACCACGGAGGAATGCGTCCACCAACCCTACAGGAGCAAGGCCCCGGCGAGCCGAGTCCCGAGCTCTCGACCCGCCGGAGCCATCGTGGCGTGAACGGCCGTCCGCGAACGATCACAAGGGCTTTTCGTGTTCCACCTCCACCATAACGGCATGCAGCGTACCGGTGTTACCGAAGTACCCCTCGACCGTCGCGGTCGCGCCAATCGGCACCTTCCGAGGCACCACTGGAACCCCGAGGATTTTCTTCAGCGGTTCCCCAGGCATCCGGGCGTCGTCGAGAACCTCCACGGAGACCCCGTTGACCTGGAAGGGCTGTTTGCTGGTGACGGGGCCGATGAGCATAGCCCGGGCAGGTGTCACGAATACATCGCTGGCGGTGACGCGACCCTTCGTACTCGTACCGGTGACCACGGCCGCCGCGCCGACGAAGCCGGGTTGCCGCCGTCCGGGCAGCGACCTCGCGTCGGCGAATTGCGCCATGGTCAGGACCGCCGTCGGGGTGGCGATCGGCACTCCCTCGGGAATCTCGATGACGATCCCCATGACTGTCATCGTTCCGTTCCCGTCGCCGTAATCGACGACGTCACTGATCTGACCCTCGACAACCACGCCGACCGGCACCTCAGGGCAGGCAGACTGTCAGTAGCTTCGGTGAGGCTCTCATGACTCCCTCCTACGTTCGCCCTGCGTTTGTGGAATATGTATGCGACCGCTATGTACGGCGAGTCGCCGTGACCGGCTCGGCGATGCCGGACAGGAGCAATGAATTCAGCAGGAGAGCGCTACGAAGTCGGAGGGGCTCGGGCGCTTCGGGTCGAGGGATCAGTGAGATGGGCAAGACTTTCATCCCCGGGAGATAAGACAGCGACGACGACGTCAACACGGCCGCTGCTGGCGAGGACGACGCCGTTGATGACGATCTCAGAGGTGGACAGTGCGACGAGGTCACTCTGGAGTTCCGCGTCGTAGACACCATCTATCCAAGCTTCATACGTGCTCGCCCATGTGAACGGCGTGAACACGATGAGGCCGATCAGGACAGTGACGATTGCGATGGCTCCGCGCATCATGTCTCCACCTCGTGCAAGGGCCGCGCCCTCGCCGCAAAGTATCAGCGTCTCGACGCTTACGCGGGCGGCACGTGTCGCTGAATGACGAAAGCGTCCACGTGTCCGACATTCTCCCCTGGTCTAATGCGGCATTGACTGCCTGGTGGATAAGTCCCAACAACCGTCATCGGGATAAATGCAATCGTGCCGTGGGTAGCTGAGTCGCTCACATTTTTCTTCCGGGAGACGCGGGTGTCTCCGTAGACTCGGTTAATTGAGGACGCGAATCGTCGTCTTCGTCGCGGCATTGCTCGCCGCTCTGGTCGTCTGGACCGCCCCGGTCGTTTGGGCCGAGGACACGGACGACATCTATGGCGAGTTCGTCTATCCCCTCGTCACGCGTCGACCGTTCTTCGACCGCGAGTTCGAGTTTCGAGTCAACCACGAAAAAGGCCCGGCGGGCCGGGTCACCGACCTGCGCGGCGAGCTCGAAATTCCGGTTCTGCCGCGCTGGCGCGTTGGCCTGGAGATCCCGCTCGTGTTCACCGACCCCCGCGCCCAGCCATCGATGGGTGGCGTCGGCGATCTGACTCTCGAAAACAAGTTCCTCCTCTACAAGTTCAGAGAGCGTCCCGGGCAGGTGGCGGCTGGTTTCGAAACCCAGTTCCCCACCGGCTCCGAGCGTCGTGGCCTTGGCGGCGAGGCGGCCATTGAGCCGTTTCTCACAGCCGCCATCGCGTTCGGCGCCTTTGATTTCATTGCCGAGATCGCCTACGACTTCAACATCAACAGCCACGTGCCGGGCCCCAACCGGCAACAGCTGACGGCGGGTGTGGCGACGGGCTATCGGCTGACGCCCTGGTTCTTGCCCCTGCTCGAGCTGACAAGCCGCACCGTGACCCGCGGGGCAGTGGACGACCCGCTTTTCCACGCAACCCAGGTCTCGCTGACGCCGGGGTTCAACGTGCGGCCGTGGCCGGAGACGACGTTCGCGGTGGGCATCGAGCTCCCGGTGACGCACGCCAGGCAATTTGACTACACGCTGCGCACCCGCTTCATCCGTGAGTTCTAACGCTTCGAAGGTCGTGACGCGATCGCCGCGGCTCGCGTAGCCGCGACACTGCCAGACCAGCGTTGCTCATGGACGTACGCCTGCGCATCAGCGAACAGAGCCCGACCATTGTGCTCCGCCGGATAAGAGGCGTCCCACCTACGGTGAAGATGCGTGCTCGCATCCGTGGGTGCCGCGTGAGTCGAACAACGACGCCGCTCGCCGTGCGGGAGGGGTGCCAGCGAACGGCGTCGCTCTTTCTCTGATGAGAAAGATCAGAGCCCAGTGGACGGATATAGGGCAAGGAGCGCGCCGAACCGAAACTATCGGCAGACGCTGCATCAGTGGACACGCAGGTGTCGCCGCATCGCGACGGGTGTCAATTTCTCCGACACGCGGCCGATTGGCGGTAAAAGCTCCTGCTGAGCCGAGCAAGGAGTTGAGTGCCGAGCATGGGGCACATCCCACTGCTCCAGGATTTCTCGCTGAGGGATCGCGCACGGGGGGAACACTCCACTCCGATCGGAGGTCTACATGCCGATAACTCGATAGATGGCGAGTCGTGGCAGCTACTCCGACGAGGGCAAATGGCCCGCCTGCCCGGTCTGCCACGCACCGATCAAACCCACAGACCCAGTCGGGATGGCCCACGGGCGCGTTCTTCACTTCAAATGCTGGATCCGAAAGCGTCAGGGCGCCCCGATCGGTCCCAGTCGACCGCAGAATCCTGAACGCTGAGAGGGAGGCGGCGCCGCCCGCCGACCGCGCATGAAGGATGGTCAGCGAGCGGCGCGAATAACGGCACCCGAGCGCTGCGGTGGGCGTCGTGCAAGGAGTCGGCCAATCCTCGATAAATGCATGGTTCGGAGCGCACACGATCTTCGATGCCGGCGGGCGTCAACTTTTTCGACAGAAGACGCCTATGACGACGAGGCGAACGACATGGCGAGTCCCCAATGAATAGCCTTGAAGCGCGGGCAAAAAAGGCGGCGAGGTGGCGGCTGATTCTGTACTGTCTGGGAGCCAGCGCCTTGTCCGCAGCCCTCGTCTACTTTTTAGTTCGCCTGTAGTCTAACGTCCGCGCGCCGACGCGTCTATTGGTTTGCTGACGTGACTATTCCGATCAGTGTGATTCAAACGGGTGCTGCGATTCTGTCTCTTCTATGAACCGCCGAAGCGTAATAAATCGTCGGCTTCTTTCGCAAGCTGTCAGCCCCACGACTTTGCCACAGCAACTCTTTCGGGGATCCGGTCACCGAGCGGGTCGTCGTGTCTGCGTCAGAGATGAACATCAATGAAGGTGGCTTGGGAGACGTTCAACGATCGTTGGCCTTCCGCCTAGCACGGTTCCTAACTGCGGGTTCCGACGCATCCTGATCGCTCGTTCCAGCCGATCGTGATCGCTCCTTCCGCTCGATCCTGATCACCGATTCCGGCGCATCGTGATCACCCATTCCGGGGATCGTGATCGCCGATTCCGACCCTGATCGCTCGTCGGTAGCCAGACGTGCCCGGTAGGGTGCCCTCGCGGAGGAGGGACCCCACCGACATGACCGAGAGGCTACTGATGAGACAGGTGCGAGAGATTCTGCGGCTGAAGTACGAGCAGGGCCTGCCCCACCGGGCGATCGCCCGCGCGTGCGGCGTGGGCCTGGGGACGGTGTCGGAGTACTGCCGCCGGGCTCAGCGCGCGGCGCTGACATGGCCGCTACCCGCCGACCTCGACGACGCGCAGCTGGAGGCTCGGCTGTTCCGGCGGATCGGAGACGTCGTCGGCGTGCCGCGGCCGTTGCCGGACATGGCGTGGATCCACCAGGAGCTCAAACGGCCCGGCGTGACCCTGCAGCGGCTGCACCTCGAGTACCTGGCGCGGGAGCCCGACGGGTATCGCTACAGCCAGTTCTGCCGGCACTATCACGACTGGGCGCGGACCCTGGCGCCCACGATGCGCCAGATCCACCGCGCCGGCGAGAAGGCCTTCGTGGACTTCTCGGGCAAGCGGCCGGTGATCTACGACGTCACGACGGGCGAGGTCCGGCCCGTGGAATTGTTCGTCGGCGCGCTCGGCGCGAGCAGCTACGTGTATGCCGAAGCCTGTCCGTCCCAGGATCTCGCCGCGTGGATCACTGCCCACGTGCGGATGGTCGAGTTCTTCGGTGGCGCGCCGGCGATCTTCGTGCCCGATAACCTCCGCAGCGGCGTCACCCAGGCATGCCGCTACGAGCCCAGCATCAATCGCACCTATCTCGAGTTCGCCCAGCATTACGGCGCGGCCGTGGTGCCCGCGCGCGCCGGCCACCCGCGCGACAAAGCCGTCGTCGAGGCGAACGTGCTCGTCGCGCAACGCTGGATCCTGGCCGTGCTGCGCCACCGCCGCTTCTTCAGCCTCGCGGAGCTGAACGCCGCGGTTCGCGAGTTGCTCACGCCGCTCAACGCGCGCCCGATGCGGAAGCTCGGCGTCTCCCGCCGCGCGTTGTTCGAGCAACTCGATCGTCCGCTGCTCCGCCCACTCCCGGCCAGTCGGTATGAATTCGCCGAGTGGCGCGACGCCGGCGTGAACATCGACTACCACGTCCTCGTCGAGCACAACTACTACAGCGTCCCCTACCAGCTCGTGCATCAACGGGTCGAGGTCCGCCTCGCCGCCACCACGGTCGAACTGTTTCTCAAAGGCCGGCGCATCGCCTCGCATCGCCGACGCGGGGGCCGCGGCCAGTACGCCACCGAGCCCGCCCACATGCCGCACGCGCATCGGGCGCACGCCGAGTGGACGCCCTCGCGCCTCATCAGCTGGGCGGAGACGACGGGCCCCGCCACCGCCGCGCTCGTCGCCGCGCTGCTGGCGAGCAAGCCGCATCCCGAGCAGGGCTATCGCGCGTGTCTGGGCCTCATGCGCTTGAGCAAGACCCACGGCCCCGCGCGCATGGACGCCGCCTGTGCGCGGGCCCTGCACCTCGGCGCGCCCAGCTACCGCACCGTGCAGAACATCTTGGCGAGCGGCGCCGACCGGATCGCCCTGCCCGACGCCTCCGCGCCCCCGCCGCGCTTGCCCAGCCACCCCAACATTCGCGGCCGTGCCTATTACACCGGAGAGGAGACGACGCCATGCTTGCTCACGCCACCGTCGACAAACTAACCGCCCTGCGGCTCCCGGCCCTGGCCGAGGCCCTCCACCGTCAACTCGGCAATCCCGAGTTTGCCGAGCTCAGTTTCGAGGATCGTCTCGGCCTGCTCGTCGATGCCGAGTGGACGCATCGCGAGCAACGCAAACTCCGACGGCGACTGCGGGCCGCCAACCTGCGCCGCCAAGCGTCGCTCGAAGACATCGACTGGCACAGCCCGCGGCGGGGTCTCGATAAGGCCCAGCTTCATGCCCTGGCGACGTGCGCCTGGATCGCCGAGCATCGCAACCTCTTCCTCCTCGGGCCCACCGGGATCGGCAAGTCGTGGCTCGCCGAAGCCTTCGCTGAGCGCGCCTGCCGCTCCGGCTACTCGGCCTACTGCGCCCGGGCCGCGCGCCTGTTTCACGACCTCCACGTCGCGCGCGGCGACGGCTCCTACACGCGCCTGCTCGCCCGGCTGGCCAAGACCGAGTTGCTCGTGATCGACGACTGGGGCCTGGCGCCGCTCGCCACGACCGAGCGCCACGATCTGCTCGAGGTCCTCGAGGATCGCGCCGAACGCGCGTCGACCCTCATCACCAGTCAGCTCCCCGTCAAGGCCTGGCACGACGTGATCGGTGAGCCCACGCTCGCCGACGCGATCTGCGACCGGCTCATTCACACCGCCCATGTCATCGAGCTCCATGGACCCTCGATGCGGGAGGTCCGCGCCAAGGCGCAGCGCACCGACAGCGCGGCCACAGACTCAGCCGCCTCTGCGACGACAAAGCCGTCCGCACCGCGGAAGCGGGATTGACGGCCCGCGACATCGGAGAGGCGATCGCGCATTTGGCTCAGGAGCGGCGATCTCGCTCGGGGTGGCTATCTGAGTACCCCCCGCGCCGAGGCCCGACTCCACCCTCTGAGACGTCGACCTACTTGTCAGGAAGGAGGAGAGCAGCGAGAATCGCGACCGTCGCTTCGCTCCGACGAGCGATCAGCGATCACGATCACCGGAACGGGTGATCACGATCGCCCGGACTGACCGATCACGATCGCCGGAATACGCAGGTTGCAGGGTGCTGCTGCTCTGTAACTACATAAGAGACTTGGCGAAAACGTGATCGCGACTCAAAACGGGTTCGAAACCCGTTGGCTCTCGGGACGCGGCCCCGCTAGAGAGGGGAAAGACACGCTACCCCACCCGCGCGGAGCGTGGTAACAGGCGCGGGGACGTCAGGACTCGAAGAACGTCTCGAGGATCTGCTGATCGACCGGGTCGATGGATGTCAGGCGGATCCGCGTGACCGGCGTTCCCTCCTGCTGCTCGGTCCCGATGACCTTGCCGTAGAGGTCGCCCGAATCGTAGCCGAGCCCAGGGTAGTTGAGCCGGAAGCGCAGATTGGTCAGCAGAGGCAGGGTGCCGTCGAGCCGGACGTCGACACGCCGGCGCCCCAGCCGGACAACGGTGCCGGATGTCTCGTCCTTGCCGAGGATCTTGCCCTCGAACACTCGACAGACGAACGGCAGCCACACCGGCACCTGCTCATCGTCGGTCGCCATCTCGGGAAGCCGCTGCGCGAATCGGCCGCCGATCGCCCGCAGCTCGTAGAGCAGAAGCGGCTCGGCAATACCCTTGACTTCAACTGGGAACGGTTCGCCGACCTCGACAAGGTCGCGAACGCGCGCGTAGGTGTGGGGGCTCAAGAAGATCTGCCCGCCGACGGTGCACGCCTCGACACGGGCGGCCAGGTTGACGGCGGCACCGACCACCGCGTACTTGGCGCGCTGCTCAGAGCCGATGTTCCCGACGACGGCCTCGCCCGTGTTGATGCCGACGCCCATCTCGAAACGCGGCAGCCCGCGCTGCGCGTGCGCCTCGTTCACGTCTGCCATCGCGCGCTGCATGGCGATGGCGGCGGCCGCGGCGCGCTCGGCATGATCGGGATGGGCGAGCGGCGCGCCGAAGATCGCGAAGATCGCATCGCCGATGAATTCGTTGATCGTGCCGCCATGGGCGATGATGACGTCCGTCATTCGCGCCAGGACTTCGTTGAGCACCGCCATGACAGCCTGGGCGTCGCCGAGCTCCGCGAACCGTGTGTAGCCACGGAGATCCGACATCAGCACCGTGACCTCGCGCTTCTCGCCCCCGAGCCGCTGCGCCTCGGGGGAGGCGAGCAGCGCCTGCGCGACTTCTGGAGAGACGTACCGGCCGAACGTGCTGCGGATGAAGTCGCGTTGCCGCAGGCCTTCGATCATCTCGTTGAAGGCGCGCGTCAGCCGTCCGACCTCGTCGCGGGAACGGACGGGCAGCGCGACACTGAGGTCGCCCGCCTGGACGCGCGCGGCGGTCTCGGTAAGGGCCGTGATTGGACCTGCCACCCGACGGGCGACGATCACTCCGAGGATCAGCGCGGCCAAGGCTCCCAGAAGCGAGGCGCCAACGATGGTGTTTCGCACCGCGGCGAGCCGCACCAGATAGACCGTCACAGGATAGTCCACGTCCAGCACGGCGATGGGCGGCCCAGGCCCGTTCCTGATGGGCGCGAACGCGGTGATCCACGTCCCGCTCTGGTTATGGTAGACGGCCGTGTGCGTGGCGACGTTATCGTGGAACGCGCGCCCGAGTGGTTCCAGGAGAGCCGGGACCAGCGGGTAGGGTTCCCCCGGCACGCCCGGGCCCCGGCTCGTGACCATGAAGCGCGCCTGCCGTTTCTCGGGATCGTAGTCGGTGAGGGTGTACACGGGTGTCTCGATCCTGTTTTCATCCTGCACGATCGAAAGCGCTTGGCGCACCCGGAGGTACGCGCTCGTCTCCTGGGTCAGCGTCCGCTGGACCACCATGTGCAGGTCGGGATCGATGAGGTACGCCCCCGTGCGCGCGATGTTGAGCAGCAGGGCCCCGAGCGTCGCCTCCGTCTCACGCTTCTGGCGCTCGTACAGCACCTCGCCGACGAGGCCGACGGCAAGCAGCGTGACGGCGACGAAGAGCCCGGCAACGCGGACGCTGAGGCGCTGCCAGGGGCGGAGCGGGGGGAGTTGGGCGACGGATGCCGGTGTCACGGCCGCCATGATAGCCCGCGGGCGTTGATGCGCGTTCGCCAGGGGCGCGTTCGCCTCCCCTACTTCTTCACCCCCCTCCAGGATTTGCAGCGCCGCGTGGACCGCACGGCGAGGCCGTGTAGCATTCTGCATATCCAGCTCCGCAACCACACCGAGACTCAAGAGCGACGCCTTCGCCCGTCTGGGGCCCACGGACCGACCGAGCACCCAATCAGCGCGCAATGAAATCGCGCACTTCAATTCTGCAAGTTCGATCGCGTCCCGTTGGGGCCACCACCGACCTTGCAGAAATTAACCCCGCGATAAGTCCGGAGAGTGACGCCTCCCCCTTCAACTCGTAGATGAAGCGCGGCTTCCGGCCGGGTCCTTTCCGTGGCGGCAGGTCTGGTGGTGGGATGACGGGCGTGAAGACGAAGCGGCCGACGAGCACCGCGCGCAAGAGGCCGCGGGCCTCGGCGACGCCTTGGTGCGCCATGGCACGCCACGTGTCGAGGTATTTCACCAACGTGGCCCTCACGTCTGATGTGTCACGGGACTCGACGCGTCGCTGCGTGGTGAGCGTCTTCAACTCCGAGCGGATGGTGTCCCGTCGCTGCTCGCGTACCTTGACGGCCTGCAGGAGCGTCTCAAGCGGCCCTGCGTCCGCGACCGCCTCCGCATAGCGGTTCAGCTCGACTTCAAGCCGCGCCAGCTCGTTCTTCAGAGTGTCCAGGCGTGCCGCGATCGCGGTGGCGGGCTGCTCCAAATCGCGCAGGGCAAGGGCGAGGGCCTCGCGCACGACCTCCGGATCCAGGACGTCGCGGGTGACCGCCTGAAGGACGGTGTCATCGGCCAGGTGCATCTCCACCACGAGACTGTTCGCGCACACGGCTGAGCCTCGACTGTGGTTGTACCAGCAGCGGTAGGCTGGCTTGCGGCCATTCCAGGTCTGCACGATCGTGCCGCGGCACACGCCACACTCCAGCATCCCGGTGAGCAGATACTTCGAGTCAAGGGCTCCAACCGGGCGAGGGGAGCCGCGCTTGAAGCCATAGGCCTTCCGCCGACCGTGAAGTGCCTCGTGCGCCTTCGCCCACAGGTCGTCGCTGACGATGCGGAGATGTTCGGCGCTGGTGATGACCCATTCATTCGTTGGCCGATCGCTTCCTTTCCGGCGCCCCCAGGCGTCGCGCTTTTTCGTGCGCCCCCAGACGACCTCGCCCTTGTAGAGCGAGTTGAAGAGGACCGAGCGGACGCTTGATGGCGCCCAGGAGTGATGGCGACCGGCACGAGCCCGCGGGGAGCGTACACCCTCGGCGTTCAGCGCCCGCGCGATCGTCCGGAGTCCGGTGCCCCCGGCCGCCAGGCTGAAAATGTGTCGGACGGTCGCCGCCTCGTCCTCGCGGATCTCGCGTACGACGTGCGAGCGCTGACCGCCCTGGTCGACGACGGGGACGTTGCGGTAACCGAAGACGG
>WNGI01020623.1_pt1 | contig 14141 bp, 19 predicted proteins | sample 5400621 | NCBI WGS metagenome assembly WNGI01 (sample SAMN13153374, study PRJNA577476) | soil metagenome | isolation source: 20 cm soil or saprolite under Garry oak tree replicate 1 | place: USA:California | collected 2016-06-15
ACAGGATTGGCTGCTGGACCACGGCGCGGAATTTTGGGCCGGCGTGTGCGCATTGGGCGTTTATCACGGCGCACGTTTTTCCGAAGTGATTCGCTCCGGGATTCAATCGATTCCGAAGACGCAATTTGAAGCCGCGCACTCCACTGGACTCACGGTGTGGCAAACCTATCGCTTGATCATCGTCCCCATCGCGCTCCGCCTAATCATTCCGCCGGCCACTAATGAAACTCTCAATCTAATAAAGAACTCATCGGTCGCCCTGACCATCGGCGTCGCTGAATTAACTTTCCAAACCCGTCAAATTGAAACCTACACAGCCAAAGCATTCGAAGCGTTGGCCGCGGGAACGGTCGTTTATTTAGTGCTCTGCCTCGCCATCTCCACTTTGATGGCGGTGGTCGAGCGGCGCGTGGCGATTCCCGGCATGATCGCGCAAGGCAATGCCAGTGAGTTTTGACGATGGACTTTCAAGTCATCTTCAATAACTTCCGCTTTCTGATCCTTCAAGGTTTTTTCGGCTTCGGGACATTTGCCGGCGGCACTCTGCGTCTGGCGCTGCCGGCCATTGTCCTCGGTTTCATTCTCGGCACGTTCATCGGACTGGCGCGTTTGGCGCGCTCGCGGTGGATCCATTGGCCAGCGCGGATCTACGTGGAATTCTTTCGCGGCGTCCCTCTGGTCATGGTGATATTCTGGTTTTGGTTCATCATTCCCGCCCTCACCGGTAAATCGCTGCCGGAATATGCCGTCGCGCTAACCGCTTTCGTGATATTCGAGGCTGCCTATCTAGCCGAAATCGTGCGCGCTGGAATTCAATCGGTGCCGCGCGGACAAATCGAAGCCGCCACCGCCACTGGCCTCTCCCGCGCTCAACTGATGCGACATGTCGTCTTGCCGCAAGCCTTGCGCAATATGATTCCCGCCCTTGTGACGCAATTCATCGTATTGCTCAAAGACACCTCGCTGGCGTCGATCATCGGTTACGTCGACCTCACCAAAGCCGCTCAGATCGTCAATAATCGGGAAATTCGCCCGTTTGAGCTGTACCTATTTATAGCGCTGATCTATTGGCTGTGTAGCTATAGCATGTCGCGATACACGCGCCGTTGGGAAAATCGTTTGAGTCCGAGTCCATCTTGAAACATGCGCGACCCAAATTAACCGTTGCTTAACCATAATAAGGGTTCGTTTGGATTGACGGTTTCGACGGCCGTGCGCTACAGTTAGTAGATATACAAGCGCACGTCCCCCCACGATCATCGCGCATCGAAGTCGAAGTGTCTACGCGAATTCCTTGCGACCCACTATGCTCTTCCTAAAAAACACGCCAATCAGTCAAATCCTTTCGATCAACGAGATGATCGACGCGATCGAGGATACGTTGAAGGAAATCGCCCTGGGCCATGGCTTCGAGTTGCCGCGGCGCAGGATCCATCATCCCAACCGGATGATTTTCGGTCTTCTGCCCGGTTCCGTGCATGGCGCGATGGGTGCTTATCTTCAAACCGACCTGGACCGCCGTATCCACCATGAGACTGTGATCTTGTATAGCGTCGATACGGGCGCGCCGCTCATATTCTTTCAAGACTGCGCCATCAACGAACATCGGACGGGCGCCGCGGGCGCCTTAGGTGCCAAGTATTTGGCTCGCGCAGACGCCAGTTGCGTAGCGCTGTTCGGGAGCGCAATTCACGCCGAAAGCCAACTCAAAGCGCTCGCCGCCGTCAGAGATTTGACACAAGTGCGAGTGTGCAGCCCGACACCGGAGCATCGCAACGCGCTCGCAGACAAGCTGAGATCCGAGCTGAAAATCCCCGTGCAAGCCGTCTCGAACGCTGAAGAAGCATTGGAAATCGCCGATATCGTCATTACAGCGACCGATTCCAGGACACCGGTTTTTGACGGCAACCAGTTGCGCACAGGCACCCATATTACGTCGATCGCCAACGGCGATAAGACCAGAATGCGCCAGGAAATTGATGAAGCCACGATCCGCCGGGCCGACGCAATTTTTGTGACTTCGAAGGAAACCGTCTGCATCAACGAGAGCGATATCTTTCGCGCGGTCAGAGATCGGACGATCACATGGGAAGGGGTTCATGAGATTTCCAGCTTGCTGCTTGGCAGCGTTGCCGGGCGAACCCACGATCGGCAAATCACCCTATTTAAACTCCAGGGCACTGGGATCATGGACGTCGCGATCGGCTTATGCGCCTACGAAAAGTTGAAGGACAGCCATCTCGCCCAGCGATTGTAAGGTTTCGAGAATAGACTAGGATAGAGATATGGCCCACTATGACATTTTGGTAATCGGTTCGGGTCCCGCCGGCCAGAAAGCCGCTATTCAAGCGGCCAAAATCGGCAAAAAGGTCGCCATCATCGAGCGCAAAAAAGTTGCCGGCGGCATTTGCATCAATATCGGCACCATCCCGAGCAAATCACTCCGCGAAGCGGTGATGTTTCTGTCCGGGTTCCGCCAGCGCAATCTCTATGGCGCCAGCTACCGGGTCAAAAAGGACATCACGTTCGAGGATCTCGCGCAGCGTTGCGATCATGTCGTCAAAGCCGAGCAGGAGATCATCCAAAACCAACTGATCAGAAACTGCGTTGATTTCATCGTCGGCACCGCCGCCGTGATCGACCCGCACCGCATCGCGATCAAACAGGACTCCGAGACCAACGAACACACCGCGGACTACATTGTGATAGCCGTTGGCACCGAGGCCGCCCGCCCGCCGGATATTCCATTTGATGGCGAAGCCATCATCGATAGCGATGGTTTGCTGTCCTTAAAGCAGCTGCCCAAATCCCTAACGATAGTCGGCGCCGGCGTGATCGGCTGCGAGTATGCTTGTATCCTGGCCACCCTGGGGATTCCGGTCGTGCTGGTGGAACGGCGGCCCCGGCTGCTCGAATTCGTCGATAGTGAGATCATCGAATCGTTACAATATCAGATGCGCAATATCGGCATTACGCTCCGCCTCAACGAAGAGGTAGTCGGCGTCACCAAAGCGGCGGACAAATCCGTCGTGCTTCAGCTCAAGAGCGGCAAGCAAATCCGCGCGCCCTTGCTTGTGTATTCGGCGGGCCGTGTCGGCGCGACCAAGAACCTAGGACTCGAACGGATCGGCATAGAACCCGACGAGCGCGGTCGCTTGAAGGTGAATGAAAACTTTCAGACCGCAGTTCCGCACATTTACGCCGCCGGCGACGTCGTGGGATTTCCCGCTCTCGCTTCAACTTCGATGCAGCAGGGACGTCACGCCGCCTGCCACGCCTTCGGCTTAGCCTGCGAGACATCTTCCCACCTGTTGCCGTACGGCATCTATACGATCCCGGAAATATCCATGGTCGGACGTAACGAAGACGAACTCACGCGCGATGGGATTCCCTACGAGATCGGTGTCGCGCGCTACCGCGAAATCGCCCGCGGCCAGATCATCGGCGACACGATCGGTATGTTAAAACTGCTCTTTCACAGCGAGAGCAGAGACCTTTTGGGCGTCCACGTGATCGGCGAAGGCGCCACCGAACTGGTGCATATCGGCCAGGCCGTCATCGCCCACGGCGGCAAGCTGGATTATTTCATCGACACCGTTTTCAACTATCCGACGCTCGCGGAGTGTTATAAGGTCGCGGCTCTCGCGGCTCTGAACAAATTTTCCAGCAACGGCGCCGCCAGCTGCCAAGTCCTATAACTATCGTCCTGTCCCAAAAATTCGCAATAAGAATTAGTCATCATTCGTACGGCCTGGCGGCATCTCGCCGTCGCGACCAGGCAAGACCCGAAATCCAGGGACGAGAAACTTCCCGTTGCCGGTTGTTACCGCCGTGAAAATGCGCGACCGAATAACCTTTTTCAATCAACTACTGGCTCGCCACTAGCGCACGTGGATGAAATTTCGCTGCAGCACTCGCCAGGCTCTCACCCCGATGTTGAGATCTTGTCCGGACGAATCTTGTAAATCACTCTCACTTCGCCGGGGCTTCGAAAGGGATAGCGCTCTTTGCCCAAGTACTTTTTAGCCAGGGCATCGATGTGCGCATCCGCGCCCTCTTCCGTTATATCCACCACCTCGCCGCGAACCTCCAGGTAGCGGTAAGGATTGTCCGGATCCTGGATCGAAAGGGCGACGCGCTTGTTGCGCCGCATGTTCTTGTCTTTCACGCGTCCTTTAGCGGAATTGACTCGAACGTGAGTGCCGTCGTAGTCGACCCATACCGGTGTGACCTGAGGGCTTCCGTCCGCCATGGACGTGGCCAGGTGAGCAAAAGCCACTTTGGTAAAAAGATCCTTGAACTTCTCGGGAATTGTCGCCGCCATGATTCACCTCCTGCGTTGAGAGATAGGAATGGTTCAACAGAAAACGTCGGACAGTTCCGCCGGATGATCGATTATAACATCCGGCCGCGCAGCGATTAAATCATCCTTGTTGCCGAGACCATAAGTGACTCCGCAGGTCATCACTCCCGCGCGCTTTCCTGCTTCGATGTCGATGTCGCCGTCGCCGATCATGACCGCGCCACGGGCCGGCACGTGAAACCGTTTCAAGGCGGCGTTCAAAAGCGCCGGATGCGGTTTTTTTTCGGCTGCGCTGTCGCCGCCGAAGATCGCATCGAAGCAATCTTCCACGCCCAAGCCGCGGACCACAGACAGCGTGAGCCGGTACATTTTGTTGCTCACCACCACGCGTTGCTTGCCGCTAAAATAGTCAAGCACGTCGCGAACACCCGGATAGAGCACGGTTTGATCGAGCAAGTGCCGTTCGTAATGGTTGAGAAAGACGCGCATGATTTCGTGAAAATGATCAGGGCTTTGCTCGGGCAAAGCCTGCTTGAGCAAATGCTCCACGCCGCGGCCGACGTGGACATGAACGGATGGCTCCGGCAGCGGCGCTAAATTGAAATGCGCTCGGGTAAAATTCACCGAACCCGCAAGATCCTGTCCCGTATCCGCGAGCGTGCCGTCAAGGTCAAACATGACTAGATCCACCGGTATTTTCATTGGGCTTGATTGAAATTGAAAAAATCAGCGAAGTCAACGCAAAACCAACACCCGTTTTGCTCTTCACGTGTGAAATGGTGTAGCTTAGCGCCAACGAATCTTTTGAGGGTCTTTACTGGAGGTTCGACGTGAAACTCAGACCGGTTGATATTTTTGGCGCTATTTTCATTGCCGCTCTTTGCTTACAGCCGCGTTTGTCGATGGCGGTCGATAAACTCAACACAGCATATATTTCGACCACTCCGGGTTCGTCTTCCGTTATTTGGGTAGCCAAAGACGCAAAAATCTTCGATAAGCACGGCATCGACGCCACGGTTATTTTCATCTCCGGCAGCGTGCGCGGTATTCAATCGATCCTCGCCGGCGAGATTTTGATCGGCGAAGGCGGCGGGCCGGGACTGGCCAGCGCGCGCCTCGCCGGCGGTGATGTCGTCGCCATTGCCGGAAACGTCAACGTGCTGCCGTATTATTTGGTGTCGCAACCGACCATAAAAAGAGCTGAAGATTTAAAAGGCAAGATCGGCGGCAACCACATCGCCGGCACGACGGCGGAGTTTGCCATGAAAGTCGGTCTGAAAAAAATCGGCATCGACCCGCTAAAGGACGTGAATTTACGCGTGATCGGCGGTTCCATCGAGCGCATGGTCGCCCTGCAAAAAGGCATTGTCAATTTCACCGTGGTCACCGAAGCAGGCAAGGCAATGGCGGAAAAGCTCGGCTATCCGACGGTTGTCGATATGGTGGCGCTAAAGATCCCCTTTCCGCAGAACGGTATTTACACGTCAACGAAACTGATTCGGGACAATCCGGATTTCGTCCGGCGCTATATGCGCGCCTACGTCGAGGCGATTCACTATTACAAAACGCATAAAGAAGACACGATAAAGATCATGCGGAAGTATTCCCGCGTAGACGACCGAAAATTTCTCGACGACGCCTGGGACTGGCACGCCAAGTTTATGCCCGAAGCGCCTTATCCGCCGGCGGATGGCTACCAGCTTGTTCTCCAAGACATTGCGGAGAAAAATCCCAAAGCCGCGCAGGCCAACGTCAAAGACTACATCGACACGCGCTTCATCAAAGAAATGGAAGACTCGGGGTTTATTAAGGGATTGTACCGAAAGTGACACGACTGCGATTGGTTTTCGTGCAAAAGTTCAAAGTTCAACGGGATTGGGCTAACCCTTTTCCAAAGTCGATAGCTGCAGCTTCTCCTCGCGCATTTTGTCCGGCACCTCCGTCATCACTTCTTCTTCCAGCACATGATATACGGGGATTTTGAGCGCAACCCCGGCAAGCGGGCCGGCGTAGCTCGGGTCGCCTTCGGTGACCGTTTCGGCAAACACTTCGACGCCGTTGGCTTCGCCGTTGCCTAATACCACCGTCAAATTTTCCGGACCATACTGGTCCGCCAGGCGCTTGATGACCCCTTGGTTCTCAAAGTTCATCGCGCCCGCGGCGGTTCAAACAAAGCACTCCGTGGCTTGGAAAACGACCTCGTAGCCCGCGCCTTCCAAGCATTCGGCGATCACCGGACCGGGAACGCCGTCCCGTTCGCCGATGGCTATAATTTTTCTTCCTTTGAGCATTGGCCCTCCACTAAGTTTTGTTGCGATCGACCAAGAACGAGCAGCCGTCCGACAATTGCGTCATCCGGCCGAGAAACAGACTCCCCTTGGCGATCAATAGCGCGTTGCTAATCTTGCCGTCACGTAACGCGTCGACGGCGTGGCCCAAATAAACGATGGCCGACGGAATATGTCCCTGCGTCGGCGCATAGCCTAGCATGCCGCGACTCCGGACAAAATCCTCCATCTGGTTCTTTTGAATCTGCCCGCGCATCACCGCCAAGGCGGCCAGCGTCAAATAATTGGTGCGCGGCACGTCGCCGCTTCCCGATGGCAGCGTAATCTCTGGGTTGTGGAGTTCCACGCCGTAACGGTCGACGTCGGTTAGCTTCATACCGAGTTTCGCCAATGGCTTTTCAGCTAGATATTCTGCCATGGCTTGCGGCGATGCGCCACCGCGCACTGGATGAAACGCCGCGGAATCGAGCCGCATGCAGGGCTGGCCCGGCTGTGCAGCGCTGAGAATCACCGCAAAGCTGCCGAGCACATCTTCCAGCACCGGCATGTCTTTCTTGAGGTGCGATTCGAACTTCATGCCGAGCTTAGCAAGCGAACCGCCAGCTACAACCGCAACTTTTTTCGCGACGCCAGACTGAATCAGACTTGCGCCGTGCACCATCGCGTACATCGGCCCGGCGCAGAACGCCTTGGTGTCGCACCCCGATGCGTTGACGCAACCGACGTCTTCGGCTATGGCTTTGGCCAGATTGCCGCCACCGCGATTGTACCGGTCGCCAACGGCCTCTTCCGAGCAACTGATGACAAAGTCGATATCGTCTGGCTGGATCTCGAGCTGCTTAAGCACCGTTCGCAGCGAATGTGCCGCGCTGACTTTGCCGGAGAGATTTTCCAGCAGAACTTCGGCGGCAAGACTGGCGTCTTCTTCATGCGCCGCCTCGAACGCGCCGATCATCCGCCGTCACAAAGCGGCAGCGCGCCCTTGTCGCAGAGCGCTTGAATCTCGCCGATCGACCGCAATCGCGGCGCGCGACCGATCAAATGCCGCGCTGCGTGCTCGTGAAACCAACCCGCTTCAAACGAAACCAGATCAAACTGATCCGCGCCGGCGAGCAAGCCGTAAAACTTCGATTGATCGACCAGGTCGCCAAGGCGGCCCTCCGTTGTCGCGCCTTCGATCAACCTCTCGTACCAAGGCTTTGGCAGATCCCTGAGCTGTTCCGGCGCGATGTTGCCAATGTAAACCTGATGCGGCGCGTAAGCCGTCGCCGCGGCGAAATCGCGCAGCCGCTGCGCCAGTTGCTCGCCCAAAGATGGCTTGGCGCGAATCTCGCGCAGCGGCTTTGAACCGTAGCGCACCAAATCCGGCACGTGCGTCAATGAATAAGACACGCCCTCGATTCCAATGCGCACGGGTCTGATGCTTTCTTTGAGTTCACTCACGCCTATCGTCTCTCGCCAATTTTTATCCGCTAAACTCGTGATGTTTCAAAAAGGTCTCGGCGTCGCCGCTGCCGAAGAACACCAGCCGGACTTCCTTGAGCGTCTGATCGGACCGTAAAAATTGTTCAATGGTTCTCGATGACACGATCGCCGCTTCACTGGCCGGATATCCGTAGACACCCGTCGAGATCGCGGGAAACGCTATGGAGTGAAGACCGCTTTGAACCGCAAGACTGAGCGAGTTGACGTAGCACGCTGCTAGCAAGTCAGCTTTGTCCTGCCCGCCCCGGCCGTAGACGGGACCGACGGTATGGATCACATGTTTCGCCCCCATCCTTCCAGCGGTCGTAATAACGGCTTGGCCGGTCGGCAGACCGTCGGGAAATCGCTCGCGGCGAATTTCTTTGCATGCAGCCAAGATCGCCGGCCCGCCGGCACGATGAATCGCCCCGTCGACTCCGCCGCCGCCCATCAGCGTGCCGTTGGCCGCATTGACGACGGCATCGACAGCTTCTTGGGTGATATCGCCCACTTTGACGATCACACGGCCATTTAAAAAAGTTCCGAGAGCATTCATAATCCAGCAAAAATCATCTTCTAATCAAACTGAACAAAACGCGACGCCCGCGGACCAAACGGATCTAAAGTTTCTTTCAATCCGCTGAGAACCGGCGAATGAAATTGATTCGATAAAATTATCGCGGCAACTCGCTCAACCCAGCGGCGCAAGCCGTTCTAGCGCCGGCTTCAACTCATGGTAGCCATGAATGAGGGCTCGTGGTCGCGCTGCTGTCAATGTTTCCTCGTCGTTGTACGATTGCTCGGTTGCGAGCGCGATCGGAATCACCTCGAGATAACTGTCTCCGACTTTGCAACCATCGGCGTTGTTGCCGGCTCGAATATAGGTGGCCGTCCCCGAAAGTAGAATAATACGCATGTGTTTAGGCTTGTGCTTACGATATAGATAATAGAGGCCCTGTTCCTTGGCATAGTATGTTTCATCGCGGTCGACGATCTCCTCAAAATAACCGCCCATGCCGGCTTTTTCCATCGCCTGGTGTTTGTAGCGCCGGCCGCCGGTGGTCATCAAAACATTGCGCAAGCCGGCTTCCTTCGTCTCCTTGAGTGAAGTTTCTATCCCCGGAATAAATTCCGGCGGGTTGACGTCGTATCCGTGACTTTGGGCGATCGCAAGCGCTTGCCGGCGAATCTCGACGCGCTTGGCCTCGTTGAACGGTAGATTGCGATCATTCTCGCACTCTTTAGCGAAGATCAGTGGGATCAAGAACAAATCGAAGGGACCGTCCGCGATTTTTCTAAGCCGCTCGAATGTAAGCGGCGTAATGCCGTAGCGGGACAAAATCTCGTTGGCGATGACATGGACGCGCTGGATATCGGTCTCCACCGTGTCGGACATCGTGCGCACTAGAAAGGTTTCGGCTGCCATCGTTTTGCCCTCCGACGAGACGATACTAGTGAACGCCGCAACCCGCTGCAAGGGGAAAGCTATTTGCGGCCGTTTTCAAACGGCAGGCGATGCGTGCGCTCGGAGTTGCACGTCTTGCAGCTCGGCACCAGGTTTCCCTTGGTCGATTGACCGCCGCGAATAATCGGTACCAAATGATCCATCGTCAGATCCGTCGGCGATTCTTGAGGTAAATGCCGAATCCGAGAGCGACAAAGAGATACAAAACACACCGCGCGACAGCCCAAGGATCGCCGCTATCGGAATAATTGCGATACTCCCAAAGAGCGAAGAAAAAGAAGAATGCCGTGGCGCTGCCGATGAGTATCTTGTGTGCCGTGATCAGTCTCATGGGTCGTACGATCTAATCAAGCATATCAGCCGCGCTGGACGCAAGTACGACGCTCCCGCTTCGTTGCGCCCGGTAAAAATCTTGATATAGGTTTTCCCAATAGATCCAAAGGAGAACCTCCCGATGAACAAAGAAGTCATCAGCACCGTCAACGCCCCAAAAGCCATCGGCCCCTATGAACAGGCGATCAAGGTCGGTGAGTTTGTTTACGCCTCCGGCCAGATCCCGCTCGATCCAAAGACCGGCAACGTCGTTGAAGGCGGCATCGCCGTTCAAACCCGCCGGGTCATGGAAAATCTTAAAGCCGTCGTCGAAGCCGCCGGATCGTCGCTCGAACGCGTCGTCAAGGCCACGGTATTTCTAAAAAACATCGACGATTTTGCCGCGATGAACGAAGTTTACGCAGAATATCTTGATCAGTCGAAGCCCGCTCGCTCCACGGTCGCGGTGGCCGATCTACCGCGCGGCGCCTTGATCGAGATCGATCTGATCGCGCTGGCCTAAAATTGCCGCACCGATCAGATTCCGAGAATCATTCGCACCAAGGCCTGTAACACGAGCTTCGCCGCTCCGCCGAGGCTCTTGCCAACGAGGTCGTCGCCTTCCTCTTCGCCGCGCGGATAGGCATAAATGCCTTTCGTGCCGGTAACCACCCAGGATTTCGGATTCGCGTACACTTCAGGCAGTTTGGCGGCAATGGTTTCCATCGGCATTTTCTCGGCGCGCGTGCCCTTCTGAAAATCCTTGTAACGATGGAATTGGCCGCGGTTGAGCCAGATGCCGTCGCAATGGCGGCAGCGTTGCAACTGAATCTCTTTCGGCAAAATCGGATCGGCAAATATCCGCAGCTCATCCGCGCAGCGCGGGCAGTACAGTGTTTTTCGTTGGAGCGGCAATGCGTCGCGCAAAAGATTTTCATTCAACGGATCCAGCCGATCGGCTTCCTCGGGATCGATTGGAAAGAGTTCCCACTTATCGCACCAGATGCCGCCGCATTTTCCGCACTGATCCAGTTGAATGAGCGAGCCCGGATTGGCCCGCGCCATCACTTCGGCCATCTCACGATCGCATTGGGGGCAATGCAGCATGGGTGAATTCCGCTCTATTGAACCATTTGAACTTTTGACCCTTGAACGACCGGCCGAAGTATCCCCGCCATTCGGTACAGCAACCCAATGCGCCGGTCGATCGGCGGATGGCTCGAAAGCAGGTCCGCCAGTTTTCCCTCGTGATCATCGACTCGCCTGCGCAATGGATTGATAAAAAATAGATGCGCTGTGCCGCGCGTCGCTTTGTGAAACGGCATCCCCGTGTCGCGGATTTTTTCCAATGCTTGCGCCAGGCCGCGCGGATTGCGCGTGTATTGGGCGGCGACGGCATCGGCCAGATACTCTCTCTGACGCGACACCGCCATCGCCAAAAGCCGTGCGATCAGCGGCGACAAAGCGATCAGGATTAACAACGGGATAAACAGCAGCGGATTCTTGCCGCCCAGCCGTCGGCCCGATCGTGAGCTGTAAAAGCCCCGTTGCCCCCAGTCGGCAAGAATCGCGATACCCCCGAGGAGAATGCTCACGAGCGTCATCAACAAAACATCCTCGTTGCGAATATGCGAGATCTCGTGCGCAACCACGCCCTGAGTTTCCTCCCGGTCCATCAACGTCAGCAGGCCCGTCGTCACACAAATGGCCGCGTTTTTTTCATTGGTCCCGGTCGCAAAGGCATTGGGCGCCGGATCGAAAATGACGAAGAGCCGCGGCATCGGCGAACCGGAGGCCAAGGCCATTTCCGTCACGACGTTGTGCAATTCGCGGTGCTCGGGAAGTTGGAGATTGAGTTTCTCGGCGCCGAGAGACGAAAGAATGATATCGCTGCCGCCGTAATACGCCGTGAGCGTCGTGAATGTGGCGAAGCCGAGGGCAAAAATCGTCGCCACCGGAAACGCTGGCCCAACGGCCGTGAACGCATCCAAATAGATAGAGTCGATAGCGCCGCCGATGAAAATAAAAAACACGATAAAAACGCCCACCAAGGCGGCGCTGCAGCGCTGGTTATGCACTTGACGCTGAGCGAAATCCAAAGCCGGCGATGTGTCCAGCGGCAGCCCCTGCGCTAGCGGGTAAGGGAAAGATTCACGCGCGGCAGTGTCTTCTCCGCCTCCGCGACTTCAAAGAACTCGCTGGGTTTAAAGCCGAACAATCCGGCGAGCATGTTCGACGGAAACACTTGCTGCTTGGTATTATATTGCGTTACCAGATCGTTGTAGTACTGGCGCGCGAAAGCGATCTGGTTCTCGGTCGTCGTCAATTCCTCTTGCAGGTCTGAAACGTTTTTGCTGGCCTTGAGCTCCGGATAATTCTCCATCAGCGCGAATACTTTGCCCAGCGACTGCGTCAGAGCGGTTTGCGCCTCGGCGCTTTCTTTCACTCCTTTCGCCGCCATCGCCTGGCTGCGCGCATCGATCACCTTCTGCAGGGTATCCTGCTCGTACTGCATGTAGCCCTTGACGGTCTCGACGAGGTTGGGGATCAGATCGTAGCGCCGCTTGAGTTGCACGTCGATCTGCCGCCAAGCGTTCTGGATGCGCAGGCGCAATGCAGTGAGACCGTTGTACGTCGAGATAACCCAGATACCGAGCACGAAAACGATACCCCAGATGATGTAAATCATAAGGCGTGCGCTCCTCCCGGCTCGTCGCGAAACAACATCGACTTGGTTACGTCGGCGATGCGCGCCGCGCCGGTCATGGTCATGACCCGCTGCATTTCCTCGGTAAAGATCGTGAACACCCGTTCCACGCCAAGCGCGCCGAAAGCGCCCACTCCCCAGGCCACTGGCCGGCCGACGAGCACCGCTTTCGCGCCGAGCGCGAGCGCTTTGACGATATCGCCGCCACTGCGAATGCCGCTATCGAGCAAGACGGGAATCTTTCTGCCAACGGCATCGACGACTTCGGGCAAGGCTTCCAGCGCCGCGCGATTGTAGTCGAGAATCCGCCCACCGTGATTCGAAACCACCAACGCGTCGGCTCCGGCATTCACCGCCGCGCGCGCGTCGTCACCGCCCATGATGCCCTTGACCACCACGGGTAGCGAGACCTGCTGTTTCATCCATTCGATATCCTTGGTCGTCGACTTGTGGCCTCTGCGCGGTTTGCCGTCTTTGGTCGAAAGCGGCACTTCGTCGCCGATTTTGACTGGGCGAACCGTGTCCATGGTGATTCCCACCGCAGCGAAGCCGAGATCCTCCGACAATTTGGCGTAGTCGGAAACCTCTTCCTTGCCGCGGTTCATGTAAGCCATAAACACCAGCGGCGATTTGTCCGCGTCGCGCCAGTCTTTCGGATTGAACTTGGCTGCTTGACTGACAAACATCATCGCGCCAGCCTGATCGGTGCCTTCGGCGACTTGCCGCTCGGCGTCTTTGCCGAAAAGAATGAAGCTTCCCACCGGTGCGGTGATCGCTGGGGTCGGGAGCTTGTGGCCGAACAGCTCGATGGAAACATCGGGCGCCGAGACATCGTGGAAAATCTTTTGGCGAAAGAGATACTGGCGAAACGCGCGCGGATTACGGTGAAAAGTCGCCTTGGTCTCGGCGGCGCCGTTAAGCAGAACGAAGCCGTGCCGTTATTTTCTTGCAGTGGAAACAGCTCGCTCACACCAAGCTCTTTGCCCGATTGGCTGAACGCTCGATGAGCGTCCTTCACCATGTCCTTCGAAGCCACGGTCAGAGTATTGCGAAAGTTTGGCGAAAAAACTTTTGGATTCTCGCGCAGGGCGCAAACGATGTAAGTCTTCGTGCTTGGATGCTTGACGTAGATCACGTGACTGCTGAAGCGGTGCACTTCCAGGTCCAAAACGCTCGTGTAGAACTCTTTGTTGGCCTCCAAATCGGTCGCGACTAAAGTGCCATGGGTAAAAGCCTGCGGCACGTAGCCGCGCCCGGGAAAACGTTCTTCCGGATAGATTTCTTCCCAGTGCGGTTTTTTTACGCCGCCGAATTTCTGCGCCGCCGCCTCTTTGCGTGAAAAATCTTCGTAGCATTCGATTTCCCAACCGTTGGTGCCCGGCTCGACGAAATAGCAAGAATAGGACCCGTGGCTCCACGTCGGCTTGCCGATCGCGCCGAGCTTGTACTGCTGTTTATGCGCGGTCAGATACTCGTAAGCTTTGTCGACTTCCACCGCCGTCATCACGCGCACGCCCCAGTGATTGTGCATGAGTTTAGCGGGAGCATCCGCCCCTGCTTCATGCAGTACCAGCTCCCAGGGAGAATTGGGATGTTTGAGAG
>WNGI01003336.1_pt1 | contig 14137 bp, 15 predicted proteins | sample 5400621 | NCBI WGS metagenome assembly WNGI01 (sample SAMN13153374, study PRJNA577476) | soil metagenome | isolation source: 20 cm soil or saprolite under Garry oak tree replicate 1 | place: USA:California | collected 2016-06-15
ACCTCCATCAACGCTGAATCTTCGAGCTCCCCCACTAGACGCGGGCGAATCGCTTTCGAGTCGAACCAGGTCTCCAGCGCGGCGCGCATTCCCATGTTCTGCGTCGGCAGCAGCGCAGGTGCGCCATCGAGAGACTGAGGAAAGTTGCGCCGCAGCTTTGCCGCCAGCGACGGTACAGCGCAAAACGTGACGCCGGAGCGCCCCAACCTATGATTGAACGTCTTCGCTTTGAGCGCGCTCGAAGCCGGTTCATCGTCGAGCACAATGTCCAATCGGTGGCTCTGGAGGTGACTCACGAGCGGACCGATTTCTCCCTCCCGGCAAATCATATGAACCGCGGCTTCAGAGCAAAACGCGGCTCGAAGAATCTGAAACGCGATTAGCTTGGGAAAGGCGTCAGTAAGACCGATGTTGACTCGCACTGGGTGCTTTCCCGGGCGTTGTTTCACCGCATTCATCAATTCGCGGCCAGCGGAGAAAATCTCGTCGGCGTAGTTGAGCACGAGCTGGCCCGTTTCGGTGAGAACAAGATTGCGTCCACTGCGCCGAAAAAGCCTTTGCCCGAGTGATTCCTCGAGCAGGCGGAGGCCGTTACCATCGAGCGCCCCCGAAATAGCATCGGTGGGGAATCTGTCACCGATAGCATCGCTATTTTTACACCGACAGAAGTACGGTTAAGAATCAATTTGGTGTTCGACACGCAATCGCCGAAGCCTTGGATCATTCCGTAGCATTCGGATAAATCCAAAGGTGAAGAAACCGCTCCGTAGTCAGATCGGGGTTGAATCCGAGGCGAAAATCGCGGCCCATCCGCTTCGTCCTCCAATAAATATAGCTCTTCTGCATCTCGTCGTTTACTTTCACGCGCACCGGTTTCACTAGTAGTCTCAGCCGTGTCCGAGGGCGATTACTTCGGAAGCAAGAAGGCAATAATCTCGTTAGCGGCGCGATGATTCGACCAGAATTGTTCGCCATCGAAAGTAAGCGAGCGAGACGCGAAGGGAATCGTCGCCAGGTCTTTGATCTCTGGCGTTTCTTCACTCAAACTCAGGCGCGCAATCGTCCAGCTCTCGCCGTTCTGTTCGGTTCCGCGCAACACGTAGATCGTTCCATCGACAAATGTGTGGCCGGAAATCTCCGCGCCGACATCGATCGCGCGCAAAATGTTACCCTTGGCGTCCAGTTTCAGGATTCGATGCTTATACCATTGACTTAAGTAAAGATTTTCTCCGTCATAACTGAGGTACGAGCCGGTAAACTCCGGACAAGTGATTCGTTCCGTGTCCGAGAAGCCAGCACTGGGTGTCAACGAGCGGATGTAACGATCATCGTTCACGCCTTCGCCAATAGTGAAACGGATCGACCCATTGGTTGAAACCGCCGCCCACGGAATGCCGGGCGCTTCGATGTCCTCGACCACTTTCCACTCCGCCGGATCAATCGCATACACTCGCCGCAGATCGCGCGATCCCATCCAAAGCACGCCACGCTTGCCATCCCACGCCAACGCCTGCGGCGTCACTGCCGGAGAAGGTGACCGTCGTTGCTCAAGAATGGCGGGAAGTTTCATCTTGCGCCATCAACATCAGTTCACGCCGACACATGTGCAACCAAGAGCGAGTGGCAGATTTTTCTAAGTTTGTAGTTTCAGCTTCGTTTTGATCAACTCAACCAGGTCGCGTGGACTACGGCCGAGGTCAAGCAATAGCGCCTGCTCCGATGCTTGCGGTTCTTCCAGATCCTCAAACTGACTGTCGAGAAGCGCGGGATTCATAAAGTGCTCGCGCCGGTGTTGAAGGTGCTCGGTGATTTCGCGCCGATCTCCACGCAGAAAAACAAACTTCACATCGTCGCTTACGCGCAGGAAATCTCGATAGGCCTTCTTTAGTGCAGAACAGGCAAGAACAGCATTCTCTCCCGCAACGAGGCATTGTTCAATGAGCTCGCGCAGCCTGTCCAGCCAGGGTTGGCGATCTTCGTCCGTCAGCGGAACTCCGTTCTTCATCTTCGCGATATTGGCCACGGAGTGAAAGTCGTCGGCGTCGTAGAACTCCCACTCCAGTTCTTGCGCTAACAACTGGCCGATCGTGGTTTTGCCAACTCCGGTCACACCGCAAATAATTATTACCACAGAGTTATTTCTGGCCAAACCTGTGGTCGATCAACTTGTCGACCTAATCAGTAACTCCGTCTGATGCAGCAGCTCGAAAGGAGGATCTTACTTTTGACCTCCCCGCGCTTGCCAAAAACAGCGCTGGACGCAACACTCTGCGACCATGCACAACCCAGAGGACCGCAGCTTCATCGGTCATCCGCGCGGACTCGGTTACATCGCCTTCACCGAGGCTTGGGAGCGCTTTTCTTACTATGGGATGCAAGCGTTGCTTGTGCTCTACATGGTCAACCGACTATTACATCCTGGACACATCGAGCACATCGCCGGGTTCGGCCCATTTCGCCACCTGATCGAGTCCTTTCGTGGCCCGCTCACAGTCCAGGCGCTCGCCTCGACCATCTTCGGTCTTTACACCGGTCTCGTTTATCTAACGCCAATCGCAGGCGGCTTCATTGCCGATCGCATTCTCGGTCGCACTCGCACGATCACGATCGGTGCGCTCCTTATGTCGGCCGGACATTTTCTCATGGCCTTCGACGTCAGCTTTCTTATCGCACTAAGTTGTCTGCTCACCGGCGTCGGTTGTTTCAAGGGCAACCTTGCCAGCCAGGTAGGCGCCTTGTACCCAACCGGCGACAACCGGCGCGCCGATGCTTTCCAGATTTACTACTTGTTCATCAACGGCGGAGTCATTGCCGCCCCGCTCATCGCCGGTACGCTCGGCGAGAAGGTGGGCTGGCATTACGGCTTCGGCGCCGCCGGGGTCGGGATGTTGATCGGCTTGGCAATTTATCGCGCCGGCCGAAAATATCTCCCGCCCGATTCGCCGGCGGTCGAGAAAAATGCGAGCACGCCGAAGCCGCGCCTGACCAAGCGCGAACGGACTGCCATTCTTTTGTTGCTCCTGCTGTTGCCGGTATTGACGATCGCCGTCATTGGCAATCAACAAATCTTCAACGCTTATCTGGTGTGGGCACAAGACCACGCCAGCCTCATCTTTTTTGGCTACCAGCTACCGACGACTTGGCTGATTACCCTCGACTCAATCTTGTCGGTAAGTTGTCTCGCCGGAGCGGTTGTTTTTTGGCGGCTGTGGTCCAAGAAATATCCGGAGCCAGCCGAGATCACCAAGATCAGCATCGGTAGCATTATCGCGGTAACCGGTTTTCTTTCGCTCGCCGCCGGGGCAGCCATCGCTGCCGGCACAGGCGCGAAAGTTCCAATCGGTTGGCTGATTACATTTCATCTCCTGAACAGCATCGGGTTCGCCAATGTCTTTCCAGTTTCGCTTGCACTCTACGCGCGCGTCGCGCCCGCCGCATTGTCCGCTACTATCATCGGTGTCTACTACCTGGCTTTCTTTGCCGCGAATAACCTCGTGGGTTGGATTGGCGGATTTTTGGAAAAAATGCCAGCGACAAACTTCTGGCTTCTGCACTCAGCCCTTTGCGGAACAGCCGGCATCATCTTCTTCGTCGCCGGGCGGTTGTTTGGCCACTTACTCGCGCCAGGCGATGAGGAAACTCAGGTCAATGCGTAGCATAAAATATTTCACCGTCCTTGCATTTGCTTTTGTGGTTACGGGGATCGCGCAATCGCCTCCAGCAATTCCCGAATCCTCTCAGTTATTCGAAACGATCGCTCAATTGGATGCAAAGATGTTCGGCGCCTTTAACGCGCACGATGTCGATCTTCTCATGTCGATGTTCACAGACGACATTGAGTTTTATCACGACAAGGGCGGACTGACCAACTACCAGCAGACACGCGAAGGCTTCGCGAAAATGTTCGGTAACTCTCCCGACATTCGGCGCGAACTCATTCCCGGCTCGCTTCAGGTTTATCCCATCAAAGATTTTGGCGCGATTGAGATTGGGACGCACCGTTTTTGCCATAAAGAAAACGGCAAAGATGATTGCGGCAATTTTCCGTTCGTGATGGTCTGGCGAAAAATCGGCGACTCGTGGAAAGTTTCGCGCGTCATTAGCTACGGTCACTAAAGAATCTCGCCGGCAATCCTTTGCTTGATCAAAGATTGATCGAAAATTAAGAGCGTCGCTACGTCTTTCCCGTAAAGGGCAGAAACTCTTCGCGGACGATCTTTCCGTTCTTTACCGTGTAAACGCCGACCTCCGATAGTTGCATTCGCTTTTTCGAATTCTTCTCGGTTACGTCGGCGTCGTACTGTACGACGAACCGGTCATGCGCGACGAATGGTCCATTCGCTTTAAAGCTGTGAACCTCCATGGCGTTGAGCCACCAGTCCGTTTTCGCCCGCACTTCAGCGATGCCCCGCTTTTCCGGCGACTCACCATCGCTCGTCCGCGCTTCAATACTCACGATGTCTTTGTCATAAAGCGTATCGAGCGCCTCGTGCCATGCCTGTTTGCGAACCAACTCCACTACTTTCTGTGCAACTTCCTGGATATCCATTTCTCCTCCTTATTAAGATTACTTCATGCAAAACCTTTGCAGTTTATCGAGAACGCTCTTCCAGCCCTCAGTGTGGCGATCGCGCGATTCTTCACTAGGCAACTGTTCGTGCCTGAGCCGCACCTCGGTGCCACCATCGCAATCGGATAACTCCACTGTAACCACACTGTCCCGCTGCGCCCAATCCTCATCATCTTCCCATCGCCAGGTGAAAACGATTTTCCTGTCCGGTTGCAACTCACGGAATTCACCGCACACGGTCATCTCCTCGCCTTCCGGACTAGTCACGTCCCAACTAAACTTCCCGCCCACGCGCGTCTCCGCGACAAGATTACGCGTCTGCACATTCTCAGGCCCGAACCATTCCCTTAATTGGGCCGGATCGGTCCACGCCGCATAGACCCGATGGCGCGACGCCTTGATAATGCGTTTGATTTCGAGCGATAGTTTATCCGGAACTTTGGTAGCCATGATATTTAAGTTTTTTCAACAAATTGTTTTAGCGATGAACCAATAATCTCTGTCCACCCCTTCTCGAAGTTTGTTCTGGCGTAAGCAGGAACCTTCGGAAATGTCTCCAGGCCTTCATGGGTCAGTTTGAGCCGCGTCTTGTCGCCATCAGCGAACAATTCAAACGTAACTAATGAATCGCCTTTTTCCCCCGCATATCGCCAGGTATAAGCGATTCTCTTTTGCGGGATCACCTCCGTGACCTTGCAAAGGTGGCGATAGTTCGTGCCTTCGTGCTCGACGGTGAATTCAAATTCAAATCCCACCTGGGGTCTGAATTCCTTCAAATCGAAATACCAGACCCGCATTTCATCTGCATCGGTGAGCGCCTTCCAGAGTCGCGCCACCGGCGCATTGAAAGTTCGTTCGATCACGACCGCTTCCGTCACATCAGTCTTTGTCGTCATATTCTTTGCCCTTCCTGGTTTCGATTTTCATTTTGCCCTCCTCCAATTTCGTCTGTTTGATATTTTCGGTCGGTTCTAAAAAAATTCTCTTCATCATAAACGCCGTCAGCCTGCCGGTTCAACCCGCACCGGCAGCAATCAATGTCATGTTTGCGATACAAGCGAGACACATAGGATTTCTCGACTCATTCTGTTTGCGGCGGATACTTTTTGAACTTTGGCAGCGCGGGATTCATTTGGTCCCACGGGTGCGCGTCTGATGTCCACACGTCCACTTGCGGGTTGAACCAGCTCGGATCATCCAGGCTCGCAGTTCTGATCGCCACAAACTGCGGGACCGCGTCGGGCTTGACCGCAACCGGCGAGCCGCATTCAGGGCAAAAGCCCCGATGGGTTTTGCCACCAGCTTCACTGGGCGAGGCATGGAAGCGCAGTGAGCCTTGCAAGAGCTTGAAAGCTTCCGTCGGCACGATGACGAAAGACGAAAACGGACCTCCGCTGGATCGCTGACAATCTCGACAGTGACAGTGAAGCATCATCACTGGTTCTGCTGTGACTTCGTAGCGAACCGCGCCGCAAGCGCATTCGCCTGAGAAGGGTGTTGTTATTGCGGTCATATAACGGGGCTCTGCGTCTAGGAGCGGTGTGGTTCGTCGTGCCAGATCCACCACTCGTACGGCGGCGTCTGCGGGTAGCCCTCCGGCGAGTCCTCCCACTCCTCTTGGCGCCCAAGCGCAGTGATGTCGAGGTAATTCCAAGTGCTCCCCATCTGCTCGTCGCCGCGGTTGTTGATGAAGTAGGTGCGGAATACATTGTCACCGTCGCGGATGAACGCGTTCGTGCCATGCCACTCGTCCACGCCGAAGTCGGTGTCGAAGCTGTCCGTGATGGTGTACCAGGGCATCGCCCAGCCCATGCGCGCCTTCACGCGCTCGATGTCCGTCTGCGGCGCCCGCGAAGCGAACGCGAGAGTGGTGTCACGGGCGTTCAGATGGGCGAGGTGAGCGACCTGGTCGGCCACCATGGAACAGCCGATACAGGCATGCTCGGGCCAGCCGGTCACGCCAGGCTCGAAGAAAGCGCGGTAGACGATCAGCTGTCGGCGGCCGTCGAACAAGTCGAGCAGGCTCGCCTTGCCCTTGGGCCCGTCGAACTCGTACTCCTTCTCCACGGCCAGCCACGGCATCCGCCGACGCTCGGCGGCCAGCGCGTCACGGGCACGGGTCAACTCCTTCTCCTTCATGAGCAGTTGCTGGCGGGCAGCCTCCCACTCCTGCGCTGAGACCATTTTCGGACGATTGATTTGGTTCGCTTCAGTTTCACGTGCCATCTCTTTTACTTTCATTTTGTTTTCCTCTGACATGGTTTGTTTTTTTCTTTATGTAAAACTTGCTCATCATAAAAGCGGTCAGTCCGCCGCTCGACGTCGCGCTGGCGGCGATCAAAGCTGCATTCGTTAGACAGATCGGGCACATCGCGTTACTTCCTTCGTTTTTTGTCGGCCGCTTTGTTCGTTTTTTCTAAATATTCAGCCAGGCGATCGAGCGATCCTTCCCAAAACTGGCGATATTCCTCGACCCATTGCGCGGCCTGTTTCAGCGGCTTCGCCTCCAACTGCATTTCATGAACTCGACCATAACGCCGGCGTCGCAGCAATCCCGCCTTCTCCAGCACCCGCAAATGTTTCGAAACTGCCGGCAACGACATCGCGTGCCTCCGGGCCAGTCGCGTCACGCAGCGATCGCCCTGGGCCAGTTGCGCCAGGATTCGCCGCCGAGTCGGATCGGCCAGGGCGGAAAAGGTCCGATTCAAGGCTGCTGGAGAATATTTAACCATCTGGTTAAATAAATAAGACAACGCTTGCCACATAACGCAAATAAAATTTTATGCCCCGCGGCCGGAAACTTTTAGCGTTTCAGCTGTTTAGCTTTTTCGGCAGCTGATTTCCGATCTCCGATCTCCCTTGACCCGCCCGGCGCGTTGGTGAGGGCGGCCCATGTGACTGGCTGACTCCGACCGCGATCACTGATCAGTTTCAGTATTCACCGTCCGACGTCCCCCCTTGCCGCTACTCCGAACCTTTGTCAGGATTACGAAATGAAACAATTTTTTCTGGGCTACCTTCTTTCGGCGTTGATAATTCCGACGTTGTCAATAGCCCAGACCGCGCAGCTCACCGAACAGTTGGGAAAGACTGTCCTCTATGGGGACCTCGCCTTGTCTCCCGATGGCTCACACGTGGCCTGGGTCCAGTCCACCGCCGCGACCACATCGAAGCAAATATCCATTCAGGCGACATCGGGTAATTCCTCCGCTGCGTTCGTCACCCTGGAAGCCGGAGGCGAGAGGATCGATGCCGACCCGGCCTGGTCGCCCGACGCCAAAACCGTCGCGCTCTTTTCCACCGCCGGCGAGAAAGATCAGAGGCAACTCTGGACGGTAAATGCTGATGGCTCCAATCCTCGAAAAATTAGCGAGCTGAAAGGATACGCGGCGCGACCTCGTTGGTCGCACGCTGGCAAACACATTGCCTTCCTCTATATCGAAGACGCTAGTGGCGGCGGCCCTTTAATTGCGGCACCCGCCAAAACGGGTGTGATCGATACCGCTATCCATAACCAACGGATCGCCGTTCTCGACCTTGCTACCGGGAAGCTACACCAGGTCTCCCCACCGGATCTTCACGTCTACGACTACGATTGGTCTCCCGATGACAACAAATTTGTCGCAACTGCCGCGCCCGGTCCAGGCGATAACAACTGGTGGATCGCGCAGATCTACGCGATCGACATCGCAAAGGGTGCGGCCACATCAATCTACAAGCCCTCGCTCCAAGTAGCCGTCCCACGTTGGTCGCCGGACGGTAAGTCTATCGCGTTTATTGAAGGCTTGATGAGCGATGAAGGATTTCATGGCGGCGACTTGTTCACGATCTCAGCCGATGGCCGCGACATTTTGAATCGCACAGAAAAGCGCAAAAGCTCAGTCAGTTCTCTCTTTTGGCTGACGCCGGATCGCATCCTTGTCACAGAAGTAGTTGGCGGGGAAAGCGCGATTTCTGAATTAACGCTCGGCGATAATTCAATGCGCACGACCTGGCAAGGCGCAGAGCATATTCATGCCTTCGGCAATTTCCCTAACTTCGCCCTCTCCAAGGATGGCAAATTCGCGGCCGCAGCCCGCAGTAGCTACGAAACGCCGCCTGAAATCTGGACCGGACCGGTCAGTGAATGGCGCCAACTAACCAGTAATAATTCCGGGCAATCACCGACCTGGGGCAAAGCCGAAAGCCTCGAGTGGAGCAACGAAGGATTTAACATTCAGGGATGGCTTCTCCCACCTGCGCGCGTCGAGTCCGGTAAGAAATATCCAATGGTCGTTCTCATTCACGGCGGACCGTCCAGCGCAACAATGCCGGAGTGGCCTGCCTCATTTGGAATGGCACGAGCCATTATCGCGGCGCTCTCGTCACGCGGTTACAACGTTCTGTTGCCAAATCCCCGTGGAAGCTATGGTCAGGGAGAAGAGTTTACTCGCGCGAATGTAAAAGACTTTGGAGGCGGCGATCTGCGCGACATTCTCGCCGGAGTCGATGCCGCCGTCGCCAAGCACCCCATCGATCCTGCACGATTGGGGGTGACCGGCTGGAGTTATGGCGGCTACATGACGATGTGGACCGTGACGCAAAGTAACCGCTTCAAAGGCGCGGTAGCGGGTGCTGGCATCGCTAATTGGCAAAGTTACTATGGTCAGAACCTGATCGACCAATGGATGATTCCATTCTTCGGTTCATCGGTCTACGACGATCCCGCCGTCTATCGGAAGAGTTCGCCTATTGAGTACATCAAAAAGGTCAAGACTCCCACTCTGGTCATCGTCGGCGAACACGATGCCGAATGTCCCGCACCACAGTCCTACGAATTCTGGCATGCGTTAAGGACACTTGGCGTTCCGACACAGCTGGTCGTGCATCCGGGAGAAGGCCATCTCTATCTCAAACCAGAGAACCAGGTTGATCGACTGGATCGCACGATTGCCTGGTTCGATAAGTATTTGAAATAATCCGAGATGACAGTCGCTCATTATGAAGGATGACAAAGACAACATCCAACTCAGCGCGGTAGAAGATCACGATGGAATCCTAACGATTCGTGGAGGCGGTGCGCGCCGAGATTGGAACGGCATTCATTATAAACAAGGGATGTCGGCCAAAAATGTGGGCACGACAAAGCTATCAGCCAACATCGCGACAATCCCGCCCGGTGGCGTCGCCGCAGCGCATATTCACGTCGGTTTCGAGCTCATCCTTTACATCATCGAAGGAAAAGTCCGCCACGAATTCGGATCTGGACTTAAGCAAGTGCTGGAAAACAAAGCCGGCGATTTTATTTACATCAAACCCGGCGTGCCGCACGAAGTTTTCAACATGAGTGACACCGAACCGGTAGTCGCCTTCGTTGCCCGCTCATCCGCCAACGAGTGGGACGACATTATTCCTTACGACCGGAACGAATGTCGGTGAAGCGCTTGGACCACAAATCTTTTTAACCTTTTAACCTTGTAACCTTGTAACGTTTTAACTTTCAAATAGTCCATCGCTCCACCACTCCATTACTCCAACACTCACGATTGGGCGTTGAGTGTTGAAGTTTGCTTCCTAAGATGCCGCGATGAAGCAACTCGAAGAAATACGCCGATGCTTCCCAGCGCTCGCCCGCATTCATAACGGTTATCCGGTCGCTTATTTCGATGGACCCGGCGGCACGCAGGTGCCACGCACGGTGGTCGAGGCAATGAATGATTATCTTTATCATCACAACGCCAATACCCACTGGGCCTATCCCACCAGCGAGGAAACCGACGCGATCATCGACTCTGCTCGGAAGGTGTTGGCCGATTTTCTGAACGCAAGCCCGGCCGAAATCGTGTTTGGCGCCAACATGACGACATTGACCTTTCACCTCGCGCGCGCTCTCAGCCGTGGCTACAGACCTGATGACCAAATCGTGCTCACTGAGCTTGATCATCATGCCAATATCGCGCCGTGGCGGACGCTGGAGAAAGAATGCGGCGTGAAAGTGCGCATGGTGAAAATGATTCCTGAAACCGGCGAGCTGGATTGGGAAGATTTTTCCCGGCAACTAACGGGACGTACAAAACTCGTCGCGATCGGGGCGGCATCAAATGCTCTTGGAACGATTAACGATGTAAAGCACGCAGGAGAAATGGCGCACTCCCTCGGCGCAAAAGTTTTCGTCGACGCCGTTCATTACGCGCCACATGAGTTGATCGACGTGCGCGATTGGAATTGTGATTTCCTCGCCTGTTCCGCCTACAAGTTCTACGGCCCGCACATCGGAATTCTTTACGGTCAACTCGATCTGCTTGATTCGCTTGATTTCCCAAAATTGATCCCCGCACCCGACTCAGCGCCGGAACGGGCCGAGACTGGTACCCAGAATCACGAAGGAATTGCGGGCGCAGCAGTCGCCGTGGATTTTCTCGCCTCACTCGCTCCAGAGCCGACGCGGCGCCGAAGTTTGCGTGCCGGGTTCCGGCAGCTTCACGAACGCGGCGAAGCGCTGATCAAACAACTGTGGAATGGGTTGCGGGAAATACAGCGTGTCCGTCTTTACGGCACACCATCCGACGGAACGCGTACGCCGACGATCGCATTCACTGTGAACGACGTGCTATCGGTGGAGGTGGCGAAGAAACTGGCGGAAAGCGGAGTATTCCTATCACATGGCGACTTCTACGCCCTGACGGTGGTAGAGCGATTGGGCCTGGCGCCGGACGGACTTGTTCGCGCCGGTTGTGCCTGCTACACCACAGCGGAAGAGGTCGATCGCTTGGTGGATGGCATACGCCGATTGTAATCAGGCGCTGCCAGCGTTTGGGGCTCCGCAGGGCATCGTTCTGCCAACAACTACCGCGCTCATGAATTGGTAGGGCGAGACTCTGTCGAGCCGGAGGGACGCGTCCGGCATCTGGTGAGGGCGAATAGGAAAGTTTAATTTCCTAAGTTCGGCCGCACCTATACTGTATTAAGGAGGCAAGAATGAGCACGATCGGAACAGTGGAAAGCCTTTGGCGTTATCCAGTCAAAAGTATGTGCGGAGAAGAGTTGGGCGAACTGTTCGCCAGCTACGCAGGAGTTTACGGCGATCGCCTTTTTGCTTTTGAAAGCTCGGCCAACCCAAGGGGCTTCCCGTTTTTCACCGGACGCGACCAACGTCAGATGATTCGTTACCGCGCGCGCTTCCGAAACCCGGAGAAGGCGGCGCGGCCTGCTAACTTGGGTGAAGCGGAGAAATTGGGCTCGGGCCTGAATCCGATCTCGGCTGACGAATCCGAATTGTTGGTCGATGTCGAAACGCCAGACGGGAAAACTTTCGCGATTAATGACCCCGCTTTGATCGAAAACCTGCGCTTAAACACGGACGGAAATCACGAGCTCACATTGCTTCGTTCGGATAAAGCGATGACCGATTGCCGTCCGTTGTCGATCTTCACGGTGCAAACGGCGGAAAAACTGAGCGAGGAAACCGGCGTGTCCGTCGATAAGCGTCGCTTCCGTGCAAATGTTTATGTCGATCTAATGTCGCCCGAAGGTTTCGCCGAAGATAAATTCGTGGGTCGCTCGCTGCGCATCGGCTCAAAAGTAGCCATCGCCGTTCTCCAGCGCGATGCGCGTTGCATGATGATCACGCTCGATCCCGACACTGCGGAAAAAACGCCGGCGATATTGAAAGCCGTCGCGCAAGCGCACGAGGGCATGGCGGGTGTTTATGGTGCTGTGCTGGTGGAAGGCATGATACACAAAGGCGACCCGGTCGAGTTGCTCAACTAAGTCAGATCCGCTTCTCTACCTCTCCCCTCTCACTTCTCACTTCTTACTTCTCACTCGCTCCCCGTTCCTCGCTCCCTGCTCTTTACTTTCCAATGAGAATAAAAATGCCGGCGGCCAGGGCGACAAGATAGAGCAGAAAAATAGCCGGTCCGAAATTTATGCCGAACCCTAACAGACCGTCGATAATCAAATAAACTGCGAGCAGCAGCATGCCGATATTTTTGGTGACTTTCATGGTGTTACTCTTTTAGATCGCTACTTCGCTTACAATCTAAATCTGAGCGGGCTGTGCTCTTGCCCACGAATGACACGAAATAACGAACTGAATCTTTTCGCGTCCTTAAAGTGTTTCGCCGGATCTGACCCTGGTCAGCGAGAGTGCAAGGCCGCAGCTGCTTAATTGAACCAAGATGTTCTTGCAGGTGTTTGGAATCGTTAGTGTTCACGCTTTAACTGCCAAGGCTTTCTCTTCATAACGCACCGTGGAACATTGGATCGACTTCGAGATTGAACGTTGCCTCTTGAGAGTTGAATGCTAGTTGATTAAACGATTTGAATGCCGGTCATCTCGCAATCCAGGCACACGAACAAAGCTGGCCTTTAGACAAACCGTTTCGCATTTCCCGCGGTTCTCGCACGGAAGCCCGTGTCATCGTCGTGACCGTGACCGACGGACAGCACAGCGGACGTGGTGAAGCGGCGCCAATTAGACGTTACAAGCAAAGCCCTGTCTCTGTTTTGAGGCAGATCGAATCCATCAAAAGTGCACAACATCTGGATCGGGAGCAGCTTCAAAAACTGTTGCCGTCGGGCGCGGCACGTAATGCGTTGGACTGCGCGTTATGGGACCTTGAAGCGAAAATTTCCGGGAGACGCGTCTGGGAACTGGCGAACATCCCCCTCGCTCACGAAGTTGAAACCTCGTTTACGATTAGCTTGGATACACCGGCTGCCATGGCTGCGGCGGCGAGAGCTAATGCAACGGCCCCTATCCTGAAACTCAAACTGGGTGGCGATGACCTCGACCTTGCGAGAGTCGAAGCTGTGCGGGGAGCGGCAACGGGAGCACGCCTCCTGATCGACGCTAACGAGTCGTGGACTCCCGATCATTATTGCGAGGTCGTGCCCTCGTTATCCCAATTCGGTGTCGAGTTGATCGAACAACCTTTTCCGGCGGATTCCGATGAAGTCCTCGAAACACTCGATCGTCCTATTCCTGTCTGCGCGGATGAAAGCTGCCATACCACGACCGACCTTCCCCGCCTGACGAATCGCTATGAAATGCTGAACCTAAAACTGGACAAAACCGGGGGGTTAACTGAAGCGTTGCTTTTAAGTGCGCGTGCCCGCGAAGCCGGCTTCAAATTGTTGCTTGGCTGCATGGTCTGCACCTCGTTAGGAATCGCGCCTGCCCGCCTCCTTGCCAGCGCCGTCGATTACGTCGACCTCGACGGCCCCCTACTCCTCGCCGGCGACCGTCATCATGCGGTGCCATATGCTAATGGCAGGATCGGCATCCCTCCTCGGGAATTGTGGGGCTAAACCTCCGCTTGAGCTGGGCGATCAAAGAAACTTAACCAGCGCGTCGGTTGTTTCCTTCGGTCTTTCCTCCAGAATCCAATGGCCGGTGTCCTTCAGCACGACAACTGTGACATCGGTCGCGACCAGTTTCATCTGCTCGGCGAGTTCGTTTCCTAACGACTTCTCGCCGCCGATCGACAGCACCGGCACCGTCAGCTTCGTTTGCGAGAGTTGCGCGAAATCCTTCGCCAGTTGCGGCCACGAGGCAAAATAGGCCCATGCTGCCCGCATCCGTCC
>WNGI01023251.1_pt1 | contig 14132 bp, 11 predicted proteins | sample 5400621 | NCBI WGS metagenome assembly WNGI01 (sample SAMN13153374, study PRJNA577476) | soil metagenome | isolation source: 20 cm soil or saprolite under Garry oak tree replicate 1 | place: USA:California | collected 2016-06-15
TGCCACCGGTCCAGGGCCTGGCCGGCCGCGGCGACGGCCCGCCGCGCGTCGGTCCCGGTGCCCGCGGGCACGGTGGCCAGCCGGGACTCGTCGCTAGGATCGATGACGTCGATGCCGGTCGCGGCGTCGGAACGCTGCCACCTCCCGCCGATCCACTGGGCGTCGAACGTACGTGCCGCAGTCTGGGTGGTCATCCTCGGCAACTCCTTCGTCGCGTCGCGGCCGGCGTCGTCCGGTGGGCCTGGCTCAGCCCACGGTCGCCGGGAGGTGGGTCAGCCCGCGGAACTGCGGGGTGTCCGCCTTCCACTCGTGCGGCCTGCCCTCCGACAACCGGAGGCCGGGAATCCGCTCGGTCAGCGCGGCGTAGGACGCGACGACCTCGGCCTTGGCCAGCCCCGCACCGAGGCAGTGATGGATGCCGACGCCGAACCCCACGTGCCCCGGGTCGTGCCGGGTGACGTCGATCCGGTTCGGATCCGGCCACCGCTCGGGGTCGCGGTTGGCCGCGCCGCGAACCAGGTAGACCAGGTTGCCCTCGCGGATCCGGACGCCGTGCAGCTCCACGTCCCGGGTCGCGAGCCGGTGCGTCAGCTGCACGGACGCGTCGTAGCGCAACACCTCCTCCACCGCGGACGGGAGCAGCGCCGGCCGCCGGGTGATGAGCTCCCACTGGTCGCGCTGGTTGAGCAGACCGAGCAGGCCGTTGGTGATGAGGTCCATCGTGGTCCCGAACGACGCCAGCGGCAGCAGCAGCAGGTGGCCGAACATCTCGTCCTCGCTGAGCTGCCCGCCGTCCGGGCCGCCCTCGGGGTACTTCACGACCCGGCTGACCAGGTCGTCCCGCGGTGCGCGCCGCCGGTCGCGGACGAGTTCGTCCAGGTAGGCCCGCATCTCGTCGAACGCGACCGCCGGCGGGCTGCCGTCGGGGGCCACGGTGGCCGGCTCGGCGCCGAGGAAGATCCGTTGCATGTTGCGGATCTCGTACCACCAGTCGGTGAGTAGGTCGGCGTCCGCCGCGGGCAGGCCGTACTGTGCGGTGAGCACGAGCGCCGGCACCCGGTACGCGAAGTCGTCGACCAGGTCGAACTCCCCCTTCTTCAGCAATTCGTCGGCGAGGTCGACGACGGTCTGCCGGACGGGTGTGGTCCGGCGGATCCCGGAACAGCATCCACTCCGGTGCCATCTGCATGAACGTCTGCACCTGGATCGAGGAATCCGGAGTGACCCGGTCGCGGAGCATCGCACCGAGCCGGTGCGACGAGAACGTTTCGGGTTCCAGGTGCGCGGCGAAAACATCGCTGTGCCGGGTCAGCACCCAGCCGTTGAGCCGATCGTCCCAGTGCACCGGCTCGGATTCCCGGAGCAGCGCGTAGGTCGGGTACGGGTCGATCAGGAAATCGCGGTCGAACAGATTGACCTGGACCGAACCGGCATGGCTGGCCGCGGCAGTCACCATGGACGCTCGCTTCCTTTCGAGTCGCTGTGTCGTGGGCAGTCGGCCGGCGCGAACGCCAACTGAGCGCCCGCCTGCTAACCGAACCGAACTCCGTGTCGGGCCAGTGATTCGAGGCCTGACATTAACCCGCGTTGGGGCCCCGTGCGGCGACGAGTTCCGGTCCGTAACCGCCGTCGCCTCTGGGTCGGCCCCCACACTTCTGACGGGCCGGTGTTCTGTCAAGGTCGCCCGCCGCGTCCCGCTCGGCGTGGCGAGCGGCCAATGCCCTCGATGGACATGAGTCCGCGGCCTGACAGAGACTGCCACCCCACCGCACGCGGACATCGACGTGTGCCGGGTAGATCGACAAAAACCGACAGCGCGAGAAGAAGGGGCCGGCTATGACGCGCGTCCTGACCGTGGAATCGACCCGCACCGTGGCGAGAACGGAACACGGTGGCCGCGCCACGATCGCGTCGTCGATCGGATTCGCGCTCGATTTCTACGACCTGTATGTCGTGGTGTTCGTGGCGCCGGTGATCGCGGAACTGTTCTTCCCGTCCCGGATCGGATCGCTGTCGCTGGCCGGCGCCTTCGGCGCGCTCGCTGCGACGCTGCTGATGCGGCCGGTGGGCGCCGCGCTGATGGGCAGCCTCGCCGACCGGCGCGGACGCAGCCACGCCATGATCGTCTCCCTGGTCGGCGTCGGTACGGTGACCGTGCTGATGGCACTGGTGCCCACGCACCGCCAGATCGGCCTGCTCGCCCCGGTCCTGCTGCTGTCGCTGCGCCTGGTGCAGGGCCTGTTCGTAGGCGGGGTGTTCGCCTCCACCCTGACGATGGCCATCGAGACTGTCCGGCCAAGCCGCCGCGGCCTGGTCTCCGGCCTGGTGGGCGGCGGCGGCACGGCCGCGGGGACGGTGCTGGCCGCGCTGTCGCTGTTCGTCGCGACCCGGCTGTTCCCCGGCCCCGCCTTCGCCCACTGGGGGTGGCGGGCGATGTTCCTGCTCGGCGGCCTGCCCGCGCTGCTGAGCCTGCTGGCGGCGCGCTACGTCGAGGACCCGCCGCTGTGGGAGCGGACCGGGAAGCACCACCGGCCGGTCCGGGAGGTGCTGGCCCGGCCGTACCGCGGCACGCTCGGTCTGAACGTGCCGATCGTCTTCGGCATCGGCACGCACTTCCTGCTCACGGTCGGCTTCCTGCCCACCTACCTGCAGGTGGTCAATCACCTGTCGCGGGCGACCGTGAGCGCCCTGCTGGTGTTGGTGAACCTCGCCGCGCTGGGCTGCGCGCCGGTCACCGGCCAGCTCAGCGAGCGGTTCGGGCGGCGGCGGGTGCTGCTGGCGATGACCGGGGTGAACACGGTGCTGCTGCCGGGGCTCTACTGGCTGCTGGCGCAGGTGCCGGCGCACCGGACGTTCTGGGCCGTCGTCGTCATCACCGTGATCGTGTCGTGCCTGACCATCGGCGCGTTCGGCCCGCTGCCGATCTTCCTGAACGAGCGGTTCCCCACCGCCGTGCGCGCCTCCGGGATCGCGCTGTCGGTGAACGCCGGCTTCGCGGTCGCCGGCCTGGTGCCGACCGCGGTGAACGCCTGGAGCGGGAGCGTGGCCCGGCTGCCGGCGTTCGCCGTCGGGGCGCTGCTGCTGGCCGGCGTGGTGACCGTGACCTGCCTCGCCGCCGCCGGTGAACCGCGGCGCGGCCTCGACGACCGGCCGCCGGCGGCCGGTGAGTCCACCGAGGACGGAGAGGGGCGGTGACCGCCGTGGTGAACACCGGGCCGGAGCCAGCCGGGGCGCCGGGGCCCACCGGCGTCCCCGCGCTCGCCGGCGTGCAGGTCGCCCCCTGGGTGCCGGCCGGGCGGCTGGTCGCGGCGGCGGCCGTGCTGGGCAAGGCGTTCGACGTCGTCTGGGTGCCCGATCAGATGCTCGCCCGCAACATCTACGCCCTGCTGGCGGCGGTCGCCGCCGGCGGGCAGGTGGGCGTCGGCAGCGCCGTGGCGGTGCCGCTGTCCCGCAACCCCATCGACCTGGCCTCCTCGATGGCCACGATCGCCGAGCTGGCCGCGCCGGACCGACCGGTGCTGATGGGGATGGGCGCCGGCGGCTCGCTGGTGGCGAGCCTGCTGCCGAAGCGGTCGGCCACCGCGGTGCTGCGCGAGTCGGTCGAGCTGGTCCGCCGGCTGTGGACGGGCGAACCGGTGCCGCTCGCGGATTACCCGACGCTGGCCGCCCGGCTCGGCTGGCGGCCGGGTGCCTCCGCCCGGCTGACCTACCCGGTCACCCGGGAGATCCCGATCCTGGTCGCGGTCGGCGGGCCGAAGACGCTGGCGCTCGCCGAGGACGCCACCGACGGCCTGCTCGGCACCAGCACGTTCCCGCCCCTGTCGTACGCGGCGCTGCGGGCCGGCGACCGCTCCTCGGCCGGCCGGATCGCCGACGTGGCGGACCGCCGCGCCCGCGCCGGCCGGCCGATGCGCCTGATCTACGGGCTGAACTGCTGCGTCTCGGCCGATCGCGCCGCCGCCCGCGAGTTCGCCCGCCGGCAGGCCGCCCTCGTGGTGGGCAACCCCGCGGTGTGGCCGGCGCTGGACGCCGTGGGCCTGGACCTCGAGTCGGCACACGCCGTGCGGGCCGTGCTCGACCGCGGCGAGGGCGTCGAGGCGGCGGCCCGCGCGGTCGCCGACGACGTGCTGGACGCGTTCGTGGTCTCCGGGACGCCGGCCGAGTGTGTCGACCTGCTCGGCGAGTCCGCTGCGCTGGCCCGGGCGGCCGGCTTCACCGAGTGCTACCTCGGCGTGCCGCTCGGGCCGGACCTCGCCGAGGCGGCCCGCATCCTGGTCGACACGATCGCGCCGGAGCTGTGGCCGGCCCGCCGGTGACTCCCGCTGCGCCGGCCGGAGCTCAGATGCGCAGCTCCGGCCGGTAGATGTCCAGCCACATGGCCCAGTCGAGGGCGCGCTCCATGCCCAGCCGGGTCAGCTTCACCACCGCGGCCGGGTCCTGCCGGGCCGCGTCCGCCAGCCAGGCGCGGTCCACCAGCCCGAACACGTCGTGGTCGCCCTGGCCGAGCAGGTCCTCGGCCTGCCGCTGCAGCGCCGCCACGTAGCGGACGGCCTGCGTCGACGGGTACGGGCTCTTCACCCGGTCGATCACCGACTGGGGCAGCAGATCGCGCACCGCGCCGCGCAGCAGGCTCTTCTCCTTGCCGTCGTAGGTCTTCATCGCCCACGGGGTGTTGTAGACGTACTCGACGAGCCGGTGGTCGCAGAACGGCACCCGCACCTCCAGGCCGACAGCCATGCTGATCCGGTCCTTGCGGTCGAGGAGGTGCCGCAGGAACCGGGTCAGGTGCAGGTAGCTCATGATCCGCATGCGGTAGTCGAAGTCATCCTCGGTGTCCAGCCGCTCGATCTCCGCGCGCGCGGCCTGGTACTTCTCCATCCGGTACCGGTCGAGTTCCAGCGTGTCGAGCAGGTGCGAGTGCAGCCCGGTGCCGTCCCGGTCCAGCGGCCCGATGTTGATCGCGATCCACGGGAACTGGTAGGCGCGGCGGATCGCCGGATCGTGGAACTGCTTGTACCCGCCGAAGACCTCGTCCGCCGACTCGCCGGACAGCGCCACGGTCGAGTGCTCCCGGATCGCCCGGAACAGTTGGTACAGCGAGAAGTCGATCTCGCCGAGGCCCAGCGGGAGGTCGCGGGCGCGCAGCGCGGCCAGGCGCACCTCCGGGTCGGCCAGCATGGTGTGGTCCAGCACGATGTCGGCGTGCTTCGTGCCGACATGCCCGACCACGTCGTGCACGTAGGGGCCGTCCGGGGTGTCGCGCAGGTCGTCCGGGCGGAAGTTCTCGGTGTGCCCGACGAAGTCGACCGCGAACGTGCGCACCTTGTCGCCCTGCGCGGCGAGTTGGGCCGCGGACAGCGCGGTCAGCGCGCTGGAGTCGAGCCCGCCGGACAGCAGCACGCAGCGGGGCACGTCCGCGACCAACTGCCGGCGCACGATGTCGTCGAGCAGCCCGCGGACATGGCCGACCGTCGTCTCGAGGTCGTCGGTGTGCGGTCGGGTCTCCAGCCGCCAGTATGTGCGCTCGGTGATCCCGTCGACGTCGACGGTGACCACGGTGCCCGGACGCACCTCGGTCATGCCGGACCAGACCGCGTGCCGCGGCGTCATGATGAACCCGAGGATCTCGCGCAGCCCGTCGGCGTCCACCACCCGCCGCGCGACCGGGTTGGCCAGGATCGCCTTGGGCTCCGAGCCGAGAACGGCTTGATCCCCAGCCGGTCCCGGATCATCACCAGGCGCCGCACCCGCTCGTCCCAGATCGCGAACGCGTACATGCCGTTCAGCCGCTCGGCCACCCCGGCGCCCCAGCGCAGGTAGCCCCGCAATACCACCTCGGTGTCGCTCACGGTGGTGAACCGCTCGCCCAGGCGGACGAGTTCCTCGCGCAGCTCCGCGAAATTGTAGGCTTCGCCGCTGTAGACCATCGCCACCGCGCCATCCGGCGTGCGCACCGACATCGGCTGCACACCGCCGGCCAGGTCGATGACGGCGAGGCGGCGATGGCCGAGCGCCGCATGCGGGCTGAGCCACCGGCCGGACGCGTCCGGGCCGCGGCAGGCCATGGTCTCCGTCATCGCGTCGATCGCGGTCAGTTCGCCGCCTAGGTCGCGGTCGAACGAAACCCAGCCGGTGATCCCACACATAGGCTGCCTCCAGTGTCGCCCGGCGGACAGCCGGACGAATTGTCGGGTGGCGGTCAGGGCCGACGGTACGTCGTGATCCGGCAGCGCGGGATCGGCCAGCCGTCAGCCGGCCGCCTGGCCGCGGTGTTTCAGCTCATCGGCCAACCCGGCCCAGGCCTCCGCGCACTCGTGGGCGAGTTCGGCCACCACGTCTGTCCAATGTGGTGGAACGGAGTCCACGAGCTCGCTGAGGTCCTCCGCCTGGACGGTGTGCTGGTAGAGCCAGCGCACCGCGTGCCGGCCGCCCTCGGACAGCCGCAGCGACGGGTCCTTCCGCAGGTTCGCGAGCACCGCGAGCCGGTCCAGCCGCGGCAGGTCCTTCGCCGGCTTCGGGCATGGCTGGGTGTCCGGCCGGTCGGCGCCGGCCGTCTCCGCAGCTGCCGCCGACTCCTCGGCGCACCGGTGCTTGGGCGGGACGGGATCCTCGTGCCGGCGCAGCCGGTCGCGTACGTCGGACGCGGTCGCCACGGACAGCCCGGTGGCCCTGGCGACCTCCCGCAGCCCGATGCCCGGACGCTCGTTGAGCATCTTCGCCGCATCGTGCCGCTGGCCGGCGTTGTTGAGCGGTCGCGCCCGCCCGTCCCGGCCGATCCTGGTGTTCGACTGCGGATTCTCCGCAGTCGAACGCCGGCGGAGGCCGGAGACGGTCTTGTCCGACAGGCCCGTCGCCGCCGCGACCGCCCGGTCTGACCACTGTGGATTGATGCGGATGATCCGCTTCGCCGCGGCCCGCCGATCGGCCAGCGACAGCGGGAGGCCGTGCGTGACGTTCGCCTTGACCGCCAGCACGTACGCCGCGTCCTCGCTGCAGTCGTAGAGCCGGGCGTCGATGCTCTCCCGGCCGGTGAGCATCGCGGCGCGGGCCCGGTGCATGCCGTCGATCACCCGCATGGTCGGGCGGTGCACGGCGATCGGCGGTAGCGGTTCGGCCGTCTCGGCGAGCAACCGCGTATGGTCGGGATCTTCCCCGGTGCGGCGTGGCGAGTTGTCGAAGACGAGGGACGCGATGCGGACCAAGGTGGTCGGTGGTTGCTCGGTAGCGGTGAGCGGCAAGCGGTCGTGCTCATCGGCCGCCGTGCGGCGGCGCCGCGATGCGGGGCGCCCGGCCGCCGAAGCCGTGTCGATGTTGTGTGCCATAGGTAGTCCCTTGCACCTGGGTGGCCCAGACATGGCCTCAGCGGAACGCGTCGGCAAACAATCCTTCGCGTCCGATGGAGCCGGCGCCACCGAGCGTGGACACGTTCCGCTGATCAAGGCCCTGACGGTCACCTGTGCGGGTCGTATGTGAAAGATCGAACGACTGATGCCGGTACGTTTACGCAACACCACCCTGTCGCACGATCGTCACATCGGTCAACCTCTTTCTTCCGCTATCTTCCGCCACTTCCGCCTGAACCGCGCAGAACGGGCATAGCCGGGCGAAGAACGCGGGGGCCGGCCGGGCCCTCGCGCGTCTCGCCGACCCGGCCCGGGACCGTCCACGTAGGACATTCGAGGAGTCGCGGATCGGCACCCGGTACCACCGGGCGACAGTTTTTGGTTTTATCGCTGACGGCCTGATCGCATTCTGTCCGCACGAGGAGAGCGCATGATCTCTGTCGCCGGAATACATCACGGTGAGAGCGACGCGGGCGCCAGCGGCGTCCATTCGATATTCGCCGTCGCCGATAACTGGGCGGGCTGTATCGGCGCCGCCACCGCGGTGTCCGCGCCGGATGGGGTCATCGATTTCCGCGGGCTCGCGGACAGCACGCGGTCGCTGGCCGGCCGGCTCGCGGCGGAGGGGGTGGGCCGGAACACGCCGGTGGGCCTGTTCCTCGGTCGATCCCGGCTGTCGCTGTCGAGCCTGCTCGCGGTCTGGTGGCTCGGCGCCACGGCGGTGCCGATGGACGACCGGCACCCGGCCGACCGGCTCTCCTTCGCCCTGCGGGACGCCGACGTGCGGACGATCCTCGCCGACCGGCTGCCTCCCGGGACGCTGCCGCGCGGGGCACGACGGATCGGCGCGACCGGGGTGGCGGCGACCGGGGCGGCGGCGACCGGGGTCGTGACCCCGCCCCGGGCCCGGCCGGAGCCTGACGACCGCGCGTACATCGTCTACACCTCGGGCACCACCGGCTGGCCCAAGGGAGTCGAGGTCACCTACCGCAACCTGGGCGCCTTCGTCGGCGCGCTCGGCGCCCTCGGACTGCGTCCGGGCGGCATGGGGATCAACGCCGTGTCGCCGGCCTTCGACGGCTGGCTGTGGTGCGCCTTGCTGTACCTGCTGCACGGGCAGGGCATGGCCGTCGTCGACCTGGCTGCCCCCGAGACGACGATCGCGGCGAGTTGGTCGGACACGGCCCGCGGGGACGACCTGGCCACGATCGGCCGGCCGCTGCCCGGCTACCTGGCCTACCTGCTCGACGACGACCAGCGGCCCGTCGGCGCCGGCACGGCGGCCGAGCTGTACCTCGGCGGCCCCGCGGTCGCGTGTGGCTACCGCAACCGGCCCGACCTGACCGCGGAGCGGTTCCTTCCCGACCCGTTCGCCGGCGGCGGCGCCCGGATGTACCGGACCGGCGACGTCGTGCGCGCCCGCCCGGACGGTCAACTGGAGTTCCTCGGCCGGCGGGACGAGCAGGTGAAGATCGCCGGTCTGCGGGTGGAGCTCGGCGAGGTCGAGCGGGTGGCCGCCGGCTCGGCCGGGGTGCGCGCGGCGGCCGCGTTCGTCACCGCCACCGGCACCCTCGGGCTGGCCGTGGTGACCACGCCGGGCGCCGGCGACGGGGACCGGCCCGGGCAGGTACGCGCGCACTGCGCGTCCCGGTTGCCCGAGGCGATGGTGCCGACGGTCGTCGATGTCGTCCGCGCGCTGCCGACCCTGCCGACCGGGAAGGTCGACCGGAACGCGCTCGCCCGGGCCACGGTGTCGGCGGCGACCGGCCGCGAGCCCGGGTCCGAGCGGGAACGCCAGGTCTGCCAGGTCTTCGGGGACCTGCTGTCCCGCCCGGTCCGGGACGTCGACGCGAACTTCTTCCAGCTCGGTGGCCACTCGCTGCTCGCCGCCCGGGCAGTGGCCGTGCTGCGCCGGTCGACCGGGCTGCGGCTGTCCATCCGGCACCTGCTGACCAACCCGACCGCGGCCGGCCTAGCCGCGGAGTTGGGCCGGCTGGATCGGCAGGACCGGCTTCCCGCGGGCGGCCGGTGATGGCCCGGGGCTGGCTGGTGCCGTGGCACCCGCGCCCGGACCGCCGACCGGCGCTGCTGTGCCTGCCGCCGGCCGGCGCCGGGTGTGGGCAGTTCGGCACCTGGCAGGCCGCGTTCGGCGACGCGGTCAGCGTGATCGGCGCGCAACTGCCGGGCCGGGAGACCCGGTGGGCCGATCCGCCGCCGGACACGGTGGAAGAAGCGGTCGGCTCGGTGGCGGACGAGCTGACCGAGCTCATCCCGCCCGAGCTCCCGGTGGTCGTCTTCGGCCACAGCTTCGGCGGACTGCTTGGCTACGAGATCGCCAGGCGGCTCGGGCGGGACGGCCGGTGGCCCGGCGCGCTTGTGGTCGCGGCCTGCCGGCCGCCGCACCACTGGGTGGGCGCCGGCCGGGGCCTTGTCGACGACGACCGGGAGCTGGCCCGGCTGCTGGACGACCGGCGGCTGGGCGACGAGGATCTCGACGAGGACAGCCGGGAGCTGATGCTCGACGTGCTGCGGCAGGACGCCCGGCTCTCGCTGACCTACACCGACCCCGCCGGTGCCCGGGTCGAGTGCCCGCTCGAGGCGTGGGGCGGTCGGGACGACCCGACGGTGCTGCCCGGGCAGGTCGCCGGCTGGCGCGAGTACGCGGCCGGATCGTTCCGCGACCGGGTGCTGGCCGGCGGGCACTACTTCTGCCTCGAGTCGGCCGAGCCGGCCCGCGGCCTGCTGGCGGCGCTGCTGACCGCGCCCGGCGCGGCGGCGCACGTGTCCTAGGGAGGCTGCTGTGCACGTGGACCTGACCGACCCGGCGTTGTTCGCCCACAACGAGTTCTGGCCGGTGCTCGCGTGGCTGCGGGCCAACGACCCGGTGCACCGCCATCCCGAGCCGGACGGCCCCGGCTTCTGGGTGGTCAGCCGCTACCACGACATCGCCGCGGTCTACGCGAACCACGAGGTGTTCAGCTCCCGGTTCGGGATGCGCCTGGACAGCAACCCGGACGCGGTGTCGATGGTGTCGCAGCGGATGCTGATCGTGTCCGATCCACCCGACCACACCGACCTCAAGCGGGTGCTGTCCAAGGCCTTCGGGCCGAGCGAGGTCCCCCGGCTGCAGGACGTGGTCCGGCGGGTCGTGCGTGCGGTGCTGGCCGGTGCCGTGGAGGTCGGGGACTTGGACTTCCTCACCGTGGCCAAGCAGATTCCCAACCACGTGGTGTGCGCGCTGATGGGCATCCCCAGGGCGGACTGGGAGTGGGTCGGCGACACCACGACCGAGGCGTTCTCCGCCGACGACGACGACGTCCGCGGCGGGGCGCACGGCGAGATCTTCCTCTACTTCGAGGATCTGCTCCGGCAGCGGCGCGAGGCGCCCGGCGACGACTTCGTCAGCCGGATCGCGCACGAGGAGAGGGCCACCGACGTGCCGGGCGAGCGGCGGCGGCTGACCGACGAGGAGATCGTGTTCAACTGCAACGGCGTGCTCGCCGGCGCGAACGAGACGACCCGGTACTCCGCCGCCGGCGCCGTGCTCGCGCTCGCACAGAACCCCGACCAGTGGCACACGCTGCGCACCGCCGGGGCCCCGGGGGTGCCCGACGCGGTCGAGGAGGTGCTGCGCTGGACCGTGCCCGGCATGCACGCGATGCGCACCGCGCTGACCCCCGCGCGGATCGGCGACGTGCGGATCCTGCCCGGCGACCGGGTGACGCTGTGGAACGGCTCGGCCAACCGGGACGAGGCCGTGTTCACCGACCCGGACAGCTTCCGGGTCGACCGGACCCCCAACCGGCACCTGACCTTCGGCGCCGGCCGGCACCTGTGCCTCGGCGCCCGGCTGGCCCGCATCGAGCTGACCGCTTTCTTCGCCGAATTGATCGATCGCGTCGAGGCGATCGACTTGCTCGGTGCGCCCAAGTACAACTCGTCGAACTTCACCTGGGGGCTGCGCGACCTGTCGGTACGGCTCGTGCCGGCGCGCACCGCGGCCTGACCCGCCCGACCGCCCGGAGGTATTTCCGTGGACAGCCGTATCAGGAGCATCGTCATTCTCGGTGGTGGCACCGCAGGCTGGATGACGGCCGCATATCTTGGCAAGGCGCTGCAGCAGACGGTGCGTATCACGGTGTTGGAGGCCCCGGCCATCCCGAGGATCGGTGTCGGTGAGGCGACCGTGCCGAACCTGCAACGGGTGGTGTTCGACCACCTGGGCATCCCCGAGGACGAATGGATGCGGGAATGCAATGCCGCCTTCAAGATCGCGGTCAAGTTCATCAACTGGCGCACGCCCGGACCGGGCAGCGCGACGGCCCGGCAGTGGCATGGTCGTCCCGACCACTTCTTCCATCCGTTCGGGCTGCTGCCGAACCAGGATCAGATCCCGCTGTCGCACTACTGGTCCTACAAGCGGCTGGGTGGGCAGACCGACGAACCGTTCGACTACTCCTGCTTTGCCGAGCCGTCCATCATGGACGCCAAGAGGGCGCCACGGTGGCCGGACGGCCGGCGGGCGACCTACTACGCCTGGCACTTCGACGCGCAACTGGTGGCCAACTTCCTGCGCCGGTTCGCTACCGAGAAGCAGGGCGTCGTCCACGTCGAGGACGAGCTGGCCGAGGTACGGCAGGACGAACGCGGCTTCATCACGGCGCTGACCACGAAGGGCGGCCGGGTGCTCGACGGCGACCTGTTCGTCGACTGCTCCGGGTTCCGCGGCCTGCTCATCAACAAGGCGCTGGGCGAGCCGTTCGTCGACATGAACGACCACCTGCTGTGTGACAGCGCGGTCGCCGCCCCGGTGCCGCACGATGACGCCGCGCACGGCGTCGAGCCCTACACCTCGGCCATCGCGATGCGCTCCGGCTGGACCTGGCGGATCCCCCTGCTCTCCCGGTTCGGCTCCGGCTACGTCTACTCGAGCCAGTTCTCCTCCCCGGACGAGGCGGCCGGCGACTTCTGCCGCCTGTGGGGCCTGGACGAGTCGACGACCGAGCTGAACCGGCTCCGGTTCCGGGTCGGCCGCAACCGCCGCGCGTGGGTGAAGAACTGCGTCAGCATCGGTCTCGCGTCGTGCTTCCTCGAACCCCTGGAATCGACCGGCATCTACTTCATCTACGCGGCGATCTACCAGCTGGCGAAGCATTTCCCGGACCGCACGTTCGACCAGGCGCTCGTCGATCGGTTCAACCGCCAGATCGAGACGACCTTCGACGACACCCGGGACTTCATCCAGGCGCACTTCTACTACTCGCCGCGCACCGACACGCCGTTCTGGCAGGCCAACAAGGAACTGCGGCTCACCGACAGCATCCTGGAGAAGGTGGCCATGTACAAGGCCGGTATACCGGTCAACCCGCCGCTGACGGACGAAGGCGGCTACTACGGGAACTTCGAGGCGGAGTTCAACAACTTCTGGACCAACGGCAGCTACTATTGCATCCTCACCGGCATGGGCGTGCTGCCCGACCACCCGCTGCCGGTGTTGGATTACAAGCCGGACTCGGTCGCCGCCGCGGAATCCCTGTTCGAAGGCGTGAAGCGGAAGCAACGGGACCTGGTCGCGGCACTGCCGTCGAACTACGAGTCCCTGCGCAAGCTGCACGGCAGCTAGTGCGCGGACGGCGATGGGAGTATCCCGTGAGGTTTGGCATCGGACTCGGTCGCACGCTCACCGCCGACGGGGCGGCGCAGTTGGCGAAGGTCGCCGATGAATATGACTACGAGCACTGCACGTTCATCGACTCGCAGAACCTGTGCCGCGACTCGAGCGCGATGATGACGCTGGCCGCGGCGAACACCACGCGCATCCGGATCGGCCACGCCGTCACCAACCCGTACACCCGGCATGCCGCGGTGATCGCGAACTCGATCGGCACGCTGGACGAGATCTCCGACGGTCGGGCGTTCCTCGGTATCGGCGCGGGCGGCAGCGCGGTCGCCATGGTCGGCCAGCATCCCCGCCCGCTGAGCGAGCTCGCCGACCACATCGCGTTCTTCCGTGACTTCACGGCCGGCCGGCAGGCGAGCTGGCAGGGCCAGGTGATGCGGTCGGAGTGGCTGCGCCGCTACATCCCGGTCGTGATCGGCACGCACGGCGCCAAGAGCTGCCGGCTCGCCGGGCGGATCGCCGACGGGGTGTTCCTGCCGGGCTTCGACCCGGGGATCGCACGCTGGAAGCGGGCCCGGGTGGCCGAGGGCGCCAACCAGGTCGGCCGCGGCCTCGCCGACCTGCGGCTGTGGTGCCGGGGCGCGGTGTTCGTGCACGAGGACAAGGACTACGCCCGCGAGTATGTGCGGTCGTACGCGGCGACATCGGCATACTACCTCTGGCGGTCGGTGTTGCGATTCGACACCGACGAGAGGCGGGCGCTGGCCGAGGACCTGCCGACCGCCGTGCTGGAGGAGATGGTCAAGCTCGCGGACCGGTACGACTTCTCCCAGCATGAGACGGTCGGCGCCGCGCACGCCGCCGACCTGTCCGACCGCCTGATCGACTGCTTCGCCATCTACGGACCGCCGGGGCGGTGCGTCGAACGGCTGGAGCAGCTGCGCGCGCTCGGCGTGGACCGCGCGTCGCTGGTGCTGTACGGCGTGCCCGACCAGGCCGCCATGATCAGGCGCTTCGTCGAGGACGTCGCCGCCCGCCTCGGGTGAGGGCGGGGGCCCGGCGGCAGGAACTGGCAGCAGACCAAGGAGGATGAGCAATGCCCTTCATTACCGTGCTGACCGTCGGCGGCCGCACACTGGAGCAACGGCGACGGTTCGCCGACGAGGTCA
>WNGI01003340.1_pt1 | contig 14131 bp, 14 predicted proteins | sample 5400621 | NCBI WGS metagenome assembly WNGI01 (sample SAMN13153374, study PRJNA577476) | soil metagenome | isolation source: 20 cm soil or saprolite under Garry oak tree replicate 1 | place: USA:California | collected 2016-06-15
TTTTTGCGCCAGAACTTTGGACTTCTTAAGTTTCGTCTCTTCGTCATCCGTTCCGCCGAGGCCGATCGAGATGAAGGCATCGCCTTTTAGAACGTAAAGCACGCCGCCGAATCGATTGCTGACCCAATAGGCATCGTCTCCGAGGCCAGTGATCTTTTTCGGCGCGGAGCCTTGCTCCTTCTCGTCGCCGCTCTTCGTCTTGGGTTCTTCGTCCTGGTACGGATCAAACTTCTCTTTCCAAAAATCTTTTGGGCTGCGCTTGCTGTCTTGCTTCGGGTCAGATCGTACGAGTGCCAGGGTTACTGACTTGCTGAATTCCGCTGCGGTATAGAAACATTGGGAAACAAGGAAAACTCCGTCTGAGTGTTCGCTGGTTTTGACGTCATTCACCGGCGCTGTCTGAACCGATTCGACTTCCTCTTTGGAGAGGAGGTTGCAGGCGTCATGCACGACTGCTCCGGATCGGCGTTCCTTGCATCCGCCGACTACTAAAAGCGATGTGGCGACACACACGAACAGCAACCTGCGCATGCCGAACTTTTCACTAACGAACAGCCGCAAACAACATCCCGATTTTATCGATCTCATGGAACGGCCACTACGTTGCTTCGCCAGTTGACGGATGTTAGCGTCGCCTGCCTGTAATGAGCCAGAACTACAAAGACACTCTGAATCTGCCGCGGACAGAGTTTCCGATGAAGGCGAACCTTGCCGCGCGTGAGCCGGAGATGCTCAGGGCGTGGGACGAGAGACGTCTTTACCAGCAAATTCAGAAATCGAGAGAGGGTCGGGAACTGTTCGTTCTGCATGATGGCCCGCCGTTTGCCAACGGCGATGTCCACATGGGCACTGCGCTTAACAAAATTCTGAAGGATTTCGTGGTGAAATCGCAGACCATGTTGGGCAAGCGTGCTCCGTATGTCCCTGGTTGGGATTGTCACGGCCTTCCAATCGAATACAAAGTGGTCAAGGAGTCACGCGCTCTTTCTCCTTTGGAGATCCGCAAAAAATGCGAAGCGTTTGCGCGAAAGTTCATCAACATCCAGCGCGAACAGTTCAGACGACTCGGCGTCTTCGGCGACTGGGAAAATCCGTATCTGACAATGGATCCCAGATACGAAGGGGAAATTCTGCGCGCGTTCGCAGTTTTCGTAGAGGAAGGCTTGGTTTATCAGGCGCAAAAGCCGGTCTTTTGGAGCACAGGCGCGCAGACCGCGCTGGCGGAAGCCGAAGTAGAATATCAGGAGCGCGACGACACCGCCGTTTACGTGCGATTTCCACTTCCTCACGACCAACTAGTGAAGATCGGTCTACCAACTGATAAGCCCGTGAGCGTTGCGATTTGGACAACAACGCCTTGGACTTTACCTGCGAATCTCGCGCTCGCAGTCGATCGCGATGCCGATTACGAAGTTCTGGGCAATGAAAAAGAGCGAGTGATTATCGCTCGCAAACTTCATGAACAATTCATCCAACATACAGGCTTTGTACCGCTCGAAGAACGGACTTCTCTATTGGGCAATCAACTCGTTGGACGACAGGCGCAACATCCATTCCTCAATCGCCACTCAATTATGCTCGCAGCCAATTTCGTAACCATGGACACGGGCACAGGTGCTGTGCACGTCGCCCCCGGTCACGGCGAAGATGATTATTGGTTGGGCAGAGCGAACGACCTCGGAATTCTTTCTCCGGTAGACGATCACGGGCGCTTTACTGAAGAAGCTGGTCTGCCAAATCTCACTGGAAAATATGTCTTCGATGCCAACCGCGACATCGTTCAACTGCTGAAAGAACGCGGCATGCTGCTGGCCGTACAGAATTTTCATCACTCTTATCCGTACTGTTGGCGCTCGAAAACGCCGATCATCTTTCGCAACGTCGAGCAATTCTTTATCCGAATCGATGCGCTGCGTGACAAGGCGCTCAATGCCATCAAGACCGTGAAGTGGGTTCCGTCGTGGGGCGAAAACCGCATCGCAGGCACGGTCGAATCGCGTCCTGACTGGGTGATCTCGCGGCAACGAAGCTGGGGCGTGCCACTCCCCGTTTTTTATTCAAAGGATGGAGACGCAATTCTCGATGCGAAAATCATCCGGAAGCTCGCTGATCTGGTCGCCGAGCGCGGGTCAAACATTTGGTTTGAGTTGGACGATGTTACTCTCGCGCGCGAGCTCGGCCTCCCGCCGGGTACAAAAAAACGCAATGACACGATCGACGTCTGGATCGATAGCGGCGTCTCGCATAAAGCCGTCTGTGCGCTACATCCGGAGCTGCGCGATCCTGCCGACATGTATCTGGAAGCGACCGATCAACATCGCGGGTGGTTTCAATCATCGCTCTTGACCAGCGTCGCGCTGAACAATCGCGCGCCGTACAAAATTTGCGTCACGCACGGTTTCGTTGTCGATCTTGACGGGAAAAAGATTTCAAAATCGGGAACGTATGAGAAGCCGACGGCCGCCGATCACTTCGTAGGTCGGAATGGCGCAGATCTGCTACGGCTTTGGGCAAGTAGCATCGATTACACCAGCGACGTGCCGTTCTCTGAGGAAATGTTCACGCGTCTGGGCGACACCTATCGGCGGATTCGAAACACGCTGCGCATCTTGCTTGGAAATCTCTATGATTTTGCTGCTGTAGCCGGGGGCGGTGATCCCGGCCGGCCGGCATCACCGATGCCGGCTACAACATTAATCGATCGCTGGATTTTGCAGCGATTAGATGAGGTGATTTGCGATTGTCGATTGGCTTACGAGGCGTTTGAGTTCCACAAGGTCTATCACGCGCTGAACCAATTTTGCGCTGTCGATTTGAGCAGCCTCTATATCGACATCACCAAGGATCGGATGTATTGCGACGCGCCGGACTCGCCGCGTCGGCGCGCGACGCAAATGGTCATGCATGAAATTTTTGATGCGCTGTGCCGCTTGCTCGCGCCGATTCTCGCTTTTACCGCCGAAGAAGCGTGGCGCCATTCCGCTGTAGCCGGCATCGGTGATGCCGGCCAGCCGGGGTCACCGACCCCGGCTACAACGTCCGTTCACCTTCAAGAATTTCCTGAACCGGAGGATCGAGATGGTAAGATCCGACCACAGGCTGCTCGCCGTGGCGAGGGCGCGCCAAGTGCTCAGGTCGCGGAGCTGTTGAGATTGCGCGGCGTGATCGCGCAGGCGATCGAGCGCGCGCGTCAGGAAAAACTAATTGGCAACACGCTGGAGGCCAGGGTTGTCTTGTATTCCGATTCCGGCGTTACTGAGGAAGTCGGTCAGGAGGAACTGGAAGAATTCTTTATTGTGAGTGATCTGACAGTTCATCACGCGAAAGAAGCAAGCGCTTCGGTGACGAAAACGCCATACGCAAAGTGCGCGCGTTGCTGGCGTCATCGACCAACAGTCGGCACGAGTACGGCGCATCCGGATTTGTGTGATCGGTGCGAAAGAGTTATCACCGCTCTGGAAAAGACGGCTCCATGATCCGTTTCCGTCGTTCGCGCTGTAGCGTGCGCTGTCCTCAGCGCAGTGTTCCTGGAACGTTGACACCAAATCCGCTGCGGACAGCGGACACTACAGCATCATAAGTTCTGCTGGGGCACCTGGATTAACAGAGATCACCCAAATGAAGTTAATCCTTTTTCTTTCGCTCCCCCTCTACGCTCTTGATCAATGGAGCAAGCAGTTGGTCCTGCGTTTGATCAACCCTTATGAGGCACGCGTTGTCGTCCCCGATTTCTTCAGTCTGGTTAACGTCACCAACACCGGCGCGGCTTTTGGATCTTTCAAGGGCAACAATACTTTCTTCATTGTGATTTCCATCGTCGCGTTGGTGGTTGTGACAGTTCTGCTCGTGCGACACCCCCGCCCTGATGCGTGGCGCGATCTCTCGCTTGCACTGTTGCTTGCTGGGATTTTGGGTAATCTGACCGATCGCCTGCTTTACGGGCACGTAATCGATTTTCTCCTGTTCAATCTGCACGTTCGATACGCCGATCCGTGGCCTGCCTTTAACGTAGCCGACTCGTGCATCTCAATCGCAGTAGTGCTCTTCGTCATCCACTCTTTCCACAAGCAGAAGAGAACTGGGTAGCGACACCGCGCTGCCGCGAAGGCGCCGATGCTGAGCAGGCGCGCGTTGCGCTTCACACAGCGAAGCGGCTACAGTGATGCTGTGAAATCCTCGCCCATGGAAAAGGTCGCGCGCGAAGTTGCTGCGCGTTTGCGCGAGCAAGGACACATTGCATACTTCGCCGGCGGCTGCGTACGTGACATGGTGCGCGGTTTGATCCCGAAGGATTACGACATTGCGACCGACGCGCGACCCGAAGCCGTGCAGACGCTTTTTCCGCGCACGTTCGCCGTCGGCGCCCATTTTGGCGTAATCATCGTGCTCGAAAACGGTTTTCAATTCGAGGTGGCGACCTTTCGTTCCGATGACGCTTACATCGACGGAAGGCATCCCAGCGCCGTCCATTTTTCTTCGCCGGAAGAGGACGCCCAGCGCCGCGATTTCACCATCAACGGAATGTTTTATGATCCGGTCCCGGAGAAGGTGATCGATTTTGTCGGCGGCTGCGCTGATATCGACGCAAAACTGGTGCGCGCAATCGGCGATCCGGCGCGACGCTTCACGGAAGATCGACTGCGCATGCTGCGCGCGGTGCGCTTTGCGACGACACTCGATTACGAGATCGACAAGACCACGTGGGAGGCGCTCACGGCCAATGCGCCGTCAATCAACCAAATCAGCGCGGAACGAATCCGCGATGAGTTGATTCGCATTTTTGTGTCGCCTAATCGAGTACGCGGGTGGGACCTGCTGGATTCCAGTGGCCTTATGCGCGCCATTCTCCCTGAGCTAAACGCGATGAAAGGTGTCTTGCAGCCGGAACAGTTTCATCCCGAAGGCGATGTGTTCGTGCACACGCGCCTGATGTTGCATCTGCTTCCAGAAAAAATTTCTGTCCCGCTGGTTTTCGCGGTGTTGTTTCATGATGTTGCAAAACCGGTAACGGCGATGGTGGACAAGACAGGCCGTATCCGCTTCAACGACCACGACCGCATCGGTGCTCAGATGACAGAAGCAATCATGCGGCGCCTGCGATTTTCGGGCGCTGAAATCGAGGCGACTGTCGAAATGGTTCGGCAGCACATGGTCTTCAAGGACGCACCGAACATGCGAGTCGCAAAGCTCAAGCGCTTCATGGCGCGACCGACTTTTGAGGAAGAACTGGAGCTGCACCGCGTCGATTGCGAAAGCAGCCATCGCATGCTCGATAATTACGAATTCCTCCAGCGCAAACGCGAGGAATTCGCCAACGAGCCGATCATTCCACCGCCTCTGGTGCGCGGTGATGATTTGATCACGCTCGGTTTAAAGCCCGGACCAAAATTTGGCGAGATCCTGGAGGCGGTGGAAACCCGACAGCTGGAGGGGACGCTGCGGACGAGAGAGGAAGCGCTGGAGTGGGTCAAACGCGAATACTTGTCAGGCAGAAGGAATTGAAAAAAACGTCGAACGCCCAACATCCAACGTCGAACGTCCAATGAGAATTCTGATGATCAGCGCCGAAGGGTCGCCTTTGCAGCGAGCGGGCGCGCTCGTGGATGTGATGGACGCGCTGCCAAGCGCGGTGCGCGCGCGCGGACATGAAGTAAGCGTCGCTCTACCGTTCTACCGCGAAATCAAGGAGAATCGTGCGTTCAAGAAGAAGGATACCGGCATAACTGTCGATGTGCAGGTGGGAAACAAGACTTACGTTGCCCGGTACCTCGAGGGGCGGAGCGCCGGTGGCGTGCAGCTGTTTTTGGTTCGCTGTGATGAGTTTTTTGATCGCCCCGGAATTTACGGGGAGCGCGGTAAGCCGTACGAAGATAATGCTGCGCGATTTATTTTCTTCTGCAAAGCAGCGCTGGAATTAGCTCGGCGGTTGACGCCGCAATTGCAAATTTTGCACGCGCACGATTGGGCCGCGGCGTTGGTGCCGGTCTTTGTGTATGCGCAGGGGCTGCCGTTCAAAACCGTGATGACTATCCATCACGTAGCTGATCAGGGGAGTTTTTGGGGACTTGATTTCGGACTCACAAATTTGCCGGAGCGGTTTTTTACCCTCCATGGAGTCGAGTTTTTTGGCCGTCTGAATTTTCTCAAAGGCGGAATCCTTTACGCCGATAGAATTACAACCGTCAGCGAACATTACCGGCGCGAAATCCAGACACTATCTGGCGGCTGCGGCCTCGATGGGGTGCTGCGCGAAAATGCGCACCGCCTTAGCGCCATTTTGGATGGCGCAGATTACACGCGCTGGAATCCGGCGTCGGACCGTTTGCTGCCTGCGCGTTATGATGCAAGGCGGCTTCGAGCGAAACAGGTTTGCCGCGAGGCATTGCTGAAGGAGATGAACCTCGCGTCTGCACCGCGCGGCCCGGTCTTTGGGATGGTGACTCGCGTCGTCCAGGAAAAGGGCTTTGAAATTCTGGTGCCCCTGCTCGATCGGCTTCTTTGGAATGATGTTCGCTTGATTATTCTCGGAGAAGGCGATCCCGCTTATGAAACCGCGCTCGCAGTCGCAGCCAGAAAATTTTCAACAAGATTTGCCTACGAAAAAAACTACGACGACAAACTGGCGCACCTCATTGAAGCAGGGATGGACATCAGCCTGATTCCATCGCGTTTCGAGCCCGCCGGTTTGAGTGCGATGTACAACTTGAAATATGGCGCACTCCCGGTGGCCTGCGTGACTGGCGGAATCCAGGAGATCATTGAGGACTACGATTCGACAATGGACAGCGGTTACGGCTTTCTTTGCTACGAGTATTCAAGCGAGGCTTTCTGGGACGCAATCAAGCGCACGCGGCAAATCTTCCGAGACCGGCGCCTCTGGACCAAGTTGATGAAACAGGCGATGGCGCGCAATTTTTCGTGGGAGGTGTCCGCGCAGCACTATGAAAACCTCTACCGAGAACTCGTTGGCGCAACGGGCGAAGTAGCGGCGTAGCTTCTAACGCCCAAGCGTCGGGAACCCCGATAAGAGCTTTCTGTTTGCCAAGCAGGGTCATCTATGGAATTTTGGGCGGCTTTTTCTCCCCAAACCCTATGGCTTACGCAATCATCAAGACCGGTGGCAGACAGTTCCGGGTCGCGGAAGGCGACACGATCGACGTCGATGTTCTGGAGGTCGAGCCCGGCAAGACCGCAACTTTCGGTGACGTGCTGATGTTTGCTGACGGAAACGACGTGACCCACGGCAATCCCCTCATTTCAGGGGCGAAGGTGACAGCTGAAGTTCTGGAACAACGCAAAGACAAGAAAGTGATCGCGTTCAAGTACAAGCGGCGCAAAGGTTACCACCGCACAGTTGGACATCGTCGAAAATTGACGCGCGTGAAAATCAAAAGCATCAGTCTGGGAGCAAAAAAAAACGCAGCGAAGAAGGCCGAAGAGTAAAAGGAAACGGCTATTAATTATCAATCATTAACCACAACTCTCTCCAATGGCTCACAAAAAAGGACAAGGCAGCGTTAAGAATGGCCGCGACAGCGTCAGCAAGCGGCTGGGTATAAAAAAATTCGGCAGCGAAATGGTTGTGGCCGGCAACATCATCGTGCGCCAGCGCGGGACAAAGTATTTGCCCGGAAAAAATGTCGGGCTGGGCCGCGACTACACAATTTTTGCGCTGCTGGACGGCAACGTGCGGTTTGATCGCGGCGGTCGGCGGGTGAACGTAGATCCGCTGGTGACCGGGAAATAGCCCATCAGATTCTGCTTCCGCATCTGAGCCGACCTGCTGTATAAGCGGACTTTGCTGATGATGAGATACAATACGTTTATCCTTTTTGGCGCACCTGGCAGCGGCAAAGGAACCCAGGGGAAAACGCTCGGCACGATTCCGCGTTATTATCATTGCGCGTGTGGCGACGTGTTCCGCTCCATCGACACGCGTACGAAGGTCGGGAAAGCATTCCTCGATTACTCGAGCAAGGGCCGGCTCGTTCCGGACGACATCACTGTGGAACTTTGGCGAGAGGCAATCGATGCGGCTGTGGAAGCGCACAAGTTCAAGCCGGATATCGACACGCTGGTGCTCGACGGGATTCCGCGGAACGTCGGACAGGCTGAAATCATGGAGGAAACGATTGACGTGAAAAAACTGTTTCATCTTGCTTGCCCTGACCGCGAGACACTTTTTTACCGGCTAAAGAAGCGCGCTTTGAAGGAGAACCGCCTCGATGACGCAAACGAAGAAGTCATCCAGCGACGTCTCAATATTTACGAGAAGGAATCGAGGCCGGTGCTTTCATATTATCCCCAAGAGCTGGTTACTGTGGTTGACGCAACTCAGCCGCCCGCCAAAGTTCTGCTCGATATTCTACAGAGCGTGAACGACGGCGTGTATGAACCAGCAGCAGTTTGAGAATTTCACCGCTTCCAGTCTTTACTGCGAGAAATGCAAGGCCGCGATGCCTGTGCGCGAGCGGCTGCTCTTAGTTCTCCCTGACCGGGAAATTTTTGATTATCTCTGCACGGAGTGCGGATCGTCGGTAGGCCGGCGTGAGATTACTGCCGGAGAGAAACTGATGGCGCAGGCAATGAGCGGGCGAACCCGGCGCGCGCCGGCTTCGATTCGGCTTCAATAGAATCCAAAAAAACCGGCCTTGGTAACGCGCGACCACAGTTCGCTCGCCGTGGCGAGGGCGCGCCGAAGAAATGGACGGCCCGGCGGTCCGTCTCTACCATTAATCGCATGGCTTCTGCAGGTATGCGGATTGTTTTTATTGGCACTGGCGAGATCGGCGTACCGACATTGGAAGCGTTGCTCAAGTCGGAACATGACGTGGTTGGGGTCGTCACGCAGCCGGACAAACCAGCCGGGCGTGAGCAGCACATCGAACCACCACCGATCAAGAAAGCGGTCACGAGCGGCGCGCCCAACGCCAGTCCGGCTCGGACCGCTCGCACCCTACCATTCCCGATCCTCCAACCGCTACGAATTAAAGATCAACAAGCCATCGAAGACATCGGCGTGCTTAAGCCCGACGTAATTGTCGTCATGGCGTACGGGCAAATCTTGCCGCACGACATTCTCGAAATTCCGAAGATTGCCTGCTTGAATCTGCATGCATCTCTTCTGCCGCGCTGGCGCGGCGCCGCACCGATCCAAGCTGCCATCGCAGCAGGCGATCCGGAGACCGGGATCACTGTCATGCACATGGATGAAGGCCTCGACACCGGCGACATCCTGTTGCAGCGCAGAATTGACATTCGGTCGAACGATACGGGTGGATCGTTGCACGAACGATTGGCGCAAATTGCACCCGACGCGTTGCTCCATTCTTTGAGATTTTTTGTGGAAGGCAGCGCGCCGCGCATTCCGCAGGACAACTCACTTGCCACGTACGCGCCAAAGCTGAAGCGTGAAGATGGCAGAATCGACTGGTCGGAGCCGGCTCAGACAATCGAGAGAAAAATCCGCGCGTACAATCCTTGGCCGGGGGCATTCATGAAAATCGACGGACAAAACCTGAAGATATTTTCCGGGTCGGTTGTCGATTTCAGCGGCGAGCCGGGCGAGATTTTGCGCAGCGAAGACGAGCTGGTTATCACCGCTAGCAAGGGAGCGCTTTCCCTGAGTGAAGTGCAATTGGAAGGCAAACGACGCATGAATGCGTCGGAATTTCTGCGTGGCCACGCCGCGATATTTCGCGCCGCGCATTGATTCCGACCCCGAAATGCCGGTAGGGCGCGTCACTCCGTGCGCGACGCTGTGAACTGCGATAGACGGCGTGCAGAGGACTGCCCGCCCTACCGACTGCAATCTGTTGTCGATCCCACCATTTTGCTTTTCAAGGGCGGCATGTTTGTTCGATGATAAATCGCTTATGCAAACCGAGACGCCAGTTTACGAGCGCATCGTACTTAAACTTAGCGGCGAAGCGATGCAGGAGCGCGGCGCCCGGGACAATATTTCACTCACCGTTGTGCGTGAGATCGCTGAGCGCATCAAAGAGGTGCGCGATCTGGGTGTGCAAGTGGCTGTTGTGATCGGCGGTGGAAACATCTGGCGCGGTCTTTCTGCATCGCACCGCGGGATGGATCGCACCACGGCGGATTACATGGGAATGCTGGCCACCGTAATCAACGCGCTGGCACTACGCAGCACGCTTGACCAAATGGGCGTCGAAACACGCGTGCAGACGGCCATCGAGATGAAAAATGTCGCCGAGCCGTTTATTCTTGGGCGTGCGATCCGGCATCTTGAACTGGGACGTGTTGTAATTTTCGCAGCAGGCACCGGCAATCCCTACTTTTCTACCGATACGACGGCGGCACTGCGGGCAAGTGAAATTCGCGCCGACGTGATTCTAAAGGCCACCAAGGTCGAGGGCGTCTACGATCGGGACCCGAAGACTCACGCGGACGCGCGCCTCTACGACCGCCTCAGCTTCACTGAAGCGTTGACCAAACGTTTGCAGATCATGGATTCGACGGCGTTCAGTCTTTGTATGGACAACAAGATCCCGATCATCGTCTTCAACATGTACAAGCCAGGTAGTATTCGCGACGCCGTACTGGGACGAAAAGTCGGGACTCTGGTTTGCGATGAACCTTCTTCGGACCTAAGAATCCAGGCGACATGAGCAGAGATGACATCCTTCTAGAGGCCGAGATGTCGATGGAAAAAAGCGTCGATTACATGGTGCACGAATTTGCTGCCGTGCGCACCGGCAAAGCTTCTCCTGGCCTTGTGGAAAACGTGGACGTTCACGCTTACGGCTCGAGCATGAAGCTTAAGCAACTCGCTTTGATCACCACGCCCGAACCGCGTTTGCTTGTAGTTCAACCATTCGACGCCAGCACGGTGCAGGACATCGAGCGAGCGCTCAAGGAGTCGAAGATCGGCATTACGCCTGCGGTTGATGGCAAGATCATTCGATTGCCAATCCCGGAGCTGTCAGAAGAGCGCCGAAAAGAACTGGTGCGCTCCCTTGGAAAAATGGCGGAGGAAGCGCGCGTGCGTGTTCGCGCGAACCGCCGCACTGCCTTGGACGAGGCGAAAAAACTTAAGGCCACTGGCGAATTGACTGAGGACGGCTTGCGCGATGTGGAAGATGAAGTGCAAAAGCTCACCGATCGCTTCGTCAAATCCATCGATGATCATCTCAAGCACAAGGAAGCCGAGGTCATGAAGGTCTGATCAATCTTCCTCTACCTATTCCTTTGAGTCTTCGTTCCAATTGGCCACGTTCGCAAGGAATGCCGAGAGTAAGATTAAGAGGAAGCGAAAGAGGAAGGGGAGATAATGAAGGTGTAGCTTGCGCAATCCACACGGCTCGACACCACGACCGGTTAGCTGGATGCAGACTTCTTAAACTGCGAAGCTTTCGCCGCAGGAACAGTGAGCGACGGCATTGGGATTGGTGACCTTAAAACCGCCCTTTTGCAGATCGTCGCTGTAATCGAGCACCGAACCGCTGACGAAAAGCGCGCTCTTTGGATCGACGACCAGGTGCACATTTTGCGTCGGCACGAGAATGTCGCGCTCATTTGGTCCCTCGACCAAATCCATCACGTATTGCAAACCGGAGCAGCCGCCGCCGACCACCTTGAGACGCAATGCACCCTCTGGCTTGCCTTTTTCTTCAAGCAGCGATGCTAATTTGTGCGCAGCTTTTTCCGTAACGCTGATCAGGCGTTCATTGCCAATCTTGTAATTGAGCGGTGGAGATTCAGTGGTCATGGTGTTGCCTTCTGGAGCAACTGCACGACTTCGTTCTGCACAGACTCCAGTTCGTCGAGTCGAAGTTGCAGGTCGGGCACGACAAACACGTCGCCTGTTGCGCCCTGTTCGTAAATGAGTACGCGGCCATTCGTGCTCTGTTCTGTCTTCATTTGTTTCAAGACGCGTTTGCGTTCAAGCATCGCAGCAAGCACATAGCAGGCGTTTGCCGGGGGATTATCCGACGCAATTAAACGGCGAAAGAGCTGCTCTGCGTTTTCTTTGGGCACAGGTTCGGCCGGCTTCGGCGGCAACGGCTCGTAGCGTGATTTCCAAAATGAAAACGGCCGGATGTTTTCGTTCCGGTTTTGCCACGCTTCTTCGCTCAAATCCTCGCGCCGGTACCCATCGGCGTTGTGATACAGCAGCGTGTAAAAATATTCGCCAGGAACAAATGGCCGATGCGTCACGGCGCAAACGTCTGCCCGATGCTTAATCGCCCATTCATTAGGGAGAGGGTTCATCGCCCAACTATACGTCGCGCAATGAAAAGATGAAAGCTGGGCGGTTCGCGATTGGAAGCCCGCAAATACAACAAGTAGAGACCAATTGCACTGAAAAGAATGTTTGGCGTCCAGGCAGCAATCCATGCAGGAACGCGGGCGCCTTCGCCGAGCGCAAGAAACAGGTGGACCAAAAAGTTCATCGAAAAAACAAGAAAAACCGCAGCCGCAACACTCGATAAGACGCCGCGACGCGAGTAGCCGATTCCCAGCGGTGCCGCGATGCACACAACGACGAAACAGGTCCACGGCAGGGCAAGGCGATACTGCAGATGCGTGCGAAACGGCGCGAGCAACGTAGCGGGAAAGTCCGAATTGAAACGCAAATACTCTCGGAGCTCGGGCAGGCTTAGGAATTCTGCTCGTTCATTTGCACTGCCCAGCCGGAACGGAGTTTCGCTCCAGTGCTCAATTTTCAGCGACGGATAAATCTGTTCGTCGACGATGTTCCCTGATTGGTCGTAGTGGACAACTTTAGCGTTCTCCAACTCCCATGTTTTGGTTTCCGGGCGGTAATAGGCGCGAGCCGCAATATAATTTGTGACGATATTGTCGTGGGCGTCCTGTTGAAGCACCTGGACGTTATTGAACGTAGTGCTGCGCGGGAGAAAATTCTGAATGAACCAGGTGCGCGAGTCCGTACGATTACGAAAAATTTGTCCCTGAATGTAGCGTCCGGGGCGCGAGTGCGCTTCGGAAAGGAACGCCTTACGCGCAAGTTCGGAGTGCGGTGCCAGCGAATAGTTGAGCGCCATGCTCGCCGCCACCGTAAGCAGCCCCATACCGATCAATGGTAGCAGGACGCGGGGAAGACTTACGCCTGCCGTGAGCATGGAAACGATTTCGTTCGCACGCGACATTCGCCCCAGGGCAAAAAGGAGCGACAGCAGCAGCGAAACCGGCAACAGAATGATGAAAACCTGCGGGATCTGCGTGGCGTAATAGCGAATGACAAGAGAAAGAGGTACGTGTTCGTCGATGAACGTCGAGATATTGTCGCTGACATCGAAGATCAGCCAGATGGAGATGAAGCCGGCGATACAGTAAAAGTAAACCTGCAAGAAGTTCCGAATGACGTATCGATCAAGAAGTCTCATGCGATTTTCGAATTTCGATTTGCGATTGGCGAATTACAATAGCATTCCCACCACCAAGTGGCTGTCATTCCGAGCGAAGCGAGGAATCTCTGGTCGTGTTCTTTGGCCGGCAAGCTAGGAAATATTCAGAGATGTTTCACTTCGCTCAACATGACAGGAACAAGATGTCGAATCGGAAAACACTAGACAGATACGCGTTGCCAGCGTGCGCTATTTCCAGATGATCGCGCTGAAAGATGTCGTAAGCAGCGAATTTGTGGAACGCGTCCACGCATTCTTTTCCGCAAACGGGCCGCTATCCAGGGCTAAGAACTTCGAGTTCCGCCCTCAACAACAGGAAATGGCAGCGCGCGTGGCGCAGGCGCTGGAGGAAGAGCGTCATTTGGTGGTCGAAGCAGGCACCGGTGTGGGCAAATCGCTGGCGTATCTGGTGCCGGCAATCCTGTTCGCGCTCGAGCAGCACAAAAAGGCGATCGTTTCCACGCACACCATTAATCTGCAGGAACAACTGCTGCACAAAGACATTCCGATTTTGAAAAAGGTGCTACCGATCGAGTTTGACGCAGTGTTGATGAAAGGCCGGCAAAATTATCTTTGCCCGCGCCGGCTCGAGCGCGCCTTGCAAAGCGCGAAGGAACTTTTCACCGGGCCGGAGGAGAACGAATTGCAGCGACTGGCCGAATGGGCCAGCACAACCCGTGACGGATCGCTCAGCGATTTATCCGTCGAGCCCGATCCAAAAGTTTGGACACAAGTCT
>WNGI01005868.1_pt1 | contig 14130 bp, 18 predicted proteins | sample 5400621 | NCBI WGS metagenome assembly WNGI01 (sample SAMN13153374, study PRJNA577476) | soil metagenome | isolation source: 20 cm soil or saprolite under Garry oak tree replicate 1 | place: USA:California | collected 2016-06-15
TGCCCGCAAATAGAACATCCTGCGCTATCTCCGCATGTTGATCCTTCGTAATCTGTGGTTCTCGCGGCGAAATCAACGTCCAACGTGCATCATTTTTGTCACTGTCAATAATCGAAGCCAAGAGGTCCCTGTCACCAAGTGTGCGACTGTCATTCCTTCCTATCTGTCTGCAGGAGCTCACGACTGTCTCTACGCTCCCATGACATTTGACCCCAGAAAATCTTTTACAAATTAATATATTATATATCATCTGTAGAAATGTACGCGTTCACACGAATACCGACGCTTTGTCAAGTTGCTGCCTTGTTAATCACGAAAATGACTCGTGCTGGTCAAATCAAATAACTTCGTCGTCAGCAGTCCTTTTAATACATCGAAGCACAGACACGCCCAGTGTCTGACTTATCATGACAGACCAACGTTCCTTAATGTATGGTCGGATCCTCGCGGACGACATGGGTTGTCGGCGTACCTCTTGTGTACAATAGGAGGTATTTGTCAGCTTCGGCGAATCTTTCAAAGATAATAATGCATACTAATAATCATGCTGTTGATTTTTTTTTCCTGTTTTTGGCACCGCGAGGCTCCGTAATAAATAGTTTCCAAGATAATCAAGCAAAACCAATCCTGTTCTAGAAACTGGGAGTCAGATGAAATGGGCGAGTCTTATCTCAATCGTTATTATTGGCTCCCGTAGCAAATATCGTCCATTCCAGACTAGCTTCTTCTATGGGAGCCCGCTATTAACGGCCAGAGCCTGTCTTTGGCAGGCAGTGTATTGTGGAAATGGAATGATGTCCGAACAAGCCGTTGGAAGTACGCAATGCGGTAACCAGCATGCTGGTATATGGCAAGTCACATCGCGAGTGAACCGTAACGATTTCCATCTGCAGGACCAGTCACTTGAACTTATGATCACTTGCGGGCCGAGGCACCCTGGTTTCTGGATACCGTATGTTTGCCTTGAGCCAAAAAATAGGCAACTATAACTGCGTGGTTAGCGCCCAGCCCACCCCCCCGGAAATACCATGCACGACGGCCATTTACAATGGTTGAGCCAAACTGGTCTGAATTGGTTCAAGTTAAACGTGCGAATGCTCCATAAAAACTTATTAACATTCAATAACCTATAAGAGCCAACAAGGGTCTCATAACAGAATGTTCTATTGTTGGACCCCTCAGAAATTAAATGTTATCATTTTAAAACGGAAGAAGGGGCTGCCCACGACACCCGCAGCGATTCGCGGGTTTCCGCATCAGCAGTCATGTCCTATCCGAAAGGAAGGATGCCGGTGTGGGCGACACCGATGGCAACATTGTGACCATTAATTCTGTATCTAAAGCCACGGTGAGTGGGGTCCGCAGAAACGTTCCGCCCGGAAAGACTATATACCTAAATAGAGCGATGGTTAAACGCGACCAAAAGTCTCGGCTTCTCCTGACCCCAATTATAAAGATCCCGGAACTCATGCACGCTGTCAGACGAAGTGTAGTGTTTGTCGAATACACGTACCGGACGACGACGGACTAATCATCTGCATAACGAAGGAAGTATGCAGTTCAATTATGCTTCGTCTAAGAGAAGTACTGGCTGACAACTATTTTACCGCAGTGGTTACCTATTTCTTGCAGCGGTACGACTAGCTACCCTTGCTGTTTATAACCGCGTTTTTACACATTCTTATCGCGGCGTTCACGTTGGTCCCGGAATGATAGCAATTTCTATTTTATTCCATCAAGTACCTGTAGCGTGGTAAGTCTTACTCCCAAGTCTGTTGTTTGATCCGTTGAACGTTCCATTGCTCAACAATGTCACAATCAGGGGCCATGAGATTAGATTCCCATCGATCCGTAGAGCCATGATCATACCACTAATGGATGTTTGTTTTTCAATATTCGTTTCGAGCATAACCTGATATATCCTTTTATCGCTATTCTTGCTAGAGACTCTGAAAACATTCATTGGAGATATGTCATTGCCAACTGACATCAACGGCCCCTTGACAGCCAAAAAGTGTCAGAAGATCTGGCGGTTTATAGCCTTTTGTTCTTTTCTACCCCCCAAAAAAATTCAAAGCTGTGTGTGCTCCAGGTTTAAAAGGCCTGCATGAAGTCCAAAACATCACCCACCCACTTACTACTCATTCATGTCATCGAGTGAGTTTTTTTTCTGCCCTATCCGCTGTATTCGAACTCATCTATATTTTGTAGCACCAAGCGTTACGCGCCTGAATAATTGTGAGTCGTTTTTCTGGTACATTCCAGAGGGCTTTTTGTCCGACATGAGCGTAAGATCTCCAAGACCGACGAGAAGGTCATCTGCTTAGTTGGGGAGAGATGAAAAGCGGGCCCTGCCACGCTGTCCAATGGGACGTCGAGTGCAAAGGTCTGACTTCCTCACCCAAATATGTCCAGCTTGCTAACAAATAAAAAGTCGACGGCGTTGTTAAAGGCACTGGAACTGGGCCCACAAAGAGCGCGGCAAAGCAGATCGCCGCTGAAGAGGCTTTACTGGTAAGACCACAGGGTTTATTTACAACGCTGTTTTAGTTCTGACATCATACAACAGAGTCTCAAAGCTGAAAACAAATGAATTCTATCTCAAGCTTTCGTCTACGCGTATCTAGTAATCTGTACAGAATTTTTTTTGAAATGAAATGTAATATGGATTTGCGTCAAAGCTGCTCGACCCAGGCCCTTGCGGAGTTTGATTATTTTTGGTTTGATCACACGCTCGTGGTTCACGCCATAACCAAACAGTAACTTAATGGAACGCTATCGCCAGTTGTTACCATATTTTGTTGCTGCAGTAACGGGTGCGCTCATACTTTCTGGCGCAAGCAGGTTTAACTGAATAACAGGGGTCGTGTCTGGTATATATGTATTCGAACCGATGTTGAAAGAGGCGGTTGCTGGCCCGTAAGCTGTTGGAGGAGCCACTTCCGCATCACCTGACTCCGTGTTGACAGTGTGGCGTCACCCAAAAATGACAAGTCTACGGGGATCCCCTTGGAACCAAAGGAAACGAGGCCCGATCATGTCCCATCGAGTTCAAGGAACGGATAAACAACTCTATGCACTCTTGGTAGATAGTGTATCATAATGACCTATCTACTTCCATATTCCTTCTGTTTTCCCCATCCGGTTTAGCATCCTTATTTCGTCGCTCCCAGACCTGGTTCATTCAGGTGTAAGATCCCGTGTCGTTCCAGCCACTGATTCATGAGTGACATTAGCTATCAAATCATACAACGTAGATGTGTCGGACGGTGGATGGTCGACGTCTGTTGATGTGAGAGTAGGATCGCCACTGAATGAGATGGATGACCCACGTACATTCCATCATGTCCAGGCCGCGCAATGGGAAGTTGATGATAGTAGGATTCTTCTCTTCCACGAAGACATTCTTGGTGAAGCGTTTGAAGTGGAGAATAATATACTGAGGTAATCGTTGGCACTTATATCGCCTCAGTTGCCCCCCAAATTCCTATAAGAAGCATCAAGCAGCATGCCTGGGAATTGTGAAAAGAACTGACCTGGGTTGTTTTACCGTCGTATTTTGCTAGAACGGTATGTATGTTGACCTGAGGTATTATGTTCTTCTCAATGGCGTCCTGAAACAGAGGCGGGGGAGGAAGATCTAATGCGAGGAACAGGAAGGGCGAAACCGTAGTTTTAATATCTTCAAGAATGTGAACGAACTGCAAGTTATGTTCCAGCCAAAGGTTTTACCTCTGTCGATGTCAAAGCGCGGCTTTTCATGCCCTCCTGCATCTGGTCGAACCAGGACCAGTTGTGTTTCTGCACGTAATTCTCCTTGGAACGTGGAAAATATAATGCCTTCACGTTTCCTGTTAGCAGTTTTCGTTGATCAATCACGGCGTACATACTGGAATCCCGCTTCTTGGTGCCGCCCATATCCTTATGAAGTCGATTCAACAGCCAGCTCAGGAACTCAACCGGATCACCTTGCTGCTCCAGGCGAAACTTTCCACCACTAGCTCGATTAACCTCTTGCAGAAATTCGTGCGGGCTAACTTGACTCTTGAAAAGACGGGGATTCCAGAGTTTCTTAGCAAGTCCGGCGAACCGCTTCAGAAGCTCGGACTCTTTACCGCGGAAATTAGATAGCAAGAGATGGTCTCGTAGCGTCGGAATATGTAAAAGTGAGTGAATGATTACATTCATATGGTCATTCTTCTTGATATTGTTGAGGCCGATGTAGCCGGGAAGATATGGCTTGTGGTTTAGGTCATATGAAAGCTTTCCGATATTGTGTGGCGAAGTAAGCTGTGCTATGGAATTTCTTGTAAATGACGGAGCAAGAACAAAAGATATATCTTCTAAGGAAGGATCGGAGACAAGATATCCATCCGGAAGCACGTATACCTAGGTAATGTATCACTCAACCAATTAGTAGACTGGCAGCTCGTACACAGACCTTGGTGGTCTCGAGGTTGATGAACACATGGTGGTCATCGTGTATAGAGTGTGCATATGCGTAGGATTTGCGACCTCTTCCCCGGAAATATTTGCCACAGACGAGACATCCGTATACATTGATATTGGACAAAGAGACGGAGCATACTTTTTCAAAATCGAAGTCCAGAGCTGCCCTTTTGATCTACGAAAAGGTCAATAGATCAAAAGCGAGTAAAAGTTGAGCACTAACCGTGTCTAGGTACAAGTCCGACGCTTTCACCTCTTCTGTCCGCGGAAGCGCACTCTCATCCTCATCATCTATATGATCGTCCGCGGCGCTGGGGGATGCAGTGACCTCGCGACTACGTGTTTCCTCAGAGAGCCTTGGTCGCTTAGAGGGTCTCTCATTTTCTGTGACTTCCATCCTTGCAAAGTTGCAATGGCCACGCTAATGTCGTTCGGTGTTACGTAATCACACTGGTTCGCCAACTACAGCATGATTACAACTTGCTCTCGCGGCTACGCGTCCTTCGTTCTTCGTCGCTGGATTGCTGCCAATTTTTCGTCCTCTGCTGTCGTCGCAGGTCACCAACCAAACCCACCTCTGCACCTTGACCCCACCTTAGAGGCCCTGCTCAAAGATGTCGACATGTCGCTACTTAATCATAAAAATGCGCCGACTCATAGGGTCCTCGAAATATGTCCTGGGAAACCGGATACGACCTCGGTCTCCAAACAGATCGAGCCGGTTGAAGAGGATCACGGATTGGGCAGAAAGTCACCGGCTGCAGATTTCGGAAGCCAGAAGATTGGTGCAGTCGTTCTACCCCCTCAATTGACCAAGGCAATCAATCAGCTGATACAAGGTTGTGCCACTTCTTTCTCACCGGCGATATCTGATTGTTTTTATATCAGAATCAAATAAGGGACTGCTACACGTTGATGCCAAGCGACTCTTTCTGAACGAAGACCGAACAGATGATGGAGAACACGGTTGGGACGCTCAGTATGACGTTCGTTATCGCTCTAGAAGCCAACGTGCTCGCCATGCCGAGCGTGATGGCGCAGCGTTTGCTTCTGTTGCCCTTCCTGCACACTATTCTGCTATAATGGCAGTCCTTTATCACGTGAAAAGACGGCTGGGTCCCTCATGGTCTATTCAAAACATTATCGACTGGGGCGCAGGTGCTGGGAGTGGACTTTGGTACGAGCGAGAGCGGGTCCCCTGATTGATACTAAAATTGCATTTAGGGCAGCCGTTCATTCCTTTCACGAGCGCGAATCTGAACAAAATGCGACGGAACCCGAAGATTTTAAGCTGTCAGATTCCACCATCTTAAATTATACTGGAATAGAAAAACGAGAGGGTCTAGCCTTCCTAGGTAAACGTCTCGTGGATGGTAAGTCAAAGTACTCGGGCAGATTTACAATCCTTCATCACACCATGCAGGCATTGACTGTGGCAAGCTACAGATTCACTGGCAGAAGTCTTTTCGGAAAGAGACGCATTCCGATGATAAGCAGGCAATCGCGTTGTCCGCGTTCTTTCTTTCAACATTATCTACTTCTGTAGCGCGAAAGAAGCTGGTGAAGGAGATATGGGAGAGTGGAGCGGAAGTGATGGTTGGCACAATAAATGTTGTCTCTCAACCGCTGCTGATTATTGCCCAAGGTGTTGATTGACCATAAGACCTCAGGCGGCTTCGAGGCAATCGCAGAAGCTCGGGAATACCTGCTTAAACTGGGTAAGAAGGAGTTGGAAGATTCACAAGACCATGACGAGACCGACTCCGTTGTAAAGGGATCGCACGTTATTGCCCCGGTCTGTTTGTTTTGACCCAATAACTTTAACTTTCAATTTTGACACCTCGCCAGTGTCCGCACGATGGGACTTGTCCTCTTTTCCGTGACGGTCTCAGCCGCCTTCCTTGTGGGTTTTCGCAGCGCATGCAACGCCCCGATTTCGTACGACGCACCAAGCACTCTAAAATCGGGCATGAGGACATTGAATACTCGTATGTCGTCATCCGTCGTGGAGCTAGACCGCCAGCGGCGACTACTCAAGCTGGAAGGATTGGGGAAGTAGGACGTCGAGTGCTACATAAAGCTGCATTAAAAAGCATGCCGATCAAGGAGCTATCGTTGCACGATGATTCGGCGGAACCTCCGCCTGTCGATTCCGAAAACCGTATGGAATTGGCGCTTTCAACGGACCCTGTTATGCAAGATCAAAAAGAACTTGAAGCCACGTTGCGCCAGGAAGCCTTTGGTTGGACGCGTCTGATATTTCCTCCTTTAAAGCCCAGCGGCCATATCATCCTGGATGGTTGCACTGCAGAAGGTACGGAAAAAAATTCCGGTGCTTCATACGTTTCACACCTTAACAGGCAAAATTATGCGTATGACTATACCGAAGTCTCAAGGCAAACAGCCATACTATGACGCTCGAAAATCAAGTTGGGGCGATATCTTTCCACACCAGCCAAAAAATCCAGCTCAAGAACGCCATTTGAGACCAAAATCCAAAGGAAAGTATCCCACGGATCGAACCAGCAGGAGAGATCCGCGGGATGTTCCAGGATATGAAAAACCTATCCGGCTTCCACAGGAAGATCACAAGAAATCAAGGAAACAGCAGCTCAAGGCACTTCTATCGGAAGCCGAATAGGAGATACCTTTTATTATTAATCGCAAATATTGTTATTCTATTTTTCCAACGAGCATGTAGCATGTCTGGCCGTGACTGCCCAGATTTCTAGATATCGGCGATTCGTATGCCAGGTCCCTGACCTGAACTGAGCATAACTTTGCTAATGGTAGTAACTACACGTAATTGAGCATTGAATTGCAAGCGATCGTGTAACTTCTTACCTGGTTTTGCACCTGCGTTTTTGGCTCTACGACTTTCCTCGTCTTTTGCGTTACCCGTGACACGTTTTACGGAAGCCATAAAATGGCGTATATTTCTGACGACATCGTCTACCGGGAAGTGCATCTAAACCAAGATAAGTTACAGAGCATAAGAGCTACCCAGGTGATGCAAACCTTCGCTATGGGAACGTGGATATTTCCAGATTTGTCCGCTCGCCATTCACTTGTGCCCTGTATCCGTCGGATATAACCAGCGAAGTCTTCCGTTACTGTCCCTCGCCGTTCTGAAGGCATCAAACCCAGAGGCCCTAGGACTCGACCAAGCTTTGGCGTGATTGTTCGTATAAGGGCAGGAGTACATAGAATCGTGGTTGCCTTGTACTGATTTTTGGCGACCTATCGGGTAGTCTCGTCAGCAGGTTGACAAATGGGAAGTGAAAGGTCATACGAACACCCTCAATTAATTCTGGTCCGCCTACAATATGTGCCCCAGCTTTTTTTGCATCCTCTGCCAGGCGTCCTTCCGCGAACACTAGTATTTTATCTTCTGATTTGGGTTTGGCTTCCCTCGGAAGACTAACACGCCCTTTGGGTACAGCTACACCGTTCTTGATTTCGGTCTTGATATACAGCTCGTAGGTTGCATTCTGTGATGCAACCTCCACTGCCTAATGGACGGTGAATATATGCAGAGCACCCCAGTGAAGTGAACTGACACGAAGGACGGAGATGGCATCCATGAGAGACAACTTTTCCGCAGCTTCATCTAGCTTGGCTGCCTTAGCAGCACGTCTTTTCGCCTTCGCAGCCAACGCCTTCTTGGATGGGACACGAATCGTCGACTTCTTATCCCGGCGAGCTAAAAGGAGCGCCGTGGTCGTTGAGAAGGAGCGCGCGCTCTGCTAACTATGCAATCATAATCAACTACGGAAACACAAAGTCATACCGTGAGGGGATGCCCAGCATGCCAGGCTTGGTGACATAGCGAAGCAAGCATATTCCAAAGAAGAACCGTGGGAATACACGACCAAGCATAGAAATTAGGACCCAGCGGCCATACCTTAGAAGTTGGCAGTGATATGGATCTACCTTCCACCACGGAAGGTACAGTTGGATGCCGAACGTTGATATATCATATCAAGATAACGTCTCCCGTAGTCGGGTCATCATCTCTCCAACGCCCCAGTCTGAAAATGTGATACGGTCGTCTGAAAAGTCACCGTCCCGGAAGCTTTTGGGGCCTGGATAAGGACAACGCGTCAATCATACAGGGTGTTGTGAATATCATGTACACTTGTGTTTGTTTCATTTCTTCTGCCATTTGGTATTTCCAAACCGATTGTTCCTTAAAGAAGCGCCATCCCCTTGTGGTTTCCATACCCCCAAGAATCGCGTTTCCTCATGAACCATTGATATCTGGCGTCATGCAGTCATGGCTTGAACATGCAAAAGCTGTGGTTCTGATCAAGTACGCTTGTCCACCAGATGACGCGCGAGATCTGTCACTTGTCGGTGTTTGACGGTGTACAGTCCACAAAAACGTTGAACCGAGCAAACTTGAGCAGGATCTCTTAAACGTTTGTCACTAGTGCACCCATTCATTGAATCTACGATAGTTCGAACTGAACTTGTTCATATTCGTGGGAACGAAAAGTTGTGATCAACTGCCCAGTTAGGCAATTTAGTCACCATTTTGCTTGCCACTATGTCCAGTTTGCTCGCTCCTCGCTCACTTCGGTTGGCGGTCCGCAGTGCGAAATCACCTGCTAGATCATATGCATCGCGAAACGAAGCCACGGGTGACCCGAAGAAAGAGATAATTCGGAAAACGCTGTATCCTACCAACATCCGAAACCGTGCGTCTCCGACGGGGACATGGAGGCCAGATGTTGGTCGGGCCGTGCAGCATGCAATTCCTTCCGTCCAGGCCCACGATACCATCGAGCGTGCCTGGCTTCTTCACAAAAGGCACGTACGGAAACAGAGGGAGGCTGAGTTGGACCGGAAGTTTGCATGTATGGAAAAGGCAATGGAAGAGTTGGAGAGAGTCGACAAGTCGTTGTACCTGGCAGCCAACAAGGAGGAGGATCCACGAGCTAGAAGTGCTGCTGAAACTGGGCTGTCCAGGACGCTGAAAACATCCGAGATACGAACCCTAGAAGCTCGAGTTCGTGGGCTCTTCCCGCGCGAGTTGCGGATACCATCAGACACCCCGCCTAAGGATGGGTGGAATCACGATTGGAGACCATTCCCTCGTCCACTGTAGTTGGTTTGTTTTGCTATTGTACATGCTACCGATCAACTTATATCTCTTCTCATCAGACACGTCGCAATTATGCATGTAGTCCGTTTACTGCGCTATCTTACAAGCATGCGATGACAATGTGCAGAATAACATAATAATGGCTAGCCTTCTCTGATAGAGATGCCCAACCCCTCGGGACCCATGAGTCCTGGCTCGCTCCGACCAATTGAGGCTGTTTTCCCAATAACTGTGCCATGGATTGCTTCGAGTGCTTCAGTCCATCTGCTCAGTGCCGCATAGCGCTTCTTTTCCAGACTCTGCCTGCAAAACGTTTAAGATCAGAGGCACGGCCGCATGACCAAGAACTTACTTCCTGTCCAACTCCAGTCTCATACCAACTTGGTCAATCCGCCCATCTACTTTACCTTCTAGAATCAGACCTACTAATAATTCCTCAACCTCGTGCGTATCGACGTTAAGTTGCTAGTATATCTGTCAGCAGGAGTAGATCTGTAACGTTGAATGTACAACCTTGGCGAGGAAAGCAAGTTCTAACCGCGTATAGGGCTTAATGAGGTCGATAAGGTACTGTGTTCGGAGGCTGCGGAGAAGGTCCCCTATATGAGATCGAATGAAGTGATCCGCCATGATTGTTGCATGGTTGTCTATAACATGGTGAATAATCAAGTCAAATGATTGAGATGGATGACCTCGTACCCTTCAAAATCCTTTCTGCGACATGCACTTCGCGTCGTTGGTATGCATCAACAAGATCAGTCATGGCTTTGATTTGCGGATCATTCTTATATCTTGGAACTGGCTGAAATCAATCTCGAAAGAAAATAAAACTGAACCTACGGCTTGGTTTCCTGACTATCGAATGGATTAACCTCGGATCCCGTCAACATATTCGCTAACACGAGATATTTGAGGACCTGAATCCGCTGAGGCGATCCAGCTTCATCGTAATTTCGGAAGGACTCGAAGAAATCCTCGCTTGCTCTGTTCCACTGACCTGTTCAAAGTTGGCGCAAGAGCATATTACGAACACGGCAAACGCGTACGTTCTCCCATCCACATCTTTCCTCCGCACTCCTTTATAACACCCATGATCCGCGGATGAGGAATAGCTGAGCGAACATTGTTGGTAGCATTGTATATTTCCTGCAATACGTGAGGGTGGCCAATACACATCGGGACGTCATACCTTCAGCTTTTTGAAATTCTTCGTGTCGTTGTACATTTGAATTTCAAGAGCATATATCTCCAGTAATTGGGTCCCGCGCTGCGACTGGTCATCATCGCCAACGTTGAGGTTTGCGGCGTGATGCAGATCGCGAATGAGCTGTTCAGGGGTTAGTTTGAATAGGGAGGTACCATAACCATGGATACTTTTGACAAGCGCGTAAACTCCTTGCGGTCAAGCCATAGTTTTGCAAGCTTGAGATTTGTTTTCAACGACAAACGCTGTTGCAAAAATTAAAGTAATATGTCGGAGAAGCTGTCGTCAACTTGCCTCGTTCTTGGCTTCTTCCAGAGCATCCTTGGTGGCTTGATAAAATTTCTCAAGAACATCGACCTCAACAACCCCTCCTTTACCGCCGCCGACGTAGTCCAGAATCCCGTTGATAGTCTTCTCAGAATAATTGCGAGTCACTGCGGACTTGGTGTATGTTAGCAGACGTTTATATGTCTCTAATGCATCGTTTGGTCTGCGCAGGGTAAGGAAAAGCAGTTTTGTGGCCTGTTTGAGTGCTTTGAAACCCCTGTAGGAGGCAATGAGACCACGAAGGCAATGTCTGACTAGTACATACCAGTCACCCTGTTCTTTCTCCTGGTCTACGATACCACGGAATTCCTTCAACGCTTCTTCTGGGTTATCTTCCTTCTTGGCTGACGAAACTCTGAGCAAATCATATGTACTGAGAGGATGCCTGCAGCGCACATTTGGCTTTGTAGTACATGTTCTCGACATCTACGTTTCCCGCTTGTTCTGCGTCGTCGCCGTCGGAATAGTCAAAATCGTAGTCCTATGCATAGATTGGTAGAGGTCTGTTAAGCAGAATGAAGCTAACCTCATCCTCGCTTCCTTGCATGTAGTCTGCATCGTCGTCGTCCATGTTTGAGTGGCAATCGATATGCGATTACGTCATCGAAACATAATGTTCGGCTCGATGTGTCCTTGTCAATGTCCGTCATGTCCACCGAGCCTGTGCCACCCGTCGGCACCGCCCTATCCTTGAGATCCCGTAGCAGCATGAAGCTATCGGACGACGTCGCAAGTCTAACCTCATTCAATCCCTTCTCCGAGGATGATGATAACGACAAGTCTTCCTATACACTCGTAACCTCCATATTCTCGAGGATGAAGAATACTTTGTCTGCTCCACTGGCATCAACTACCCCAGCCGCAGTTCCATCAACCGCTGGCACAAATGTACCTGCGCCGCTGAATTTGGAAGACCAGAGGCGCCTTTCCCATCCAGGCCAGAGTCAGGTATCAGCACCAGTGACCAAGACTCCCGGATCAGAACGTCGAAATCCTCTTCACCCCGCAGTTGCGTCGGCTGCACCACCTCTGGTCTCGCTCACTCCTGCGCAATCTGAGGTCCTCTCGTACAACGCGGAATATGAAAGGTCACCATCTCGCGGTGCTTTCTATTCCCCTGTATGGGACTCCTCAGAGGGTGCACTATTTGGCACGTCGATTCCTGGATTTCCCATTCCCGATGATGCTCGCAGCATTAGAACATCTGCTAGTTTCCATAGGTCTGCCTCAGTGTCGAAGGTCATTCGCCGTCTGCGTGGAGAAGGTGAACATCCTTATCCTGTTATTCGTGGTTGGTTTGCTCAATACTCTCAGGGTTATCAAGACATTACTGGATGGAAGATGAGAATTGTAAAGAATGCTATGACTGTAAAAGTGTATTCACCACATGGAGACGAAAACACCATTGCAGAATATGTGGTCAGTAATGCCAAGCGCAAAAAAATAATGTGTTTTAATGACTGGAACAGGCCAGATCTTTTGTTCGCGATGTGCTTCAAACGTTATAAAAGGTTCTCGTTTCGGGCAGGAAGGGATGGTCCGCGTTTGTAACCTATGTTTGGAAAAGCTGGCCACAGTTGACGAAGACGAGGACGACAGACGATCAGTCGTGTCATCTGTGCACTCCGCGTTTCCAGCTCATCAACTCGGTGGTGACGGTATCGCCAGCCTTTCGTTCCATCCCCAGTCGCCATTTTCGACATCACAGATATTTGAACGGAAAGAAGATCCATTTAATCTGTATTCTATTGCAGAGAATAAACGACCTTTATATGACGGTGAACTGTCACCAGAACGCCATGATAACATGTGGGAAACCACACGCGAGAATCCCGCGCCCTTCAGACGGGCGCTATCCGACGAAGAGAAAGATTCCGGCAATCTTAATGGGACGTACAATCAGGAGGACGTACATGGAAGTAGTCCTCCAGTACATTTAGCAAACACAAAAAGCGATGCGAATTCAAGTACCGTGCAATTTCCTGTAGGATCACCGGATCAGGATACCCCCCAAGTACATGATAGGTTACGAGACAGGTTTAATTCTTACGGTGATTCTGATACGTCGACACCTTTTATCCGCAGTCGCGTTCAGAGCCGGTTAGATAACATAACGTCTTTGGATATCGGATGGCGCACAAGAAGGGAAAGTACTGCGTAAGTCGGAGCTTTGTATGACCTCAGGCTGTCAACTTAGCATCCTTAGCTATGCACAAGAACTTAATCTTGCCTCCATGCTTCACCTCAAGTTCATGTTACGCCAGATGCTCGCGCGGGAAGAAATACCTAATATCAAAGAATGGGAAGAAACGCTTTCACGGCTTGCTCTCAAGATCGCACGTGAGATGACATTTACTGCACTGCCCCATAGACAAGGTGAAGATATGGATATTCGTCGCTATGTTAAGATAAAGAAAATTCCGGGTGGAGTACCGCAAGATTCCGAGTACGTGGATGGTGTTGTCATCACAAAGAATGTTGCGCACAAGCAGATGTCTCGATCCCAAAAACATCCCCGCGTCATGCTTGTTACATTTCCGTTGGAATTTCATCGAGTGGAAGGCCAGTACATGCCTTTCGGACAGATTGTACGCCAGGAAAAGGAATATCTTGCCAACCTCGTTGCCCGAATTGCGGCTTTGCGACCGCACATCGTTTTGGTGGAGCGATCTGTGTCGCGCCTAGCATTAGACGGTCTCGCAAAGCACAATATTGCGGTCGCTAGGTCGGTGAAGACGAGTGCCGTTACCACTGTTGCTCGGATGACTCAGGCGGATGTATTCTCTTCCATAGACAAGTTGGCTCTGGAACCTCGCATGGGCCATTGTGGTCGCTATAGATTGCAGACCTTTGACCATCCCTTGATTCCAAACCGCCGGAAGACCTACATGCGTTTCGAAGGATGTAGCCCCGATATGGGTTGCACCATTATATTGAGAGGTGCTGACATTGCAACGCTACGGCGGTTGAAGAAAATCACTCGCTTTGTAACATTCATGGTCAGGAATTTGAAGTTGGAGACCCATCTCTGGAAGGACTGTCT
>WNGI01007217.1_pt1 | contig 14129 bp, 11 predicted proteins | sample 5400621 | NCBI WGS metagenome assembly WNGI01 (sample SAMN13153374, study PRJNA577476) | soil metagenome | isolation source: 20 cm soil or saprolite under Garry oak tree replicate 1 | place: USA:California | collected 2016-06-15
CCCGAAGCGGAAAGATGGCGATGGGATCGTCGAAGGGATGCAGCCCCATCGTCCACTTCGCACCGGAACGCTTCATCGCCAGCGTCAGCTTCGTGCGGTATCGCCATTGGCGCTCGCTCGGCCGTGGGTCGGGCACGTCGGTGGTGCGCCGAGCGATGCGCTCGAGCGCGTCCCTAACGATGCGCCGCTTGCTGTCAAGCTGTGCTCCGTACGTGATGTGCTGCAGCTGGCATCCACCGCATCGATCGGACGTGTAGTGCGGGCATGGCGGATCCACGCGATCGGGCGACGCGACGATCAGCGACTCGAGACGCCCACGAGCAAAGCGCTTGACTGACTCGATGCGGACGCGCGCAAAGTCGCCGGGTGCGGTGCGCGGCGTGAATACGACGAGTCCCTCGCGGCGTCCGACGCCGTCGCCGCCGGCAGCGATGCTTTCCACCTCGAGCTCGACGACCTGCGGCGGCGCCTCGACCGTCATCGTTGCGCCTCGATCCGACCAGCGCGTTTCCAGGCATCGGTCGTCGCTGCTGGCGCAGCGGCGATCGATGCCTCTCGTCTCGAGCGCGGTGAGCCGCGATCGCGGTCGGCGAGAAGCGCGGCGGCAATTGCCGCTATCCGCGGCTTCTCGCGTGGCGGCTCGACCGCCAGCAACGACGGCAATCGTCGCTCGAGCCACTGAATGTCGATCTCGCCTCGGCGAAACTCATCGTCTTCCATGACGCGCATGTGGAAGTCCCGCGACGTCTCGACGCCGTCGATCACCAGTTCGTCCAGCGCACGATGCATCCGCGCGACTGCCAGCTCGCGTGTCGGCGCCCAGACGATCAGCTTGGCCAGCATCGGATCGTAATGCAGGCTGACGTCGTTGCCCGCTTCGATGCCGCCGTCCCAGCGCACACCCGGACCCGACGGCAAATGCAGATACCGCACGCGGCCGGTGGACGGAAGGAAGCCGTTCGATGGATCCTCGCTCGTTATGCGACATTCCATTGCCCAGCCCCGGGGCACGATGTCGTCCTGAACGAATGGCAGTCTTTCACCGGCGGCGACGCGCAGCTGCCACTGCACCAGATCTATTCCGGCCACGAGCTCGGTCACGGGATGTTCGACCTGAAGACGCGTGTTCATTTCGAGGAAATAGAACTCGCCTTTCGCGTCGAGAAGGAACTCGCACGTGCCGGCATTGACGTAGCCGGCCGCGCGCGCTGCACGCACCGCCGTCTCTCCCATGCGCCGACGAAGCTCCGGATTGACAGCGACGCTCGGTGCCTCCTCGATCATTTTCTGATGGCGGCGCTGCACGGAGCATTCTCGCTCGTTCAGGGACAACATGGTGCCATGCGCGTCGCCGAGGATTTGAATCTCCACATGACGCGGCCCGACGATGTACTTCTCGACGTACACGGCGTCATCGCCGAACGCCGCCTTCGCCTCACGACGCGCCATCTCGAGGGAAGACGTGAGCGTCTTTGTGTCGCGCACGATGCGCATCCCCTTACCGCCACCTCCGGCTGCCGCCTTCAGCAGGACCGGATAGCCGAATCGTTCGGCGACCTCGCGCGCTTCACGCTCGTCGCGAAGCGGCTCCGTTGTCCCTGGCACCACCGGCACACCCGCGGCAACGGCCAGCTGACGCGCCGCGGTCTTGCTTCCCATGGCAGCGATCGCCTCAGCAGGCGGTCCGACGAACACAAGTCCCGCTTCGTGCACGGCGCGTGCAAACCATTCTCGCTCAGAAAGGAATCCGTACCCGGGATGGATCGCTTGCGCGCCGGATTTCAGCGCGGCGTCGATGATCGTCTGGCCGCGCAGGTAGCTCTCGGCCGATGGCGCCGGTCCGATGTGAAACGCCTCATCCGCTGCCCGCACGTGCGGCGCTCTCGTGTCTGCATCGCTATACACAGCGACGGCGTCGATGCCGAGCTCGTGGCAGGCGCGAATCACGCGGAGCGCGATCTCGCCGCGATTGGCGATGAGAACTTTGGAAAACATCAGCTGGTTTCTCGCATGTCATCCCCAGCCAAGCGAGCAGGTGCGCATCCGCGGCTACGGGTTTTTCGCTACGCCGCGGCGGTACAGCGTGGGCACGGACGAACACGGACACGCACGGACACACACGGACAAGAAGCAATATTGTTTTTGATGAGCATTGAGCGGTCCTTGTCCGCGTTAGTCGGTGTTGCCGTTGTCCGTGTTCGTCTGTGCCCCACGCTGTTGAGAAGCTAGAGGGGTATGTTCCCGTGCTTCTTCGGCGGATTCCGATCGCGCTTGGAGTGGAGGGTCGCGAGCGCGTCGATGAGGCGAGGACGCGTGTCGCGCGGATCGATGATATCATCGAGAAAGCCGCGGCTCGCCGCCACGTACGGGTGCGCGAACTTCTGGCGATACTCCTCGATCTTCGTGTCGGTGGCGCGCTCGGGATCGGTGCTGTCCCCGATTTCCTTGCGAAACAGAATTTCCACCGCCCCCTTGGGGCCCATCACGGCGATTTCCGCGGTCGGCCACGCGACGTTGTAATCGCCGCGGATGTGCTTGGACGACATGACATCGTACGCGCCGCCGTAGGCCTTACGAGTAATCACGGTCAGCTTGGGAACGGTCGCCTCGCAGTACGCGTAGAGAAGCTTCGCGCCGTGCTTGATGATGCCGCCGTGCTCCTGCGAAACACCAGGCAGGAAACCGGGAACATCCTCGAAAGTAACGATCGGGATGTTGAAGGCGTCGCAGAACCGGATAAAGCGCGCGGCTTTCAACGATGCGTTGATGTCGAGCACCCCGGCCAGCACCGCCGGCTGATTCGCCACGATGCCGATGCTGTAACCGCCCAAATGCGCAAAACCGCATAAGATGTTCGCGCCGTACTCGCTCTGCACTTCGTAGAAAAATCCGTCGTCAATGACGCGCCGAATGACCTCGTGCATGTCGTACGGCTTGTTCGGATTGTCGGGCACGACATCGAGCAGTTGCTCATCACGTCGGTCTGGCGGATCAGTAGCTGGGCCGCGGGGCGGATCATCCACGTTGTTCGACGGAATGAACCCGAGCAGCTGGCGAATCGCCTCGAGGCACGCGGGCTCGGAGTCGAAGGCGAAATGCGCGACACCCGACGTGCGCGAATGGGTATCGGCACCACCAAGGTGCTCCATCGTGACGTCTTCGTGCGTCACCGTCTTCACCACGTTAGGCCCCGTGACGAACATGTACGAGCTGCCGCGCACCATGTACGTGAAGTCGGTGATGGCCGGCGAATACACGGCGCCACCGGCACACGGGCCCAAGATTGCGGAAATTTGAGGGATGACACCCGACGCGAGCGTGTTGCGAAGGAAAATGTCGGCGTAGCCACCCAGCGAGAGCACGCCCTCCTGAATGCGCGCGCCACCCGAGTCGTTGAGACCGATCACCGGCGCGCCATTGCGCACGGCGAGGTCCATGATCTTGCAGATCTTCTCAGCGAACGTCTCGGAGAGTGAGCCACCGAACACGGTGAAATCCTGCGAGAACACGTAGACAAGGCGACCGTCGATGCGTCCATAGCCGGTCACCACGCCATCGCCGTAGATCTTCTGATCGGCGAGACCAAAATCATCCGACCGATGCACGACGAAACGGTCGAACTCGACGAACGATCCATCATCGAGGAGCAGATCGAGCCGTTCGCGGGCGGAAAGCTTTCCTTTCGCGTGCTGCGACTTGAGGCGGTCGGCACCGCCGCCGAGCTCCGATTCCGCGATGCGACGCTCGAGCTGCTCGAGCTTTTCGCGCATGGTCATAGGCCGGAAATAGGAAAAGGAAAAGCCGGCGAGCGTTGCTCGCCGGCCTCCGAATTTACTCACCACCAATCACCAATCACCAGCCACCGTCATAAGCTCTCGATCGGCGGAATCTCGAGTGGGACGAATCCTTCCTCGTGCGTCTCGTCCATCGGCAGCACCACCGGCGGCGTCTCCGGACGCGGTGGCTGATCTTCGGGAATGTTCGTGACCGCGAGAACGATGCGCCGGTGAATCGGATCGACTTCGAGCACGCGCATATCGATCGTGCTGAGCTGCGAGATCGGGACGAATCCTTCGATATCGTTGCCAATGTCGACGACAACGCCCTTGTCCATCAAGCGCACGACTTTGCCCGACAAGTCCGTCCCAACAGGATACGTCTCGCCAATTCGGAGCCACGGATCTTCCTCGGCCTGCTTGAGGCCGAGCGAGATGCGCTTGTTCTCGGAATCGATGTTCAGAATGACGACGTCGACGGCATCACCCTTCTTCACGACCTCCGACGGATGCTGCACGCGCTTCGTCCAGCTCATATCAGAGATGTGAATGAGCCCGTCGATTCCCGGCTCTATTTCAACAAAGGCGCCGAAGCTGGTCAAATTGCGGACTTTTCCATTGATGCGAGTTCCAACGGGATACTTCAACGGCAACACCATCCATGGATCCTGCTCGGTCTGCTTCATACCGAGCGAGATCTTCTCCTCATTCGGATCGACCTTGAGCACGACGGCTTCGATCGTTTCGCCGATCGACACGAGCTTCGATGGATGGCGCACATTGCGCGTCCAGCTCATCTCGCTGATGTGGACGAGGCCTTCGATGCCCGGCTCGAGCTCGATAAACGCCCCATAGTTGGTAATCGAGACGACCTTGCCCGTGACGCGCGTTCCGACTGGGTACTTCTCCGCGACGTCCTTCCACGGATAGCTCTGCAGCTGTTTGAGACCGAGGCTGATGCGCTCGCGGGTCCAGTCGATGTCGAGCACCTTGACCTCGAGCTCCGCGCCGATGGAGACGAGCTCCGACGGATGCGAGATGCGGCCCCATGACATGTCCGTGATGTGCAGTAGGCCGTCGACGCCACCGAGATCGATGAACGCACCGAAGTCAGTGATGTTCTTGACGACGCCTTTGCGCACCTGGTCCTTCTGCAGCTCTTTCATGAGCTTTTCGCGCTTTCCCGCACGCTCGTTCTCGAGGATCACGCGGCGGGACACGACAATGTTCCGACGGCGCTTGTTCAGCTTGATGATCTTGAACTCGAACTTTTGGCCAAGCAGCTCATCGATATTCGGAACACGACGTAAGGCGATTTGGGAGCCGGGCAAGAACGCGTCGACACCCATGAGGTCAACCACCACACCGCCCTTGATCTTCTTGACCAGGGTGCCTTCGACCGGCTGATCGTTCTCATACGCGAGGCGGATCTTCTCCCACACGCGCATGAAGTCGGCTTTCTTCTTCGAGAGGACGACTGCGCCCTCCTGATCCTCGAGATGCTCGAGCAGGACTTCGACTTCATCGCCGGGCTTGATCGGCTCGAGGTCCTTGAATTCCTCGCGTGCGATCGTGCCTTCCGACTTGAAGCCGATGTCGAGAACGACGGTGGTCTCGTTGACAGACTGAACGCGAGCTTTCACGATCTCGCCCTCGTCGATCGACGCCATGGAGCCCTGGTAGAGCTCCATCATCCGCTCGTAATCGGCGGAGGTGTACTCGTCTTCGTCGTAGAGCTCGGGTCGACGGTTGGCAAGCGGGCGGAGCTGACCGCGCAGCGCGTCGCGCCGCTCGCGCTCCGACAGCGTACCGGTTGGGGGGGGTGGGGTCTGCAGTTCAGACATACCGAGAGGGGGTCTCCTGGAATCGCGGAGGTTTTGGCTCGCCGCGCCGAGAGTTGAGAGTGCTATAAACTCTGCCCCGGCTGAGGGACAGACGAAATGAACCTCATAAGCTAACCGAGGCCGGAGCCGTCGTCAACGGCAGAAGTTGAGGAGTCACGCTGAGTTACAGCCTTCACCAGCGCCACGATGCGCTCGACTTGCTCCTCTTGCGTCAACGACGTCGTGTCGATCAGGATCGCGTCTTTGGCCTGCACCGTCTGCGTGGCGTCGCGGGCGTCGCGCTGCACGATTCGACCGGTCTCTTCCGCGATCTCATCGTCCGTCGGCCCACGTCCGAGCTGCTGTACGAGCCGTCGGCGCGCTCGCTCCCAGGGATCCGCGACCAGAAAGACCTTGAGGGTGGCGTCGGGAAACACGGCTGTCCCCATGTCTCTGCCATCCACGACGACGTCATGTTTGAGCGCGGTCTCTCGGACCCGCCCGTTCACCCACTGACGGACGCGAGGCATCTGCGCGACGCGCGACACGTGGCGAGTGACATCATGGCCGCGCAGCTCGGCGTCGATTGGCTTGCCACCCAGCGTCGGCGCGAACGACGTGCCCAACGCCTCCAAGCGGAGGGCGCGCGCGGCCTCGCACACCTGCTCTTCCGTCCACGATTCCTCGTCCGTGCCACGACGTAACTGCGCCGCCGTTGCGGCCCGATAGAGGGCGCCCGAGTCCACATGCCGAAATCCGAGCCGCTGCGCGACCCACTGTGCGGTCGAGGACTTGCCTGACGCTGCCGGACCATCGATAGCGACGACCACGTGCCGCCGCGCCGTCATGGCCGCGCGACTCTCGCTAGGTCCGACCAAAAGGACGGGTACGAGACTGTGACACAGTCTGGGTCATCGATCCGAATGTCGTTGCCAGGTAAAGCACCGAGTACACCGAAGGACATCGCGAGTCGATGGTCGCCGTAGGTTTTGATCGTGCCACGCAACGGCTCGTGTGCGCCGACGATGCGCATGCCATCCTCCAGCTCCGACGCGTCCGCACCGATCGCGCGCAGATTCTCGACGACGGCGGCAATGCGATCGCTCTCCTTCACCCTCAGCTCGGCGGCTCCCGTGATGACGGTTTCCCCCTCGGCGCGAGTCGCCACACACGCGAGCAGAGGGAGCTCATCGATCATCGACGGAACGATATCGGCGGCCACGCGGACTCCCCGCAAACGGGCTGGCCTAACGACGACCGGCGAGATCCATTCACCTCCGCTCATTCGATCGCGTGCGAACGTCACGTTCGCACCCATGCGACCCAGCGTCTCGAGAAAGCCCGTTCGCGTCTCGTTGATGCAGACCTCGTCGAGCGTCAGGGTGCCGCCGTCTGCCAACGCCGCGAGCGCGGCAAAAAAGGCGGCGGATGATGGATCACCTGGCACCTCCGTGTCGAGGGCCGCAATGCAGCGATGCGCCGGCGCGAGGTCGATGCGCGTGCCGCGCGTCGCGATGTTCACACCACGCGCACCAAGCATTCGCTCGGTGTGATCACGCGTCGGCGCGGGCTCGTCGAGTGTCACGCGCAAACCGCCAACGACGCCGGCGAGGAGAATCGCGCCTTTCACTTGCGCACTCGCAATCTCACTTCGCCAGATTGTGTCTTTGAGCGCTCCGCCGTGCACCGTCATCGGCAAGCCGCCGTGTTCGGGCAGGTCGAAGCGTGCTCCCATCGTCGCCAGTGGCTTGGCGACGCGACGCATGGGACGGCGGCTCAAGCTGGCGTCGCCGATGAACCGCGCCGAGACCGGCAGCGCGGCGACGATGCCGGCCATGAGACGGGTCGTCGTTCCGCTGTTTCCACAGTCCAGCACATCGCTGGGTGCGCGCAGCCCGCGCAGTCCCACGCCCTCCACGGTCATGTCCGGCGCGAGCGGAGGAACGGCCGCGCCAAGGCGGCGCAGGACCTCCGCCGTGGACGCCACGTCGGCCGACTCGAGAATGCCGGTGATGCGTGACGTCCCGTCGCCTAACGCCGCCAGCATGAGCGCGCGATGCGAGATGGACTTGTCACCGGGCACGCGAAGGGCGCCGTGAACTTTCATGTGCTTCCTTCCCCTTCGATGCCCGACCGCCACTGGCCCGCACCTTCCCAAAGCTCGCGAAGGGTCGTCCAATCTTCGTTCTCCAGCGCCATGCGGAGGCGGTGAACGTGCTCTTCGAGTGCACGCAGCGCGTGTGAGGTCGCGGCCGGTGCGCGCTCCAAGATGGGTTGCCAGATGTCGAGGGCGCTCATCGCCAGGCGCGTCGCGTCGCGTCCCCCCGGCCCCGGTCGCGGTGCGACGAAATCGTTAGGTGTCTGGCTCCGTCGCGCGGCGAGCGCCGCGGCGAGCGCCGTCGACGCCAGCTGTGGCAGGTGGCTGACCCACGCCATCGCGTCATCATGCTCGCTCGCCGTCGCATACTCGATCCGGCGCGCGCCGGCCAGGCTCCAGAACATCTCCGCGTCTTCACGCTGTCGCGCGTCGGCGCGGCGCTCGATACAGACGGTCGCATCATGGAAGAGATCAGCGCGCGCGGCGGTGAAGCTGCTCCGATGGCTGCCGGCCAGCGGATGCGTCCCGATCAGACGCGCCATGACTTCTGGCATGCCGCGCAGCGCCTCGGTGCGCTGCAGGCTCGCGGCGTGAAGAATGGTCGCCTTCGGTGGCGCGCACCCCAAGACCTGCTCCGCGACCGACGATGTCTTGTCGAGAGGAACGGCGATGAGTACTAGTCCGACGTCGCTCACCGCCTCATCGAGCGATGGTGCGACGGCAATTCCCGCCGCACTCGCACCCGCGCGATCAGCCGCGCTCGCGCTGAATGTTCGTAGCGCAGTGCCTCGCTCGCGCATACGTAACGCGGCCGAGCCCCCGATGACGCCCAGCCCGATCACCGCGACCTCGGCCCCCTGCCGGGCGGTCATCGCAACCATGCTTCAAGCGTCGTCGCGAGCTCGGTTTGTTCGTCGCGGTACTTCACGATTACCGGCGTCTGCAGCGACAGCTCCTCCGACGCACCCCAGGCCGCGCGCACCTTTCGCGCTCCTGGCACGACGACCGCGCCGGCGGGAATCTCGAGCGCATGCTCGACGTCGCCCCGGTAGACAGTCTCGCGCACCAGGTCGAAGACGGGCGTGCCGCGCGTCAGAATGACGCCGGCGGCGAGTACGGCGCCCTCGCGTACGACCGTCCCTTCGTACACACCGCAGTTCCCCCCGACGAGCACGTCGTCTTCGATGATGACAGGAGCCGCACTCACCGGTTCGAGCACGCCACCGATCTGCGCGCTGGCGCTGAGATGCACCCGCGCGCCGATCTGAGCACAGGAGCCAACGAGCGCGTGCGAGTCGACCATCGTGTTGGCGCCGACATACGCGCCGACATTGATGTACATCGGCGGCATGCAGACGACGCCCGGCGCCACGTACGCACCGCGACGGATCGACGAGCCACCGGGAACGATCCGGACGCCGTCCGTCATGTCGAAGCCATGGGGCGGAAAGGTGTGCTTGTCGAAGAAGAAGAACCGGGCCGGAGCACCCTCGCTGACGTACGCGGTCATGTCGATGACCTGCCCGACGCGGAATCCCAGGAGGATGCCTTGCTTGACCCACGGCACCGCGCGCCAGTTGCCGCTGGCATCACGCTCGGCCGCTCGCACTTCGCCGGCCTCGAGGGCGCGCAGGAGCTCCTCGACAGCCTGCTCCGCGTCGTTAGGCATGGAACTGGCGCTGGGAATGCCACTCAACGCGCCGATGCGCGTCGCCAACCGTTCGTGGCTGGATGACGCTTTGCTCACAAAGCGACGCCCGCGGTCACGAGAGCGCTCCGGAGCGCGGTCGCGTGCTTCTCGTCCATCGGTACGAGCGGAAGGCGGAGCACGTTTTCGATCTTGCGCAACATTGCCAGCGCCGCCTTGGCGGGCAGCGGGTTCGGCTCGATGAACGCGGCGCGCATCCAGGGCAGGAGTCGGAAATGTCGCTCGCGCGCCCCCGCCCAATCGCTCCGTCGCATGCAATCACACAGCTGGCTCATGAGCTTCGGCGTGGCATTTGATACCACCGAAATGATTCCGTCGCCACCGGCGGCCATCAGGGGTAGCGTCATCTCATCATCGCCAGACAAAACGCTGAACTCCGGGGGCCGGTCGCGGAGGATGTCGGTGATCTGTGCGAGGTTACCCGAGGCTTCCTTGATCCCGACGATCCCCGGCGTTGCCGCCAGCGCGAGAGTCGTCTTTGCCTCCATGTTACTGCCCGTGCGTCCAGGGACGTTGTACACCACGACCGGGAGATCGACGGCGTCGGCGATTGCCCGATAGTGCGCGATGATGCCTCGCTGTGGGGGCTTGTTGTACATCGGCGACGTGTGCAGCAAATAGGTCGCGCCCGCGGCTTTGGCCGCTCTCGAGAGGGCGATGGCGCGCTTCGTATCGTTCGATGCGGCGCCGGCGACGATCGGGACGCGCCCCTTCGTCGCGTCGACGACGATCTCGATGACGCGACACTGCTCCTCTGGCGACATCGTCGCCGCTTCGCCGGTGCTGCCGCACGGCACGAGGAAGTGCACGCCTTCCGCGATCTGCCAGTCGACGAGTCCGCGCAGCGCGCGCTCGTCGATCGTGCCGTCTCGGGAAAAAGGCGTGACCAGCGCTGTCCCGCATCCCGCCAATCGCCTCGTCATGACTCTCCCGCGTCCGCGCGCGTGCCGAGCACGTCGCGCATCGTGAATACGCCCTCGCGGCCAATCAACCACGCGGCGGCGGCGAGCGCGCCTTCGGCAAACACGCGCCGATCTCGCGCGACGTGCGTGAGTCGTACGGTCTCGAAGGGCGCGTCGAACAGCAGCTCGTGAGTACCCGGCACCGAACCGGTGCGAATGCTGGTGATCGGAATCCCTCGCTGCCAGCCCACGGCCGCGGCACGTTCGAGCGTCAATGCCGTTCCGGAGGGAGCGTCCTTCTTTGCCGCGTGGTGCGTTTCGACGAGGTGGGCGTCGAATCCGCCTGCCGCGCCCAACAGGCGCGAGGCAAGGGTGATGATCTGCTCGAACGCGTTGACACCTAACGAGAAGTTCGTTCCGGTGAGAAGCGCTCCGTGGCGTTGCCGTACCCATTCCGACACGGCCGCGAGGTCGTCGTGCCAACCCGTGGTGCCGACGACGATCGGACATTTCGCATCCACGGCGGCGCGCACGTTCGCCGCTGCCGCGTCAGGCACGGTGAAGTCGATGGCCGCCTCGGCGCCATTGAGCGACCGGCGCGTGATTCCCGATCCATCGCGATTGGTCGCGGAGTCGATCCGGGCCACGACGTCCCAACCCCGTTCCGGCGCAAGCGTCTCCAGCACGCGACCCATCTTCCCCAAGCCGATGAGGGCCAGCTTGTGCCGAGCGCTCACGACGACAGCGCTCCATCGCCGAAGAACTCCTCGTGCAGCCGGCGCATCACCGGCGCGACATGCTCGCCATCGACGACCATGGTGAGATTGATCCCGGTCGCGCTCAACGACAGCATGTGAATCGGTGTGTCGCTCAGTGCCCTCAGCGCTCGCGCCATATGTTCGCCACCGGCGCTGAGGTCCGCGCCGACGACGGCGACGATGCCCCGGCTCCGCTCGATTGAGACGTCGCCCAGCTCGCGCAGGTCAGGCAGCAACGCGTCCAATCGCGACGCGTCGTCGATGGTGAGTGAGACCGACACCTCTGATGTCGCGACGACATCCACCGACGCCCGATGCCGATGAAAGACATCGAACGTGGTGCGCATGAATCCCTCCGTGAGAAGCATGCGCGGCGTCCGAAGGCGTATCAACGTCACGCCGCTCTTTCCGGCGATCGCCGTCACTGGTCGCCGGGGCGCCTCGAACGTGATGAGTGTTCCCTTGCCCTCCGGCCGTCGCGAGTTCAAGACGTACACCGGAATACCGACACGCACCGCCGGGTAGATGGCCATCGGATGCAGCACCTTCGCGCCGAACGAGGCAAGCTCCGAGGCCTCGTCGAACCCGACGCGCTCGAGCAGGCGCGCGCCGTCGACGACGCGCGGGTCAGCCGTGAGCATGCCGTCGACGTCGGTCCAGATCTCGATTGCTTCCGTCTGCAGTGCCGCGCCGATCAGGGCCGCGCTGTAATCCGATCCGCCGCGGCCGAGCGTCGTCGTTAGGTGCCGCGTCGTCGAGCCGATGAATCCGCCGAGGACTGGGATACGTCCGTCGCGTGCCAGCGGAGCAAGGAGACGTTGTGACGCCTCACTGATGGCATCGACGTTGGGCTCGGCGCGCGTGAAGGCGTCGTCGGTGATCATCACGTCGCGGGCATCGATATGTTCCGCTGGAAGGCCGCAACGACGAAACGCCGCCACGACCAACTGCGACGAGAGCTGCTCGCCGTAGGAGGCAATAGCGTCGAGGCTGCGCGGCGTGACGTCGCCTAACGTATTCAGCGCTTCCGTAAGATGGGCGAGCTCGTCGATCATGGCGCTCATCTCGCCGCACAGCTCGGCGCACTCCTCCGTGTCCCCGAGAAGTCGCTCCGCCTCCTGCATGTGGCGCTCGCGGAGGCCTTCGACACTTCGAATGGCGCCGATGAGCTGTCCCCGCGCCGACTGCTCCGCGATCGCGAGGAGCGCGTTCGTCACGCCGGCCATCGCTGAGACGACGACGATCGGGTGACGCTCACGCTTTGTGAGGACAATCGAGGCGGCGCGCTCGATCGCCTCCGCGTCGCCAACCGAAGTGCCTCCGAACTTGACGACGATCACGAATCACCGCGGCAGCAAACCGCACTTCACCATCAGCTCCGCGTTGAGCACCGACGCCCCGGCCGCGCCTCGCACGACGTTGTCGCCCATCGCGACGAGCTTGACGTCGAACAGCGAATCCTCGCGCACTCTACCGACGCTCACGGTCATGCCCGCACCGCGAGTGACGTCGCGGCGCGGCTGCGGCCGATCGGGCAAATCGAGCAGCTCGATCGGTCGGGCCGGCGACGATGGCAGCCCGCGTGCCACGTCCGCTCCGCACCACTCTCGGAGTGCGTTCTCGACCTCGCCGACGTTGGCGCGGTCGCGGAGCCGCAGCGACACGCAGACGGTGTGGCCAGTCTCCACAGCGACACGGTTACAGTGCGCACTGACCGTAATCGGGGCGGCGACGATCTCGTCTCCATTCAGTGAGCCGAGGAATTTGCGAACCTCGTTCTCGACTTTGTCCTCCTCGTCCTTGATGAACGGAATGACGTTGCCGAGAATGTCGAGTGAGGCGACGCCGGGATAGCCGGCGCCCGACACCGCCTGCATCGTCGAGACAAAGACCTCGGTGATTCCGAAACGTTGGTGAATCGGGGCGAGGGCGAGCGCCATCACGATCGAGGCGCAGTTTCCATTCGTGACGATCGCGCCGTCCCAGCGGCGATTGCGCCGCTGCGTCTCGAGAATGCGAAGGTGCCCTGGATTCACCTCGGCGATGACCAACGGCACGTCGGGCGCCATGCGATGGTTCTTCGCGTTGCTGAGCACAGCCTTGCCGGCACTCGCAAAGGCCGTTTCCACCTCGCCGGCGACGCTCGAATCGAGGGCCGAGAACACGACATCCGACGATACGACAGCCGGATCGCACGTGAGAACTTTCTTATCGACCACGCTCGCTGGCATTTGCCCGCCGGTCACCCAGCGCACGCACTCGCCGTACGTGCGCCCGGCGGTCCGCTCGGAGGCCGCGACCTCGGCGAGCTCGAACCACGGGTGATCTTCCAGTAGACGCACGAATGTCTGACCGACGGTACCCGTCGCGCCGAGCACCGCCACCTTGCGCCTGCCGCGAGGTTGAGTTGTCTGCAAAGATGCAGGCGTCATGTGTAATCAGCTCGCAAGGAGGGATCTGACGATGCGATCGTAGGATTCGACGGCGGCGCGCAATTCGCGCACGTCGATGTACTCGTCAAGCGTGTGGGCCACGTGAATCGAACCTGGTCCGAACAGGAGCGGCGTACCCCATCTATTGAGGAGAGGGATATCCGTCGTATAAGCCACTGGCGCGACATCGAATCCGCTGATCGTATGAAAGTGTTGAGCGGGAATGTACGAGCCCCACTCCAGCTCCGCCCTACCGCGGGCCCAGTCCTGCAGCTTGGCGCGTAGGGGCTCGACCGGTCCGACGAGTCTGAACATCACTTCGGCCTCGCAGAGAGCCGGAACGATGTTCGCTTCGGTGCCGCCGCGGATCGTGCCGATGTTGACGGTAGTGTCGCCAAGCACCGCATCCGCGGGCAATGAGAGATTGTGAATGGTCGGCAGAAGCGCGAGCATGGGCTCGATGGCCGAGCGTCCCAAGTGCGCGTAGGCGGAGTGGGCAGCCTTGCCGCGAATGCGGACCGTCACGCGCTGGGAGCCTTTTGCTCCGCTGGCGAGCTTGCTCTCCGTCGGCTCGCCGTTGACGAGGTAGCGACTCGTAGCCGGCAATCGATTTGCCGTGCGCGCGCCGTCGG
>WNGI01003342.1_pt1 | contig 14128 bp, 10 predicted proteins | sample 5400621 | NCBI WGS metagenome assembly WNGI01 (sample SAMN13153374, study PRJNA577476) | soil metagenome | isolation source: 20 cm soil or saprolite under Garry oak tree replicate 1 | place: USA:California | collected 2016-06-15
TGGGGTCCACTGGGGCGTTATGGCAATATTGCCATAACGCCCCGGTGGACCCCACTCCTGCTATCCATCTGGGTTACGTTCTACTAGCCGCGGCGCGAGATTCGCGGAGGTTTCCCGCAAACCTCAAGGACTAAACCGTGACCACTGCCGTGGCCGCGCCGCCGGCGACGCTCAGTCACCGGCAAATTCTCGTCGTCTTCAGTGGGCTCGTGCTCGGCATGCTCCTCGCCGCGCTCGATTCGACGATCGTCTCGACCGCGCTGCCGACCATCGTCGGCGAGCTCGGCGGACTCGCCCGACTCTCGTGGGTCGTCACCGCGTACCTCCTCGCGCAGACCATCGTCACGCCACTCTACGGAAAGCTCGGCGATCTGTACGGACGCAAAGGCGTCTTGCAAAGCGCAATCCTCCTCTTTCTCGCCGGCTCCGTGCTCTGTGGACTGAGCCGGAACATGACCCAGCTCATCGTCTTCCGCGCCATTCAGGGATTCGGCGGGGGCGGGCTCACCGTTACGACCCAGGCGGTCGTCGGCGACATCGTGCCGCCGCGCGAGCGAGGACGCTATCAAGGGATCTTCGGCGCCGTGTTCGGCTTGGCGAGCATCGCCGGCCCGCTCCTCGGCGGCTACTTCACAACGCACCTCAGTTGGCGTTGGATCTTCTACATCAATCTGCCGTTAGGCGTCGTCGCGCTCGTCGTCATCGCCGCGACACTGCCCTCGCTCGCGGAACGGCGGCACCCGGCTATCGATTACGCGGGTACGACGCTTCTCGCGATCGCGCTCAGTACGATCGTGCTCGTATCGGACGTGACGGGCACGCTGCGGCCATTCATGTCGCCGGCGATGCTCGGTCTCATTGCCGCGGCGGTCGTGTCGCTCGTCGCGTTCGTCATCGTCGAGCGCCGCGCGCGGGAGCCGGTGCTGCCGCTTCGCTTGTTCGCGAATCCCACCTTCGCCATTGCGTCGGCGGTCGGACTCATCGTCGGCTTCGCCCTTTTCGGATCGGTCACCTATCTGCCGCTGTTCCTTCAGGTCGTGAAGGGCGAGAGCCCCACCGCATCGGGCCTGCAGATGCTACCGATGATGGGCGGCATGCTCGTGACATCGATCGCGTCCGGTCAGCTCATCAGCCGCACGGGCCGGTACAAGATCTTTCCGATTCTCGGCACCCTGGTAATGGCGTTAGGCTTGTACCTGCTCTCGCGGATGACCGAGCAGACGACGACGCTCAGCGCGTCGTTCACGATGCTGGTGCTCGGTCTCGGGCTGGGGATGGTGATGCAGGTGCTGGTGATCGCGGTGCAGAACGCGGTCGACTATGCCGACCTCGGCGTCGCGACCTCGGGCGCGACGCTCTTCCGACTCGTCGGCGGCTCGTTAGGTACGGCCGTATTGGGCGCGATCTTCTCCGTGCGGCTCGCGCACGCACTGGCGCGACTGCTTCCGGGGAGCGCTCGGGTGAGCGGCCACGGCGCCCTCAATCCAGAGACGATGAGCCAGCTCTCCCCCGCCTTGCGCGGGATGTACGTGCAGGGGTTCACCACGGCGTTAGGCACCGTCTTCGTCGTTGCGACCGGCATCGCGCTCGTCGGCTTCGTGCTGGCGTGTCTGATGCCCGAGCGGCCGCTGCGCCAGACCGTCGCCGCGGCCAGCGCCAGCAACGGCGTCGGTGAGCTCGGGGAAGCTTTCGCGATGCCGGTGGACAGTGGTTCGGAGGGCTACGTGCTCCGCGGGCTTGCCGCCCTGGCGGATCGCGACGTCCAGCGGCAGCACATCGCCCGCATCGTCGAGCGGGCCGCCGTCGATGTGGGTCCCGTTGCCGCCTGGCTCCTCGTGCAGCTCGATACAAAGACAGAGGATCCGGTCGCGTTAGGCAAGTCCCGGGGCTACGACGCCGAAGAGGTGCGTGCGTCGCTCGCCGAGCTCCGAGGCCGCGGCTTGATCGCCGAGTCGTCCGGTGACGGAAACAAGGCACAATGGGTTTTGACGAGGGAAGGATGCGAGATATTGGCACGGCTCATTGACGCGCGGCGCGCTCACCTGGCAGACATCTTCGCCGAGTGGGCGCCCGCGAAGCGCCAGGAACTGGCGGCGGTGATGCGGCGGTTGGCGGACGAGCTGGTACCTGACGTACAGACCAACGTCTGACGACCCACAGCCAGGCCTTTCCCGCCTCCGCGGCAAGAAGCATATTCGGCGCGAATCCAGCCGTGCCTGACGATGCGACCAATTCTATTCCAGATCGGCGGCAGCCCCATCTGGTCCCACGACGTCTTCGTCACGTTAGGCGTGGCGGTGGCCGTCGTCGTGTCGTGGGAGATGGCGCGCCGGCGCGGGCGCGCCGATCAGAATCTGCTCTGGATCATCGCCGGCGGTCTGCTCCTCGCCGCCATCTTCTCTCGCTTTGGCCTCGTATTCCGCTACCTGCAGCAGGCCGATGAGCCGACGATCAGCGGCTTCATTCGCTACGGCGGCCGCACCGTCCTCGGAGGGCTCGCCGGCGGCTACCTCGGGGTCGTATTGACCAAGCGCCTCGTCGGCTATCGGCGCGCCACGGGTGATCTCTTCGCGCCGGCTGTTGCGTTAGGCATGGCGATCGGCCGCATCGGCTGTTTCCTCGCCGAGCGGCCGGGCACGGTGAGCACGATGCCATGGGCGGTGCGTGTGCCGGCCGATGCCGCACCGCGCATCGGGCAATGTCCGGCCTGCCTAACGGGCACAGCGATGCACCCGTCATTTCTCTACGAGATCGCGTTTCTCGTCGTCGCCGCCTGGACGCTCTTTGCGGTCTCGCGGCGCCGGCGGCCGTTCGCGCCCTGGATGGTGGAGGGCGATCTCTTCAAGCTCTTCTTGCTCGCCTACGCCGTCTTTCGATTCTTCGTCGAATTCGTGCGCGACAATCCGGTCATGGGCTTTGGCCTCAGCGGCTCCCAGCTGATGGTTCTGCCGTCATCGGTGATCCTCGCGCTTTACTTCCTTCGGCGGCGGCAGCGCGCCCTCGCGCCGCTCGCTGTTAGCCCTGGCTGACAAGGAGCAATTCCATGCCGATGGGTATGCCCCTGCGTGGCGATCGCGTCATGCGATACGTGACGGCATTCTGTCCCGAATGCCACGCCGAGCAACCGGATCAGGATCTCGCTTCCGTGCGCCGTCTCGCCGGTTATCTCACGGAGCGAGACGGGAAGGCCTGGCTGGTGCGCGGCTGCCCAGACCACGGACGCATAACGACGCTCTACGACGAAGAGCCGGAGATCCTGCGCTGGCTCGAACAGTGGACGGTGCCGACCAAGGCGCACATCCCCGATCGCCCCGGCAACTTCGATCCCGTGCCCCTCGCCTACCAGCACGGGCTCGGCGAGATGCAGACCCAACATACGTGCATCCTGCTCGAGGACATCACTGCCGCCTGCAATCTCACCTGTCCGACTTGCTTCGCCGATTCCTCACCGAGCGTGCATGGATTCGTGCCGGTGGACCAAGTGCTCGCCAACGTCGACACGCGCCTCTCTCGCGAGAATGGCCGCCTCGACGTCCTCATGCTCAGCGGCGGCGAGCCGACGATCCATCCCGAGCTGATGCCGCTCATCGAGCAGCTCCTCGAGCGCGACATTCAGCGAATCGTCATCAATACCAACGGGATTCAAATCGCGCGCAACGACCGGCTCCTCGCTTTTCTCGAGAAGAACAACACGCGCGTCGAGACCTACTTTCAATTCGACGGATTTCGCCTCGAGACGCACAAGGCGCATCGCGGCGCCGATCTACGCCGCATCAAGCGCGAAGCGCTCGACCGGCTCAGCGCCGCCGGCGTCTTCACGACGCTCACCATGACCGTCGCCCTCGGCGTCAATGATGACGAGATCGGCGACGTCATCCGCCTCGTGCTCGACACGCCGTACGTGAATGGGTTGTCGATTCAGCCGCAGTTCGCTTCTGGCCGGTCCGCTCGCCTCGATCCGCTGCGCCGGCTCACGCACGGTGGCGTGCTCGCGCGCCTCGGCCCGCAGACGAACGGCGTCGTGACCTGGAAGGACCTGACTGCGCTCCCCTGCTCGCATCCGCACTGCTGCAGCATCGGGTACATGATTCGGACCGACAGCGGTGAGTGGCGGTCGCTCTTGAACATCATCGGCCCCGAGCGGGTCAAGGAGCACCTCGGGCTGGTGAGCAACCGTATTGCGGACGCGCAGATCACGGCCCAGCTGCGCGGTCTCGTGAAAGAAGCGTTGCTCGGCCTCTTCAGCGAGCGGAGCTCGCTCACGCACCCGTCGCTCGCCGATGTCTTCCACGACGTGTGTGAGGCGTGCGACCTCGGGCTGAGCACGCTCGTTAGGCTCGCTGGTCAGGCGATGCTCGGCAACCGGAGCGGCTTTCGCAAGTTGGTATCCGAGCGCATCAAGCGTCTGAATGTCAAGCCGTTCATGGACATCAACACGATGATCGAAGAGCGGCTCATGCAGTGCTGCGTCCACGTCGGCACGCAGGATGGCGACGCGCACCAATGCGTGCCTTTCTGCGCGGCGCAGGCGTGGCGTCCGCTGAGCGTCATGAAGCCGTCGGAGGTCGTGGCACAGGCGACGCGAGCGGCGCACGCCGCCGAGCTCGTCGCGGGCGATTGACGATGACTTATCCTGCCAGCGGCGCGACACCAGCGCGCCCCTCAATCGACCCGGTGCGCTTCTGCGCGATGACGACCGTTGCCTTGATCGCCTGGCTGCTCGGCCCACCGGTTTGCGTGATGATCATGAGCGCGCTTGGCCTGTGGGCGTACGCGCGCGCGATGCGCGCTGGACTGCGCGAGAGCCGCTGCGTGCTGCGGCGGCCGGTGTTGGTGCTCGGATACCTCGCGCTCGCGTTCGCCGGCGGCGTCTTCGCGCTCGTCCGGCACGTCCTCGCTTGAGCCGTTAGGCAACGACCGGCGCCGGCGCGAACGCCGCCGACGCCGTAGACCCGCAGGACGAGTTCGAGGTCGTCGTCGTGTTGGCTTGGCTGATGCCGATGATGATGAGCACCGCGAGCGTGATCAGCGCCAAAGCGCCGATCGTCCGGCCGGGACTGATGTTATTGGTCGCGACGCTTTCGACGTCTTTCGTCGCCACCGCGATCCGGCTGCGTGACGCCTGGGTCGATGGGCCGTTCATGCCGACGATGCTGTCGTCGACGATGGTCGCCTCATAGATCTCGACGCTCGCACCGGAGTTCATGTTCAGGCGGAGGCGTTGAACACTGTGCTCGCGCGCCGTCTGCACGACCGACGGAGTCGGCCCGGGCTGGACCTGCCAGCTGGTGCAGGCGGTCGTCGTCGTTAGGGCGATGAACGCGCTCAGCTTCCGTCGCATCGGAGGGCTCCAGGTCGCCGGTCCTGGCCAACCTAGCATAGGCGGCGCCTGGGGCAAGGGTGCGCCATCAGGCTCGTTCCGCACTGGCTGGGACGCGTAAGCGCGGACGATCCCTCTCACTTGCGGTCCTCGGGACAAGCGCGGACAACAGCTCATCACGGATTTCCCGGATTCAAACAGATTTCACGGATCCGCTCCGTGCGCGCTCACGACTCCCGCCCAACGAGCCCGGACGATCTTTCTTTGTGAACGACCTCGGGCAGCTCCTCGCACCGGACCCCACTGGTGTGCCGTCACAAAGAGCATCGTCCGGGGTCGTTGCGCGCGGAGGCGTCGTCGAAGCGGAGCAATCGGTGAAATCTGTTTGAATCCGGGAAATCCGTGATGGCGCGATGCACTCGTTCGGTAGGGCCGAGATGACAACCCACGCCGCACCGCTATAGCTTCTCCAAACCAAAATTCGGAGATGTCACGTGGCAGTGGTCAAGCGTGCCGGACGAACGTTGCTGCTCGTCGGCGCTATCGGTGCGTCCCTTCGGGCACAGGCGCCAGCCGCGCCGGCACTCGCCTCGCAGGTCGAGGTCTTGCGCACGGCGCACGGCGTCCCGCACATCCGCGCCGCCAACCTCAAGGCAGCGGCATACGCGCTGGCGTACGTGCAGCTCGAGGACTACGGCCCGCGCGTCGCCTTCGCGCTCGTCCGCGCGCGGGGCGAGATGGGGAAATGGTTTGGCCGCGACAGCATCGAGGGCGACTATCCGGCCCACCTCGCCCACGCCGAAGCCGTTAGGCATTACGCGCTGGTCGATCAGGACACGCGCGACATGTATGAAGGTTTCGCGGCCGGCGCCAATCGGTACGTCGAGCTGCATCCGGAAGAATTTCCTGGCGGATTCAATCCGCACTTTACCGGCTACGACGTCGCGTCGAAGGACGTCGAGACACCGCCGGCGACGGCAACGCGGCGCTTTCTCGCGCGGATGGAGCCGACGGCGCCGAGGCGGCAGCGCCCCGTCTCCGCCAACGAGCCCCCCGAGGGCTTGCCGGACGACGTACCCGACGTCGGCTCCAACGCGTGGGCGTTCGCGCCGAGCCGGACGCAATCGGGCCGGGCGATTCTCATGCGCAACCCACACCTCTCGTGGGACGCCGGCTACTACGAGGCGCAGATCACCGTGCCTAACGTGATGGATTTCTATGGTGACTTCCGCATCGGTGGTCCGTTCAGTGTCGTGGGGGGCTTCAACCACGACCTTGGCTTCGCGACGACGAACAACGCGCCCGAGCTCAACGCCATCTACGCGCTCGACGTCGACTCGACGCGCGCCGATTCCTACTTGTTCGACGGCGCCTCGCTGCCGCTGGAGCGGCAGCTCGTCACCGCGGAATACAAGAACGGCCCCGGGCTATCCAGCGAGACGCGTGAGCTGTGGCGGACGTCGTTAGGCCCGGTGATCTATCGCGGCGGCGGAAAGATCTACGTCCTCAAGGCCGGCGGCGACCGGGACTATCGCGCCGGTCAGCAGTTCCTGCGCATGATGCGCGCGAAGTCGCTCGAGCAATGGAAGGACGCTATGCGCATGCGGGCGCGCGTCAACTCGAATTTCACGTATGCCGATCGGGCCGGTCACATCTTTTATGTGTGGAACGCCTCTATCCCTTCACTTCCTCATCTTAGCGGCGGTGATACGGCCGCCGTCCCCGCGCACGGCACCGCCGACGTCTGGACTCGTTATGTGCCGTGGGACTCGCTGCCCCAGCTTGTCGACCCGAAAGGCGGCTACGTTCAGAACTCCAACGACCCGCCCTATTTCACGAATTTGCATCAGCCGCTCGACCGGGCGCGCTACCCGGCGAACTTCCCGGACCCGAAGCTCGGTCTCCGGACGCAGATGAGCCTCGAGCTCATCGACACGAACAGGAAGCTGAGCCTCGCGGACGTCATCGCGCTCAAGCACTCCTACCACATGCTCCTCGCCGATCGCGTGAAGAGCGATCTCATTGCCGCGGTGCGGGCGTCGAGCCCGGCGCCTAACGTCGCGCTGGCGGCCGACGCCCTCGCGCGCTGGGACAACACGGTCGCGCCGGCGAGCAAAGGCGGCGTTCTCTTCGAGGTCTGGTGGCGACACTACATCGAAGGCTCCATCGCCGATAGCCTGTATGCCCAGCCATGGAGCCTAACGGCGCCGTCATCCACCCCCCGCGGCCTACGCGACCCGGCGCGTGCGGCCGCGGCGTTTGCCTGGGCGGTCGACGAGACGACGCGACGCTACGGCGCCGCCGACGTCGCGTGGGGCGACGTGCATCGCGTCCGCGTCGGCAGTGTCGACGTCCCGGTCGGCGGCTGCAACGGTGATCTCGGATGCTTCCGCGTGCTTTGGTTCCGGAATGAGCCGGACGGCAAGCGCGCCGCCGTCGGCGGCGACGGCTGGATCCTCGCCGTCGAGTTCACCGACACGCCACACGCGTACTCGGTGCTCGCGTACGGCGAAAGTGATCGCGCCGACTCGCCCTTCCACGACGACCAGGCGGCGATGTTCGCGCGCGGCGAGTTGAAAAAGGTGGCGTTCACGCTGGCGGATGTGGATGCGCAGACAATTCGACGATACCGTCCTGGATTGACGCGTTAGGTGGTTGCGGCCGCAAATCTCGCGACGGGCATCCACTGTTGAACGCGGACAGGGCCGGACACGGCGCAGACACGGCGCGGATTAATGCTTTTTGAACTCCGCTGAAGCAAATATGCGGGAGAACTTTGCGTTTGGACCAAAGTGCAGGAGGAGACCAACCTCGAAGGTCGTCGCGCAGAGACCGTTAAGCAGCTGCCGCTTGTCTGATGGATTAAGCACTGTAGTCGACTTCACCTCGAGCACGATGAGATCGTCAACAATGAAGTCGATCCTGTACTTCGCGATCTGGACGCCGTCATAGAACACGGGTACGCTCACTTCGCGCGCCACTTTGTGCCCCCGTCGACGCAGCTCGATGGTCAGAGCAGCACAGTAAACATTCTCCAAAAAGCCAAAGCCTAGCTTGTCGTACACCGCGTAAAACGCGCCGATTATAGACCGCGTGGTCGACCCATGAACAAGCCGTTCCGTCCGCGCCGTGTCCGCGCCGTGTCCGGCCCTGTCCGCGTTCACATCAGTGGATGCTTTGTCGTTAATGGAGCTTTCGACGGTGTGCAGTGGTCGGTGCATGCTGCATACTGCGATCTACCCTGAATTCACCGGCACCGAACATGAGCGCGGCTGATCATTGCGCCGCAGGGTTGCCTGGCTAGACTCCGCACCCGACGCTATTCTTACGGCCGACCGGCCATGACCGGTCGCGACAGTCCCTCCTCCCATGTTCTCCGGCCACCGGAGCTCCCGCATGCCCTCCAGCTCCCTCCGACGCGGCGCGTTGCTGCTTGCGCTCGCCGTTCCATTCGTCCTGACAAATCCTTCGAGCCTTTCCGCCCAGGTCACGACCGGCACCGTCCGCGGTCACGTCACCGATGGCGTCTCCGGACGAGGAGTTCCCCAGGCACAAGTCACCATCACCGGGACCCGCATCGGCGTCCTCACCGGAGAGCAGGGTGAATTCACCCTCCTCTCCGTTCCTACAGGACCGCGCACCGTCGAGGCGCGGCGCATCGGCTATCAGCCAGTCGAGAAGACGATCACCGTCAACGCCGGCGACAATGACCTCGGTACCATCGTCCTCAACGTCAGCGCCGTGAACCTCAGTGAGGTCGTCGTCACGGGCACCGGCACCGCGACCGAGAAGCGCGCCGTTGGAACGAGCATCGCCACCATCGACTCGGCGCTCATTGGGCGGGCCGAGGCCGTTACGATCGATCAGGCGATGCAAGGGAAGGTGCCGGGCGCGCAGATCACGCAGAACTCCGGCAGTCCAGGAGGCGGCGGAATCTCGGTACGCCTCCGCGGTGTGAACTCCTTCATCTCCGGCTCCGACCCCCTCTACATCGTCGACGGGGTGATCGTCGACAACGGGTCGGCGCAGCTCGCCGATCTCGGCACGCGGGCCAATCCGCAGAACCGGCTTGCCGATCTCAACCCCGACGACATCGAGCACATCGAGGTGACGCGCGGCGCGGCCGCGGCCGCGCTGTACGGCTCGCGCGCAAACAATGGCGTCGTTCAGATCTTCACGAAGCGCGGAACTATCGGTAAGGCGCATTACACGGCGTCGACGCGCTTCTCCGAGAGCCAGCTTCGGGAACAACAACCCTTCAATTTCTATCCGTTCAACGAGAATGGACTCCCCGTCAATCGGTTCAACTATCAAGACAACATCTTCCACCGCGCGCCGGCGAGTGAGCAGAACCTGACGGTCGAGGGTGGAAACGATCAGACCCGCTACTATATCAGCGCCAACTACATGGACGAGGAGGGGATTATGCGATCGACCTCCTCGAAGCGCGCGGGTGCGCGCCTGAATCTGCAGCAGCAGCTCGCGTCCCGGCTCATCGGCAACGTGAGCGCGAACTACATCAATACGCAGAACGAGCTGCAGGCATTCGGTGAGCAGAACGACTACGGGATCATGGGGTCGCTCTTCTTCGCGCCGACGAGCGTCGACTTCCGTCCCGTCAACGGCGTGTACCCATTGCCTCCTTCGTTAGGCACGAATCCGCTCCTGGCGATCGATCGCATCCGCAATCCGCAGACGATCGAGCGCTTCATCGGATCGACGAAGTTGACGTGGACGCCGCTCACGCATCTGCTGTTCGACTATACGTTAGGTCTCGACAACACCGGCTTCGAGCAACGTCAATTCGTGCCCCGGAACGCCGTGCTCGGCACGGCGCCGCTCGCGACGGGTCGCTCACAGTCCGTCTTCCAGGCATCACGCGTCATCAACCAGGACGGCGTGTCGAGCTACACGTGGAGCCCGATCGGTCCGTTCGATTTGCGTACGACCGCCGGCGTGAATTACACCGCGCAGCGAGTGCGCATGACCAGCGCCACCGCGAACGGACTCGCGCCTGTCGGTGACCTGGTGAGCGCGGGCTCCGTCTTCTCGGCGGCCCAGACCGACGTCGAGCTGCGCACGTTAGGCTTCTACGGGCAACAAGAAGTCGCCTGGCGCAACAAGCTCTTTTTGACCGGTGGCGTTCGCTATGATGCGTCGTCGACCTTCGCGCCGTCGGAGCGGTGGCAGGCGTTCCCGAAGCTGTCCGCCTCGTACGTAGCCGTCGAGAATAAAGCCGGCCTGCTGAACAGCCTGCGCCTGCGTTCCGCGTTAGGCTGGGCCGGCAGCCAGCCGAGCATCGTCAACGCGTACTCCCAGTTCATCACGTTCACACAATTGCCCTTCGCGGGCCGGCCGGGCTTCGTGAACGACGTGACGTTCGGAAACCCGAATCTCAAGAATGAGAGAGCACGGGAGTGGGAAGTCGGGAGCGACGTCGGCTTCTTGGACGGCCGCGCGTCCGCCGAAGTGACCTACTACAACCGGCTCGTCTCCGACCTCCTCTTCTTCAAGCCGCTGCCGACGAGCACGGGCTTCTCGCGTCAATTCGCGCCGATCGGCTCGATGTCCAACAAGGGCATCGAGCTGCTCCTCCACACCACGAACGTCGATCGGCCAAGTGTCAACTGGTCGTCGACGATCACGTACGCGCACAATAAGAACCTGGTCGAGAGCCTGAGCATCCAGGACTTTCAGTCAGCTGGGGGTTACCCGAATCGCATACGAGCTGGTTACCCGGCCGGCGTTTTCTATGGCTCGTACGCGGCACGCGATTGCGTGACGGGAGCGCTCCTCCTGGATTCGTTAGGCCGGTATCGTCGCAGCAACCAGGCCGTCGACATGGGCGCGACGCTCGCCGCGCGTGAGGCGTTGAGTCACGGCACCTGTAACGATTCGCTCAACAAGATCATCGGCGACCCGAACCCGAAGTGGACCGGCTCGTTCTTGAATGAAGTGATACTGGCGCGGAAGGTACGTCTGCGCGCGCTGCTCGACGGCGTGTTCGGCAACCAGATCATGAACCTCTCGACGCGCGCGCAGAACGCGGGCATAGCCAGCAATTCACGTTCGTACGAACGTGAATTGCTGCCTTATGGGGATCCGCGGAAGCTGTCCCCAGGCTTCAACGCCCGTACGCAGGGCATCTTCGAGTATTGGATCGAGGACGGTACGTTCGTGAAGCTGCGTGAGCTGGCGGCGAGCTACACGCTAAATGCGCCGCAAGTGCGGCGCTATTTCAAAGACGGTGTCGATCTCACGCTGTCCGGCCGCAACCTGTACGTCTGGACGAAGTACAGCGGCTACGATCCGGAGATCAATCTGTTCGGCACGAACGCCGGCGGTGTCGGCTCGGTGCAGACGACGGCCGCGGATCGCGGCTTCGATTTCGGTGGCTATCCCATTCCGCGCACGTGGTCGTTGAGCGCGCGGTTCACGTTCTGATCTAAAGACTCACATGCGGATGATGAAACAGCGTGCGGTGATCGTCGCCGCGCTCACGGCGGCGGCCGCGCTCACGGCGTGCACGCTCGACCTCCAGAATCCCAACCAGCCGACGCAGGGTGAGGTGACGACGCAAGTCGACGGCGTCATCGCGCTCGCCACCGGTCTGCAGGGCCGGTTCGCGACGTCATACGGAAACTTCGCCTACATGGCCGGTCTCGTGACCGACGAGTTTGCGTCGACCAGCGCGGCGCTCGTCTCGATCAGCGACGCCGAGCAGGGCGCGGTACCGAGCGGCACCGGCATCGCCGACAACGTCTTCAACTCGATCTATCGCACCGTGCGTGCCGCCGACGATCTGCTCGCCGGCTCGGTGGCGCTCGGGTCGCAATTCGAGCCTGGCACGCGCAGCGGCATCCGCGCCCTGGCGTACGCGCTCAAGGCCGAAGCGTTAGGCGAAGGGATCCAGTCGTACCAGAAGATCCCGATCACTACCTACAATGTCACCGCGCCGACGTACGTTGGCCGGTCAGTGGCGCTGCCCTACATCCGTGCACTGATCGACTCGGCAGCGGCCGAAATTGCCGGGACGCCGCCGAGCACATTCTTTAATGCGAACATTCTCACGCCCGGCGTCAGTTTGTCCAATATCATTCAGCTCTTCCGCGCTCGTTATGCGCGAATGGCGAACGATGACGCGACGGCCCTCGCGGCCGCGAACAACGTCGCCCGCAGCGGGACGGCGGCGCTCTCCGTGCTCACCTTCCCCTCGCCGGCGGTGAACTTCTACGCGAACGTCACCGGCGGCACCAACGGCATCGCGCCGCGTCGACAATATCGCACCTCGATGCAGCCGCAGGATCTGCGCTGGCAGTACTTCGTGACGCCGTCGACGACGCTCAGCGGCCGTGTCGGCGCGCTGCTCGATCCGTGGGTACGCTACGCCAATCCACAGGCGCCGCTCCCGGTGTACATGCCTGACGAGGCGCTGCTCATCAAGGCCGAGGCGCTGGCTCGGCAGAATCAGCTCGCTGCGTCGCAGGCGGCGCTCGACTCCGTCCGCACCGACTGTCCGGGCGGGCGCGGCCTCGATGACCCGAAAGCATGTCTGCCCGCGTTAGGCGCGCAGCTCACGCAGCCGGAGCTGATCACGGAGATCTACGCTCAGCGGCGGTACGAGCTGTTCGGCACGGGGCAGCGGTGGGAGGACACGCGCCGGCTCGGCGCGATTCTCGGACCGGTTGCGTCACCGGGAGTACCGGTCTCCGGTCAGCGTTGCTGGCTGCCGTACGCCGTCGGTGATCGCAATGCCAATCCGAACGCGACATTCACGGCGCTCCCCGATCCGACGGAGCCCGGGTCATATCCTGCCAGCTGTCCGACGACTTGAGAACGATGCCAATGATCTCTTCGCTGACACATTTGAGCCGGCTGGCCGTTAGGCGCGCGACGTCGCGCCTCGCACTCGGCGTGCTGGCCGCCGCGACCTTAGCGTGCGGCACAAAGGAAGCACCTACCGGCCTGCAACCATCGGGGTCGACGGGACGGATCCGGTTCGTGAACCTGATCACCGATCCGGCGCGCAATCCCGTGAACGCGATCCTCGAGAAGGTGCCGTTCGGCGTCAATCTGGGCTACACCGGCACGACGCCGTCGAGTCTTCCCGCGCCGAACACCGCCAATTACTCGGCGATCCTCACCGGGGACCGCTCGCTCGTGCTCAAGAAGACGGCCGACACGACCGTGACCGTTGCGAGCTTCACGGTGACGATCGGTACGGCGGAGGACCGCAGCGTCTTCGCAATCGGCGGCACGGGCGGCGCGGCCGTGACGTCGTTCGTGATCACCGACGCGAACCCGGCCTTGACCGCGCCGGCGACGCGCGTGCGCGTGGTGAACATGAGCCCGACCGCCGGCGCCATTGACATATTCATCACCGCGCCTAACGCGGATCTCGCGACGGCAACGCCGACGGTGGCCGGCCTCGCCTACCAAGCGGCGTCAGCGTACCTGACGACCATCACGCCAGGCACCTACCAATTCCGCGCCGTCCCCGCCGGCACGGCGGCCGCGAATCGATCGACCAGTGTGATCATCAACATCGCGAGCTTCGCGATCGCGGGGGGGAACGGGAGGACGATCGTGACGGCGGACAATTCGACGGGGGGGAGTCCGCTCAGAGGGTTTGTGCTGACGGATCAGTAGAGAGGGCGAAAACCCGAGAAGGACGGGCCGAGAACTGCGTAGCGAATAAGGAGATCGGGCGCGCGAGAGCGCGCCCGCGCTTCACTTTCCGCCACGCTCTTTTCGGCCCGCTCTTTTCGGTCCGGGGTTTTCGGCCCGTCGTTTTCGGTCCGGTGTTTT
>WNGI01005109.1_pt1 | contig 14128 bp, 13 predicted proteins | sample 5400621 | NCBI WGS metagenome assembly WNGI01 (sample SAMN13153374, study PRJNA577476) | soil metagenome | isolation source: 20 cm soil or saprolite under Garry oak tree replicate 1 | place: USA:California | collected 2016-06-15
GCGGGCCTCGGCGAGCAGTTCCACGCCCGCCCAGGCCAGGCCCTGGAAGGCGGATGGCCAGGTGCGCGGTTTGAACGCCCCGCCGCGGAGCCCGACCGCACCCGCGTCGGCGACCGCAGCGGCGGTGGACAGCAGTTGCTCCCGGCTCTCCACCGCGCACGGCCCAGCGAACACGGCCAGCGGCCCGTCGCCGACCGTGGCCGGCCCGATGGAGACCACCGTGCCTTCGGGCCGCAGCCCGCGGTCACCGAGGTGGAGTGGTCCACGCACCATGGCCACGGGCTGCGCCAGGTGAGCTGGCAGGTGCTCGGGCACCGTGTCGACACCGGTGGCGGCGAGCACGGTTGACGGACCGAGCTGGTGCCGGGTGCAGGTCACGCCGAGGGCAGCCTGCCACCGTTGCAACGCGGGCTCCGCGACGTCCGGGTCGAACACCACGGCGAGGTCGTTCACGTCCGGTCCCCCCTCGTCACGCGGCTGCCACGTTGCCCGGGTGGGCGGCGCGCAGGTAGGTGGCCAGGTCGGCGTACTTCTCCCGGAGGTCGCGCTTGAGCACCTTGCCGGTGACACCGACCGGCAGGTCCTCCGGCCTGCGGCCGATCTCCAGCACGGCAATCCCCGGATGGCCGGCGACACGCAGTGCCTCGTTGGCCCGCCGCAGCAGCTTCTCCGGCTCGACCTCAGCGGTGCCGATGGTGAGCACCGCGACCGGCACCACCCGCCCGGCATCGCGACCGGCGATCACCGCGCAGTCCACGACGTCCGGGACGTCGGTGAGGATCACCTCCTCCATGAACACCGAGTAGCCGACGCCGTTCTCCGTCTCGATTGCGTCCACCGCCCGGTCGACCAGGAAGAAGTCGCCGTTCTCGTCGCGGTAGGCGTTGTCGCCGGTGAGCCAGTAGCCGGCCAACGTGAACGTGTAGGTGAGGTCGGAGTTGTTCCAGTACCCGGGGGTGATCGCCGGGCCCTTGGCGGCCAGGAACCCGATCTCGTTGGTGTCGGCCGGGGTGCCGTTCTCCCGCAGGATGGTCACCTGCGCCACGCCCACCGGCTTGCCGGCGCAGCGATCGTTGCGCTCGGTCGCTAGCGTCCGGGTCTTCAGCAGCACGCCCCAGCCCAGCTCGGTGGTGCCAAGCCGGTCGAGGAAGGCCGCGGGTGGCAGGTGCCTGCTGCGCTGGCCGAGCACCCGCTTGATGTGCGCCTCGTGCACGGCGTCGCCGATGGACACCCAGGCGGTGACCGAGTCCACCACACCGGGCGGCAGGTCCACCGCGGCGAGCTCGGAGTAGGCGTGCGCGAACGACATCACCGCGGTGGGGCGGTGCTTCGCGACGGTCTTCGCGAGGTGCGCGCCAGGGTGGTCGTAGCCGGCGATTGTCCGGGCACCAGCCAGCACCGCATAGGTGGTGTAGGCGATGCAGCCGAGGTGCGACTGCGGCAACGCGGTCAGGGTGAGCGCGCGGCGGCTCTCCGCGTGGTCGACCAGGCGGAACTTGGGCCCGGAGACGATCGAGCGGTGGGTGTGAATTGTGGGCTTGGCCACGCCCGTGGTCCCGGACGAATGCAGCAGCGCAACCGGGTCCTCGGACTGGTGGTGGTAGCGGCGGCTGTCCGGCAGGGTGGCGGGCGGCGGGGCGGGCACCTCCTGGGTGGTGTGCACCCATTCCACGCTGGGCACTTCCGTCAGGCCGTCCTCGAAGCCGGTCAGCCGGTGGGGTTCGGTGAACAGGCCGACGGGGTTGGTCTGCCGGCACAGCGACAGCACGATCTCCCGGCTGGCGTTGCTGTTGATCAGCACGGCGATCGCGCCGATCTGCGCCAGCGCGTAGAAGTGGATCGAGTAGGCGAACGAGTCGTCCAGGTGGACGGCGACGCGGCAGCGCGGACGCACGCCCTTGGCGAGGTACCACGCTGACCAGGCCTGGGCGAGCCTATCGATGTCCAGCAGGCTGAACTCGGTGCGCGGGCGGCCGTCGGTGTCGATCAGCGGGCGCAGCGAGCGCAGGAACGGCACGTCCGGGTGCGGGTTGGCGGCGATCGCGGACGGCAGCAGGTTGCCGCCGCCGACATCGGGGTCGGTAGACAGCGCGGCGCGCTGCTGTGGTGACAGCACAGTCGTTCCGGACAGGGTCATCGGAGGTCTCCTTTCGGGAGGGCCGTGAAGAGGTCCGCGCAGAGGTCGCGGTAGTGGTCCAGGTGGCCGCCGAGCAGCCGGCGGGCGCGGTTCAGTTCGGCGGCGAAGGCGGTGTGGTTCCCGCGATCGATCAGGTCCGCGAGCGCGCGGACCGCGTCGACCAGCGCGGCGCGGGCGGCGGGGGCGCGCGGGTTGGCGGCCTGGACCTCCCAGTAGACCTCCGGTGATCCGGCCGCGATGCGGGCGAGCAGGGCCAGCAGAGCGGCGTGCGGGGGCGAGGCCAGCGCGGTCAGCGACTCGATCGGCAGGCCGAGTTGGTCCAGCGCGTAGCCGAAGGCGAGCACGGCGGCGTGGGTCAGCGCCTGGATGCCGGCGGTGAGGCGGTCGTGTGCGGTGGCGGTGACGGGGACGACGCGGCCGCCCCAGGCGTCCAGGAGCTCGAGCAGGTGCGCGACCGCCGGTCCGTCGCGATAGGTCACGGCGGCGACGGGGCGGCCGGGCATGCCGAGCGACGGCGCGAACATCGGGTTGAGGCCGACCGCCTGGATGTCGCCGGCCGCCTGCACGATTTCGGCGTACCGGGACTTGACCGACAGGGTGTCGACGAGCAGCGCGTCCGGGTGCATCGCGGCGATCAGCGGCTTGGCGGCCGCCATCGCCACCGGTTCCGGCACGGCGAGCAGCACGCCGTCGGCGGCCTGCAGCCGGCCCGCCAGGGTGACGTCGACGGCTGTGATGTCGCCGCTGCCCAGCGCCGGGTCGACGATCCGCACGGTGGCCCCGGAACCACGCAGCAGGCCGGCGAACATTGTGCCCACCTCGCCCCCGCCGGCGATCAGCCAGCTCACCGGTCCTCCTCGAGCGCGGTGGCGAACACGGCGGTGATCATGGCGCGCGACTTGACGACGGTCTCCTCGAACTCGGCGTCCGGGTCGGACAGCGCGACGATCGCCCCGCCGACGCCGAAGCTGACCCGGCCCGGCGTGGCGACCAGCGTGCGGATCACGATGCTGAGGTCGACTGCGCCGGACAGCGCGAACCAGCCGATGCTGCCCGAATAGACCCCGCGCGGGCCGTCCTCCAGCCGGTCGATGATCTCCATCGTGCGGATCTTCGGCGCGCCGGTCATCGACCCGCCGGGGAACGCCGCGCGCACGCAGGCCACCGGCGACTGATCGGGCCGCAGCGTGCCGCGGATCGTGGACACCAGTTGGTGCACGGGCGCGTAGGTCTCGACGTCGAACAGCTTCGGCACATGAACCGAGCCCACCTCACAGACCACGTTGAGGTCGTTGCGGATCAGGTCGACGATCATGAGGTTCTCGGCCTGGTCCTTCTCGTTGCCGAGCAGGTCGGCGCGCAGGGCCTCGTCGTGGACAGGCGTGGCGCCGCGGGGGCGGGTGCCCTTGATCGGCTTGGACTCGGCCACCCGGCCGGCGCCGATGGTGAGGAATCGTTCCGGGGAGGCGGACAGCACGGCGACGCCGGCGAAGTCGAGCAGCGCGCCGTACGGCATCGGGCTGATTCTCCGCAGGTGGGTGTAGGTGCGCAGGGGGTCGATCACCGCGTCCAGCTCGACGTGGTTGGTCAGGCAGATTTCGTACGACTCGCCGTTGCGGATGTCCTGCAGGCACTCGTCGATCCGCTTGAGGTACGCGTCCCGGTCGTGGCGCAGCTCGATCCGGCCGGACACCGCCGGATCGGTCATCCCGGCCCAGCGCACTTTCTCGACGGTCGGGTCGGCACCGGCCCGCACTCGGCGCAGCGCGGCCGCGGTGTCGTCCAGCCAGGCGGGGGCGGCCTCGCCGGCTGCGGTGAGCGCCAGCAGATAGGCGCGCCGCTGCTGGTGGTCGAGCACGATCGCGCGGTCGCAGAACAGCAGAGCCGCGTCCGGCTGGGGTGCGCGGCGGGCGTCGGCGCCACCGGTCTCCGCCTTCAGCTCGTAGCCGAGGTAGCCGACATAGCCCAGGTTGAAGTCGAACGGCAACCCGCCGGGCAAGGGCACCGTGCGGCGGGCCAACTCCTCCTCCAGGTAGTCGAAGAACGACCCGGCCACCCGGTGCTTCGTGCCGCCGCGCCGTACCGTGATCTCGCGGTCGCCCACCGAGTAGATGACGTATTCGGCGAGCGGGCCGGTGCCGTCGCCCAGGATCGAGAACCGGGACAGCCCGTCGATCACCACGCCGCTGTCCAGCCAGAAGGCGTTTTCCCTGCCGTGAAACAGTTCCCGGTACGTTGCCTCGGCGTCGGGCAGCACGTCGAGCGTGCGGACGTGCACCCGGTAGGCGGGCTCAACCGCCGTAGGGCCTGTCCCGTAGATCTTCGGCGGCGCGGGTGACGCCCAGCCGCCGACCGGCGGCGTTGTCGTCGTCGCCGATACAACACCGGTATCGGCTCCTCCTCCGCGTTGCCGGACGACGCCTGGACGCCGCCCGCATCCACCAAGATCCACGGGACAGGCCCTAGTGGTGACCGGCTCCAGCCCGGGGCGGATGTGCGTGATGCGGCGCCGACGAGGCCCAGCGGCCAGGTCGCGGAAATTGGCCAGCAGCTCCCGGCCGTACTGGCTGCTGATCGACTCCGGATGGAACTGCACCCCCCAGATCGGCCGCGTGCGATGCCGCAAAGCCATGATCACGCGGTCGTCCGTCCACGCGATCGGCTCCAGCTCGTCCGGCACGTCGGTGACGGCCAGCGAGTGGTAGCGCACCACGTCGAACGGCGACGGCAGGCCAGCGAGAATGTCCTGCCCGGTGTGCCACACCGCACTGATCCGGCCATGCCGCGGCTCCGGCGCGTGCCGGACGGTCCCGCCGAACAGGTGCGCGATGCCCTGATGGCCCAGGCACACGCCGAGCACCGGCAGCCCGCCGGCACGGATCACGTGCGCGCTGATCCCGAAGTCGCGCGCCCGTTCCGGCCGGCCTGGCCCCGGCGAGACCACCACGGCGTCGAACAGATCCAGGTCGACGGCGGCCAGCGGGGTGTCGTTGCGCACCACGACCGGCGGCTGCCCGTTGACCTCGCCCAGGTACTGGTAGAGGTTGTAGGTGAAGGAATCGTAGTTGTCGATCAGCAGCGATCTCACGAAGATTCACCGCCTTCAGCCGCATTGGATGACGAGCGTCTCCACCCGGCAGGTCTCGGCGATCACCAGGTCGTAGAGCCGGCGCAGGAATTCCGGGTCGATGTCGTGTGTCCGGGCGTATTCGTCGGCGCGCCGGTGCACCGCGCCGATGCGGTGTCGCTGCATCATTGGCAGCCCGTGGTGGCGTTTGACCTCAGCGATGCTGATGCAACATTCGATCCGCTCGCGTAGGGCGTCCAGCAGCGTGCCGTCGATCCCGTCGAGGCGGGCGCGCAACGCCTCCAGTTCGGCGACTGTTTCACGCATGGCAGACCCCAATCAGGCGGGCAGACGAAAAGCAGACACTCCAGCCACCGGGTGCCAGTGGACAAATGCGGTCAGCTGAAGTCGAAGGTGGGTTTTCTGCTGCGCTTGAGCTCGGAGAAGTCGGGGTATTCGGCGAGCAGCCGGGCGCCGTCAAACAGGCGGACGGCCTGTTCGCCGCGCGGGATGGAGGTCAGCACCGGCCCGAAGAACGCCACCCCGTCGATGTGGATGGTGGGCGTGCCGACGTCCTCGCCGACCGGCTCGATGCCACGGTAGTGGCTCTTGCGCAGCGCGTCGTCGTACTCGGTGGTGTGCGCGGCCCCGGCCAGCGCCGGGTCGAGACCCAGTTCGGCGAGCACCTGCTCGATCACCTCGTCGTAGTTCTTGTTACCGCCGTTGTGAATTCGCGTGCCAAGTGCGGTGTACAGATCGCGCAGGATCTCCTCGCCGTACTTCTGCGCGGCGGCCGTGGCCACCCGCACCGGACCCCACGCGCTGTCGCAGAACTCGCGGTACCAGTCCTCGATCTCCCGGTCCCGGTTGAGCACGGACACGCTCATCACGTGGAACCGCAGGTCGATATCGCGCAGCTTCTCGACCTCCAGTATCCAGCGGGACGTGATCCACGCGAACGGACACGCCGGGTCGAAGTAGAAGTGAAGCTCGGTCATGCATTCCCTCCAGGCACGCTATCGCCATGCCAAGAGCCTGACAGTCATTGGTGGAGAATCGCTGGAGAATGCGTCCGTCGCGCGTTGGTCGCCTTTCTTTCCTCGAGCCGGGCGAGCAGTGCATCGAAGTCGTATTCCGCGCGCGTGCGCGCGCGCCGCGCTGCCTGCCGGGGCAGCTTGCCGGGGCCGGCCCACGTGTGGATGTGTCCGGGGTGACCCGGGCGGCCAGCGCGGCCAGCTCGGTGGGCACCGTGCTGCCGTGTCCGGCCTCATCCGGCATCCTCGGCCAAGTCCTCGGTCGACCCGGCGAACGGCATGCTTCCGGCCACGTCCGAGGTGGACTGATCGATTCCGTCGGAGGTCGGCTCGACCGCTGCCGCCGGCCGCGATCGGGTATCGACAAAGAGCTCGCCGCAGCTGCATGCCGCGCGGGTGGTGGCTGTTGGACCGCCGTGTCGTGGCTTGTGGACGTCGAAATGCCGGGTAACCATGAGTCACCGCCAATCGTCAGATATGGGGCGTGGGGCTGCCTGCATGCGCCGCATCCAGGACGAAGGCGGCGGAAGGATCGAGATATCCGGTGGCGTCGGCGCCTGCAGCCACGATCGTCGGCGTGCCGCGGGAGCCGCTCCGGACGTAGTCCGCAACCATGCCGCCCGAACCGAGCAGGATCAGCGCGGCGTTGATCCGCCGCGCCTCGGCGACCAACTCGGCGCCGGGGTGGCCGCTAGCGGTCCGATAGTGCCAGGTCAGCAGCGTGTCGGACAGCCACGCCTCGGCCCGGTGACGCATCAGGTCAGCGCGCTGTCCGGTGTTCGGCTCGGCAGCCTCGACACTCCCCATCGGAGCCCGGTTCGGGAGCACATGCAGCACATGTAGTTCGAACTCGTCGGGTTTGTGCCACTCGGCGGCCAGCCGAAGGGCCGAGACCGCGGATCTACCCGTCGACAGTCCAAGCAGGACCCGGACTGGTTCGTCTGCGAGGTCGCGCATTTCGTGGCCTCCGTCCAACCGGGCCGAGCGGTCGCCGGCCCGAGCAAGCGCCACGGCATCCCAACCGGTGCCGCCGTGGCCCGATGCCGGCTTAGGGGGTGTCCCGTAGATCTTCGGCGGCGCCCGGGACACCCCCTGGCGGCTGCACGCCCGGAGTCGTCCTCCGGCTGGTTCACGCCAGGCATGTCGGCAACTCCCCGCCGTTGTAGTCCACCATCTCGCCGAAGATTGACGGCACGTCCAGCGGCGAGCCGGGTGCGGCGCCGTCGAGCTCGGCGCAGGCGCGGTGCAGGTTGCCCACTAGGCGCTCCGGGTCGAGCAGGTGCCCGAACTCTCCCGGCCCGACCTCCCGGGCCGTGCGGAGCGGCGGGTACCCAGCCGCCCACGCCTCCGCCGCCAGTGCCTCGAGCCGGCGTAGGTAGGCCGCGTTCTCGTCGAACACCTCCGGCCCGGCAACCGGCCCGTGCCCGCACACCACCACCTCCGGCTCCAGCGCGCGCATCCGCGCGATCGCTGCCAGCGATCCGGATACCGAGCCCATCAGCACGAACGGCGTGCAGCCGGACAGCACCACGTCTCCGGCGAACAGCACCCGCGACTCGGGCAGCCACACCACCACGTCGTTGGTGGTGTGTGCCGGGCCGACGTGGATGAGCTCTACCGACCGGTCGCCCACGGTGAGCGTGATCGTGTCGGTGAAGGTGATCGTCGGCGGTGTGAGCCGCACGTCGCCCCACTCCACGTCGGGCCACAACGAGGTCAGGCCCAGCCCGGCCTCGGCCATTTCGGCGGCCGTGAGCCGGTGCCCGATGATCGCGGCGGCCGGTGCGAATGCCTGGTTGCCGAACGTGTGGTCGCCGTGATGGTGGGTGTTGACCACGGTGAGCCGCGGCCCGGGCGCCAGCCGGTCGACCAGGTGCCGCAGCCTGTGTGCCCGCCGCTGGGTGGCCAGCGTGTCGACGATCACCGCGCCGTCGCCGCCGGTGATCACGCCCGCGTTGCTCAAGCACCAGCCGCCGGGCGGCTGCGTATAGGCGTAGATCCCCGGGGCCACCGGCTGCAGCGTGGCCGCCGCCCCGCGCTGCGCGACGGGCGTCATGCCGCCTGCCGCTTGGTGTGCTCCGCGGCCGCCCGCAGCGTGGTACGGCTGTTGGCGGCGAGGACGTCCCGCAGGAATTGCTGCGCCTGGGCGAGCGTGGTGCCTTCGCCGAGCACGTCGGCGGTGCGAGAGACGTCGACGGCGACCGTGTGCGTCGCGGTCGCCACCCCGGCCGGGGAGAAGTCCCAGGCGCCGGCGTGTCCGAGCAGCAGCGTGGGCGGCAGGAGTTGCTTGTAGACGATCCGGCTGGCCGGGAAGCACACCCGCACCGAGCGGGTGGTGTGCCTGCCGCCGTCCGCGGTGATGGTGTCCATCTCGAGGTGCTGCACACCCGGCGGGTGCTCGTGCAGCACGACCCGGCTGACGTGCGGCAGCCGCTCGGGCCAGCGTCTGGCGTCGGCCACGAACGCGTAGGCGTGCTCGGCGTCGGTCTCGAGCGGCAGCGTGTCGGCGAACGAGAACAGCACGTCGCCGAGCGGATGTCCCTGGCCGGCCACGCGGTTCAGCGCGGCCAGCACCCGGGGTGCGTCGCGCACCTCGGCGGGTTGGTCGAGCACGACCTCCGAGCGGCCGTCGGCCACCGGGTGGAAGCTCCACCGGCCGGCGAACGGCGACGGCAGCCCGCTGTCGTCCGGGTCGGCGTCGATGGCGATGCGCAGCCGGTCAGGGTTGAGCCACCGGCGCAGGGTGGCGGTGCGCACTCGTCCGCCGGCTACCGTCCACAGCCGGAACCACTCGGCGCCGTGGCCGCGCTGCAGGCGCTGCACCTGCACCACCTGCTCGAAGATCACCGGCCACGTGGTGACATCGGCCACCAGCCGGTACAGTTCGGCGGGCGGCGTGTCGATCAACTCAATGCAGGTCATGTCAGGCCGCTTTCGCTGCATCGTCGACCAGCTCGAGCAGCTCGCGCGGGGTGCGCAGCTCGACGATCCGCTCGTCCGGGACGTGCACCCCGTGCCGGGCGGCGATCCGGGCGGCGGTCTCCAGCAGCGCCAGCGAGTCGTAACCCAGCTCGTCGAAGGCCACATCGGCCTGGTCCGCGGTCAGCGGCCCCTGCTCGCTCTCACCGGCGCACTCGCTCAGCAGGTCGCGAAGGTCGTCGAAGGTCATGATGGTCTCCTTTACCGGTCGGATGTTCCGCGGACCAGGACGGCCGCGTTGAAGCCCCAGCGGCCGCGGGCGAGCACAAGCGCGGTGGACACCGCGGCCTGGCGCGGGCCGCCGAACACCAGGTCGAGCTGGTACTCCTGCGGCACGTCGGTGGTGCCGGCGGTCGGCGGGATCACGCCGTCCCTAATGGACAGCAACGCCGCGGCGACGTCCACCGGGCCGCCGCCCGAGTAGAGCCGGCCGGTGAGCGTCTTCGGCGCGGTCACCGGCACGCCCCGGGCGCCGAACACGCCGGCGATCGCCTCGGCCTCGATCCGGTCCAGCTCGGCCAGGCCCGCCGCGTCGGCGAAGACTACGTCGACGCCGTGCGGCGGCACACCCGCGTCGGCCAGCGCGAGCTCGATGACGCGGCGCAGACCCGGTGGCCGCCGCGATCCGGGCGGCGGGTCGAAGGTGCAGGCGTAGCCGGCGATCTCGCCGTACACCTGCTGGGCGTCCCGCGCCCGCGCCGCCCGCTCGTCCTCCAGCACGAGGATCGCGCCGCCCTCACCGGGCACGTAGCCGCATGCCGCGGTGTCGAACGGCAGGTAGGCCTGGGCCGGGTTGCTCGCCGTGCTGATCCGGCCGCCCGCGCACTGGGACAGCCAGCCCCACGGATCCAGCGCCGAGTCCACCCCGCCGGTGACCACCAGCGGGGTGCCCAGCCGGATGGTCCGTCGCGCGTGGCCGATCGCGTCGAGCCCGCCGGCCTGCTCGGCGACGAGCGCCATGCCGGGGCCGCGCAGCGTGTTGCGGATGGAGATCTGTCCGCTGTTCACCGCGTAGAACCAGGCGAACGACTCGTACACGCTGACCGTCTCCGGCCCCTGCGACCACAGCTTGTGGAACTCGCGGTGGGTGAACGCGAACCCTCCGCAAGCGTTCGACGTCACCGTGCCCATCTCGTAGTCGGTGAACGTGGCCGGTTCGATCTTGGCGTCCTGCAGCGCCCAGTCCGATGCCACCAGCGCCAGTTGGGTGGACACGTCGGTCTGCGCGAGCAGCCGGCTGGGCAGGTGCCGCTCCGGCGCGAACCCGTCGATCTGGCCGACGACGAGCGCCGGGTAGCCGTCCACGTCGAACCGGGTGAGCACGCCGAGGCCGCTGTGCCCGGCCAGTGTCGCCTGCCAGAACGCCTCCAGCCCGAAGCCGTTCGGCGCGACCAGACCGATTCCGGTGACCAGGATCTTCATGCCGGGCTCCGCAAGATCATGGCGCTCTGGAAGCCGCCGAAACCGCTGCCGACCGTGAGCACGGTGTCCACCCGCTGCTCCCGCGCGGTGAGCGGCACGTAGTCCAGGTCGCATTCCGGATCGCGCTCGTGCAGGTTCGCGGTGGGCGGCACGACGTTGTGCTCGATGGCCAGCGCGCAGGCGGCGATCTCCACCGAGCCGATCGCGCCCAGCGAATGGCCGACCATGGACTTGATCGAGCTGACCGGCGTCCGGTGGGCGTGCTGGCCGAGGCTGCGCTTGTAGGCGGCGGTCTCGTGCCGGTCGTTCTGCTTGGTGCCCGAACCGTGGGCGTTGATGTAGTCGACGTCGGTGGGGTTGGCCTTGGCCCGGGCCAGCGCGACCCGGATCGCCTCGGCCATCTCCCGGCCGTCGGTGCGCAGCCCGGTCATGTGGTAGGCGTTGCACCGGGTGGCGTAGCCGGCGATCTCGGCGTAGACGTGCGCGCCGCGGCGGCGGGCGGCGTCGTAATCCTCCAGTACGAACATCGCGGCGCCCTCGGCCAGCACGAACCCGTCCCGGGTGCGGTCGAACGGGCGTGAGGCGTGCTCCGGATCGTCGTTGCGCCGCGTGGTTGCCTTGATCGCGTCGAAGCAGGCCACCACGATCGGGGTGACCGGGGTGTCGGTGGCGCCGGCGATCATCACGTCGGCGCTGCCCTCGCGGATCAGCCCGACCGCGTGGCCCACGCTGTCCAGGCCGGAGGTGCAGCCGTTTGAGACCATGGCCACCGGGCCCTCGGCGGCCACCGTCCAGGCCACCTCGGCAGGCATCACGCTCGGGCAGAGAAAGTCGAACATGTACGGCGAAAGGTGCGCCGGGTCGACCAGCCAGCGCTTGCCGCGGTCCGACAGCACCAGGTACTCCTGTTCGAGGCTGGTCGCCGCGGCCACCGCGCTGCCCAGGCTCACCCCGACACGGGTGGGGTCCAGCGCGTCGACGTCCAGTCCGCTGTCGGCCAGCGCCTCGCGGGCGCAGGCCACGGCGAACTGGGTGGCCCGGTCCATGCGCCGTATCTGCCGCGGGGAGAATCCCTCGCGCTCGGCGTCGAAATCCGCCTCGCCGGCGACCTGCGACCGGTAGGGGCTGGGGTCGAAGAACCCGATCCCAGTGATGACGACCCGGCCTGCACCGGTCGTTTGCTGGGCCATCGCGATCCCTTCGTCTGCCTTGCGCGTGAGCATGGGCACCGCGACTCGCATATCGCTGGAATGCAGGTCGGGCCGGGGCAGACGGCAGCGAGCGGTTTCCGGGTGGAATCCGGAAACCGCTCGGTGATGGTGGTCGCGACTGCTACTGGTGGCTTTCGACCAGCTTGATCAGCCGGTCCAGGTCCTCGGGCGCCGACTTGCGGAAGTTCTTGCCCATGACGAGCGCCCACAGCCGGGCCAACGGCCCCTCCATGGTCACCTTGACGCCCAGCTCGGTACGGCCGTTGGACGGGGTGGCAGTGTGCTGGAACACCAGCCGGGCGCCGGGCAGGTAATTCGTGTCGGTGTACTCCCGATCCGGCACGAGCTCCTTGATGACGAATTTGACCTTCGGGCCGCCTTTCGGCTTCAAGGTGCCCGTCGCACCCTTCGCCACCGGTCCGGAAAGGCGCACCCATTCGGTGTCCGGACTCCACGTCGACCAGGATTCGTGGTCGATCCATCTCTGGTAGAAGGCGCTTGCCGGGGCCGTGGAGGTGGCCCGGTGGCTGACAATTTCGACCATGCTGATCATTCTCTACTGTCCGCGGCCGGCCGTCAACGATTCGGCACTGGTTGTTGCCGCCTCCGGCCGGCCGCCCGTACCAGCACGAGCGCGGATGCGATCGCCGCGGCGGCGAGCAAGGCCAGGCACCAGAACGCGGCATGAAAGCCGGCGAGCAGCGCCGCCCGCGGCTGCGCCTGGTCGCCGAGCACGGCAACGACCAGCGCGGCCCCGACGGCGCCGCCGAGACGCAGCAGGATGTTGATCTGCGTGACCGCGTCCGGGAGGTCGGGCGGCGCCACGGTGACGTACGCCGCGGTGGAGGCCGGCACCACGGACAGCGCGTTGGCCACGCCAAAGGCGAACAGCCCGGCCTCGAGGAGCACCAGCGGCGTGTCCACCGGCGCCAGCGCGACCGGCACGAACACCGCGGCGGTCAGCACCGCGCCGGCCAGCGCCACCGGCCCGCCGCCGAACCGGTCGGTGAACCGGCCGGCCACCGGCAGCAGCGCCGCCCCGGCCGCGAAGCCGATCATCGCCAACCCGGAGCCGACCAGCCCGTAGCCGCGCACCAACTGGAAGTACAGCGCCCAGATCACCAGCGCGCCGAACTGCAGCGCGCCGGCGCAGAAGCTGGCCGCCGCAGCCGCTGCGAACACCTCGTTGGCGAACTGCCGCACCTTCAGCAGCGGGGCAGCCACGACCCGACTGCGCCAGCAGAACGCCGCCAGCGCGACCACGCCGAGCGCCAGCGGCCGGGCCACCGACGCCCCGGCCCCGCCAGCCTGGCTGACGACATAGGTCACCGCGAGCAGCCCGACGCCGATCAGCACGAAACCAACGCCGTCGAACCGAACCCGGGCAGCCGGAGCACCGTCCCGCGGGATGATCCTCGAGCCCAGCCACAGGGCCGCCGCGCCCACCGGCAGGTTGATCAGAAACAGCCACGGCCAGGACGCGTGCGCGATCAGGAACCCGCCCAGCGTCGGGCCGATCGCCGGCCCGAGCACCAGCGGCATGCCCACCGTGCTCATCACCCGGCCCATCTGCTGCCGGCCCGCGGCCTGCGCGATCACCGTCTGCCCGGCCGGCAGCAGCAGCCCCCCCGCCAGCCCCTGCAGTCCGCGCGCGGCCACCAGCAGCGGGAGCGTCGGCGACCACGCACACAGCAGCGACGCCACGGTGAACCCGGCGAGCGCCCAGCACCACACCCGCCCGGCGCCGAACCGCGCGCTCGCCCACCCGCTCACCGGCAGCGCCACCACCAGGGCCAGCAGGTAGCCGCTGACCGTCCACTGCGCCGAGGGCAGCGGCGCGTGCAGGTCGGCGGCGATCGTGGCCAACCCGATGTTCACCAGCGCACCGTCCAGCTGGGTCATGAACGCACCGACGACGACCACCCACGCCACCGGCCAGACGTGTGCGGGAACCGCCGCTGCGGCGGTGGGCCGGGCCACCGGGTCGCGCACCGTCATGTCGCACCTCCGTCCACTGTGATCACCTGGCCGGTGATCCACCGGCCGGCGTCGCTGACCAGGAACGCCACCACATCAGCGATGTCCTCGGGCCGGCCCAGCCGCCCAAACGGGGACGCGGCGGCCATCGCCTCTCGGCGCTGCGGCGGCGCCTGGGCGAACATGCCGGGCACCGTGGGCCCGACCCGGATGGCGTTCACGGTGATCCCCCGCGCCCCCAGCTCCCTGGCCGCGACCGTGCTGAACAGTTCCAGCGCCGCCTTGCTCGCCGCATACGCCG
>WNGI01003344.1_pt1 | contig 14126 bp, 10 predicted proteins | sample 5400621 | NCBI WGS metagenome assembly WNGI01 (sample SAMN13153374, study PRJNA577476) | soil metagenome | isolation source: 20 cm soil or saprolite under Garry oak tree replicate 1 | place: USA:California | collected 2016-06-15
CAGCACTTGCCCAGGCCGATCCGGCCCGCAGCGCCGCGGAGCTCGCGATCGACGCCGCGATCCCGCGTCCCGAACCTGCCAACCTGCCGCCTCCGACCATTAACGACTTCAAGCTCGACACCGCCGCGACGGTACCCGACGCGGCGAAGACCAGGCCATCCGATATCGTCACCGCTCCGGCGGCAGATACCCGGAAGAACGACACGGCGACCACCACACCGGCGTCGCCGCCGGCTGCGGCCACCACAACGCCATCGGCCGAACCCGCGCCGGAACCAACCAAGGCTGCGAGCAACGTCGCGCCGGCAGATCAGCCGGTCGCCGACAAACTGCGCGAAACGCTGGGCACCAAATCATTGCGCTATTTCGACCGTAAGGCCGAACGCGCCGCGGTGGAGAAGTTTTACGCCACGCGCGAATTCGCGCCGCTGTGGACTCAGGCCGGCACTCTGAATGCGAGCGGCAAAGGCGTCGTCGCGCGTCTCAGGGATGCCGCCTCTGATGGCTTGAACGCCGCCGACTATCCGGTGCCGGATTTCACTGCGGCGACCACGCCGGATTTGCTGGTGGACGCTGAGCTGAAGCTGACCGCCAGCATGCTGGACTACGCGCGTCAGGCGCAGAGCGGCCGGATGCACTGGTCGCAGGTCAGCGGGGACATCCAATATCCGGAGCATCCGACCGATGCCACCGAAGTGCTGACGAATGTCACCACCGCCAAGGACGCGTCCGCGGCACTTGACGGCTACAACCCGCCACAGAAGCTCTACCGCGAATTGAAGGCGAAGCTCGCCGAGTTGCGCGGCCAGGGCGAAGGCAAGGTGGTTCCGCTTTGGGAAGGGCCGGCGCTTAAATTCACGCCGGCCAGCAAGAAGCAGCCCGCGGTCGAGATCGAAGATGCACGCGTGCCGCTGCTGCGTGCCAAGCTCGGCGTCACCGAAAACGCCGACGACAGTCATTACGATGGCAAGGTCGCCGAGGCGGTGCGTAAATTCCAGGCGGGCGCCGATCTCAAGGCCACCGGCATTCTGGACGACCGCACGGTGAAGGCATTGAACAGCCCCAAGCGCGACCGCCAGATCGACGCCGTGATCGTCAACATGGAGCGCTGGCGCTGGCTGCCGCGCCAGCTCGGCGCGCCCTCGCTCGGCAATGCCTACGTCATTCTCAACATCCCGGACTATACGCTCAAGGTGATGCAGAATGGCGCACCGGTCTGGAACACCAAGGTCGTCACCGGAAAGCCGGGGATTCACGCGACGCCGCTGCTGACGGAGACGATGAAGTTCATCACGGTCAATCCGACCTGGAACGTGCCGCCGTCGATCATCTACAACGAATATCTGCCGGCCTTGCAGCAGGATCCGACCGTACTCGACCGCATGGGACTGAAGCTCGAGCGCGCCCGCGACGGCAGCATTCACATCTCGCAGCCGCCCGGCGAAGCCAACGCGCTCGGGCGCATTCGCTTCAATTTCCCGAACAAGTTTCTGGTGTACCAGCACGATACGCCGGACAAGCATCTGTTCGCCAAGGAGGAACGCCCGTTCAGTCACGGCTGCATGCGGGTGCAGAATCCGGATCAGTACGCTGCGACGCTGCTGAACATCACGATGCCGAACGAGCACTACACGCCCGACAAGATCCGCGGCATGTATGGTCGCAGCGAGATCGATATCAAGTTCCCGACGCCGATACCGGTCAATATCACCTACCAGACGGCGTTCGTGGATGACGCGGGCAAGTTGCAGCTGCGCAAGGATGTCTACGGCCGCGACGCAACCATGCTGGCGCTGCTTCGCAACTCCAGAAGCAAGGATCTGGAAAGCGTGGTCGCACACGCCCAGCCAAGCTACAGCCGGCCGAACGGCAATCTGCCGGCAGGCGTCAACTTTGCCAGCGACAACACGTTTTCCTCCGGACCTTCGTTTTCTTCCGGACCTTCGTTCTTCGAACGGCTGTTCGGGGGGCCGACGGCTCCGCCCCCAGTGCCGCGCGGTCGAATACCGCAACGGCGGTTGTTCGACCGCTGATTTTCTACCGCAGCCAACGAGTGGCCCGAATTCCCTAGCCTGATCAATAGCCTCGCCAATTGGCGAGGCACTCTTTGTTAACCATTCTCCATCCAGGATTAACCAGTGGGCACTTTTTCGCCACACTCGACGGGTTAGGTTAAGACTGACTTGGGGACAGGGTGCAAATCTCGACAGACCCTTCCGAGTTAAGACTGCGTTAACGCTCTTTCGCCACATGGGGTAGCGGGAGAGTTTCTCGATCGGCGTCCTCTGGGTGGGCTCATACGTGCTGGCTGGTTTCGCACGCCAATTCAATTCGCTGTCGTTTCCAAAGGCCGGGTATCGTCTTGGCCTGACTTCGCTATTGCTCCTGGCCGGAGCCGGATCGGTCCATGACGCGACCGCGCTCAATGAAACCCGCACTCTTTCGTTTCACCACACCCATTCCGAAGAAGATCTCACCGTCACTTTCAAGCGTGACGGGCGCTACGACGAAGAGGCGCTGAAGCAGCTCAATCATTATCTCCGCGACTGGCGCAGCCAGGACCAGACCACGATGGATCGTCGCCTGTTCGACATCCTCTGGGAAGTCTACCGCGACGTCGATGGCAAGAAGCCGATCCAGATCATCTCCTCGTACCGCTCCCCCGCGACCAACGCCATGCTCCGCCGCCGTTCCTCAGGGGTGGCCCGCTTCAGCCAGCACATGCTCGGCCACGCCATGGATTTCTACATTCCGGACGTACCGCTTGAGCAAATCCGCTTCGCCGGGCTTCGCCTGCAGCGCGGCGGCGTCGGGTTTTATCCGACATCGGGATCGCCGTTCGTCCATCTCGATACCGGCAGCATTCGGCACTGGCCGCGAATGACGCACGATCAGCTCGCCCAGGTGTTCCCGGACGGCCGCACCGTGCATGTTCCGTCTGACGGCAACCCGCTGAAAGGCTATGAGCTCGCCCGCGCCGACGTTGAAAAACGCGGCGACGACCCTTCGGCGAAGAGCAAACCGGGATTTTTTGCCGCCTTATTCAAAGGCAAATCGAACGAGGAGGATGACGAGGGGGCCAACGCCCCGGTTGCCGGCGAAAAGCCTGCTCCGGCTGGCCTGATGGCCGCCGCCAAATCCCCCGACCCGGTGCCGATGCCGCGCTCGAAACCCCAAAAACCCCAAGCTGGCGCGACTTTCCAACTGGCCTTGGCCGACATGCAGACCGCCCAGCCGGCAAAATCCAGGCAGGCCGCCGCGACGTCACCTGAAAAGTCCGAAGGCAAACCGCAGACGCCGGCTGATATCATCAATGCCCGCGGCTTCTGGGACGACGCCCCCACAACGCCGAAACAGGCAACTCCCGCGCAGATCGCGGCCATCACCGCCCGCCCGGCCGTTACCTCCGCCGATCCGCAATCGACCGCAAGTATTTCCGCCGCGTTCCAGGCGCTGGCCTATGCGCCGGCTGCAAATTCACCGGTTGACCGCTCGAATATCGTCGCGGCCAGCGCGCCGATACCGCGCAGCGGCCGGACTGCATCGGCCGTTCGCAATGCAATGGCCGCTACCACGATCGATCAGGTCGTCGCCAAGGGACCGCAGAATCAGGAGAGCCTGATCACGACATCGACGCGGATCGCCGCTGCCACCGACAACGCGGTCTGGATGCGCGCCATGATTCTGGCGCCGAGCGCAAGCGCGTCGCTGTCCACGACGGTGCTCGGCGACAGCGACATGACCTTGATGCGGATACATTTCGTCAAGCCGCAGGCAATCGTCTCCATGAGCTTCTCGGAAGATCCGCAGATGGGGCTGGTCTCCGACCAGTTTACCGGATCGGCGGTTGCGACGCTGACGACGCAGCGGTTCATGATGCGAACCGCATCGCTGCGCTGAGGCAATGTCGTCATTGCCGGGCAAAAGCGCGAAGCGCGTCTGCGCGTTAGATGACCCGGCAATCCATCTGCAAAGAGAATTTTCTGAAGATTGATGGATACGCGGGTCAAGCCCGCGTATGACACCTGTCCTTCACAACATCCCCAACGCCTGCATGTAGGTGTCGAGAATGGTTTCCTGCTCGGCGCGCTCGTTGGCGTCCTGCTTGCGCAGCCGCACGACCGCGCGCAACGCCTTGACGTCGTAGCCGTTGCCCTTGGCCTCGGCATAGACGTCGCGGATATCGTCCGAGATGGTCTTCTTCTCTTCTTCCAGCCGTTCGATGCGCTCGACGATGGCCTTGAGCTGGTCTTTTGCAAACGTTGTCGCAGGCTCTTCCTTGAGGGCGGCGGCAGAGGTGGCCATCGGATACTCCTGATTGAACGGATGATTGAGTTAAAGGCGGAAGGCGCCGACGCTTCGCCACGCACCGCATCCCAGAATGACCCTCATGAGTGGGACGACCTGCGTCAAGCCAACAGCGCGTTCATCCACAGCGCGCCCACAGGAGATAGCGAAATCCCCTTTCGGCAAAATGAAGAAACTGGGGTTTCTGGCATGACGCGTCGCGTGGCTGCGAATCGCACGTCGACATCGCGGCAGTTCCGCAAGTCCCGCGTCGCTCATATGCGCGGGAACCGTGCTCGATAAGATCGAATCGGGCGTCAATGCCCGCTATGGCTTTTCTTCATCGCCGCGAGCTGATCGGGGCTGGCCGTCCCCTGATATGTCGACTTCCAGGTCTCGTACGGCATGCCGTAGACGGCCTCGCGGCTCTCGTCCTTGGTCATCGCAGCGCCTTTGGCGTCGGCCTCGTCCTTGAGCCAGTTGGACAGGCAGTTGCGGCAGAAGCCCGCGAGGTTCATCAGGTCGATGTTCTGGACATCGGTGCGGCTGCGCAGATGTTCGACGAGGCGCCGGAACACCGCGGCTTCAAGTTCCGTTCTGGTTTTGTCGTCGATTGCCATGACTGTTATCTCGCAGCTGTGCGCAGGATATTGATCTTAAGTGGGAGTTGTCACAGATTTTGCCATATCGAAGGGTAAAGAGAGGGTTAACCGGCGCGATTTCGGCTACCCCAATGCCTGAAAACGCCCCTTGGTCGTTGACAGCCCCCGCTGGCTTGCGCGAAATCTTCAACGAATTGATATAGCTTCACTAAATGGCCGCAAGAGTTTCCCATCGCCCGAATCGATTCTCTGCTCGCATGACCGCCGGTTTGATGCCGGCGCTGGCGTTTGCCGTGCTATGCCTGTGGAACAGTTCGGCGGCGGCGGACTTTCGTCTCTGCAACAACACCTCGAGCCGGGTCGGCATCGCGCTGGGCTATAAGGATGCCGAAGGCTGGACCACCGAGGGTTGGTGGAACGTTTCCTCCCGGGCCTGCGAGACCCTGCTGCGCGGTACACTGGTCGCACGGTTCTATTATATCTATGCGCTCGATTACGACCGCGGCGGCGAGTGGTCAGGACAGGCCTTTATGTGTTCGCGTGACAAGGAATTCACCATCAAGGGCACCGAGAATTGCCTGGCGCGCGGTTTCGACCGTACCGGCTTCTTCGAGGTCGACACCGGCGAGCAGCGCGCCTGGACCGTGCAGCTGACCGAATCCAACGAACAGCCGGGGCAGCGGGTGCCGGGAATCCCGGGAACCGTTGGTCCCGGCGGACCCGGAGGCCTTCCGGGCATGTCCAATTCGCCGGGCGGCGGGCCCGGCCTGCCCAATCCGCCGGGCGGGACGCCTCCGGGGGCGTCTGGTCTGCAGCCGGCGCCCGGAAGCAAGCCATGAGACGCCTGCGCCGTATCAAGATCCTGGCAACGCTCGGCCCGGCCTCCTCCGACAGCCCGATGATCCGCCGCCTGTTCGAGGCCGGCGCCGACGTCTTCCGCATCAATATGAGCCATACCTCGCACGACAAGATGCGCGAACTGGTCAAGACCATTCGCAATGTCGAGTCGAGCTACGGCCGGCCGATCGGCATCCTGGTCGATCTGCAGGGACCGAAGCTCCGCGTGGGCGGGTTCGCCGAAGGCTCGATCCAGCTCAAGAACGGCGAAAGCTTCGTGCTCGATTCCGACAAGGCGCCCGGTGACAACACCCGGGTCCAGCTTCCGCATCCGGAAATTCTCGCTGCACTGAGGCCCGGTCACGCGCTGCTGCTCGACGACGGCAAGGTGCGCCTGATCGCCGAAGAGACCTCACCCGAGCGCGCTGTCACCCGTGTCGTGATCGGCGGCAGGATGTCGGACCGCAAGGGCGTCAGCCTGCCCGATACCGACCTGCCGGTTTCCGCGATGACCCCGAAAGACCGGGCCGATCTGGAAGCCGCATTGGTGATGGGGATCGACTGGGTCGCGCTCTCGTTCGTGCAGCGCGCCGAGGACGTCCTCGAGGCCAAGAAGCTGATCCGCGGCCGCGCCGCCGTGATGTCCAAGATCGAAAAGCCGCAGGCGATCGACCGGCTCCCCGAAATCCTGGAAGCCTCCGACGCGCTGATGGTGGCGCGCGGCGATCTCGGGGTCGAGCTGCCGCTGGAGCGGGTACCGAGCCTGCAGAAACAAATGACGCGGCTGGCGCGGCGCGCCGGCAAGCCGGTGGTGGTCGCAACCCAAATGCTGGAATCGATGATCCAGTCGCCGGTGCCGACGCGCGCCGAGGTTTCTGACGTCGCTACCGCGGTCTATGAAGGCGCCGACGCGATCATGCTGTCGGCGGAATCTGCCGCCGGCAAATTTCCGGTCGAAGCGGTTTCGACCATGAATCGCATCGGCGAGGAAGTGGAGCGCGATCCGACCTATCGCGGCGTGCTCAACGCGCAGCGGGCCGAACCGGAGCCGACGGTTGGCGACGCCATCGCGGACGCCGCGCGGCAAATCGCCGAAACGCTCGATCTGTCCGCGATCATTTGCTGGACCAGTTCGGGATCGACCGCGCTGCGCGTCGCCCGCGAGCGGCCGAAGCCGCCGGTGGTGGCGATCACGCCGAACGTCGCGACCGGGCGCAAGCTGTCCGCGGTCTGGGGCGTGCATTGCGTCGTCGCCGAGGACGCGCAGAATTTCGACGACATGGTCAACCGCGCCGGCTCAATCGCGTTTCGCGACGGTTTTGCCAGAGCCGGACAGCGCGTCATCATCGTCGCCGGCGCGCCGCTCGGCACCCCCGGCGCCACCAACATGCTGCGCATCGCCTATGTCGGCCCCGAGAGCGACGCGGATATGTGAGCTGCCAGGCATCTTTCACGGTCATTCCGGGGCGCCGCAAAGCGGCGAACCCGGAATCCAGAGGTTGTCGCGCGAGGTTCCGAGCTCGCGCTAACGCGCGTCTTCAGCGACAAGCGCTTGCGCGGGAATGACAACAACGCGCAGCTAAGCCAGCGTCGCATCCAGCGTGATCTTGGTATTCAACAGCTTCGATACCGGGCACCCTGCTTTGGCCATGCCCGCCAGCTCGTCGAATTTCGCCTTGTCGGCGCCCGGTATCTTTGCCGTCAAGGTGAGATGCACGGAGGTGATGGCAAAGCCGTCGCCCTGCTTTTCCAGCGTGACGTCGGCCTTGGTCTCCATCTGCTCGGCGGTGAGCTTGGCTTCGCCGAGGATCAATGACAGCGCCATGGTGAAGCATGCGGCATGCGCCGCGCCGATCAGCTCTTCGGGATTTGAGCCGGGCTTGCCCTCGAAGCGGCTGGCGAAGCCGTAGGGATAATCCTTCAGCGCGCCGCTCTTGGTCGAGATCGCACCCTTGCCGTCCTTGATACCACCTTGCCATTTGGCCGATCCGAATGTCGTGGTCATGCGCTGCTCCGTGGGATGAGTTGGGAAAGTGGCCTTTCCTAACGTCCCAATGCGGCAGAAAATGTCCGGCGATGCCGGCGCATCGACGTCTGACAAGGACGTGACGTTACGCGCCCACCAGCGTTTTCGCCGGCAAGACCGCCTGCACCACGAGGCCGCGGGCACGGGCGTCCATCACGCCGACGGCGCGCAGCGCCAGCAGCGTCACGGTTTGAATGGCGTCGCGCAGTCTTGCCGTATCGTCCGCATGATCCGGCGCCAGGGGCCCGACCAGCGATTCATGCAGCGCGCCAAGCAGCGCGGTTGCGGCCAATGCGGTGTCCTGCGCGGGCAGATGTCCGGCGCGAACCGCGGCCTCGATTCGAGCCGCGATCTCGCCGGCGATCTCGCGGCGGCTCGCCAGCCGCGATTCGGTGACATCGACGTCGACCGGCTCGGCCAGAATGCCCCACGCGAGCTTGCGCTGCGACAGTACGTGCACGGCAACGGTGGTGACGGCTGCCGCCAGCGCCGATGACGGCCCCGGCGCGGCGTCGGCCGCGCGGCGTATAGCGGCCAGTTCATCGCGGGAAACATCGGCGATGAGTTCCGAAATCAGATCCGCCTTGGAGGGGAAATAGCGGTAGACGGTGCCCGCGGCGACATTGGCGCGGATCGCGACCGGCGCGATTTGCACCGCGGCCATGCCCCCGTCGGCGGCGGCATCCCGCGCTGCCGCCAGAATGGCACTGCGCCGCGCCGCGAGGCGCTTCACGACCTGATTGGTCCGCCGGTAAACCATGGCGCGTTTTTCGTCCCTGGCGCATCTCGATACCGATGCAGAGCCGGTCAAGAACACGCTGTCTTCAGTGTTTTGGGCGAATTTTTTTGCAACTCGCTTCAAAGAACTGAACACCTATTCAGACCGCCTGACAAGGTGCATCGCGACTGTCTTTGGTAGGATTTGCTTTGATAGGATTTGCGCGACACGGCGGCATGGCTCGGCAGCCGGATGAATGTCGCTCAGTGCGCTTTGCTTCGAATCTCGATGTCGCTGACGGTTGCGACCAGGCGATAATCTCTAGGCACCTCCGCCACGTCCGAATTGTCCTGAAGCCATTTGCTCCAACCATCCGAGAAGTTGTCGACCAGAACCACGGTAGGCGCGTCGAGATCCGTGGCCAAGACTAGGCGCTCGTGGCGGCCATCAGCGACGGTGCCTGCTCGCGCCGCCACCACGGACCCGCACGGCGGGCGATCAAGCCCGAGACGATCAGCGTTGCCACGAAACCGGTCGGCGCGCCCGCCAGCGGATAGAACAGCAGCAGCGCCGCGACCAATCCGAGCAATGGCAGTTCATGACGCTGAAAGCCCTGGCGCAATCCGATCCGGACCAGGAATGCGACCGCTATGGCCAGCACCATCAGATCGTAGAGAAACAGATACGGCGTTATCAGCAGCGCGCCGGCTGCGAGCGCCGCGGCTTTCAACGGATAGCTGATCCGGCTGCGCCACATCAGCGCCAACAGCACCGCGACCGCGCCACTCATGATCCATTGAAACACCCATGCCAATTGCTCGGTGCCGCCGAAATACCGCACCAGCGCGTAGATGCTCTGCATCTTGCCCCACGGCGCGCGGCCCTCGGTGAGGAAGGCTTGCGAAAACATCGGCATCCAGTGAAAGAACGCCTGCCAGCTCTCGGTGCCGAAGGCGAGCCACGATGCGAATGCGATCGCGACCGCCACCACGCCGGCCGTGAAGAACACGGTCCATTGCGAGGCCGCGATCAGCACCAGGGGAAACAGCAGTCCGTATTGCGGCTTGTAGCTGAGGAGCCCGAGACAGATGCCCGACAGTACCGGCCGTGCCGGCATCAGATAGAGCGCGCCGCCGATCAGCGACGCCGTGAGAAAACCATTCTGCCCGACCAGGGTGTTGGTGAGCACCACCGGAAATGCCGCCGCCAGCAACAGGCCGAACGGCCGCCCGACGATCGCGCGCATCACAGCGAGATAGGGCACGAGGCTGACCGCGGCCCAGCCGATGAAGGCTACCGCATAGGGAAAATGGGCCAACAGGCTTGCGACGAACAGAAACGGCGGCGGATAGTGCCAGGCGAAGTTGCCCTGGTAGCTCTGGCCGAGCACCGCGACCTGAACCTGCTTCTGGATGTCCCAGTCATAGGCCAGCGCAGGGTGGCCATCGAGCACCAGCTTTCCAGCGGACCAGACGTTGACGAAATCGGTCGGGATGCCCAGGCCCTTGGCGTCGAAGATCCACCAATGGGCAGAGAACGCCGACGGAAAAAACACCGCGTTGATGACGAACAGCCCAAAGCACACGTTCAACAAGGACGCGGGAATAGCGCTGGGCTCGGTGATCGTCGGGGCGGATACGGGCGAGGCCATGCGAAGTCCTTTTCGCGCGCCTCACGCCTTGGCGAGGCGCGCCCGCTCCATCAATAGGACCGATAGCGTTGAGGAAATCTTAAGCTTTAAGCCCGCGCTGGCGGGATTTTCGCGGCGAGGTGCCGGCTAGAGCATGATGTATTGGAACTGGATCGATTCGTCCCGTAAGCGCGAGGCACTAACGATCTCGTGTCCCGGACCCGGCATACCGTCCCTTCGGCGGTGCACGGCAGGGTCTGGACAAAAAATCGCGAAAACAACCCCATGCAAAGTAGAGTGAACCCCGGCTCGCAGCACTCCTGCTGCGCTGCGTCCGGGCGCGAGAAGAAAAATGCGCCGTCGTCGTGGCCCCAACCCAATCTCATCCCGCTCTAGAGCCTTTTCGGTTCTGATTGAATCAGAACCGAGGTTCTATCTCTTTATTTGACGCGTTTTCTTCACGCGAACCGGATTCCACCCCGGATCAAGTCCGGGGCAGGCTTTCGCTCGAAAACGCTCTCGATCATGCGACAACGCCATCGGGCCGCGATAGCGACGGCGCTTCGCGGCGCATCAGCGTCGTGTACAGCACCGCCCCAAGCGCGGCACCGATCAGCCATCCCCAATCCCCGATGTTCGTAATTACGCCGTAGGCGCCAAACAGCGACAGCCCGATCGAAACGAAGCAGGCACCGGCGAGCGCGATCAGCGCCGCCCGGTTCCACCCCCCGGCGAAATAAAGCGAGCCGTTCGGCGACATCGTGTAGAGATCTTCGAGGATGACGTGCTGCCGCTTCACCAGATAATAGTCGGCCACCATGATGCCGAACATCGGGCCGAGGGCTGCGCCAAAGATGCTGACGAAAATGGTGATGGCCTGCGGGCTTGAGACGAAAATCCACGGACATACCATCACCGACAGGATCGATGTGATGAGCCCGCCCAGGCGGAAGTCTATCTTCTCCGGATACAGGTTGGAAATGTCATAGGCCGGCGAGACAAAGTTGGCGACGATGTTGATGCCCATGGTGGCGACGATGAAGGTGATGGAGCCGAGCGCCACCACCCACGGATTGCCGATGCGCTCGACGATGGCGACGGGGTCCATGATCGCTTCGCCGAACACTTTTACGGTTCCCGCGGTAACGATCACCGTAATGATGGCAAATACGATGAAATTGACCGGCAGCCCGAGGAAATTACCGACCTTCATCGCCTTCCCGTCGCGCGCGAAGCGGGAGAAGTCACCGAAATTGAGCAGCAATGCTGCGAAATAGGCGACGATCAGCATCGCCGCATTCGCCATGTGCCCCACCGCGGAACCTTCAACCCGCGGACTGAGCTGCAGCGACAGGCTCGAGGTGCCGGTCTGCGCCAATATCCATATCGCCAGCGCGAACATCACGATGTAGACGACCGGTCCGCAGAAATCGATGAACTTGCGGATCGTCTCCATGCCGTTGAGAAAGATCAGAAGCTGAAACAGCCACATGAACAGGAAAGAGAACCAGCCGAGCGCGGACAGGCCGATAAAGCTGGAGTGTGTGTATGCTTCGGCGCCGGGATAGAATGCGAGCACAAGTGCCTGCACGGCTTTCGAGGCAAAATAGGTCTGGACGCCGTACCACACGATCCCGACAATGCCGCGCAACCCGGCGGCGCGGCTCCCATGACGCCGAATGACATCCGCGCCACCACCGGGAAAGGCGTGCCGTATTTCAGCGACGGTCGTCCGATCAGGTTCATCAGGAAATAGACCGCGGTGATGCCAACCACCATCGCCAGCAGCACTTCCCATCCGGTCAATCCAAGGAAGAACAGGCTGGCCGCGAACGTATAGCCGCCGACCGAGTGCACGTCCGACATCCACATCGCGAAGATGCTGAAGACGCCCCAGGTGCGCCCCCCAGGCGCGACCGGCGCCAGATCGCCGTTATAGAGCCGCGGATCCGCGCCCGCGATGGCAACGACGGCTGGCTGGTTCGATTGGACTGACATCGGCGGCTCCTGCGCTCGACAACGGGAACTGACTGGTTTTGTTTAAAGCAAATCTCGCGCCAAGAAGATTTGGTCCAATCAGGTCGAAGGCGTGATCGAATGCGGTCGGCTAATGTCTTCCGTCATTCCGGGGCGCATCGAAAGATGCGAACCTCAGATGTGCAATTGCACATCGGGGAATCTCGAGATTCCGGGTTCGCCGCTACGCGACGCCCCGGAATGACCAAGGTCAATTCCCGGTCTGCAGCTCGCCAAAACGCTCCCAGGTCTTGCCGTTGAAGCGCATGAACTGCATCTGCTCGACCGGAATATGATCGGTCGGGCTGGTATTGACCTTGATGCCCGGCAGCAGCATCGGCAGTTCCAGATCCTTGATGGCGTAGGCTTGCCTCAGAATGTTCTCGGTTGAGAGATCGTCACCGCAGGCCTTCAGCACGGCTTCGAGCGCCATCGCACTGTTGTAGGAATTGACATAATTGGTGTCGTGCAGATCGGCGTCGGGGACGTATTTGATCATGAATTCCCGCCATCCCTTCACGCCCGGATCGTCCTTCCACGCGGGATCGTCGGGGTCCTTGACATAGGCGGTGGACAGAATGCCGACGCCGGCCTCGAGCCCGGCGGGCTCCATCACCGTGGACACCCAGACGGCGACGTTGGACAGAAACGTCATCGGCTTCCAGCCGATCTCAAACACCTTGCGGATCGATTGCGCGGCGAACTTCGGCGTCGCCGCGATCACCAGCACCTCGGCGCCGGATGCTTTCAGCTTGACGATCTGCGAGTCGATGGTCGGATCCTGGATTTCGTAGGTCGCGGCGGTGACGACGGAATCGTATTTCTCGCCGAGCACATCCTTCAGCCCGAGCAGATAATCGCGGCCGAAATCGTCGTTCTGCGAAATCACCGCGAATTTGGCATTCGGATTCTTGGCAAGCGCGTAGCGTGCGTAGAGCCGCGCCTCGTAACGGAACGGCCCCTGCACGCCCAATGTCGCCTGCGGGTATTGCGTGAGGTCGGCAAATTTCGAGGCGCCGGAGCCGATGAACAGTTGCGGGATGTTCTTGCTCTGCAGGTATTTGGCGATCGCGGTGTTGTGGGCGGTGCCGATCGAGGAAAAAATCAGGGCGACTTCATCGCTCTCCACCAGCCGCCGGGTCTGCTCCACGGTCTTCGGCGGGGCGTAGCTATCGTCAAGCGATATCAGATTGACCTTGCGGCCGTTGATGCCGCCGCGCTCGTTGACCATTTTGAAATAGCCGACCTCGCCCTTGCCGAGCGCGCCGAACGCGGAGACCGGACCACTGTACGGCATGGTCTGGCCGATCTTGATTTCGGTCGATGTGACGCCGCGCATTTCGGCTGCGGAGGCAACCGCGGGCCACGTCAGCACGGCAAGCGCGCTCAGCGCGCCAAATCCCATGGCAAGATGCATCATGTCCCTCCCCTTTTTTGACGCGCTCAAACAGCGCACGCCACGACAGGCGCGGCTATCCGGCTCTTGTCGCAAGCGAACATGCCACGACACCGGGATGGACGCCAACCATAATCATTATGAATCAGACACAGAAAGCCGGCCGTCGAAACCATCGGGAATTCAAAGTCGCTTCGCCACCACGGCGTTCGACATCAACGACCGAACCCCTTTCCGATGGAAAGGCACGATGAAGAACAGATAGATTTTCCCGAAGACATTATGCACCGTACAGATCGTCGAGACGACGACACTGATCGCATCGCCGTCCGTCGCCTTCAGCACCGACAGCCTGAAGTCCAAATGCTTGTTGTTCCGCCCCGCGACAATTTCATTGTCGGCGATAAAGAAGATCGGCCATGGTCCGATTTTCTCACCTACGCGGTACTCGCTCCTGACGGTGGGTTTCATGATCTCGCCGACGCTCGGAGCTTCCAGGCCGCAGGCCCTCGCTGCAGCATTGCGGGCGATCAGCAGGATCTTCATCCAGATGGGAGCATGTCCAAACAAGGCAAAGAAGATGTCGACGATCCCGAGCTCCGGACGCGCAAGCA
>WNGI01003626.1_pt1 | contig 14124 bp, 14 predicted proteins | sample 5400621 | NCBI WGS metagenome assembly WNGI01 (sample SAMN13153374, study PRJNA577476) | soil metagenome | isolation source: 20 cm soil or saprolite under Garry oak tree replicate 1 | place: USA:California | collected 2016-06-15
GCTGTAGCTTCTGTTTCAGCTGCGCAACCGCGGCCGATACTGCCTGGGGGAAACCTTCAGTTGCTGTTTCTGATTGTTGGTCAGTTATCATGGGCTGAGTTTTTTCGGTTTCTGTGGGTTTATACTTGACTAGTCGTCTATAAAATTGGTAAAAAAAGAGACCGTTACGAAGTCGCTGCCTGCGCCTGTTTGACGCCCAAAACATCCATTGCCACCTGTTTGAAATCGCGGAGCAACTCGAGGTCGTTTTGAATCCGGGCCTGGGCTAGCGTCCCATGATAACAGGCAAAGAGCGCCTTCGCCTTCGCTTCCGGGTCCGGTGCTTCGATCAGGCCTTGCCCATGCGCGTCGCGAATCGCCGAGATGAAATAGTTAATCTTGCGATCCAGAATGCGATCGATGGTCTCACGCACCACTTGATCCTGCGTGCTCACCTCGCTGCCGATTGTTAACATAGGACATCCGAGGATGGAGCCGCACTGCTTTTGACGTTCGGCCAGGCGATCGTGCACAAAATCAAAGTAGCGTTCGAACCGCTCTAGTGGCGGAACGGTTGGAGAGAATATCGCATCCATCTCCGCTCTTTTCTTATTCCAATCGGCCTCCAAGGCCGCGGCCGCCTAAAAAAATAATAAAAGCTTCCCTTTTTCGCGCCGGCCCGCTCGCAAATCGCATCCACCGACGTGGCGCCATAGCTGTTTTCCCAGATGAGATCCATCGCCGCGTCGGTCAGGCGCTCCTTCATGTTACTTACTCTAGGCATGTCCGAACCTTACCTATGTAGACTAATCAGTCAACTATTTTTTGAAAAGTTTTTTTTGCGCCTTTTGAGACTTGGAAGACGTCCATCATTCGTCCTGGCGAAATCCGGGCATGCCGATGAAGCAAAGGCTGCCCGCGTTGGTCACGATTGCGGACGGGGCGAAAAACGCGACGGCGTCAGTATACCATCCAGATTTTTGCGCCTCGGCGCCATCGGCCTTTCCGATGCGATTCAATTCAAGTTGCCGCGCCGATATCATGACCGCATGGACATGATTTCACCACGCAGCTCGTCCGCGATCTCTTTGCGATTGCCCATTCGAATTTTCGGATCAGAGACGGTGCACGTTGCACGGATTTCGCGTTTTGAAAAAAGGTTAAGAAGATGAGGGATCATAGTCGTGTCGCCCCAATAGCAGACCTCATCGGCAACCGAACCGTCATCAAGCGCGTATTGGATGGCAGCGGCGGTGACCGGACAACGGAGCCGCACGGCCGATTCGAGCAAAGACGATTTGAACGGCAGCACCGTTGAGCCGTCGGAACTAGTCCCCTCGGGAAATAAGACGACCAGCGAGCCACAATCGATTGCTTGACCGATGCAGTCTATCGCATGCGTAGCGGCCAATCTTCGCTCACGATCGATAAAGATTGTGCCGGCGGCGCGTGCTAACCAGCCGAAAAACGGCCACGCCGCGACATCGCGTTTCGAGATAAAAATGCACGGCCTAACCGAGCTAAGGACGATGACGTCGAGATAAGTGAGGTGGTTACAAACTAAAAGGCCGGATTGAGGCATTGCGCCATGCGTTGTCGCCTTAACTCCCATCACGCGGCAGGCGAAGCGGGACCAGCGGTGCAGCCACTGCGCGCGTGCACCCAGCCGCCGACTGTGAGCCAGGAATGGAATCGTCAACGCGGACTCGACAAGCGCACAGCTCGAGAAAAAACTGACGGCCAACGCCCGCCAAGTTGCGAGAACGATTCTGGCCTGGATCACAGTGGCGGCGCCTGCAATGCTTTCATGGCATCATCTGCGGTCGCGCAGGTGATGATCTTAACGCCGCCGCCGTAATGGAACAAAGACATGATTTGCAAGCCAATATCTCGCTTGGGATCGGGAATAATCCGCACCACCGCCGCCACCCCGCGCGCGTTACAGATATCCATAATCCTAGTCAGATAAGGTGCGCAGCTGACATCCATTGATTCCAGATCTGTCAGGTCAGCCAAAATCTGGAATCCAGATTGTACGTTCGGGAGCGCGAGCCGCACCTCCTCAAGGCAACGCTCCGCCTCGTCCGGTCCGACCGATCCAGCGTAACGGATAATCAACAAGTTTTGTGAGGAATCAGTTTGGACCGCAACCATTCTTTGCCCTTAGTTTGGCCAAGGCGAGCGGCATGATTCAAGATATTGCACAGGTCTATTTGTCATGTCGACCGAAGGCCCGCCTGAGCGAAGTGGAATGGGACGCATTTCTTGCTGCGTGAGATCGTGGAACAGAAGGCAACGACGGTAAGCAAGATGGTCCTGATGTAGCGGCGGTCTCTGACCGTCGCACTTATTCGCCTGCCAGAACGTGGCCGCCTGAATTATCCGATCCGAGTATTTCCCGAAGCCGATCTAAGAACACCACTTGCGCCGGATTTATTTTTTGTCGCGCAACTTCTTCGGGAAAGAACGCGACCCGATCGACTTCGGGAAATTTCTGCCGCTTACCCGAGCGCGGCGGCCACTCGATCTCGAAGTTGTTCGATTTCAGTTTGAAGGAATCGGGCAGATCGCCTGCAACCGCCCAGGCGTGCACTATCTTGCCGCCTTTTTGTTTGATCGATCCGAGCTCAATCCAATCCCTAGAGGGTCGAATTCCGAGTTCTTCTTCAAATTCCAGCTGGGCGCGCTTCAACAGATCTTCTCCCAGAGCGGCCTCGCCTTTTGGAATAGTCCAGGCGCCGACATCTTTCTTGGCAAAGAACGGACCGCCAGGATGCGCGAGCAGAACTTCCAGGCGATTATCCTTTCGCCGAAACATGAGCAAGCCCGCACTCGTCCGCGATCGCTGCGGCGAGTTTGAGCTTTGGTGGTCGCGGGGCTGAGACCGCGTAAAAGCTGAGCTCACGCGGCAGGCCTCTCCAACTTTGTTTTCATCATTTGGCAACGCGGGTGGAAGCCACGTTTACATCATGGCGGTCTGGCCGGGAGCGGTTTGCGGCTCTTAATAATGTCTGCTTCAGGAGTTAGCTTGTTTGCTTTGCCACTGAAGATCAGGCGGTTTGGTTTTTCGCCCAGCGCCTCCGTCAGCGCTTTGGCGTGTGTGCTGATCACTTTCAAATTCAGCAGCGTTACGTGCAATTGGGCGAGTTGTTCCTGAAGCTGTTTGTCAGTCGTGCCCAGGAAACTGTTTGCCGTGCTGAGAACAGTGCCTACTTGCGTTTCGACGTCATTCAAGCGGGTCACAACTTTCTGCAATTCGTCAAGGTCGGCTTTCGCTGTGTCGAACAATGGAGGTAGTTTCGGCATGAATTCTCCGAGATCGCTTTTCAAATCGGTCACAGTCGCGTTGAGATTATCGAACAACGTGTTGGCGTGATCGACGAGCGGGCCGGCCGCCGCGGTGATTTGTTCGATGCCATAGGCGGGATGACCCTCGATGATTGAATTATTGGCGAGAATTTTGGTGCCAGGCGTGCCGGCGGACAGTGCCACAAACTTGGACGCAAGCATCGTGTCCGAGCTGAGCGTTGCTTGAACATCGTCCGGGAGCGGCGGAATCTTGTCGTCGATGCTGATCGTAACGCGCACCGCGTCTCGTTTGTTTGCCGATGCACCGCGTTCAGTCGCGCTGAGATGACGCATGGCAATCACCCGCCCAGCGAGGGCCCCGGCATAACGCACTTCCGAATGAAGCTTGATGCCGGTTACGTCTTCATAGTCGATCTGTAGAGTCCGCGCCGGCTTTTTTAAGCGATAGCCGGAGAGCGCAATCGTCAGCGCGCCGAGCAACACCAGGCTGCATGCGATCACCGCCAGCGCCACAATGTAATCGGAAAAATTCCGTTTCATGCGGTTTTGCGATGAAATCGATGACGCGCCCCGACGAACGGACGCGGTTTGACGTGCTGATGATCCTGGTGCTCGTCCTGTGAAAGATTCAATGGAATTGGGCCGTCGGGCCGGCCGAGAATAAATTGTTGTAGTTCAGGATCACGATTGTTTCGAATTTCGTCAGGCGTACCTTGCGCGACAATGCGGCCATGACCCAGCATAATCATTCGCGTCGCGATGCGAAAGGCACTGGTCATGTCGTGAGTCACCACCACGGCCGTCATATGTTCTCCATGAGTCAGCTTGAGGGTTAATTGATCCACCACCGCCGTCATGATCGGGTCGAGCCCAGAGGTTGGTTCGTCGCTAAAAAGGAGCTCCGGATCAAGCGCCAGAGCTCGTGCCAGCCCGACGCGCTTCTTCATCCCGCCACTGATCTCGGCCGGCTTCAGATCTTCAAACCCGCTTAGCCCCACGATCTGAAGTTTTTGCTTTACGATTTCTTCCACTTCGTCGGCCGGTTTATCGGTATGCTGCAAGAGCGGCAACGCGACATTTTCGCCAACTGTGAGTGAAGCGAGCAACGCGCCGGATTGAAACAACATCCCGAAACGCGTCCGAACTCCGGCGATTTCACGCTCGTTCATGGTCGTAATCTCTTGGCCGAAAACCTTTACCGAACCGGAAGTCGGCTTCATCGAGCCAATAATGTGACGCAGAAGGGTGCTTTTACCGCAACCGCTCCCGCCCATAATGACGAGGGTCTCGCCGCGATCAACGTTGAAAGAGACGCCGTTGATTACGGCTCGATCTCCGAACTTTCGGACGAGATCTGTCACTTCGATGACAGGAGCGTTAGGTGGTGATGGCATGATAAAAATGACGAATGACGAAGGACGAAGGACGAAGGAATGACGAAACTCGAATCAGAACACATGGCCACAACGCGAACATCTTTGCTTCGTTATTCATTTTTGCCGCTTCTCCAGATCTTCGAAAAGATCAGGTGCAATTCCCTGGCTTCCATCCAGAGCTTCCGTGCTTCACGCTTCAGCTCCGGCACGGCGCGAACGGCCATGCGCAGAAAATACTTCATTTCACGCGCCTCTTTCTTGCACTCCCAATGCATTTCAAGAACTCCTTCTTCGAAACCGCGTCGTTGGCTTTAACATAGTTCGCTCCCACACTCGTGCCGGCGCCGACCAGTTGCGTGATAATTCGACTCGTCGTCGGCCCCTGTGGAATCGTCTTCGCAAAATCGATCACCGCCTCCCCAAACCGCGCGGTACGTTCTTCCAAGTCGTAAACGCGGGCTGCATCTGGCTCTTCGCGAACAAACGCCGTTCCCTCATCACTCCAAAACGAATCCTCGTCGCGGCGCGCAATTTCGGATTTCGTCATTCCTTCGTCATTCGTCATTCGGATTTCGTCATTCTACTCATCCGCCAAAGAAAAAGATCCCGGTCAGTATTGCGTTGGTCACCAGCATCGCGAGCAGCGATTGCACAACCGCGCCGGTTGTGGCCTGGCCCACCCCCTCCGCCCCGCCTTCGACGTGCAGGCCGGCATTGCACGCCGCCGTAATTATGATCCAGGCAAATACCACGCTCTTGATCATGCCGGAATAGAGGTCCCACGTGTCCGCACTTTCCAAAGCGCGCAGGACGTAGCCAGCCGTGTTGAAATTGAGCGCGAAGCGGCAGACGGCCCAGCCGCCGAAAACGCCAACATAATTCCCGAAAATCGTCAGAGCCGGTAACATGACGAGCATGGCCAGAAATCGCGGGACGACAAGGTATTGAGTCGGATTAATCGCCATCACTTCCAGCGCTTCGATCTCCTCCGAAACCTTCATTGTGCCGAGCTCAGCGGCCACGGCCGATCCGCTGCGACCGATCACGATGACCGCAATCAGCACTGGACCCATCTCGCGCAACATTGAGACCATGACCAGATCAGGCACATAAATTTCGGCGCCGAGCTGTTGCAGGGAATGGGCCGCCTGCATCGCCAGGGTCACGCCGATACTGAACGCGGTCAGTGCCACCATCGGCGCCGCCCGCACACCGATAAATACCATCTGCCGAAAAATCGGCGCCAGTTTGAACATCCGGCCCGTAAAAGGCGCGACGAACAGCCAGTAAAGCAGGCTGAGATTGAGCTTGATGTAATTGTTCAAACGACTGCCCAGATATTGCGCGCACAATGACAAGCTGCGCCCCCAGAAAAAAGTCGAAAGTGTAGAGGCGCTTGTGCCAGCCGATGAAGTAATGCCAGCGGCGGCAAAGAAATCAATCGGTCAAGAAGGAGGCCCCTTCTACCATGTCAGGCTACAAACCGAGCGCCGCGCGAGCATCTCGCACAAACTTAAAACCGCTTAAGCCTATAGCGTCGATGTTTTTCGCCAGGGCAAGCACCTGAAAGGTTCGGCCGAGCATTTCCGGATGGAGCAAGGTTGGCAGTGCGCGTGCCGTTTTCCAATCACCTTGTTCCACCAGCTCTGGCCGGTCGGAAATAATTCCAGTAAGGAAATGATGTTGATCAGTAAATCCAATAACGTGGAGACCGCGCGATTCGGCACGCTCGGCCAAACTGGTCCATTCGACACGCGCGCTCATATCGGCCTCGCCTATTGATTCGAAAGGCGAATCGATCGAGCGATGTTTAGCCCGGATTTGCAGTGTGCCGGTAGTTCGCTCGGGCGCGTAAAACTCCTCGCGGGTGTAGCCGTAATCGACCGTGATCAAACAACCGCGCGTCAATTTCTCGGAAATACGATCGATCCAATCGAGCGCAGCCAGATTAACCTCGCTGGTATAGCCTTCCGGTCGCGCTGGCAGAGCCTGCACGGCCGCTCGCAACTTTGCATCGGCAATTGGTTGCTCGACGAAAACAAACTGATCATTTTCGAGCGCGACAAATTTCTCCAACCATGGCAATGGAGTCGCGACATTAAGGCCCCTCCCACATTGGGAAACGATCAAATGGACGGGGAAAGAATCGAGCAGTTCATTTGAAAAGTGGATCCCGACAAACGGCTCGAGCGCCTCGATGGAATGGCGCCATTCCACTTTGTCGCCGAATTGCGCCAGGCGTTCCCGTTGCCGGTCCCGTAAGGGCGCGAATGGCTCGATGATGCAGTAACGAAGCGCGGCAAAGAAATCCGGTGAGCTGCCGCAAATCGACCCGAGCGCGTCCGCGGCAAATTGGCCATGGTGGGCGCCTTGCTCGACGATCAAGAAATCGTCGCCCTTCCCGAGTTTGGTCCAGATTTCGACAAACTGCGCCGCCAGCAACTGACCAAATAAAGGGCCGACGCTTACGTTTGTGAAATAATCGCCCTTTCTCCCAATCTCAGCTCGATCTGAGGCATAGAAGCCGAATTCAGGATGATAAAGCGCCTGCTCCATAAACCACGCGAAAGAGACCGGTCCGAACTTACGGATTTGGTCGCGGATGAGGGCAACGAGCGCGGCATGTCCGTATTGCGTATTCAACGCCCAACGCTCAACGTCCAACGCTCAACATTCAACATTCAACGCCGAAGGTTCAACGCGAACGCCCAACGCGCCTGCCACACCGTCGTCGTGCGAAGTGACAGACGAAGGTGCGTTGAGCGTTGGGCGTTCACCTCCTTATTTTGCGATTTGGATTTTCATTCGAATCGCACCTAATTTGGCCAACCTTGCCTTTACAGCGTCAGCGCCAATTTAGAACTTCATCGGACTATTTGATGCCACCGCCTGGCTATCGTTTCCGGCCGCCGTGGTACAGTCAGCCCTACTTTTATATCCCGATCGGGCTCGCTGTGCTCATTTTCGGTGGATTGCTGATTTACATCTCGCTTCTCGCTGCGGATCTCAAAGGCCAGGCCGCCACCTTCGATCTCAAACAACTCGAGCAGATGGAATCGGCTAGTGTGATTCTGGATCGAAATGAGAAGATCTTTGGCCAAATTTACGTCGAGAACCGCGAGACCATTCCGTACGACCAATTGCCGCGCGACCTCATCAATGCCGTGGTCGCGGTTGAAGACACCAAGTTCTATCGACATCACGGCTACGATTTGGTCGGAATCATGCGCGCCGCCTTAAAGAATTTTGCCGCCTTCCATGTGCGGCAGGGGGCGAGCACGATCACGCAGCAATTGGCGCGCAACAGTTTTTCGCTCAAAGACAGGACGTATCGTCGCAAGTTCCTGGAGATTTTTCTTGCCCGCCGAATCGAAGACAGCTTCGGCAAGCAAAAGATCATGGAGCTTTACTTGAACCGGATCTATTTCGGGGGCGGGTTGTATGGAGCGGAAGCGGCGGCCCGCGGATACTTCGCCAAACCGGCGCGTGAAATGACCTTGCCGGAATGCGCCACCCTGGCCGGTTTAATCAAAAGTCCAAATAGGTTATCACCGTGGAGCGACCGGGCCGGGTCGCGCGAGGCACGAAACTACGCTCTCACTCGGATGCGTGATCTTGGTTTGATCGACCGCCAGAAATGCGCCAGCGCGCAAGGGGAAGATTTGAACATCAGCAGCCGGCAAAATGCGCAGGGTCAAACCTACGCGGTCGATTACATCCGCCAACAAGTTATCGCCGCAGTCGGGTGGGATCGCGCCATGAACGAAGGTTTCCGCATTCACACAACGATCGATGCCAATCTGCAGAATGTGGCGGAAGATTCGCTGCGCAAGAGCCTGGATAAGGCCGAGCACCACTCCGCCTACGAGCATAAGACCTATGCGGATTACGCCGCCAATTTCAAAAAGGCAAAATCGAACGGCACGATGTCGAACCAGCCGGCACCGGAATATTTGCAAGGCGCGGTGATTGCGCTCGATAACCGGACCGGTGCCATTCTGGTGCTGGTGGGCGGCCGCGATTTTGAACACAATCAGTATGACCGCGCCCTGCAGGCGAAACGTCCGGCTGGCACGGCCATGTTGCCCTTCGTTTACGCGGCTGCGTTCGAGAATGGACTGTATCCCGGAAGCGTGGTGGAAGATTCCGCCCTCGATAACCGTGCCGTCATGATCGGGGGCACGACCGGAATTCTCGGTGAATGGGGACCGGAGAATGAAGAAAACCGTTACGAAGGTGCAATCACCGCGCGGCAAGCACTGGCCAAATCGAAAAACGGCGCCACCATTCGCGCCGGTATGGACGCTAGTCTCGATACGGTCTTGCAAGTTTGCCGGAAGGCAGGAATCCGCTCACCGTTACGCCCATATCCCGCGACGTTTTTAGGGAGCAGCGAAATCACACTCGCGGAATTAGCCCTCGGCTACACGATTTTCCCCAACGGCGGCTGGCGGCCAGATGCCACTCACATTCTGGAACGGATTGAGGAAAAGGATGGCTCGGTTGTTTGGGACGCACAACATGAACGTAGCCGGGAGAATGTGATCAAACCCGAAACCGCTTACGAAGTGCATTCCTGCCTGGTTGATGCGCTTGAGTCTGGCACCGGAAAAGTCGCCCGCACGCAATTTGGTTTAAAAAAATTCTCCGTCGCCGGAAAAACCGGGACGGCCTATGATTTCACGGATGCACTTTTTGCCGGCTATGACAGCGCGATCACGTGCGCGGTCTGGGCTGGTTTCGATAAGCCCCAGAAAATTTATCGAGGTGCTTTTGGCCGCGAAATCGCGTTGCCGGTGTGGGTCGATGTTATGAACATGTCGGTGGATCGTTATGCTCCCAAAGAAATCATCCAGCCTGCTGGATTGAAAAAAGTGGAGATCTGCTCGAGATCGGGCTTCCTCGCGACGGACAAGTGCTACGACACGGTGAAGAATGGACCTGATACCGTTCAACGTCGCACCACTTATGTAGAAATCGGAACGGCCGCGCAATTGCCGACTGAGTTTTGTAATGTCCACGGTGAACCGCACGCTCAGCTCGTGCGCGAATCTTCTGAGAGTGAGTTCCCGCGCGCCGCCCCCGCTGTTGACCTGAACGAAGTGCGGCCGGTAATCGTGAAAGCGCCGACGCTTTTGGCGGAGAAAGATCCTTACAATTCGGCCAAGGCGACATTTAAACCAACTCCGCCGCCTGAGCCTGAAACCCAAACCGTGGAGAAGAAAATCGAACCCGAAACAGCGTCGCCTGGCGCGATAATCCCGAAAGCGATACCAGTCGAGTCACCAGCGGAAGGGCCAGTGGAAATCCGGAAAGCTGTGCCGGTCGGGCCCTTGGATGAAGTCGAGGACGAAACTCTTCTCAAATCGGCCACACCGCCTCCGACCGACCTCGACCAGTAAAAGATGGCGTCACCCGCCGCAGGACCCTTTAAGCTGAGTGTTCTCAATCCGGCTGGGCGCGATCCGGAACAGTATTTCGAGACCGAAATCAAACCGGATTCGGGCGGACATCCGCCAATTAATTTCCATGGGTTCGCGGCCTGTACAGGGGCAGCATTTCATCGCGAAGTGAAGAATGCGCTGGCCGAAAAGGCGCCAATTCTCCTCTTGCTCGGCGGCAATTTTAAGCAATCTCAGAGCGCGCTGCTCCAATGCAAAGAGGAGAAACGTACCGTGGTCGTTTCTCTTAAAGAAACCGGATTGCATCAGATCGCGCAGCAACTATCCGATCACAAAAAGATGTGTCGCTTCTTCGAAATCGTGACGCAAGCCGATGGCTGCCTCGCCACAACGCCGGAAGCAGCCGAGATCTATCGACGAGTGCGCGCCAAACAGGACCCGGCTACCGTCGCGTTTATTCCGACGCCTTATCCGCTGGAAGATCGACAATGGGACCTATCGACGCCGCCTGACAAACAAAGCGGTATTTTCATCGGGACCCGTGAATGGGATGTGCCGTCGCGCAATCATTTTGCCGCGTTGCTCACGGCGCGGCAGCTCTGTGAAGCCACCGGCGAAAACGTAACCGTTTTCAATCTCGACGGAAGAAAAGGGGCCCGCTGGCTGTCGGCATTGAAATATCCGGAAGGAAAATTGCGGGTGATCGAGGAGCGCAAAGACTATGCCGATTACGTGCGGGAGGTAGGAAAACACAAGATCGTTTGGCAATTGGATCGCAGCCGTGTCCCTGGTCAGGTGGCGGGCGACGCGCTTCTTTGCCGCACGGTTTGTGTAGGGGGCGACGGCACGATCGACCGAATCGCTTTTCCAAACTCCTGCGGGGAAGGTCGCACTTTTGATCAACTGAGTATCATCGCGCTCGAATTGCTCAAAAATATAACCGCCCGCAGCACCACCGTGATGGAATCGCAGTGGCGCGGTCTGGAGCGCCTTTCCTTTGAGGCCGTGCGCATGCAGCTGACGAACTTTTTCGCACGACTCGAAAAATAGGTTCTACTCCAGTTAGGGTGGAAAATAGGCTTCCAGCCTGTTAAGGCCAACAAGCATCCCTGCTTGTCGTTCCGCCGCTTTCGATTCGAAACCTAGATTCTAGATGCTTCACCATTCACCATTCACGATTCACGATTCACGTTTCACGTTCCACGTTTCACCATTCACCAGCACCACGCCCCATCGTTGCTAAATAAATATCTTCGAGCCTTCGTACTTGACCGCGTTGCTCGAACTTCTGCGCCACCACATCGGCGCCCGCTTTTGCCACCCGTGCCAGAAGCGCTCGATCTTGGACCGCCTCCAGCAACGCGCGAGCAAGCGCTTTGTGATCACGCTCGGGCACGAGCATACCGCTCACTCCATTCTCAATCGCCTCTGGAATCCCGCCATGACTCGTGGCGAAGACCGCCAGCCCGGTGGCCATCGCTTCCAACATTGAATTTGGGACGCCCTCCTGATTTCCATCCGGCCCCGTTTCGCTCGGATGCAGAAAAACATGCGACTCATAAAGTAGCTCCCGCAGCCGCGTCTGCGAAATAAACCCGGCAAACACAACCCGGTTGTCGATCCCCAACTCTCGCGCCAGACCTTTCAATTCTTCAAGTAACGGGCCTTCGCCGGCGATCGTGAGCGTCGATCTCGGGTAGCGGGCCAGAAAAATTGCGAAAGCACGCAGCGTTGTCGGCAATCCCTTTTTCTCAATCAATCGACCGGCCTGGACGAAGCGCCATTCGCCACTTTCCGGAGAGCTCCGCTCAAGAAATGGAAATTCGTCGAGCGGAATTCCTGTTCGAAGAACATCCACTTTTTTTTCATCGCAACCAAGATCGATGACCGCGCGACGCAGAGACTCTGAACGGACCAGCACGCGCCGGACAGCAGCCAGCATTTCCTCAGTCGCGCGCCGATACGCCGGTTTATTCATGTCGACCAGAACATCGGCGCCATGAAATGAAACCACTGATGGCCTTGGCCAGGCGTGAATGAGCGGCAAAAGGTGAACGGCAATATGACCAAAATAGATATGAAGCAGACGCGCGTCTGCCCTGGTCAAAATTCGCAGCAGCGACTCAAGCTCGATGCGTGAAATTTGCCACGGTTCATCGAGAAGTTGCCTAAACCAGAAGCGTCGCAAGAAATGGGTGGCCGGTTTGCCAATAACATCGACCGGTTCGAACGGAAAGAGGTCGACGTGCTCACGTTTTCGCGCGATTACAATCGAACGAACTAGCCGGAGTCCGCTAATTTGCCGATAAATGTGCAGCATCTCCGGTTTAAGAAATGTCGCGCAATAAGACGCAACTACGGGCCGTGACTGGGACGGAACATTCAAGGTCCAGAGCTTACGCGAGCAGGCGCCCAACGCTCAAGTTAACCGGCACCGCGCCAATTGTTTTCCGTAATAATGGGAGGGGTCGCCGCGGTGACAGCCACCCCCGAAAGCGTTCGGGGCTGGAACCACAAAACACTGCCACGATTAACCGATAACTAATAACGATTAACTCAGCGGTTGGCCTTGCGGTCATTGAGATTGTAGCTCACACGGCGGACGGTATTCATTGGGATCTCCTTATTAATGGAGGCGGCAGCGCGCTCATGGTGTTATGTCGGCCTAACGAAAATAAGCTCAGCCACGGCTGGCGGCATCGAGCTTTCGCTTCGACTTTCTACTTTCTAATTTCACCTTTCTACTTTTCAATTCGGTCAGCCGCCGGCGGCGTGTTCTCTTATTTACGTTGGTTGGCTGGAGCGCGTTGTTAGGTCTTGGGTGCCGGCTGAGCGACCGAGGTGCTTCGCTTCTGCTGCAAAAGCCACTGGTAAACATCCGGCTGGTCATAAACGTCTAAAATAAAATGATCACGTCCCTGCAATATATTGAAACGAGGGTGGCCGCCCGCTGACTGAATGATCCCAACTAGCTCCTTCGTTTCGCCGATGGGCGCAAGCGTGTCTGCTGTGCCCTGAAATAGCCAGAGCGGAATCTGAGCGAGCTTGCCGCCCCACGCGCTGATCGGCGAATACGGACTCAGGGCTAGCACTGCTGCAAAGCGAGAGGGCAACCGATAAGCAAAATAGAGCGCGCCCCGCGCGCCCATGCTATGGCCCGTGACGTAAATACGCTGCGGATCGATGCGACAATCGCGTATTACGCGATCCAGCAAGGCATCAATGGCCTCAACATCCGTCCAAATTTCGCCCGCGGGACACTGCGGCGAAACAACGACGAATGGGAAATCGGGTTCACTTTCCAGTTTGTGCGGCAATCCGAGCGTGCGTAACTCCTCCACGCCCTCGCCACGTAGAGAACCACCGTGCAGGTAAAGAATGAGAGGCCAATGGGTCTGGGGCGTGGTCGCGTAACTGGCGGGCAGAAACAAAAGATAGGAGAGATGCACTCGACGAGTGACATTGGCGTCAAAGACATGCGCTTGCTGGCGCGGTGGCGCTCCACTCCAAGCGATGCAGACCGTTGCCAGAAACATGACGATGCCGACTAATTGTTTCATTCGCGTGGTGAATAGCGCTTGGCCCAGAACCTAACGAGAATAAGATTAGCCACCGCTGGCGGGAGCGCAAGTCAGCCCCGAGAACGGATAACTGATAACCATTAACCTAGTCATTTACCCGGCCAGCGATTGGTTAGATGCCACTCACTAATCGTTGGGACCAGTTCTTCAGATACATCATGCGCTTTCGCGAGCGTGCAATTGTTGTCCCTGATGTTGGCTGAAGGAAAGACTTTTCCCGCTTCCTCGAGGTCGCGCCAGGCAATAGGTGTCCAAAGCGCATGTGCCGAAAGTCGCTGCTTTAGCGCCGGAATTCTCACGACCATCTAACGAGCACGAGTCAGGTCGCTGGCGCTGTAAGACTCGGCCATACGCTCTCAAAAGATTGCTCGCGAACTCAGAACCTTTTGCAATTAAAATGCCACCGCTCGGGTCAATTCATGGAATCGGAAGATCGCAGAGTAAATGCTGGCGCCTTCTATTGGGCGTTCCTTTCCT